>Ga0207695_10009310_pt1 | contig 12158 bp, 13 predicted proteins | sample KBSC54metaG_FD_184354 | JGI IMG/M metagenome (GOLD analysis project Ga0207695, IMG submission 184354) | Corn rhizosphere microbial communities from Kellogg Biological Station, Michigan, USA - KBS C5-4 metaG (SPAdes) (version 2) | ecosystem: Host-associated > Plants > Roots > Rhizosphere > Soil...
GCTGCTCGTCGGGATGGCCTTTGGTGAACAGCGCCAGCTGGTGCCGCTGGCTTAACTCTTCGAGTGTCTCTTCCACGCCTTCGATCAATTCGATGGGCTGCCCCAGAATCCGCTCCGCCAGCGACATGACATGCTCCAGATCGTCGGGCCGGATTTCGCGCTCCGCCAGATGTTGGTACGCCTGCTGCAGATTCCGCCCGAAATTCCGCGATCCATAGCCGTGAATCTTGGAGTTTACCAGCTCGATTTCATTGAGCACGTCGCGGACTTGCGGCGCCGTCAGCGAGGAATGTGCCAGAAACTCGACGAAGTCGTCGAACGCGCTCTCGAAATAGATGTTGTTTTCCCACAGCGTGTCGTCCGCGTCGAAGATAAGGACACTCATTCGGGTTTGGGATGGCCGTGCCCGTTGCTCCCGGCGACATCCTTGGTGTGCTGAATACTCTTCCGGCGCTGGACATATCCTGGCAGGAAGTCGGCGATGCAGCGCATTCTTTCCGCTTCGCTTCGCATGGTGAGGAGCGTCTGGCGAAATCCCAGGTCGGACACATCCTGCGCCAGGCGGAAACTCAAACGAGGATCGCTGACTTCAGGATCCAGGGGCAGCTGGCTGAATGCGATCACGTTCCGCAACAAATCTGCATCCAGGGGTTGGGACGGATCCGGCTCGTCATCGTCGAAGAATTCGACGGCGCCGCGCAGAAAAGAGCGTTCCTCGTTGAGCAGCAATATCTCGAAGCGCCGCTGCCCGCGAGTCAGAATATCCAGCCGGCCGTCGGGATATTCGCGCAGAAGACGATCCACTGTGGCGCTACATCCCGTATTAACGATGCCCTTTTCGTTGGCCAGAACAACTCCGAACTCGAGTTTGTCGCGCAGCACCTCGCCGATCATTTCCTTGTAGCGGTCCTCGAAGATATGGAGTGGAAGCTGCGATCCCGGAAGCAATACGACCTGAAGCGGAAACAGCGGCAGTAAGCCGTCCTGCATGTTACTATTATGGCGTTTCCGATTGCACTGCATGCTTCTTAAGCTCAAGCGAACGCCTGGGATTTTTTTGGTGGGTTTCATGGGGAGCGGAAAATCGACTGTCGGCCGCGCGCTGGCCGAAGAGCTTGGCTGGGGATTCGCCGATCTGGATGAAGACATCGAGAAGCGCGAGGGCATGTCCATCAGCCAGATTTTTGATACCCATGGGGAAGCCGAGTTCCGGCGCGCAGAAACGGCCGCACTACAGGAACGCGTCCGCTCCATCGAGTGCGGGAGGCCATGCGTGATCGCGCTGGGCGGTGGGGCATTCTTGAGCGACGCGAATTTCGAGATCGTCTCGAACAACGGCGTCAGCGTGTGGCTGGATTGCCCATTTTCCACGGTCGAGCGGCGTCTGGCGGGTTACGGACATCGTCCGCTGGCGCGCGACCCGGAAAAGCTGCAAGAACTGTTCGCCTTGCGCCGGGTGCATTACGAACGTGCAGACTATTGCATCACGGTCGATAACGACGACGCTTCCGTGACGACCGCAAAAATCCTGAAGTTGCCCCTATTCTAAGAACCGTTCTGACAAGTGCGCAAACATGCTCTCCAGATTTTCCGTTCGGCGCTTCAGGCGGCTGACCCCTATGCGGCCGTTCTGCGCCATCTGAAGTTCGACGGGCGAACGCTGATCGCCGGCCGCCGCCGCTACCGGATGGCTGACTTCGATCGCATCCATGTGATCGGAGCGGGGAAAGCCAGCGCGGCAATGGCTCGCGCGGTGGAACACCTTCTCGGGCGCCGTATCCGGGGTGGTGTCGTCAATGTTCCGGACGGAACGGCGTCCAAGCTTCGGCGTATCGAGTTAAACTCGGCCGGACATCCGATTCCGGATGACCGCGGTGAGCAGGGAGTGCAGCGGATTCTCGAAATCGCCCGCGATGCCGGGCCTCGGGATCTGCTGATCTGCGTAATCTCGGGCGGAGCGTCCGCATTGATGCCGGCGCCGTCTCCGCCGCTGACCCTGGCCGGGAAGCAGGAGATCACGCGCAAACTGCTCAATGCGGGGGCGCCGATCCAAGAGCTCAACACGGTCCGCAAGCATTTGAGCTTGATCAAGGGCGGACAACTCGCCGCAACGGCATCACCGGCATGTGTGCTCGGCCTCATTCTCTCTGATGTGATTGGGGACGATCTCGATGTGATTGGATCAGGACCAACGGTAGGAGATCCGTCCACTGTGGAGCAAGCGGAATCCGTTCTGCGAAAGTTTGACGTTTCTGTGCCCTCCGGTGCTCTCCTCGAAACGCCTAAGGTTACGGAGGCGCAGAATCTGATCGTCGGCAGCAATCGGCTGGCGATGGACGCGGCGGCTGCGAAGGCCAAGGAACTCGGGTATCGGACGCTGGTGCTTTCAAGCTCGATAGACGGAGAAACGCGCGAGATCGCACGGATGCACGCAGCTATCGTTAAGGAAGTCCTGACAGCCGGGAGGCCACTGCGTCGACCCGCGTGTTTGCTCTCCGGCGGTGAGACAACTGTAACCGTGCGAGGGAAGGGCCTCGGCGGACGGAATCAGGAATTTGTTCTGGCAGCAGCCATCGCGCTGGAAGGTTGCGGCCCGGTAACAATTTTCAGCGCGGGCACCGATGGCTTGGATGGTCCCACGGACGCGGCGGGAGCCATCGCCGATGAACGCACGCCGCTGACCGACGCGCGCCCATTCCTGGACGATAACGACTCCTACCATTTCTTTGAGCGCCTCGACGCGTTGGTCAAGACGGGCCCGACGGGAACCAATGTGATGGACGTGCGGATTCTGCTGGTGCCGTAAGTCTACTGTTCCACCGGCTGCGGAGGCCTAGCGGGCTGGGGAACGTTGGGTGCAGTCGGCACTGCGTCGGCAGCCGATGCCGACCGCACTAGTATCTGGCCGCTGTCGGTAGAAATATTCACCGAGGGCCCACCGTTCGATCCACGCAATGTTGCGCCGCGGCGGCCGGTCGGCTCCAGCTTCAATGGTGCGCCGAATTCGTTATCCACGGAACCGCGCGAGCTGGTCGCGGTCAGATCGAATTTAGCGGACGGGGGAAGTGCTAGCTCGATGTGCCCGGACCGGCTGCGGACATCCATCTTGGCTAGGGGCAGCAGGCCCGGCCGCAAATCCACATCGCCTCCGCTGAGATTGATGTCGATAGAATTGGTGAAATTCGTGAGGCTCACGTCCCACGACCGCGACGATGTCATCCGCACCGGACCTGTGAGATCCGACGCATTCAGATTACCTAGAGTGACTCGCATGTCGGTCAATTTTTCAGCGGAAAACTCGGTATACGGCGTCACGATCCGCACCGTCTTAGCGAGATTGTGAAGCTGCGAGTTTCCGGTATATGAGCCGTTGATCGTAACTGTTCCGGCGATGTCCTGGAGGTCGATGTCGGAACCCCGCCCCTTCAGTTCCACCGACCCTTTGACCTTAACCGCGCGCAGGATGTCGCTGCCGCGGGTCTCCACCACCACGTCGCCACCGATATCTTCCAGGCGCACGCTGGCATTATCGGAGTTGACGTCGATTGCTCCGTTGACGCCACTGATGTCGAAATCGCCGGAGCGGCCATGCGCCTCGATGGTCGCTCCTTTGGGAACCACGATCTCCAGATCGGCCGAGATGCGGCGGTTGCTGCCGGAAACCCGGTTCTGCAAAGTGCGAATATGGATTTCGCCCGGCTCCCCGTCCAGTACAAGCGGCGCTTGTTGATTGGCTCGATCCGCGGACGCCTGGTCCAGACTGCGAATCGTGGAATGCCCGGTTATCTTCACGGTCTCGACGTCCGCACCGGTAATGCGCGCGTTGCCGCGAAAGCTCTCAATGATTACACGTGGGGCCTTGGTCGCGGGTCTCTCGGCGGAAAGCGGATAGTCGTAACTCTCGCCGAAAATATCCAGGCCGCCCAGTTCGATCCGGCTGCCCGGCAGCCAGTCGGAGAATCCGCGCACCGCATGAAGACTTACGCCGAGAAAGCACAGGAAAATCACCAGCACCCACTCGCCGCTGCCAATGCCGAAGGGCGGGAGAGGACGACCGGTGGCGGCCCAGAACAAGATCTCGAGCAGTCGCAGTCCGCCCCACACGACCAGAAGCAGTGGCCAGTACTTGGCCAGATAATCCAGGAGCTGCATTTCGGGAAAAACGTTGCGAGCCAGGAACAGGATTCCAATGCCGATCAGCAGTAGGGGTGCAACCAGGGAAGCTCGTCTCATACGTTTCTGGCTCCCTGGTTATTCTGATTCAGGTCGGGTGGTCGAGGGTCTTTCGGTCCTAGATGCTCGGCCAGCTTGAATAGACCGAATAGGATCAACAACACGGGCCAAGTGCGCGAAAAGCTCATGCGATCCAGTTGATCAGCGGTCATCAGCAGCCCTAGGGCGACCAACAGCACCGGGCCTCGAATCGCCTGGAGGAGGCTACCGCCCGTCATGATTCACCTTTGAAGAGGTTCCGTTCATCCGGAGGTACAACATGTAAAGACCGAGCGCGATCAGCATCACCGGCCAGAACCGGAGCATGCGGCGAAGCTCGAAGATTTCCAGGTTGTTCAGAAGGAACACCACGCCCAAAGCGATTAGCAGGATGGGCGCAACGGGGAAACGCGATCCGCCGTGGCCCGGCACCAGGCTCGAGAATTCGTCCACGGGTTGCCCCATCTGGCGGAGTTTGGCAGTGTGATAAGCCTCAAAAGCCATGTATGCCCAGAAGGCGGGGATGAGAACTCCAAACAGCGGTTCAAATCCGCCTACATCGTTACTACTAACAATCGTGAACAGCATGCCCAGGATAAAAACATGGATCAGTCCTTTGGCGTATTGGCCGTTATAGATAGCACCCACTCCTGGAATCAGTCCCAGAACAAAGGCGACTCCGGGAGATACGTCGGGGCGGGGCACGGGAGGAGGTGGTGTGCTGGCCGTATAAGGGCTCGCATACGGAGAATCGGAGACTGGTGGCGGCTCCGCGGGAACGTGCTCGGCGCAGTAGATGGTCCCGTGCGCGCTATGGACGTTGGACGAATCCAGCGCCTTTCCGCAAGCCCGGCAATAGCCGACAATCGGAGTTTCGGGTGGTATGGAAGGAGGAGCTTCCGGATTCATTTCGTTTCTCCTGCGGGATTGGTGGCTGGCGGTGCTGGGGATGTACCCGGTTGCTCGTCGGCCCATTCCTTGAGCCTGGTCTGGATTTCGTAAACCACCCGCAGGCTGTCGTAATACTTCACGCCGCGGTTGTACCAGCGGACCACCCGATCCTCCGCCGCGGTCCAGACTTTCACTGGATCCAGATCCGCCGGAGTTAGCTGGCGCACATGCGTAAACTGGCCGATCATGGCGAAGGATAATACCGTCATCGCCATGCCCATGGCGAATCGTGGTTGCAGTATAGGCTCAAGCCAGCGGCCGAACAGGCGGCGGACCCAGGAAGGCTTGATGACGGCGTGGCTGGGTCCGGCGGTAATCTCGTAGAGGATGCGGGTGACCAGTTCGGGAGGAGCTTCGACCACCGCGGCGCGTTCCATGAACGCGACCGCTCCGGCGGAATCGCGAGCCAGTTCCGCGCAAGCTGCGCAATCCGCCAGATGGGCTTCGAGGGCGGACGCCGCGTCACCGCGCAACGTTCGGTCCACGTAGTCAGCAAGCTGGATTTCTACATCCGCGCAGTTCACAACGATCCTTTATGCTTGTGCAGGATCCGCCCCAGTTCGGCGCGGCCCCGATTCAATCTCGACTTCACTGTGCCTTCCGGCACATTCAACACCTGAGCGATTTCTCTGTATTCCAGCTCTTCAAGATCGCGCAGGATCACGGTTTCGCGCAAGTCCGGAGAGAGCTTCTGCAGCGCGGCCTGGAGGACTTCGCTAGCTTCCCGGCCAGCCAACAAACCTTCCGTGCGGCCCATCGAAGCTGTTTTCTCTTCCAGCATGGGCAGCTGTTCTTCGATGGAGCTGCTGGCCCGCTCCAGCTTGGTACGGCGGTAATGGTCGATCAAGAGATTACGAGCCAGCCGCGAAAGCCATATGGAAAAGGAACCTTCGCCAGCGCGAAAACTCTGTAGCGACCGGAACACGCGCAGGAAGACGTCCTGGGTGAGATCCTGAGCCTCATGATCCGAGCCAGTAAACCGGTAACAGATCGAGTACACACGCCGAGTGTGGACCTTGACCAGATCCTCCCAGGCGGCCTCCTCGCCTCCCAGGCACCGCTCGACGAGTTGAGTGTCTGCGTCCAAAAGCCGTCCCAGGATCTCACGAGGCTTGGAAATCTGACTCCCGGAAATCCGGCTCGATATCTGTTTCCACAGCGAGCCCTCTCCGGCGGCCAAGCGGCTGGGCGTGGTAACCTGTCGGACTGTAGCGATTGCCGCCATGGCGTTGCGTAGTGCGAACGAACCCTTGTATCTCGATATGTTCCTGGGTATGGTACCCGTTTATGGTGTTACACATATGAGAACGAAATCCCCGTAGGGAAAGTTCGCTCTACATTCTATCTGCAAGCGGGGCCTAACGTGGTGGAGCGTTGAGCCCTGGATGTCCGAAGGGAGCAGCTGTAAGCGATTGAAAAAGCAACACGTGGCCGCCGGATTGGGAGTTCTCGCGATTCTCGCCAGCGTCCTGTTCGTGGTCTACCGCTGGCGCCGGTCGGGTTTCGTATGGGCGAAATTCGTTGCGGTGTTCAGCAATGTCGACTGGACTTGGCTGTCGTTGGCGATGGCGCTGATCCTGGCCACATACGTCGGCCGCGCGCTGCGTTGGGAGATCATGCTCCGGCCGCTGACCAAAGGAGTCCGCCTGTGGGGCTTGGTGGTGGCCACCTGTATCGGGTTCACGGCAGTGGTGCTGTTTGGCCGTGCAGGCGAGCCGGTTCGCCCATATCTCATTGCCCGCAAAGAGGGCGTATCGTTCTCCAGCCAAGTGGCTGCCTGGCTGGTGGAACGGATCCTAGACTTGCTAATGGTCCTGCTGATCTTCGGCATCGCCTTGACGCAAGTATCCCGCAGCGGGATCCAGCCGGGGCCGCACATCCAGTCCGCTCTCCAGGCGGCGGGCGTGTTGGCTGGAATCACCGGTGCATTGTCGCTGGCATTGCTGCTGGGGCTTCGCTACTTTCGCGGAAGTGTCCGGACCCGGTTGATGGAGGCTCTCTCTTTCCTCCCCGATTCCCTCCACGAGCGGGTTTCCAAATTCCTCGGCGCCTTCGAAGAAGGGATGCAATCCACGCAGCGGCAATCCTACGTGTGGCTGCTGGTGATTTACACCATCATCGAATGGTTGGTGGTCGCCGGATCGTTTTTCTGCGTGTTCCGGGCCTTTCCGGCGACAGCCGGGATGCGTATTACAGATGTAGTCATAGCTCTGGGATTCGTGGCATTTGGCAGCGTTCTGCAGATACCCGGCGTGGGTGGCGGCATGCAGATCGCGACCGTCCTGGTGCTGACCGAACTGTACGGTGTCAGTTTAGAAGCAGCCAGCGGAATCGCGTTAGTGCTTTGGATCATCACATTCGTAGTGATTGTCCCTCTGGGCTTGGTGTTGGCTTTCCATGAGGGGATCAAGTGGCGTAGTTTAAGGAACATAGACTCCTCTTCGTCAGGCTATGGACTATGACTTGCCCGTTCTGCCGGTATCGCCAGGACCGGGTGATCGACTCCAGGGAAAGTAAAGAGGGTGATCTGATTCGGCGCCGCAGGGAGTGCCTCAAGTGCCTGCGGCGGTTCACCACTTACGAGCGTAGCGACGAGATTCCCTACATGGTGGTGAAAAGGGACGGACGCCGGGAGCGCTTCGACCGGCAAAAGGTGCTGGAGGGACTCTTGAGGGCTTGTGAAAAGAGACCCGTCCCCATCGCAAAACTGGCGGAGGTGGTGGACGCCGCGGAGTCGTCATTGGCGGAGAACCCGGAGCGCGAGGTCTCGACGGCGGCCATTGGCGAATTGGTCATGGAGCGTCTTAAGAAACTGGATAAGATCGCTTACGTGCGCTTTGCATCAGTCTACAAGGATTTCCAAGATGCCGAAGCTTTCCTCGAGGAGATAAAGGACCTGTTGCTGGACCGAAAATGAGTCCTCCCGAGTACTAGTCAGTCTAGGCAAGGCTGTAACCAAAAGTCATTTCAAGCATCTTTTGAAATAGAGGCTTAACTTAATTTCGGAAGACTGTTATACTGTATGCGGCTCCGACGCCAAGGCAGGAATTGCATACGCTACTTTTGGGTCTAGCTAAGTCTTTAGAAATCAGGGTGTTGTAGTTTGGCGCGGGTGAACCACGTGGATCATTTCGAAGATCAATTCCTAGGCGAGGGTCACGAGCCGCTCGGACTTCCTTTTGATGAGGAAGGCGGCTTTTTTCACCCTGAGGAAGTGCATGACGGCGAGGATTTCGCCCATGCCCCCGCCGTCGAGGAATCGATTTATACCGACGACCCTGTTCGCGTATACCTACGCGAAATGGGTGCCGTACCACTGCTGACGCGCGAGGGTGAAGTTAACCTTGCCCGCCGCATGGAACGCGGTAAGCTACGGATGCAGAAGGCTATTAGCCGCTCCGCCTTGGTCCAACTGCGGGCGGTAGAAATTGCCGACCTGATCAAGCGTGAGGCCGAGGAGCTGGACACGTTTGTGGACTTGGGCGACTTGGAAGACGAGAGCCCGGCCTACAACAAGCGCCGCAATGAAGTTCGTGCCGATCTGGCCGAACTGGGTGTCCTGCACAAAAAACTGGTGCAAGTATCGGACAAGCTGGATTCGGTTCCGCTGAGCAACAAGAAGCTGCGCCGCAAATGGATCGGCAAGATGAAACGTGCCCGGGTGCAGGTTTCCCAGGCGATCCGGCATCTCCCTTACTACCTGTCGCAGTGGAAAGAATTCACTAAAGAAATTGAAAAGGTCGCGGAAGAGCTTTCGCGGTTGGAAGCGGATCTGCGCAAGGTGGAAGGACGTTCGAGCCAGACCGCTCAGAGCAAAGCGCGGGAAATCCGGCGTGAAATTCGCAAGCGCGAGGAAATTGCCGGGGCGAGCTTGGGGGATCTCAAGCACACGCTCATGGTGATCCGCCACGGTGAAATCGAAGCCGAGCGAGCCAAGAAAGACCTGGTGGAGGCCAACCTCCGCTTGGTGGTTTCCGTCGCCAAGAAATACGTCAACCGCGGTCTGCACTTACTGGATTTGATCCAGGAAGGCAACATCGGACTAATGCGCGCCGCCGACAAGTTCGAATACCGCCGCGGCTACAAGTTCTCGACCTACGCAACCTGGTGGATCCGGCAGGCCATTACGCGCGCCATCGCCGACCAGTCGCGCACCATTCGTATTCCCGTTCACATGAACGAGAGTATGAATAAGTTCCTACGCGCCACGCGCGAACTCGAAAAGGAAATGGGCCGCGCGCCCTCGAACGACGAAATCAGCCGGCGCATGGACATCCCTGTGGAGAAGGTCCAGAAGTTGAAGACCATCTCGCGCGACCCCGTGTCGCTTGAAACTCCTGTCGGCCGCGACGGAGAATCCGCCCTCGGCGATCTGATCGAAGACCGCTGGGTGGGGTCACCCGTTGACGCCGTCATTGACACGAACGTCCGCGACGAGACCGCCAACATCCTCAAGACGCTTTCTCCCAAGGAGGAGAAGGTGATCCGGCTGCGCTTCGGCATCGGCTGCGAGCGCGAGCATACGCTCGAGGAGATCGGCCAGGAGTTCGATGTTACGCGCGAACGCATCCGGCAGATCGAAGCCAAGGCGCTGCGGCAACTGCGGTCGCCGGAGCGGGCTCGGCACCTGCGGGCCTTGCTGGCGGCGCGATAACTCCTCGCATTTGCGCGAGCGAGTCGTTTTCAATCACATACACGCTAATGCACGTTGTCTGAATCGTGCTATTCGCCTATTCTGGGCAGCATGAACGCCAACGAACCACGTCTTGAATCTTGGAAAGAGATCGGGGCATACCTGCAGCGCGACGCCACCACCGCCCGGAGGTGGGAAAAGGAAGAGGGGCTTCCTGTCCACCGGCACAGCCGCAAAACTAGGAGCAGCGTGTACGCCTACCCGAGAGAGATCGACGCATGGAGGGCGGGAAGGAAGGTGGTCCCGGAACCGACTCCGGCCAGACCGCTGTGGAAAGTTCCCGCCTTCGCGCTGACGATGCTGCTGTGTTTGATCATGGTGGGCAACGGAGTTCGGCCGGTATCGGCGCAGCAATCGCAGACCATCACCGCCCGCCAACTGTGGACCGATAGTGGCGACGAAGAGGCCTCTATCACTTCCGACGGGCGCTATTTCGCGACCACCGACTGGACCAGCGGCGACCTCATGATCCGCGACCTAAGCACGAATCAGAGCAGGCGCCTGCTGGCCAAATCCGGCGGCTGGGAGCAGGCGGCGTACGCGAGCTCGCCGGTGCTCTCGCCAGATCTACGTCAAGTTGCGTTCCAGTGGTATCACAACACTTCCAATGACCTTAAGGCCGATCTCCGCGTGATGCCGAATGAGCCCGGCGCAAAACCGCGGGTTCTGGTTGCGAACCCGGAGTTCGGATACTTCAGAGCCTCGGCATGGTCGCGCGACGGCAAGTCCATCCTGGCGACAATCTGGAAAACAGACCGGACCGCGCAGCTTGCCTGGATTTCCGCGATGGACGGTTCCGTAAAGGTGCTTAAGTCGCTGGAGTGGCGAAGCCCTAATTCGTCCCGCAGCGCACAACTCTCGCCCGACGGACGATTCATCGCTTACTCCGCTCTGGAGCGTTCAGGTTCCAGGAACAGCCGCGTTTACGTCCTCACCGCGGATGGCTCGAAGGAAGAGGAGGTTGTCTCCGGCAGCTGAGTAAATGAAGCGCCCTTCTGGTCCGCCGATGGCAGGCGATTGGTCTTCACAAGCAATCGATCCGGATCCTTCGGAGTTTGGGCCGTACCAATCGAGAAGGGCCGCGCTGCGGGCGTGGCCACACTCTTGAAAGCGGATATTGGAAGAACGGACCCGATCGGATTGACCCGGTCCGGATCGTATTACTACTTACACACCCAGGGTGGCCAGGACGTCTTCCTGGCGAATCTCGACCCAGACGGGCGGGTTCACGGCGATTCCTCGCGATTGACAGATAACTTTGTCGGATCTAATCGCAGTCCGGCCTGGTCCCCTGACGGCAAGTCGATCGCATTTCAGCGAGCACGGCTCGATGGTCGAGGCTACGATCTGGTGATTCGCACGCTCGAAAACAGCGCCGAGAGAACGTACACAGAGAAGGTTTTGCCGATAGTCCAGGTGGAGTGGTTCGCGGACGGAAAGAGTTTGCTGGTGCCGACACGTGACGATCAGAATTCTTTCTCCGTGTATCGTCTGAATGGAGCTGACGGGAAACTCACCAAGCTAATAACGGGTCCGGGCAAACCAGAATCTATCTTTCTGTCTCCCGATCAGAAGACCCTTTACCGATCCGATCGCCCGGCCGGGAAGATTGTCACTTACGACTTATCAAGCGGCCGGGAAAAGACCGTCTTTACATTGCCCGGCAAGGATGGGCTGATTTTCCGCTTGGCTGTGAGCCCGGATGGCCGGTCGTTGGCGTTTAATAGCATCGAGCGAGACCCCGGCAATCGCGCTCACGAGAAAGCCGGACTATATAGAGTCGGAGTCGACGGAGCCGGCGTCCAGGCGCTGTATACGACGGCAATTGACGAACTCAATGGTGTGGCCGGCGTTCAAACCTGGACCAAAGACGGCCAATACATCCTGTTCAACACGCTCACTTCGGCCCAAGGGCAGCCACAGCAATGGCGATTAATGCGCATTCGGGCCGCCGGCGGCCGGCCCGAACCTGCGGGACTGGAGGGGACCGGGCCGTTCCACCAATTTTCGATCAGTCCTGATGGCCGGTATATCGCCTACGGGGATGGTCCCGCGGCGGTCCGGGAGGTTTGGGTCCTTGACAATGCTCTCGCAGCACTCAAATGAAAGCTCTGCTTCTTCTCTCTCTCGTACTTCGCCCGCCACGCGGCCTGGATCTCTACATGCCCATTCCGGATGCGAATCCGCTTACGCCGCAGAAGATCGCTTTGGGGAGAAGGCTGTTCTTCGACAAGCGCCTCTCCCTCGATGGGACGCTGGCGTGCGCGAGCTGCCATGATCCGAAGCTGCGTTTTCCGACGGT
>Ga0207695_10009311_pt1 | contig 12156 bp, 11 predicted proteins | sample KBSC54metaG_FD_184354 | JGI IMG/M metagenome (GOLD analysis project Ga0207695, IMG submission 184354) | Corn rhizosphere microbial communities from Kellogg Biological Station, Michigan, USA - KBS C5-4 metaG (SPAdes) (version 2) | ecosystem: Host-associated > Plants > Roots > Rhizosphere > Soil...
GCCGGATCGTCAACCAGATGTCCGGCGGGGCCTATCCGGCCGGCGGCGTCTACGGGATCACCAAGATCGCGCTGGGCGGCCTGACCACCGCGCTGGCCAAGGAACTCGGCCCCCACAACATCAACGTCAACGCCATCGCGCCCGGCATGGTGAAGAGCGATGCGGGGTTGTCGCTGACGCCTGACGAGTCGCCGTTCGTGAAGCTGGTGGCCATGCAGGCGACCCTGCGGCCGCGGGGCGAGCCGGACGACCTCTGCGGCCCGCTGCTGCTGCTGGTCTCGCCGGCGGGATCATGGATGACGGGCCAGATCCTGAACGTCGACGGCGGCTGGATCATGCGGGCTTAGGGGCGACGCCATGACCGGTCCGGCCGACGACCTGGAGGCCATCCGCCTCACCCTCGCCACCTACAATGTGTTCGGCGACCGCGGGCAGCTGGCGAAGCTGGCCGCGGCCTTTGCCCCGGACGGCGTGCTGGAGACCTCGACCTCGAAGATGGAAGGCCGCGACGAGATCGCCGCGGGCCTGGGCGGCGGGCCGCCGGACCCCAGCGCCGCGCGCGAGCCGCCCCGGCGCAGCTTCGTGCGCCATAACCAGACCACCCAGTTGCTGGAGCTGACCGGTCCGGACACGGCCGAGGGGCGCACCCAGTTCGTGGTCTATACGGACGTCGGCCAGGACCACATGGGCACCTATGTCGACCGCTTCCGGAAGGTCGACGGCCAGTGGCTGATCCAGCACCGCCGGGTGTTCATCGAGTGGATGCATCCGGAGACCACCTCGGGCAACCGCGGCCACCCGACCCAGCTGGCGCCGTAGGGCGCTGCTCGAAACAGACACGATCAGGAGAGGACCCGCATCATGAGCATGGCCGACGATCTGGAGGGCATCCGCCACACCCTCGCCACCTACAACGTCAACGGCGACCGCCTGAAGCTGGACGGCCTCGCCGGCGCCTTCCTGCCCGATGGGGTGCTGGAGACCCCGACCGGCCGTCTGGAGGGCCGCGCCGCGATCATCGAGGGACTGGGCGGCGGCCGGGACAAGGGCAAGCCCGTGGCCGACCCGGCGCGGCGCCCGAGCTTCGTGCGCCACAATCTGACCACCTCGCACCTGGAACTGACCGGGCCGGACACCGCCAACGGGCGGACCTACTTCATCGTCTACACCGACATCGGCGCCGACCACATGGGCTACTACGTGGACCGGTTCCGCAAGGTGGACGGCGAATGGTTCATCGAGCACCGCCGGGTGATGATGGACTGGATGGCCGACAACACCCTGTTCGTCAGCAACTGGGACTCTTACGTGAAGAGCCGCGACGAGCTGAAGGCCCGCCGGATGGCGGCGAAGGGGTAATCCCTTCTCCTCCCCTGCGGAGCGAAGCGAAGCGGGGGAGGTGGCGCGGCGCGTAGCGCCGTGACGGAGGGGGCGCACGGCCGTGGCCGCGATGCCCGCAAGACTCAGCGCCCCTGCCCCGCGCCCCCTCCACCGCTTCGCGGCCCCCCTCCCCCGTTCCACCGGGGAGGAGAAAATCGGTTCAGTATTGAACTACTTGATCCCCGGCAGCTGGTTGAATGGGACCTTGTCCATCCGGGGTTCGCTGGGCATGCCGAGGACGCGTTCGGCGAGCTGGTTGCGCAGGATCTCGTCCGTGCCGCCGGCGATGCGGATGGCCGAGGCCCAGAGGTACTGGTGGAAGACGTCTTCCTGCTCGGGGTTGTCGGGCTCGGCGACGACGCCGTCGTACTCGAAGAGGTCCATCAGGAAGGCGTTGGTCGCCTGCAGCTTGTTGGCTGACACCAGCTTGATCATCGCCACCGAGGCCGGTGGGGTGTCGCCGCGGGCGGTGATCGTGCGGATGCGGTGGCCGAAGTTCTTCAGCCCCTGCTCCTCCACCCACCAATGGGCCAGCTTCGCGCGAACCGCCGCGCTGTCCAGCGCGCGGCCGCCGCGGGCGTCCTTCACCCGCTCGAGGATGCGCGAGACGCCCATGCCCTCGTCGCGCTCCGGCTCGCGCGAGCCGTTGCGCTCGTTCATCAGCACGGTCATGGCGCAGGCCCAGCCCTCGCCCTCGGCGCCGATGCGGTTGGCGTCGGGCACGACGACATCGGTCAGGAAGGTCTCGTTGAAGTCCGACTTCCCGGTGATCTGGCGGATCGGGCGGACCTCGACGCCCGGGGTCTTCATGTCGACCACGAAGAAGCTGAGGCCCTGGTGCTTGACCACCGTCGGGTCGGTGCGGGCGAGCAGGATGCCCTGGTCGGCGGTGTGGGCCCAGCTGGACCAGACCTTCTGGCCGTTGACGATCCAGGTGTCGCCGTCGCGCACCGCCCGGGTGCGGGCCGCGGCCAGGTCCGAGCCGTTGGAGGGCTCGGAGAACAGCTGGCACCAGGGCATGTCGCCCATGTAGGTCGGGATGGCGTAGCGGCGGAACTGCTCGGGCGTGCCGTGCTTGCGGATCGTGGGGATGGCCATGCCGAGGCCGATCGCCAGGCCCGTGAACATCGGCGTGTGGTACTTCGCCTGTTCCTCGCCGAAGATGTCGGTCATCCGCGCCGTGCCGTCGCGCCCGCCGAACTCGGGCGGCAGCTCGATCGCGGCGTAGCCGGCCTGGCCCTTCAGCTTCTGCCAGGCGAGGCTGCGGCGCACGAGTTCCTCGTCGGACCACTCGTGCTTGTCGCGATACTCGGCGGCGTGCTCGGCGAGCCAGGCGCGGACTTCCTCGCGGAAGGCGTCTTCGTCGGCGACGTTGGCGTCCATGGGGGAACTCCCAAATTCGAGTGTCATCCCGGAAAGCCGCGGCAGCGGCTTGTCCGGGATCTCAGCGCAGGCCGCGAAGAGAGATCGCGGACAGCGGCTTCGCCGCTTCCGGGATGACATGCTTTCTGGACCGGTCCTTGCTCACGCCGCCTGGGTGTTCTGGGCCGTGAGCGCGTCGATCAGCTTGGTTTCCCAGACCTCGGACGAGCCGATGTTGAGGGCCAGCAGGCGGGCGCGGCGGTAGTGGAAGTGGCAGTTGGCTTCCCAGGTGAAGCCGATGCCGCCGTGCAGCTGCAGGTTCTCGCGGGCGGCGTACTCGTAGGCCTTGTTGGCGCCGATGCGGGCGGTGGCGGCGGCGGCGGGCAGGTCGGGGGCGTCCTCCTGAAGGCTGCCGGCGGCATGCAGGGCGTTGGAGCGGGCGAGCTCGACCATGACCAGAATGTCGGCGAGCCGATGCTTGATCGCCTGGTAGGAGGAGAGCTGGCGGCCGAAGGTGTAGCGACCCATGGTGTAGTCGCGGGCCATGAACATCGCCGCCTCGGCGGCGCCGACCTGCTCGAACGCCTCATAGACGGCGGCCCCGTCGTAGAGACGGCGCAGGGTCTCGTCGGCGTCGGCGGCGCCCAGCTCTTCCGCGGGCGCGCCGTCGAGGTGCAGGCGCGCGTGCTTGCGCAGCTGGTCGAAGCCCTTCAGCGGCTCGAGCCGGACGCCGGCCTGCTTCAGGTCGACCAGGGCGATGCGCGGGCCGGCGCAGACGACGATGGCGATGTCGGCGACTTCCAGGTCCGGCACGGGGGTCTTCATGCCGGTGACCCGGCCGTCGGCGAGGCGGGTCTTCAGGTTGCTGGCGGACGCGGCCTCGGGACCTTCGGTCCAGGCGAAGGTCCCGATCACCTCGCCGGAGGCCAGCTTCGGCAGCCACTCGGCCTTCTGGGCGTCCGTGCCGGCCAGCTTGATGGCCTCGGCAGCCAGGCAGATCGAGGAGAAGAACGGGATCGGCGCGACCGAGCGGCCCATGGCCTCGTTGATCACGCAAAGGTCCTTCGCGCCCAGGCCGACGCCGCCGTATTCCTCGGGGATGGCCGCGCCCAGCAGCCCGAGCTCGGCCACCTGGGCCCAGAGGCCGCGGTCGATGCCGGCGTCCTCGGTGATCAGCCGGCGCAGCACGTCCGGCGACGCCTTCTCGTCGAGCAGCCGGCGCACCTCGTCCTGCAGCTGCTTCTGCTCGTCGGAAAGTTCCAGTTCCACCCGCTCGCTCCTCGCTCGGCGCCGCCGCGGCGGCCGCCCCTTTTCCTATGCCTTACAGAGCGAGGGGCGCGGGGGAAAGCCCGCCGGCCCGGCGCTTGACCCGCCCCGGGGGGAGCGGTCTAACCGAACCCCAATGCGAGGGAGGCGCCGGTGACCGAGACGACCCAGATCAGCTTCAGCCGGGATGGCCACATCGCGCGGCTGACCTTCGAGCGGCCCGCCCAGTTGAACGCCCTGTCGCCGACGCTGATCGACGAGACACTGCGGGTGACGCAGGAGGTGGCGGCGTCTGACGCACGGGTGCTGATCGTGTCGGGCGCAGGCAAGGCGTTCAGCGCCGGGGTGGACCTGAAGGCGGCGACGTCGCCGGAGTACACCCGCGAAGTCGCCAAGCGGTTCAGCGAGCAGGCGCGCGAGGTCGAGAAACTGTTCGAGACCATGCCCCAGGCGACGATCGCCCAGGTGCGGGGCTATTGCTACACCGGCGGACTGGAACTGGCGCTGGGGTGCGACTTCATCGTCGCCAGCGAGAACGCCAGCTTCGCCGACACCCACGGCAAGCTCGGCCTGAAGCCGGGCTGGGGCCTCAGCCAGCGCCTGCCGGCGCGGATCGGGGTGATGCGGGCCAAGGAGATGAGCCTGGCCGGCAAGAAGGTGGGCGCCGAGGAGGCGGTGCGCATCGGGCTGATCCTGGAAGCCGTGCCGGACGAGGCGCTGGAGGCGCGGGTGACCGAACTGGCGGAGGCCATCGCCGGCATGCAGCCGAGGGCGGTGGCGGCGTACAAGACGCTGTACCGCAGCTCGCTGAATCTCGGGCTCGACGCCGGGCTGGAGTACGAGGGCGAGCTGAAGATGCCCCGGGCGCAGGGCGCCGAGCGGGTCCCGCTGTCGGAGCATCTGAAGAAGTGAGATCGCCAGCCTCTTAGTAACCCTCTCCCGCGTCGCAGGAGAGGGTTACTGAGAGGTCGGGGATAGGTGAAGAGCGTTACTGAAAGAGCGCGACGAGGTTTCGAGACGCTTCAGCACCCGCCGAACCGCTCCTGCCCGGTCTGGTCGCGGTACGGCAGGCCGAGCGCCTTGGCGGCGGCGTCGGGCGCAGCTTTGAGCTTGGCGTCGGACGTGGTGACCGTGGGGCCGGTCAGGCGATCGTCGGTCCAGCGGTAGGTGATCACCTGGTAGCGGTGGGCGGCGTAGTGGCTTTCGCCGTCATCCCAGATCGGCGTCCAGACCGCGACGCCGGAGCCCTGTCCGCCACCGAGGTCACCGGCAAAGAAGCCGCCCATGTTGGAGTGGCCGAGGTCCATCGGCGCGAGCGGCAGGACGCTGCCGCCCGGGTAGTCGTCGCCGTATTTCAGGATCAGGTGCCGGTATCCGCAGCCCGAGCCGCCCGGGTAGAAGGCGGTGAGCAGCAGCATGTCCTTCCCGCCCAGGCTGATGCGGGAGAACAGCGACCTGGGGGCCTCCGGGAAGTCCTGCTGGAAGGCGACCCCGCACTGCGGCGTGTACACCACCGCGCGGGAGTAGCTGTAGCCCAGGGGTCCGTCGCCCTTGTGGGCGATGGCGACGGCCTCGAAGTGCTCGTCGTCGCCGGCGTCGAGCAGTTCGCGCGCGACGACCTGATCCTTGGGGCCGGGGTGGTAGCAGGAGTGGGGCGCGGGGGCGGCGACGGCGGCCGCAAGCACGAAGGGGAGCATATGGCGACGCTAGCATGACGCCCGCGCCGGCGTCATCGCGCGCCGTGGCTCAGCCGGGCAGATAGACCCACGGCCGGGCCTGCCGGTCGCGCGCCTCGAAGGCGGCGCTGGCGGCGTCGCGCCTCAGGATCAAGCCGAGATCGTCGAGGCCGCCCAGCAGCGCCTCCTTGCGCAGCGGCGAGATCTCGAACCCGGCGGTCACGCCGCCGCCGCTGACCCGCTGGCCTTCGAGGTCGACGGAGATCTCGCCGCCCCGAACGGCGTGGCCAGCCAGGGCCGCGACATCAGCGGCCGAAAGCGCAACGGGGAGCAGGCCGCCCTTCAGGCAGTTGGTGAAGAAGATGCCGCCGAAGCTGGGGGCGATCACCGCACGATAGCCCATGCCCTGGATGGCCCAGACGGCGGTCTCGCGCGAGCTGCCGCAGGCGAAGTTGTCACCGCCGATCAGGATGCGGGCGCCGGCGTAGGCCGGGTCGTTGAGCGGGCAGTCGGGCCGCAGGGCGCCGTCAGGCGCGAAGCGCAGGGGCTCGAAGGCGTAACGGATCATCACCTCCCGACCCTGCAGCACCCTGCCGATCGGGGTGATCGCGTCGGTGTCGATGTTGTCGATCAGCAGTGGGACCGCCTTCGACGTGAAGGAGACGAAGGGCTCCATGGTCAGGCTCCGTAGTCGCGGACGTCGACGATGCGGCCCGCGATGGCCGACGCCGCGGCGGTGATCGGGCTGGCCAGGTGGGTGCGCGCGCCCGGGCCCTGGCGCCCGACGAAGTTGCGGTTGGAGGTGGAGACCGACCGCTCGCCGGCGGGGATGCTGTCGCCGTTCATGCCCAGGCACATGGAGCAGCCCGGCTCGCGCCAGGCGAAGCCGGCCTCGGCGAAGATGCGGTCGAGGCCGGCCGCCTCCCCGGCCCGCTTCACGGCCTGCGAGCCGGGCACCACCCAGGCGCGGACGCCGCTGGCCACCTTGCGGCCCTTCACCAACTCGGCGGCCGCGGCAAGGTCGCTGAAGCGGGCATTGGCGCAGGAGCCGATGAACACGTGCTGGATCGGGGTGCCTTCGATCGGCGCCCCGGCCTCCAGGCCCATGTAGTCGAGCGCGTGGCGGCGCGCCTCGGCGGCCTTGGCGTTGGCGGCGTCGGCCGGGGACGGCACACGCTGGTCGACCGCGATCACGTCCTCGGGGCTGACGCCCCAGGTGACCTGGGGCGCAACGGCCGCGGCGTCGACGGCGATCTCGGCGTCGAAGCTCGCGTCCGGGTCGCTCGGCAGGGTGCGCCAGTGGGCGAGGGCGGCGTCCCACATCTCGCCCGTGGGAGCGAAGCGGCGGCCTTTGGCGTAGGCGTAGGTGGCCTCGTCCGGGGCGACGAAGCCGAAGCTGGCCCCGAACTCGATGGCGAGGTTGCAGAGCGCCATGCGCCCTTCCATCGACAGGCCGCGCACCGCCGCGCCGGCGAACTCCACCGCATGCCGCGAGCCGCCCGCCGCGCCGTGGCGCCCTATGAGGTACAGGATCAGGTCCTTGGCGGTGACGCCACGGTGCAGGGCGCCATCGAAGCTGACCCGCATGGAGAGCGGCCGCTCGACGATCAGGGCCTGGCTCGCCAGCACCTGGGTCATCTCGGTGTTGCCGATCCCCCAGGCCAGCGCACCGAACGCGCCATGGGTGCAGGTGTGGGAGTCGGCGCAGACCACCGACAGGCCCGGCAGGGTCAGGCCGAGCTCCGGCCCGACCACATGCACGATGCCCTGCTCCTCGGAGCCAAGGTCGTAGAGCCGGATGCCGAACCGGTCGCAGTAGCGGCGCAGCACCGCCAAAGCCTTGTCGTTGGCCGGCGAGCCGCCGCCGGTGCGGCCGGGCTCGGTGGAGACGCCGTGGTCGGGCGTGGCGAAGGTCAGCTCGGGCGAGCGCACGGTGAGGCCGCGGTCGGAGAGGACCTTCAGCGACGAGGGTCCCGAGAGGTCATGCACGAGGTGGCGGTCGATCCGGATCAGGTCCAGGCCATCGCCGAGGGATTCGACCAGGTGGGTGGCCCAGAGCTTGTCGAACAGGCTTTGCGGCATCGGGTGTCCTTAAACCAGCCTTACCCTATACCCGCTCATCCCGGCGAAAGCCGGGAACCAGGTTTGGTCCACGGACCACACCGACCACGCTGACCTGCTCCGTGTGGTCCGCGTCGTCCGTGGACAAACGGCCTTCGTCCGACTGGGTCCCGGCCTTCGCGGGGATGAGCGGGTGTGTGGTGGAGTGCTGGGCATCCTACCGCACTGCCCCGAACACCGCCTCGGCGAACGCCTTCGTGGACGCGGTTCCGCCCTGGTCGGGCGTCAGCGTCCTGCCGGCGGCGTAGACGGCGTCGACGGCCTGGCGCAGGCGGTGGCCGGCGTCTTCCAGGCCGAGGTGCTCCAGCATCATCGCACCGGAGAGAATGGTGGCGGTGGGGTTGATGACGCCCTGGCCGGCGATGTCGGGGGCGGTGCCGTGGGCGGACTCGAAATAGGCGTAGTCCACGCCGTAGCAGCCGCTGGGCGCAAGGCCGAGGCCGCCGGCGAGGCCCGCGGCGGCGTCGGAGAGGATGTCGCCGTAGAGGTTGGGCAGCACGATCACGTCGAACCGCTGCGGGCGCAGCACCAGGCGGTGGGCGAAGTCGTCGACGATGAGGGTCTCGAACCCGATGTCCGGGAAGTCGGCGGCGACCTGCCTGGCGATCTCGATGAAAAGGCCGTCGGTCTTGGGCAGCATGTTCCACTTGGCGCTGGCGGTGACGCGGCCGGGATGGCCGGCGGCCTTGCGGCGGCGCGCCAGCTCGAAGGCGAACCGCGCCACCCGCTCGGACCCCGCTTCGGTGATCGCCTTCAGGGCGTAGGTCCCGGGGCCGATGTCCTGCGGACCGCCGCGCAGGGTGCGGCTGGTCAGGTTCAGAGGCGCGAGGTCGGCGAGGTCGCCCTCCAGGCTGATGTAGGAGTCCTCGAGATTCTCGCGGACGATCACGAAGTCGACGCCGCTCGGATCGGCCAGCGGGGTCGCGAAGCCGGGCGACCAGCGGGTCGGGCGGACGTTGGCGAAGGTCTGCTTGCCCCAGCGCAGGTGGGACAGCGCCCGCGCCGAGGGCCCCGAGGTGGCGGAGAACCAGGTGGCGTCGGCGGCGTCGATCTGGTCCCGGGCCGCATCAGGGAATGTGCCCAGTCCCTGGGCGCGGGCCGGCTCGCCGAGCAGGGGATAAATCCACTCCAGACCGAGGTTCATCCGGTCGAACAGGGCGACGGAGGCTTCCATGGCCTCGGGTGCGGCGTCCTCGCCGGGGATGACGACGATACGTTTGGTCAAGGGCAGCGGTCCTCCAACCGGCTGGTCGTAAGCGGCTTTCGGCGGCCGCACAATCGGCGCCCTCGACGCCACTCCGGAGCGTGGCCGCGGCTTGCTGGACTTTCAGGAGGGCCACGGATAACCCTGCGTCATTCCCATAGGGGGCGGGCGCCGGCGCGCGTCATTGGAAGCCCCACGCAGCGCGAGAGGCATTCCGTGGCATTCAGGACGAGGATCACCGAGAAGCTCGGCATCAGGCATCCGATCGTGATGGGCGGGATGGCCGGCGTCGGGCGAGCGGGGCTGGCGGCTGCGGTATCGAACGCCGGCGGGCTCGGCATCATCACCGGCCTGACGCCGGGGTCGCCCGAGAAGCTGGCCGAGGAGATCGACCAGTGCAAGGCGCTGACCGACCAGCCGTTCGCGGTGAACCTGACCATCTTCCCGACGATCAACTCGCCGCCCTATGACGAATACCGGCAGGTGATCATCGACAAGGGGGTGAAGATCGTCGAGACGGCCTCGGGCGTCAGCCCGAAGGAGCACTGGGACGCCTTCAAGGCGGCCGGCGTGACCATCATCCACAAGTGCACCAGCGTGCGGCACGCGCTGTCGGCCGAGCGGGCCGGCGTGGACATCGTCTCCATCGACGGCTTCGAGTGCGCCGGCCACCCGGGCGAGGACGACATCCCGGGGCTGATCCTGATCCCCGCCGCAGCGGACCAGCTGAAGATTCCGATCATCGCCTCGGGCGGCATCGGCGATGCGCGCGGCCTGGTGGCGGCGCTGGCGCTGGGGGCCGACGCGGTGAACATGGGCACGCGCTTCTGCGCCACGGTCGAAGCGCCGCTGCACGAGAACTTCAAGCAGAAGATCGTCGAGCACGACGAACGCTCGACCAACCTCGTGTTCCGCACCATGCACAACACCGCGCGAGTGGCGAAGAACACCATCAGCGACGAGGTGGTCCGGCGCGAGAAGGAAGGCGCCAGGTTCCGCGACATCCGCGACCTGGTCTCCGGCGAGCGCGGGCGCGCGGCGCTGGCCAGCGGCGACACCGAGGACGGCATGTGGTGGGCCAGCATGGCCCAGGTGTTCGTCAAGGACATCCCGACCGCCGGCGAACTGGTCAATCGCATCGTCACGGAGGCCGAAGCGATCGTGAAGGGCCGGCTGGAGAGCCTGATCGTCTGACGCCGGATGCGCACAGGGGCGGGAGGATGGCGCAAGCCAAGACCATAGAGCGGGACTGGGCCCGGTGACGGCCGCCCAGCCCGCCCTGGCGCGCGCCGGGATCGGCAGGGGTGGGACCTACGTCGCCACGGTGGCGGCGCTGGCGGCCGCCTACGCCGCAGCCGCGGTGTTCGGCCTGACCTGGGCGGTGACGCCGGGCGCCGGTTCGCCGATCTGGCCCGCTTCGGGTCTCGCCCTGGCGGCGCTGATCCTGGGCGGGGTGCGGCTGTGGCCGGGCGTCCTGCTCGGCCGCATGGCGGCGGCGATCCTGCTGAACTCACCCCAGCCCTGGTGGGCCGACCTGCTGCTGGCGGGCGCCAGCACGCTCGGGGCCTATGTGCCGGCCTGGTACGTGCGCCGCCTGCCGGCGTTCGATCCGAGTCTCTCCACCCTCAACCAGATCCTGTGGCTGATCGGGGCGGCGCTGGTAAGCGCGGCGTTCTCGGCCGCGCCCGGCGCCCTGATCCTCTGGATCGCCGGCGCGCCGCCCGGCGTCCTGCCCGCGATCTTCGTCAACTGGGCGCTGGGCAACGCCTGCGGGGTGCTGGTGCTGACGCCCCTGTTGATGGTCTGGAGCCAGCGCGAGTCGTGGCGGATGACGCCGCCGCAGGCCCTGCACCTGGTCGCCTGCGTCGCCGTCGCCGGCGTCGCCGCCTACGTGGTGTTCATGCGCCCGGCGCTGCCGCGCCTGCCGACCTGGTACCTCTTCCCGCTGATCGTCTGGGCGGCCCTGGCGTTCAGCGTGCGTGGGGTCAGCCTGACGCTCGCCGCGATCTCGGTCCCCGCGTTGTGGAGCGCGCTCACTGGCGCGGGGCCGTTCGGATCAGGCGTCGCCGGCCTCCCTCAGCGCATCTTGTTCGCTCAGCAGTTCGTGGGCATCACCGCAATCACCATGCTGGTCCTGGCCGCTGTGGCGGACGAGCGGCGCGGGCGCAGCCGAATCGCCGACAGCGAACGACGCCTGCGCGCCGAGGTCGCCGAGCGCGTCAGGGCCGAAGAGCGGCAGGAGCTGCTCATCAACGAGCTGAACCACCGGGTGAAGAACACCCTGGCGACAGTGCAGTCGATCGCCATCCAGACCCTGCGCCCGCACCTGGACCCCGGCCAGGCCAAGGAGCTGTTTACCGAGCGGCTGATCGCCCTGTCGCGGGCGCACGACGTGCTGACGGCGCGGTCCTGGGCAGGCGCGGAACTCGGCGAGGTGGCGCGGCGGGCGCTGGAGCCGTTCGACGATGACGCCTCGCACGCGAAGGCCAGCGGACCGACCGTCTGGCTGTCGCCGAAGGCCGCGCTGGCGATCGCCATGGCGCTGCACGAGCTGGGCACCAACGCGACCAAGTATGGGGCCCTGTCGTCACCGGCCGGCGAGGTGCGGCTGACCTGGACGCTGGAGACCCCGGAGATGTTGCGGCTGGTCTGGCGGGAGCGGAACGGGCCGAGGGTCACCGCGCCCACGGGCCGCGGCTTCGGCTCGCGGCTGATCGAGCGGGGCCTGAAGGCCGACCTCGGGGGCGAAGCGCGACTGTCGTTCGAGCCGGACGGGCTGGTCTGCGAGATCACCGCGAGGATCGACCCGGATCCGCAGCCCGCGCCGCTGTTCGAGGTACGGGGCTAGACGAGGGGCGTCGTCTCCTCTCACGCCTCGTCATCCCCGGGCTTGTCCCGGCGACCCAAGAACACGGACGGCGAATGCCTGCGCCGATGCAGGACGCTGCGTTCATGGATGGCCGGCGCAAGGCCGGCCATGACGTCGCCCTGGCTGATCGGCTCCCGCGAGGAGAAAGGCGCCTAGAGCGGTTTCATCCTTGGCTGAATCGGGGGGGATTCCGGAGATGGGCGGATCATGATTCAAGATGCTGGCTGTGAGGAGGTCAGCATGGATGTCGAGACCCTACTCGGAGGATTTGCGCCAGC
>Ga0207695_10009312_pt1 | contig 12156 bp, 11 predicted proteins | sample KBSC54metaG_FD_184354 | JGI IMG/M metagenome (GOLD analysis project Ga0207695, IMG submission 184354) | Corn rhizosphere microbial communities from Kellogg Biological Station, Michigan, USA - KBS C5-4 metaG (SPAdes) (version 2) | ecosystem: Host-associated > Plants > Roots > Rhizosphere > Soil...
CTGGAAGAACCGGGCCGGCAGAGGGGTGAAGCCCAGCAGGGGCGCGAACGGTACGTAGGGAAGGCACACGCCGATGACCACGATCGCTGCGATCGATGCTGCCAGCGCTCGGCTCGGCCGGCTGTGGAGCGGATTCTCCGCGGTGCGGATCACCAGCAGCACGAGCGTCTGGGTCACGAGCGATTCCACGAACCAGCCAGTGTGGAAGAAGGACTCCGATTCGTGGAACACCGCGAGCGGCACCCAGAAGGTGAGAAAATCGAAGATCGAGCCACGCCGCCGTGACACGAGGCGGCGCGCGATGTCGCCGTAGGCCGTCGCGTTGCCGGTTGCGGTGACGATTGCCACACCGGTGCCGCTCACCACGGACGTGCCGAGCATCACGAGATGTGCCTCGTCGCCCGGAACCCGTCGTGCGGCTGGCGCCGTCCAGCCCGTACCCGCCGCGGTTTTCTCCACCGGGAGCGCCTCGCCCGTCATGGCGGCCTGCTGCACGTGGAGGTCTCGCGCGTCAACGAGGCGCGCATCGGCCGGGACGAGGTCGCCGGCGAGCGTGGCGGTCTCCCGCGTGGCGGCGTCCGGCGTGGCGGCGTCCCACGTGGCGAGAGCGCGGGCGGCGGAGCTGTCCGGCGCGGTCACCTTCTGCATGACCGAATAATGCACGCGGACGCGCCGGCCACCAGTCACCGGTTGCCTGACGGCGGATGAGGTTTTGCCTGATGGACGGGGTCGCTGCGGTGCGCGATCATGCGGCACCACGTGACACCTGCCAGGAGGCATTCATGGTCACCGAATTCAATCAGGGCAACGGGAGCGTCGCACTGGATCAGTTCACCCGCCGCAACACCGGCCGTACCGTGACGGTGGAGGTGGACAGCAAGGAGTTCGGTGCGCAGCACGAGAGCGTGAACGCCCCGCTGCGCGGCGTGGCGAGCGACCGGCAGGAGGGCCGGATCGCGATCATGCTCGGGCCGCTGGACGGCTCGGAGGGCCATCTGACGCACATGATCGACGCGCCGACCGAAGTGGCCATCGTGACGCGCGACGATGGCAAGGATGGCGTGCTGCGCGTGGCGAATCAGGACAGCAGCACCTTTCTCATGCTGGAGGGGTGAGCGGCAGCGTGTGGCTACCCGGCCTTTGGCATTGGTCGAGCGGGCGTTAGATTTTGCGATTCGAGATTTGACGGACCACGTCAGGGCAGGGTAGCTCAGCTGGTTAGAGCACGGCACTCATAATGCCGGGGTCGCGGGTTCGAGTCCCGCCCCTGCTATTGCGGGACAACGAGTCATGTGCTCGCAGGCGATGAGCCCGTTGGGCGATGGGACAGAAATGGGACGCGCGGTGCTGGGTATCGCCTTGCGTCCCATTTGGCGCAGCTGCTACCACTTTCGACATGGCTGATATCACGACAAAGCCACTCCGCGAAATCACGTCTGAGGACGTACGTGAGTTCCTCGAGAGGGGCTTTGCCGAGGATGATCAATTGGAGTTCAAGCAGGAGTTACCTAGCAAGAAGGGGCACCGCGATCCTTGGATGTTAGGCGAGCTCCGAGTTGGAGATTACGCGCGCAACGAAATACTTGAGGGGATCGTTGCCTTCGCCAACGCGCACGGTGGCACGCTTGTCATTGGTGTCGAGGAATCCGGCGAGCACCCGAAGCGAGGCATTGGTCTAATGCCCTTACCGCGTTGTACGGAGCTAGCTGCCCGACTGCGCCTTCAGGCGCGTGACTGCATTGAGCCGAGCCTCCCTGTACTGGAGATCGAAGGCGTCCCGACCGGGGACGATGGCTCCGGTGTGGTGCTCGCTCGCGTTCCGCAATCGCGGCTGGCAGCACACCGCCTGAAACCTACGCTTCAATGCTACGTCCGGCGTGCAGATCGTAGCGAGCAAATGACAATGCGCGAGATCCAGGACCTCACGTTGCAACGCGCGCAGGGAGCGGCACGAATAGAAGCTCGCTTCGCAGAGAGAAGGAACCTATTTCGCACCGCAATCGAGACCGTCTCCCGGAAGGGAAACGCCCAACTTCTCGCGATCCGTGCTACGGCGTTGCCGGTCGGAGCAGAGCTGTTTCTGCGGCGAGTTCACAACAATCCCTCTGTCCTACCCTGGTCGCAGGACCTCAGGGCGAGGTGGGGTTCGGTCGAGTTCGAGCTCTATCTCCCCTTTCGTGGCAGCTATAATCGCAGGCCTATACTGCGTGGCACGAGAGATGAGACAACGGGAGGGAAGACTACGGCTTGGCGGGAGATTCAGTCGGACGGATTGGTGGAGTACGGAACGATTGAGCCCATCGAAAGCGATGGCGACGATTGGATCTTTCCCGAAATATTTCTGGCTACGGTGGCGGCAACCCTCCTGACGGCTCACCGATTCCGGATCGCGGCTGGAGGTGAGGGCACCGAGTATGCATTGGACTTAGAGATCTCACGTGAGCACTCGGCGCCGAGGTTGGCAAGGTTCAACAGTGGCGGAATCTATGGTTTCGGACCGCTTCAGCCGAATCCGCTGATCTTCCCGCGATTGAGTTTCGGCGCGCGGGAAGAGCTCGCGCCGGTGCTCACGATCGTACTTAATGACTTGTTCAATGCTGCCGGTCGTGATGGCGGCGATGATCCTATCGAGGTCATTACCCCCTGAAATGAGAGAGGTCCGAGGGCACGTGTCCCACGGTTCGCAGCACATAGTGGTTTGAGCGCGCGGATCACCTACTTTTCGCGCGCTAATGTTGCTACTCCAACTCCGCATCGCGTGCTGCTTGCTAATGATCATGATGTAGGTCACGGCTCGCGCCATCAGGATTACTCCTGGTTCACTCGCGCCAACGTGACTTATGCGGCGCGAGTGAGCGCTGGGTGCCGCCGCTGCCGCATCAAGAGCGATATTGGCGGCCGCGCTCCCTTTGCGCGCTGACAATGGGCGCGCGGCGTCTGTCCTCCGATACCTCCACGTGTGAGGCTCGCCGCACTACGCAGCCCGCGGTGCGTTCTAGCGGCTGTGAGGCTGCGCGTCTATCTTTGCCAAGCTTATTCCCAGTGAACCTTTTACGCGGAAATGCGCAATACACAAGAGAGTGCGATATTTGGCGCGCGCTTGGTTCACGGGGTTGACAGGCTTGGACTCGTTACCTGCATGCAGCCGTTGCGGGGCGCGCCGCTGCTACCGGGGGTAGAAGCCGCATGAACACGCCGACCGAGGCCACGCTGCCCGAGGACCTGCGCTTGCAGGAGCTGCTCATCCTGCGCCAGCACTTCATCAAGGTATTCACGGTCGCCTGTGACGCCGCGCAGCGCGCGTGGGATGCGGAGATGCCCGTCGTCGGCACCTGGCAGCGTGGAGAAGCTGGCGCCGCGTTCGATGCTCATGCGGCCGCGCTTCGCGAAGCGGGCAATGCGTATCATGCCGCACTCGTACGGCTCAAGCCGTATCTCTACATGCCTGGCCTTGGCGTCACGATGGAGCAGTCGCAGACGATGCCGGGCAGGGGTGACACGCCGATACCGGGCCAGCCACGAGGATCGTGATGGAAGCGCCGCGGTGGTTCTACGTGGCGCTCGCCGCGTGCTTCGTGGTGGTGACGTTGGCCGTCGTCTATGCGTTGGTGATGCGGCCTACGATGATGCGGCCTGCTATATGGGCGACCACTGACAACCCCGCTGTGCGACTCAACACACGCACCGGAGAGATCTGCGCCCGTGACAAGTGCTTTTCGGGACCGCAACCGACAGCGCACTCCGCAACGGCATCGCCCGTCGCTGCCGAGATTCCTCGCAGAGCACAGCCGCAGCACGCCCCGAGCCCTCAACAATCCCAGGGCATTACTCTCAAGGACCTGCAAGAGATGTATGCGGCTTTCCTACATGACAAGTTCTTCTCGGATGGCAGAGGCGGGAGCAGGACGACGGCCGCCAACTCTGCGCCGAAGCCATGAACAGCTGCAGAAGACGTAGCCTTGCGTCCACAGCCCACCGGGCCAATCCGAGCAGAGGTCGAATCCGGTTCTTGGATGTCAATCTTCTCGAAGCGTCGTGCGACGTGCCGGGAGCCGTTCCTAGCGACCACATCGGACGCGACACGAAGCGGAGCAGGGGGAAGTAGCCAGCCGGACTCACGAGTGTCGGACTGCGAGGCTATGTTCGCGGTGCTCCTGCGGAAAGGCGTACGGAATACGTGGGCTTGGTACTGGGCACTTTCGCTGCCCTCGGCACCGTCTCACAGGTGGCGGCGAGCATTGCCGAACATCGGGGAGCCCATGCACGCGGGGGCAGCGCGTGGGTGCTCGTGTTCTTCGCGCGGCTGGTGCTCGGAGTGGTTGGCATTGGGGACCTGCCGCATCTCTCGTGGTGGTTCGTGATCTACCTCGTGATGGCGATCACGTTAGGGGACGGCTTGTTTGCTCCTTGGACTACCAGATTGGGCGTGAGGAGCCTCTGACCGCGAAACCTACGATGCCGAGCCCGCGAGCGGGTGTGGCGTCAGAGCCTCGAAAATGGCAGCGAACGCGGTTCAGGTCGTGCGCGTGCATTTCGAGACCTCGACGGGCCCTGTAGGGGGAATGGTCTATCCGACAAACAGTCGAGATCGGTCGATCTGGAGTGGTCAAGATGAGTGGTTTGCTGTCGATTCCGCCTCGGTGCAAAAGGGGCAAGTACCTCATCGGCGCGCCGAAGGGCGCGCCCTTGCTCGAGCCAAACTAACGCGGATGCCTCGGGACACTCACTTCGAACACTTCGAAAACCACACGCTTCTCAAACACTTCCTGCTCGAAACGTACCTGAAAGCGTGGGGGTCAATCCTTCTCGAGGGCAGAGGACGGACAGGAGGGCGCTTTTCTCGCGCCATCTACGTCGACGCGTTTGCGGGCGCAGGCTGTGACGATGAGGGCAGACCTGGCTCTCCGCTGCGAGCGGCACAGATTGCGACGGAAATCAATGCGCAGACATTTCCCGGAAGGGCGGGAACGAACTGCGGAATGCAGGTGATCGCCATCGAGCACGATCACGAGTACTACGACAGGTTGGTGTCCTGTCTTGCGCAATACACGGGCGGACCCGATAGCGTCGTTTACGTGCACCACGGAGAGCTCGACTCAATGCTGCTTGCAGGCATCGGACATTTCGCGCACGGCGACCCGACGTTCCACTTCCTCGACCCGTTCGGTATCGACGGGCTTGACGCGGCGTTGCTCCCTCAACTGCTCGCCCACAAGCATAGCGAGGTGTTGATGCTATTCTCGGACGAAGGTGCGGTACGTCTACACGGGAAGGGGGCGGCCGTACTCAGGGACCCGACGGAAGGTATCCGCGCCGCAGAAGCCGCTCTCTCGCTTTTCGGTGTTGAACACGAGATGGAGAACGTTGCGCAGGCTCGCCGCTCGGCGGCGCGAGTCATCGCGGGTCACAAGTCGAATCCGCGGGCCAAGGAGATTATGCTCAAGGCCTTCGGCAGCGCGGAGCATGTAGCCATGATCGAGCAAACGCCGATCGGTCGCCGCCAGCAGAAGGCAATCGATCTGTACACCGATCTCCTGATCGTATCCGGCGCGAAGCGCGTGCTCCGTTTCGCGATGGCGACCGGAGGGGGACGGCACAAATACACGCTACTCCACGCAAGCAAGCAGACCCGCGCGTTCGCCGCGATGAAGGACGCGATTCACCGCGCGAAGAAGAAGCAGGACACCTCAGCCGAGTTGCTCACCGACACACCGCTCAAGCCGATTATCGCGCGGATTCGTGAACGGTTCGCCGGCACCATAGTTCGATGGCAAGGTGAAACGCCGAGTGTGCAGCAGTTCGCTATTGACGAGACAAATCTTATGTACCACGAATGCGGCGCGCTCAAGGCAGAGCTAGAGTCGTTCGTGATTGCGAAGAAGCCGCTTACGTATCAGTTCTAACTTAGGCAGGCAACTCCACGGGATATTCGTCCCACGTACGACCATCCAACACGCGGCCGCCGGCCTTAGGGGTAAAACCTCCCCATTGCTTCCAGAAAAAGGCCACGCCGGCATTAACGCACTTGTCGCGAAGCACGCGTGCCCAAGCTGGGTCGACGCGGCGATACCCGGCGCCACTTTCTCCTCCGCCAATCACCCAATGAATCTCGGAAAGGTTTAGATCATCGAGCGACCCGAGAAGTGGCTCGGCGGAGACAAATCGCACAGCGGCCTGTTGAATCCCTCGGAGTGCATCTGCACGCTTGGCAACGCGCATGTCTTCGATGGACGTACCGATCCAGATATTATCCGACCATGGTAGCTCGTCGGCCAACCGCAGGGCCCGCTCTGGGCGCTTGGTCAGCACCTGAAACTGGTGCTGACTCGCTTCGTTCATCACCTCGAATACCTGATGAATTTGCGCGAGACTGAAATGCGCATGAAACACATCGGACATGGAATTCACGAATACACGCTTCGGTGCACGCCAGCCCAGCGGCTGGTACAGTCGATCGGGCCAGAAGCGCGGTGCGAAGGGCTCGGCACGGTTCTCCGGTGTGTCTTTGACCGGTCGCTGGCGGAGATACACATCCCTCGTTTTCGTCTGCGCCAGCGTATACGCATAGCAGTGGTCACATCCGGCGGAGATCTTGGTGCACCCGGTCATCGGGTTCCAAGTGGCATTTGTCCATTCGATGCCCGTTGTAGTCGAGCTCATCGTTGTCCTCCGGCTGACAGGCGGTAGGCGCTAATTTGCATACAGTATCGGTATGCGGCTCGAACATGGGTCGAAATCACTTGCGCGCGCAAGTGTGAGTCCTGCTTACCCTAAGGTGCTATGAGAGCCTCACAGGCCGTGGATTTACGGCGAGGCATCGCCATCCCTCCATGGCTCTCATACTATAATAGGCCAATTCTCCAGTCCGGTTGTTCGCCTATATCGGAATCGGCAACGGGTGCAGAAGTGTTGCGTACCAATGTGCGGGTCCATCAACTCAATCACTGACGATGGAACTATCTCGAATTGAGCAGATCTTGATATCGGCTGCGGTATTTCTATCCGTTCTGGTAGCTGCCGGCTTCATTCATTTCAGGGACGATATTCAGTCGTTGTGGGATGCAGGTCTGGTGATTGCAGCTGGGGTCTTGTTTTACATCGTCTATGCTAATTGGTACGCCTCAAATCCGGTCACAAGGCCCCATGCGAAGCAGAACGAGCGGAGGTGCAGCGCCGCTGCTAAGCTGCGCCAGGCGCGAAAAGCCGAAGCGAGGATCCAAAGGAAGATCCTTTTCACGGGAATAACGCTCCTACTAGTAGCGGTGGTCGCGGCGCTCCTGAGTTCGAGGACATCGCCATTTGTCGCTTGGCCCATGGTGGCGCTCGCTGGCGTGTGCGGGTACGCGTGCTGGCTCCATTTCCCTGCGCAAGCCGCGCCACTTGCTCCAGACGGCAGTGGAGACTCGGTGCCTCCCACCTTGCCTGACGATCAAGCCATACAGCGTAACCTTGACGTACTCAAGCTCGAATACACGACGGGCGCTGAGCGGTACGAGAATATCTACAAGGCCATCTGGCAGAACTTCTCTTACATGAGCGTCGTATCAGCCGGGATCCTAACCTTCGGTCAAAAGAGCCTCTCTTCGCCGGTACTTGTATTCTTGGCGGTGACCCCCGTGTTTTTTTGGTATTTCGCCACCTTCCTGCCGATGGACAACTATGGTCAGGAAGTGAGAACCACTCTCCGCAGGGTGGAGAAATTTATCAACGCGACGGTCGACGGTGATCTACTCAGCCACTTCACCAATTTCGCCGATTATCGGTTTCATTGGCGTGTACGCGACCCTGTGAGAGCTTTTGGCACGACTCTTTGCTATCTCTGGATTGCCTCACTTCTGTTCGCTACCAGCCATGTCGCGCGGACGCAACTTGATCCCACCTCGCGACGGGACTTTGCGAATGTGCTTTCGGCTGAACTACGATACTATGAAAAGCTTCAGCCTCCAGCCGACACTGCGTTGCTTGGTCAGCTGCGACGTCTGGAGCAGCTCATGCCGAAGCAACGCGCCAGAGCTGATAGCACGTCGCCTTTCGCGTTAGTGCGCTCGCAACCTGTGACGACCTCAGCATCACATGTACAAGCACAACAGGCATCGGACACCGCCGGTGGAAACAGAAAGTATGTCGCTAAGCCCTGATATCCTGCTGGCAGTCTACGGAAGCGTTCTTCATGGTCGCAGCGCGCTGTACTGCAGTGCCCCGATAACGTCCGGATACCGATTTGTAGAGTGGGTACGAAATAGCGGTGCTGACATCACAAGTGCGGATCACGCGATCGCAGCCTTCCCTCTTGAGCACCAGCGACACGTTGTACAGCCAAATCTCGCTCACGCTAGAGAGGTCATTGAGAGGCTTCGATTAGAGTCGGAGATCCCGATCATTGATCCTACGTCGGTTCCACACATCACCGCGTGGATTCAGGTCGATTGGCTGCGATTCTGGGAGAAAGTGATTGGCCGCTTCGCAATCGGGATGATACTACTCGACGACTGGCAATACAGTTTTGGTTGCGCCCACGAGTTCGTGTTCGCTCAGCAAAATAGTATTCCGACGTTCGACGAGACGGGAAATCCTATCGATTCAAGCCGCGGTAGGTCTTTGATAGAAGATGCTATCCTTGCCATAACGCAGATTGGCGGCTCGACCGAACTTCTATTGGGAACGCTGACGCTCCTAGAGTCGGATGATTCAAACTCACGCCACCTGCCAGAGACGTCTCTTGCGAACCTTATTGCCAATCACACGAGATGCACTTCAAAGACGAGATCCTCGACCGTTTAGCTCAACGCGCTAACGTCGCGCAGTTCGTGAGCATTAGTCCGCAGTTAACGCAAAGATTCTCCCGCCTTAGCGGCCTTGCGGTCAACCACAGCTTCTCGTCGGTTGCCGAGGCTGCAGAGGCACTCCTTGCGCGGGCTGGAGATGGCTCCGTGAATGTACGCAGCTTCGATCCGGTCAATCCGAAGAGTCGCGAGTTTCTGTATGGGTTGCGGAAGGCCGACGAGGTTGAAAGCGTCATTCGCCGCCTTGCCGGGACCGGCTTATTCACCATCATCAACGAAACCATCGACATCCATGATGGCGGAGTCTCCGGAGTAGCGCTCGGTGACGTTATAGAGTTCGCGCCCGACGACACTCCAAGATCTGTTGAGAAGCCAGGGACTGCGGCCTTCCCACGCGAGATGGGGCTGAAGTTCTTGGAAGTAGTGTACGGATTCGTGCCTGAACTGGATTTCTCCCATACGACCAGAGTCGAGTTCAGCGTCCACCCTCTTCGGAAAGGTGTGCGCCAACAGCATCAGATTGTTTGGGAGCTTGAGGAGGTCGGCCAGTGGGATGCGAGCGCAGATGTTCGATGGCCGAACCGATTTAGCCAACTGGTTGGGGACAAGGCGTTCGGACTGCTTGTCGCACACCTGTATGGGCTGCCTGTTCCCAACACCACCGTAGTCTCTCGTCGATTGGCTCCATTCACGTTTGGGCGGAGGACGGGGACGAGCGAACCGTGGATTCGAACATCTCCTCGAGTTCAAGTGCCTGGCAAATTCACCACGCACAGGGGATGGCTCGATCCATTCCAGCTGCTAGGACGTGAAGACCCCTCCGGGAGCGATCTCGCGTCGATTCTTTTCCAGGAGGGCGTGGATGCTACCTACTCAGGCGCTGCGATTGCGGCGCACGGCCGCAGAGGACCTGACCTGACCATTGAAGGGACTGCGGGGTTTGGTGATGAGTTCATGGTCGGTACGAAGCGGAGAACGAGCCTGCCAACTTCCGTCAAGCAGTCCGTCCGGCGCTTGTACGGACGTGCATTCAAACGACTGGGATACGTGCGATTTGAGTGGGTGGCATCCCAGCGACGTGTTTGGGTCGTCCAATTCCATCGTGGTGCGTCGCCCAGTTCTGGACGGACTATCTTCCCTGGAACTCCTCAAGCATACGTGCGGTTCGACGTGACGCAGGGCCTTGAGGCGCTCCGCGAGGTCGTCGAACAAGTTGCTTCGAAAGGCAACGGCATCAAATTGATTGGTGATGTCGGAATCACCTCGCACTTCGGGGATGTACTTCGGAAGGCAAAGGTGCCATCTGTCATCGAAGACTGGTCGCCCTAGTCCGCGGGTGGTGCGAGCGCCAGCTTACCGACGAACTGCGCCGGGAAGGCTGAGCAGTTTGGGTTGGCCGGGATACCCGTATTGATACCCGTTTTGCCCACCACAAACTGGTATCCGGGAAGGGAAAGCTCGGCACCGACGCCCGGCTCTCCTCTGAAGTCCGACAGAATGTCGTAGTTGTAGTCTCCCCTGAGCCGAATGGGGTTTCAGGGGGTCGCGGGTTCAAATCCCGCCGTCCCGATAGAATAAGATGAAGTCCCATCTACACTCTCGTAGGCGGGACTTCATCGCGTAGGGGACCAGTTTCCGTCTCAGAAACCCGCTGGCCGTACGCTGAGTCGCGTAGCCTCTCGCGCATGCCGTATCGTTCTTCCACACACTCGAGACGGGGTGCACTCGCGGTGTCAGCTTTCTCACCGAGCCCGCGAAGCGCGACATCTCGTTCGCACCGCTCGCGCGGGTCGCCGTGGCCCAATTCGCTTGGCCCGTGTCGCTCGTTTGCACGAGCGTCCCCAATGCCGCGAGCGCGTTGTGAATCGCCTGACCCCACGTCCGCCATGCGGCATCGGTGGACGCAACTGTGCAAGTACACCCAAATTCGGCGCTGCGCGGAAGTTGGTGATGTGGGATCCCAGTCCCCGCTCGCCAGACTTGGAGATCATGCGGCGCGGAGCACGCGTTTGCGGAGCAGGGCGAAACCAGCGCGCCCATACATACTGCGCTTGATCAGTTTGACCCGGTTCACCTGGCCTTCCACCTGGCCCTTGCTCCACTGGAAGAGCAGCGCCGCCAGCACGGCGTCGTCATCGCGTCTGATGCGCGCGGCGAAGGACTTCAATTCACTTTCGCCGGCAGCGACGAGCCATGTCTCGAGAGCGTTCGCGTCCTGGTTTTCTCGCATCTCGGCGAATTCCGTGACCAGTCTGCGGCATGTGGCCAGTTCGGGAAACTCGCTTCCCAGCGCTTCCACGTAGGCTCGCTCCTCGGCGCTCAGCTTTTCCGGTTTGGCATCGGCGTTATGGAGGAGCCAGGCCGTTTCACGAGGCGAGGGAGCCGGGGCGTGTCCCCACGCGATTGGTCGCTGCAGCACGCCGGTCGGTGTACCGCCCGCGACACCGCGCGGGCGCGTCCGTCTCATCTCCGCAAGGTAGCGCAACACCGTCTGGTATGGCCCACTGTAACCGCGTTCTCGAAGCTCACGCAGGAGTTGCGCTGCGTTCTCGAGGCCGATGTCGTAGCGCCCATCGATATACTCGGCGTACGCATCGAGGCGATGCGGCCGGCGGGCACGTTCCACGCGCTCGGGAAAGCCACCCGCGGCGAGCCACACGCTCACTGTCCTTCGGTCGAGGCCTACCCGCTCGGCAATCCGATGCCTCGGCATGCCACCCTGACGAAGCGCCACGACTTCATCGTCGCGCGCGAGGCGGCGTGCCCGGCGCTCCGTGCTCCGCTGCTCTCCCGTTGTGGGACCTGGCCTGTGATGCGGCAGTCCTGAATACCTCCGCGTCCGTACCGCCTCCTTGGGCAGTGGTTTGGGATGTGTCGCCGCTGCTGTCTTGCCGAGCGCTGCGTGATGCCGCGTGCACGCACGCTCGAGCGCCTCCATGAGATTCTTTAGGAGGTGGAAGCGATCGGCGACCTGAATGGCATCTGGCGCTCCGTGGCGGGCACCTTCGGCATACGCACCGCCGCGGTCTCGGCTGATGATCGCTACGCCGGGGTGCGCCGTGAGCCACGTACCCAGGGTCTGGGCTTCGCGATCGGCGAGCATGTCGATGACCGAATGCCTCTCCAGATCCGTGAGGAGAGTGCCGTAGCGCTGACCACGCCGAATGGCCCAGTCATCCACGCCGAGGACGCGCGGAGCCACGATGCTCTCCTCCGGGGCCTCCCGCACGCGCTCCAGCATCGCCCACGCGCCGCCCGCGAGCCCCATCGCCATTGCCAGGCGCTCACCGGGTCGGCCGCCGAGGGCGAAGCCGATGAGCTCCAGCGCCGCGGCGGCCCGGCTCGTACGTCGGGCGTATGGCACGGTGGTCTC
>Ga0207695_10009313_pt1 | contig 12156 bp, 12 predicted proteins | sample KBSC54metaG_FD_184354 | JGI IMG/M metagenome (GOLD analysis project Ga0207695, IMG submission 184354) | Corn rhizosphere microbial communities from Kellogg Biological Station, Michigan, USA - KBS C5-4 metaG (SPAdes) (version 2) | ecosystem: Host-associated > Plants > Roots > Rhizosphere > Soil...
CGTCGGCGGGGGCGGCGCGATGCCCTCGATCGAGGCGGTCTCGAGCGCCTTGAGCACACCCTCGGTGGCGACGGTGTGCGGGCACGCCTCATAGGTACCCCGCAGCCACCCTGACCGTTTCTTCCACCGAATTTGCGGGTAGTTCGTGGCGAATGAGCACGACCGCCTACTACTTCGTCGTCATCCTCCTCGGCGTTTTCAACGTCGTTCTGGCAGCGGTGGCGTACACGCAGCGGGCGAGGCAGATCCGGGGAGGCCGGCTGCACGAGCAGCAGCTGAAGCTGGCGGAGTCGCGGAACGAGCTGGCCGAGTCGCGCCTGCGCCGTCTCGACGACCAGATCGAGCTGATGGGCCAGATCCGCGACACGCTCGCGGCGGTGCCCCCGCCCGGGAGCGGCGCGATCGTCGGCGTCATCGACGTGGGCTCGGCGACGATGCGTCTGACCGTCGCCCGGCGCGCCGGCGGCGAGTGGGAGCGGCTCGGCGGCGAGCGCGCGTTCCTGCGCCTCGGGGCCGAGCTCGAGCGCGAGGGCGGCTACTCCGACGAGGTGCTTGCCCGCGTCGGCGTCGAGGCGCGCAGGTTCATGGAGGCGGCCGACGCGCTGGGATGCGAGCGCCTGGCGATCGTGGTCACCGCCCCTGGCCGCTCGGGCCGGAACCCCGACGCGCTGCTCTCGCAGATCATGCTCGCGACCGGCCGTACGCCGTGCCTGCTGACGCCCGCCCAGGAGGCCAGCCTGACCTTCGCCGGGGCGGCGACCGGCATGCTCGGCGGCGGCGAGGCGGGCGTCGTCTGCGATGTCGGCGGCGGCTCGACCGAGGTTTCCTACGGAACGCTGCGCGGCGGCGTCGACGTGGTCGGATCGTTCGACGTCGGAGCGGTGCGCCTGGCCGAGCGCGCGTTCGACCACGACCCGCCGACGCCGGAAGAGCTGAACGCTGCGCGCGCCTACACCCACAGCCGGCTGGCGTTCGACCAGCGCGAGACGGCCCGGGTGGCGCTCGTCACGGGCGGGTGCGCCCATGCCCTGGCCAAGCTCGGGGTGTCGGTGCTCGAGCCGGTGACGTTCGAGGCGGTGACCGCGAAGCTGGCCGCCGGGAACGGTCAGGTGAAGGGCGTTCCCCGGCACCGCCGCCGGGCGCTCCCGGCCGCGATCGTCGTCTTCGAGCGGCTGCACGAGATCCTCGGGATGCCGCTCACGATCGCCGCGGGCGGTCTCCGACGGGGCGTGCTCGGCGAGCTCGACGAGGACCGCTTCCACGACAACCACGTGGCCGGCCCGCCGCTCGGCGAGCCCGACCTCGGGGTTGCCGTCAGGCGCCGCGAAGATCGAGCCTGCGGCTGAGCAGGAACGGTCGGCCGGCGCCGGCGACGCGCCAGACCAGGGGATGTGGCACGCGTCGTAGGCTGCGGGCGAGCGCCCGTCGACGAAGACCGCCCCCGCGGCGACCGTCCGGTGCCCGGGCCGAGTGCGGTTCCCCCGGTTACCCTTCGTCCATGCCCGCCGAGCCGACTCTCCTGCAGGTCGCTCCGCGCGCCACGGCGCACCGGGCACCGCTCGTGCGCCGGGCCAAGCTGCTCGCCTGGGGCGGGAACGCGTGGCACCTGGTCGAGTTCGCGATCGCCGTCGGCGCGGGGATCGCCGCCTCGTCCGTCGCGCTCGTGGCATTCGGGATCGACTCGCTGATCGAGGTGGCCGCGGGCGGAGTGGTGGTGTGGCTGTTCACCGGCCGGAGGGTCGGGTCTGCCTCCGCCGAGCGGCTCGCCCAGCGGCTGATCGCGACGAGCTTCTTCGCCCTCGCCGCCTACGTCGCCTTCGACTCGATTCGCGCGCTCGGCGGCGATCACCCGGAGGCGAGCTGGGTCGGCATCGGCCTCGCGCTCGTCACGGCGCCGACGATGCCGCTGCTGGCGCGGGCCAAGCGCAGGGTCGGCGTCGAGCTCGGCTCACGCGCGACCCAGACCGAGGCCGGCCAGAACATGCTCTGCGCGTACCTGTCGATCGCGCTGCTCGTCGGCCTCGGTGCGAACGCCCTCTTCGGCTGGTGGTGGGCCGACCCGCTCGCGGGCCTCGTCATCGCCGCGGTTGCCCTCCGCGAGGGCGTCCAGTCGTGGCGCGGCGAGGGCTGCGCGGACGGCTGCTGCTAACCCCCGCCCGCCCAGCCGTCCTCGACGAGCTCGCCGTCGCTCGCGTGATGCGCGCCGAAGACGAGGAAGTCGAGGCCGTCGGCACCCGCCTCGAACGCCCGCACCACACGGGGGGAGACGCGGACGGCGTCGAGCGGGGCGACCTCGACGATCTCATCGTCGAGCTTCATCCGCCCGCGCCCGCGCAGGACGACGTAGATCTCCTCGGCCTCGTCGTGGCGGTGGGCGAAGGCCGACCGGCGGCCGGGCTTGAGGCGGAAGAACGTGACGCCGGTCTGCTCCGCCTCGAGCGCCCTGCGGGCGACCCGCGCTTCCCAGAACCCGTCCAGCCCATGCTCCGGCGCCGCGTCGTCGATCTCCGCGAGGTTCTTGAGCGTGTAGGGCTCGGACATCAGGCTGCTGTATAGCCGCCGTCGACGGCGATCGAGGCACCCGTCGTCGACGCCGACTCGTCCGACGCGAGGTAGACGACGGCCGCCGCCACCTCCTCGGGCGTGGCGAACCGGCCCTGCGGGATCGTCTCGGCGCGTGACTCCCGGAATGCCTCCGGGTCGGGCTGCTCGGCGATCCAGGTGTCGATCATGGCCGTCTGCGTGAGACCGGGCGCGACGGAGTTCACGCGGACGCCGAGCCGCGCCCACTCGACGGCGGCGCCGCGGGTGAGCGCGTGCAGCGCGCCCTTCGACGCCCCGTACCAGGCCGACCCGGACATGCCGACGAGCCCCAGCCGCGAGGTCACGTTCACGATCGATCCGCCGCCGGCGCCCGCCATCGCGCGGCCGGCGGCGAGCAGCATCCAGAACGCGCCGAACACGTTCACGTCGAAGATGGCGCGGGCGGTCTCGGGCGACGTCTCGAAGAGCGGCACGCCGGAGAGGTCGTGGCCGGCGTTGTTCACCAGCACGTCCAGCCGGCCGAACCCCTCGACCGCCGCGGCGACCGCGGCCTCGGCCGTCTCCGGATCGCACACGTCGCCGGCGATCGGGACGGCGCGGCCGCCGAGCCCCTCCGCCAGCTCCGCCGTCGGGTTCGACCGGCGGGCGACGAGCACGAGCGTCGCCCCTTCGCGCGCGAACGCCTCGGAGATGGCGCGGCCGATCCCTTCGGTCGCGCCGGTCACAATCGCGGTCTTGCCCGCCAGCCGTCCTGTCCCGTTCTCCGCCATCGCGTCCGGGAGAGCCTAGTATGGCGCGCATGCCTCCCGGCCGCCTCATCCCGATCAGCTCCGACGACGCGTCGGGCGGCACCGGCGGCTACACGCCCGCGCTGCGCGCCGGTGACTTCGTCTACGTCTCGGGACAGGGCCCGCTCGAGCCGGGCACGCTGGCGGTCCTCGGCGAGACCGTCGCCGAGCAGACGCGCCACACGCTGCGCAACGTGCTCACGCTGGTCGAGGCCGCGGGAGGCGACGCCGGGAGCATCGTGCGCTGCGGCTGCTATCTGGCCTCGATCGACGACTTCGACGAGTTCACCGCCGCCTACGAGGAGTTCTTCAGCCACCGGCCCCGCCCGACCCGGACGACGATCGGCTGTCAGCTGGCCGGGATCCTGGTCGAGATCGACTGCGTCGCCTACATCCCGCAGCGCGGCGATGTCTGAACGGGCGCGGACGGCGCCCGACGAGTGGCTGGCCGCGCACCGTGACGACCTGGTGACGCTCGTGCGCGAGCTCGTGTCGCGGCCGAGCGAGAACCGGCCGCCGCACGGCGACGAGGCCGCGTGCCAGGAGTTCGTCTCCGGCTACCTGCGCGGCCTCGGGCTCGAGCCTGACCTCTTCCAGCCGGACGAGGTCGACGGCGCGACCACCCACGAGGCCTGGTGGCCGGGCCGCGACTACGCCGGCCGCCGCAACGTCGTCGCCCGCCTGACCGGGTCCGGAGGCGGGCGCTCGCTGCTCTTCACCGGCCACGTCGACGTGGTCCCCGCGCACGGCGAGGGCGCCCACGCCTGGTGGGACGGCGAGGTCGAGGACGGCCGCCTGTACGGGCGCGGAGCGCTCGACATGAAGGGCGGCGTCGCCTGCTACCTGCACGCCCTGCGCTGCCTGGTCGAGTGCGGCGAGCGGCTCGCCGGCGACCTGATCGTCGAGACGACGGTCGACGAGGAGTTCGGCGGCGCGAACGGCACCCTCGCCTGCCGGCTGCGCGGCTACAACGCCGATGGCGCCGTTCTCCCCGAGCCCACCGGCCTGGCGGTCTGCCACGCGACCCGGGGCGGGATCCAGTACCGCCTGCACGCCAGCGGCGGCAAGGCCGGAATGGACTTCGGCGGCGGCTCGGGGCCGAGCCCGCTGACGGCGGTCGCGGCCGCCTCCGCCGCCCTCGCCGCCGCCGAGGCCGGCAGGGGCGCGCCGATCTACCAGTTCCTGCTGCAGTCGGGCGAGGAGCTGCCGTGGGGGACGGCCGAGGGCACGCCCACCGACGGCGTGCTCGAGTTCTGGGCCGAGATCCTGCCGGGCACGTCGCGAGACGACCTGGAGGCCGAGCTGCGCGGCGTCGTCGGGCGCGCGGCCGGAGGGGGCACACAGCTCGAGTGGGAGCAGCGCACCCGCTTCCTCTCGGCGCTCGCCGGCGACCCCGAGACGCCGATCGTCCAGGCCATGCGTGCCGCGCTCCCCGGCCACCCAGAGCCGTCGACCGCCCCGTTCGCGTGCGACGCGTTCATCCTCGCCGAGCACTCGCCGACCCCGGTTGTCGTGTGCGGGCCGGGCGGCGACAATCCGCATGCCCCGGACGAGCACGTGAACCTCGACGACCTGCACATCCTCTCCTCCGCCTACGTGCGCCTCGCCCGGGACTGGTGCGGGGAGGGGGGCGCCTCGTGAGCGACGAGCGCTTCCTGGTCACAGGCGCGTTCGGCTGCATCGGCACGTGGGTCGTGCGCGACCTCGTCCGTGACGGCGTCGCGGTGACGGCGCTCGACCTCGGCGCCGAGCCGGCCCGGTGGCCGCTCGCGATGAGCGACGACGAGATCGGCCGGGTGCGCCGGCGGCAGGGAGACATCACCGACCTCGAGCACGTCGAGCGCGTGCTGGACGAGGACGGGATCACCCACGTCATCCACCTGGCGGCGCTGCAGGTGCCGTTCTGCCGGGCCGATCCGCCGCTCGGCGCGCGCGTGAACGTGCTCGGCACCGTGAACGTCTTCGAGGCGGTGAAGCGCCGCGCCGAGCGGATCGCGGCCGTCGTCTACGCGTCGTCGATCGCCGCCTACGACGCGCTCGAGGAGGGCGGCGGCGCCGTCGAGATGAGCGGGCAGCCGGGCACGCTCTACGGTGTCTACAAGCGCGCGAACGAGGGCACCGCCCACGTCTACTGGGCCGACCACGGCGTCGCGAGCATCGGCCTGCGGCCCCACACGGTGTTCGGGCCCGGCCGCGACCAGGGGCTCACGTCGGCTCCGACCACCGCGATGCTGGCGGCCGCCGCCGGCGAGCCCTACAGGATCCCGTTCGGAGGTACGAGCCAGTTCCAGTACGCGCCCGACGCCGCCCACGCGTTCGTCGCCGCCGCCCGTGCGGCCGTCGAGGGTGCGTCGGTGCACAACCTGGCCGGGATGAGCGTCTCGATGGACGAGGTCGTCGCCGCCATCGTGGCCGCGGCGCCCGACGCCGCCGGCCGGATCGCCTACGACGACGTGCTCCTGCCCTTCCCGGGCGCCGTCGACGCCAGCTCGTTCGCCGCGCTCGTCGGCCCGATCGCCGAGACGCCGTTCCCCGAGGCGGTGGCCGACAGCGTCCTCCGCTTTCGCGACCTGATCGCGCGCGGCCTCGTCGACCCCGGTCGAGTCCTTCGATAGGGTCCCGCGATCGTGGTCAAGCCGGTCGACTTCGCCGAGTACTTCCCGCCCACGCCGATCCCCTTCTGGACGACGCTCCAGCAGGTCGGTGTGACCAAGGTCATCTCGGAGCTCGACCGCGCGCCGGACGGCATCCACGACGACACCGGCGACCGGCCCTGGGACCTGACTCCGCTCGCGCGTACGCAGCAGCTCTACGCCGACGCCGGGCTCGAGCTCGTCGGCGTCGAGGACTACCCGCCGCTCGACCGCGCCCGCACCGGCGCGCCGGGGGCCGAGGAGGAGACGGAGTGGTTCTGCACCCTCATCCGCAACCTCGGCACGCTCGGGATCCCGATGCTCTGTTACAACTGGATGCCGGGCGCGAACTGGGTGCGCACGAGCACGATCGCCCGCGGCCGCGGCGGCGCGCTCGTCACCGCGTTCCGGGCCGACGCGCTTCCGACGGACCAGCCGATGAAGGTCGGCGCCGCGGATGCCGAGCAGCTGTGGACGGCGTACGAGCGGTTCGTCCGGGCCGTCGTGCCGGTCGCTGAGAAGGCCGGCGTCCGCCTGGCGCTTCACCCCGACGACCCACCGATCACCCGGTACCGCGGCGCCGCCCGGATCATGAACTCGGTCGAGGCGTTCGACCGGGTGATCGCGATGGCTGACTCCGAGGCGCACGCGCTCTGCTTCTGCCAGGGCAACATGACGCTCGTCACCGACGACGTCCCCGGCGCCATCCGCCACTTCGGCCGCCAGGGCCGGATCGCGTTCGGCCACTTCCGCGACGTGCGCGGCGTCCCGACGAGCTTCGTGGAGACGTTCCACGACGAGGGCCAGACCGACATGCGCGCCTGCATGGATGCCTGGCACGAGTTCGAGTTCGACGGCGTGCTGCGGCCGGACCACGTGCCGACGATGCACGGCGAGGCGATGGACTCGCCCAGCTACGCCCTGCTCGGCCGCCTGCACGCGATCGGCTACATGCAGGGGCTGCGCGAGGCCAGCGTGCACCATGTGTCGCAGGCCACCGAGTCGGAGGCCGCCGCAACGGGGTAGGGGTACGCTGAGACTCCGATGAGGCTGCGCTCCCTGCTCGATCTCGATCTCCCGCCGCTCGTCGATGCGGAGCGGCTGCTCGCCGATTTGCGCGCCCAGCGCACTGGGCGGTTGGTCGGGGCGGTGGGGCTGATGGCGCTCGCCGTCCTCGCGGTCGTGGCGCTGCCGCAGATCTCGCTCGTGCCCGCGGCCGGCGCCCTGGCCGCCCTGGGGATGGCGGGGATCGCGTTCGGCCGCCGCCGGCTCCTGCTCGAGGCGCTCCTGCAGGTGCGGGACGCCTACCGGCTCGAGGAGGTCTCGCGGGCCGGGTCGCGCTTCGCCACCCGCGAGCGGCGCACGCGCCTGGCCCGCTGGATGCGCGACATCATCGGCGCCGCCGAAGGCCGCGACGTGCGGGTGGCCTACACGGCCGCCGCCCTGGACGAGCGCGTGCTCGCGCGCAAGGAGCGGCTGCTGCGCGTGGCGGCCGCGCTCGACGGCCCGGGCGACGAGCTGCACCCGGCGGGCGTGGCGATCGTCCACCGGCTGCTGACCCGGCCGTCCGTGTCGCCGCTCTTCAACCCGCTGCTCGAGGAGCAGATCCTCGACGACGCGCTCCACCGCGTCGAGGCGGCGTGCATCGGGGACAGTCCCCGTACGGGGACTGTCCCCAGGGTCTAGTGCTCCGTCCCGAACGTCTCTCGCGCTCGGGCGGCTGCAAATCGTCGCCTGGCTGTGTCCTCGGTCGCCCCGATATCGTCAATATCGGGGCTCCCTGCGTCCTTGCCATGCTCGATTTTCGCTCGCCCGATCATCAAGAAAACCTCCGGAACGGAGCACTAGCGCGGCGGCCCGCTTCCCAGGGCCACGTTCGCCGTCTGGGTCGTACCGTACTGATCGACGTAGGTGGCGGAGACCGGCGCGCCCGGCTTCTGGGTCGCGACGAGCTCGGTCAGCTGGTCGGGCGACGAGACCGGCCGATCGCCGACCGCGGTGATCAGGTCGCCCGGAGTGAGGCCGGCGGAGTCCGCGGGGCTCCCGGGCACGACCGATGTGACGACGGCCCCCGAGCCGCCGTAGCTGTCCGCCTGGACCTCGACGCCGAGGAAGGCGGTGCCGCCGATGTGGACGGCGGTCGATGCCTGCCCATGCGTGATCTGCGAGGCGATCGACATCGCCTTGTCGATCGGGATGGCGTATCCGGCGGTGGCGACGTCCTGCGTGGAGCCGTTCGCGACGGACGCCGCGGTGTCCATGCCGACCACCTCGCCGGACGCGTTCATCAGCGGCCCGCCGGAGTCGCCGGGCTGGATCGGGGCGTTGGTCTCGATCATCCCGGACAGGCTCTCGCTCCCGCCCTGGTCGTCGCTCACGGTGATGCCGCGGCCGATACCCGTGACGGTGCCGGTGGCGGCGCGGAGCGAACCGGTGCCGCCCGCGTTCCCGAGCGCCTTGATCGCGTCGCCCGTGCCGAGCGACGACGAGTCGCCGAGCGGGATCGTCTTCAGGTTCGCGGCGCCGGCGGCCTGGAGGACGGCGACGTCATCGGTGGTGTCGTAGCCCACGACCTGGGCCTTGTAGCCGCGGCCGGTGGTCGGGTCGACGACCCGGATGTCGGTCGCGCCGCGGATGACATGGTTGTTCGTCAGCACGGTGCCGGACGTCGTCAGCACCATGCCGGTGCCCGCCGCCTGGGCGTCCTGGTAGCCGAGGTTGGTCTCGATGACGACGACGCCGCTTCCGACCCGCGCAGGCCCGCCACCCGAGGTGAGGGCAAGGCCGACGGCGCTCGCCGCGGCGGTGACGACGACGGCCGCCAGCACGACGCGGGCACGGAGGCCCCGGCGCGGCCGGGGTTCGGCCTGTGGCGTCGTGGGATCCGCATCCAGGGCGCCGCCGCCGAGGGGCGCGAGGGCGTTTTCCTCATTCTCGTGTTGGGTCATGGCTAGTGCTCCGTTCCGGAGGTTCCTTGATGATCGGGCGAGCGAAAATCGAGCATGGCAAGGACGCAGGGAGCCCCGATATTGACGATATCGGGGCGACCGAGGACACAGCCAGGCGACGATTTGCAGCCGCCCGAGCGCGAGAGACTTTCGGGACGGAGCACTAGGCCGCCGTCGCCTGGTCGGTCACGTCACGCAGGACGACGATGCGACGGCCCGGATACGACTGCTCGCACACCTCGATCGCCCGCTCCGGCGACTCCTCGACGACGTAGTGGATGACCGGCGGATCGCCGCGGAAACGGGAGCGCGGGGCGAGCAGGAAGAGGTAGCTGCGAAGCGGAGCCACGCGTTTGTGCCTGCGCCGAGCCGCGGCGACGGGGCACTCGGTGGTCGTGCTCATGAGGATTGGTCTCCTTCTCGTCGGGCCGCCCGCCAACGGCGGCGGGCGTTCGTATGCGCGACAAGCTACGCGGAGAACCTGAGATTCGAGTACACGGCGGATAAGCCGTGGCTAAGACTGTGCGCCCTATGCGCCGAACGCGTACAGGCCGCTCGATTCCGTGGCGACGTAGAGCCCGGTTCCGGCGAACACGGGCTGGCCGAACACCTTGGCGTTGTTGACCGGGAGCGTCGCGAGAATGCCGCCCGTGGCCGCGTTCAGGAGGTACGCGCCGGTCCTGCTCGTGCTGGGCACGCAGCCCGTGTACGTGCCGACCGCGAGGACTCCGCCGCCGTCGAGCGAGGGCGTGCCCATCACGGCGCAGGGCAGTCCCCGCTGCCAGATGTATGCGCCGGTGGCGGGGTTCACCTGCCGGACCGAGCCGCCGAAGCGGGTGCCGGCGATGGTGGTGGCGTTCGCGCCCGCGTAGAGGGCGCCGGTCTGGCCGTTCCAGACGCTCGAGGCGATGCACATGCTGAGCGCGCCGGCGACCGCGCCCAGGTGATCCGTCCAGATCGGGGCGCTCAGCGGGTTCGCGGCCAGCGCGTAGTAGTTGCCGTTCTTGTTGCACGCCCCCACGTCGGCCGGCGGCGTCCCGGCCCCGAAAAGGGTCGGCGAGGAGCCGAAGTCCGAGTCCTGCCCGCCGCCGAGCGTGCCCGCGGCCTGCCAACCCTGGAGCCGGCCGAGGCCGGCGGAGAGATGGACGATCGAGTTGGCGTCGCCGATCCGGTTGCCCGTGGGACAGGAGTCGACGGTCGGGTCGCACTCGTTCCCGGTCGAGACCCACACGTTCCGGCCGTTCGACGTTGCGGCCACGCTCGACCACACGCTCCCGCCGATCGAGCCGTTGGGAACGCTGTGCCACGTGTGCAGCACCGCGCCGGTGTGCTGGTCGAGCTCGACGACGCCGCCCTGGATGAGCGGGTTGTCGCAGCGCGAGGCAAGGCCCATGTAGATGTGACCGGCGACGACGGTCGGCGACGCCCAGTTGTAGGAGCCGTCCACCATCGGCGGGTCGGCCGGGCCGATCATCGTCTTCCAGACCACGGCCCCGGTCGATGCGTTCAGGGCGTAGAGGTTGCGGGCGCCCGCGGCATACACCGTCAGGGTGCCCGTGGTCGGATCGGGCACGACCGCCGCCGTCGCAGAGATCCCGTCCGCCCCGCAGGTCGAGGCGCCCTGGACGTCGAGCTGGCGCTTCCACACCACCGCCCCGGTCGCGGTGTTCAGCGCGTAGAAGAGGCCCGCCTCGGAGCCGATGTAGAGGCGCGCGCCGACGACGGTCGGGCTCGCCTCGAGCCTCGGCGCCGGCTTTCCGCTGACGGCCGCCGGCGTGAAGTGCCAGAGCTGGTGCAAGGACGCCGCGTTCGCGGTCGTGATCGCGGTGGCCGTGCTGACCGAGGCGTGCTGCGGCCCGTGCAGGTACTGCGGCCAGTCCGTCGACGCCGCGAGAGCCGGCGCCGGGAGAGCCACGGCGACGACGAGTCCGAGAATCCAGATCGAGCGGCGCACCTCGAGAACCTCCGGTCCCAGCCTGCCCGCCCCAGGCGCGGCGAGGTTACCAGATCCACGAGACGATTGCTACGAATCCGGCGGGCGAGGCGCCTACTCGCTGAAGTGGTAGACGTGGACGTCCCACTGGGCGAACGTGTCGGTGAACGCCCCCCGCCGGACGGCGACGGGCCGGTTGCTGCGGTAGTGCCTGCCCTTCGTGATCGCGGCGGGGAGCCCGCGGGTGGTGACCTTGCGGGTGCCGCTGCCGCTGCGGGCCGCCATCACCCAGATGTCCGCATCGCCCACGCGGCGGCTGGAGATCTCGGTGGTCGAATCGTCGGTGCGCAGCGCCGGCCCGGTGTCCGGCGCGAGCAGCGCCGGGTAGAGCCGCCCGGGCGGGCCGATCTCCTCCACGAGCCGCCGGAGCACGTCGTCCCAGAACGTCCAGTTCCAGCCCAGGGCCGCGTCGGCGGGGAGCAGGCAGTGGGGAGTGGCTCCCCCGAAGAAGATCACGCCGCGCGCGCCGTTGATGATCGCGTCGTAGGCCATGTAGCGCGCCTGGCGATGCGTCGGGAGGACGAACGCGCCGCCGCCGGCAGGGTCGTCGCTGCCGCTGAAGCAGATCTGAAGGGTCGTGAACACCGCCCGGCCGGGAGTGACGCTGCGGATCGTCCGCGTCCATCTTCCCACCTGGCTCAGGTCGGGATCTGCGTCCCCGAACGACACCGGATAGACGTCCACGCCGTGGCCGCTGCACACCGCGCTGAACGGGGCCAGCTCGGCCGCGGCGCCCCGCGGCGCCTCAATGATGACCAACAGGTGCTCGGGATCGATCGTGCCGGTCACGTCGAACGCGTGCTGGAGCAGCGGGGCGGTGAAGCCCCGGTCAAGAGGCTCCTCCTGGCCCTTCCAGATCCCGAAGCCGGGGCTGTCCTTCAGTGTCGTCACGACCTGCTGCAGCTGGACGTCGTCCGGCGTGTCCGGCTGGGCGTGGGCGAGCTCTCCCAGCGCGATCCAGGTGTGGACGCCCCGCGCCGCGGCCGCGGCGTTCCAGTTCTCGGCGTCGGTCAGCGCGTCGTCGTTCCAATGTCCGCGGGGCGGCCCGACCCGCAGGAACGAGATCCCGGCGCCCACCACCTCGTCCAGCGCGTCGCCCCCCGCGGGCGTCTGCGAACCCGCCGGCGGCGGTGGCGAAAGGCCGATGGGAAAGCTCGCGACCCCGTCCACCAGCACTGTTCCGTGCGGATCATGGGTGGTCGTCGACAAAAGGTGAACCGCTCCCTGTCGCGATCCTTTCACAGATCCGG
>Ga0207695_10009314_pt1 | contig 12156 bp, 13 predicted proteins | sample KBSC54metaG_FD_184354 | JGI IMG/M metagenome (GOLD analysis project Ga0207695, IMG submission 184354) | Corn rhizosphere microbial communities from Kellogg Biological Station, Michigan, USA - KBS C5-4 metaG (SPAdes) (version 2) | ecosystem: Host-associated > Plants > Roots > Rhizosphere > Soil...
AGCAAGAGCGTTCCCTGAAGCTGTGACAGCCGCGCTCGATTCGGTCGAAGCGGAGCCCGCTTTGAATTCCGCTTGTGCAGCCTTATCGCCGACCGTTTTCAGCCGGGATTCCAGTTGCCCTGCGCTGGAACCTAAAGCTAATAGTTGGCTGTCTTCGATGGTCTGTAACTGGCCTGAAAAAACAAACACACCTGCATCTCCAAGGAATTCTCCGCCAATGCTTATTGCAACCATCCAGACGAAGACGAGTTTTGGGTTTCGCGACCACTGCATCCATGGCGGAAGCTTCCCATGTTCCTCCAGGTACTCTCCGGCGGCTCCAACTGCGAGCACTAGGCCGCACAAAAGTATTAAAAGCTCCGATACGTCCATCCCTGTTTCGGCGCCAGATTTGGACACGGCGCTTAGTGAAAAGAGGTATCCCATCTCTCCTTACCGACTGCTCGCTGGTCTCGGCGTTGGAAATCTTCGAGTGAGATCATCCGATCTGCAGCGATATCGGCAAGACCACGATCCAGCGACGCAAGCGCCTCTTCATCCAGCGGCGGGCCGTCCGAATCGGCGGCATCGCGAAGGTCTTCAAGTAGGTCACGGGCTTGTTCATCGTCAAGCCCGTCGATCAACTGATGAAGCTCTTCCTTAACGGTCACGCTTCAATTCTAAGCTCCTAACCCGACCCCGCACCACGGGCTGCTACGATGGAAGGAATCGTCTCGCTATGGCCCTGCGTTTCTACAACACCCTCACTCAAAAAGTGGAGCCCTTCGCCCCGCTGCACGGCAATGTGGTGCGCATGTACACGTGCGGGCCAACGGTTTACAACTACGTCCACATCGGCAACCTGCGGACCTTCACGTTTCAGGACATCCTGCGGCGCTGGCTCGCGGCGCGCGGCTTCGAACTGGATCACGTGATGAATATCACCGACATCGAAGACAAGATCATCCGTGCCGCCGGCGCAGCGCACCAGACTATCTACGAGTACACCGCTAAATACACCACGGCCTTCCTCGAGGACACCGCGACCCTGCGCCTGCAGCGCCCCGAACACATCGCCAAAGCCACCGATCACATTCACGATATGGTGAGCGCCATTCAGAAGCTCGAAGAGCGCGGCTTCACCTATATCAGCGACGGCTCGGTTTACTACCGCATCGCGAAGTTTCCCGAGTACGGTAAGCTTTCGCATAACGATTTCAGCGGCATTCGCTCCGGCGCGCGCGTTGACATGGACGAATACGATAAGGCCGATGCGCGCGACTTCGTTCTGTGGAAAGCCAAGAAGGACGAAGAGCCGGCGTGGCAGACTCCGCTGGGCGAGGGCCGACCCGGCTGGCACATCGAGTGCTCCGTGATGGCGATGAAGTATCTGGGCGACACGCTCGACATTCACACCGGCGGCGTGGACCTGACGTTTCCGCATCACGAAAACGAAATCGCGCAATCGGAAGCTATCACCGGCAAGCCTTTTGCGAGCTTCTGGCTGCACGCGGAACACTTGAGCATCGATGCGCAGAAGATGTCGAAGTCGCTGGGCAACTTTCATACGCTGCGCGATCTGCTGCAGGAAGGCTACACGCCGGAAGCGATTCGCTACCTGCTGGCGTCGGTGCCGTATCGCAAGAAGCTGAACTTCACCTTCGATGGCCTGAAGGCCGCGGCAACTTCCATCGACCGCCTGCGCAATTACAAGCTGCGCCTGGAAACCGCCAAGTTCCCCGACGGCAGTGATGCGCAATTGGAGACCAGGACGGGCGAAGCTCACAAAGCCTTCGACGAAGCGCTGGATGACGATCTCAATACCGCCGAAGCGCTGGCCGCGGTGTTCGAATATATTCGCGATACCAACAGCGCCATGGATGCAGGGGAGTTTCTGGCCGGCAATGCCATCGCGGCGCTGGAATTTCTGCGGCGATTCGACTCGATCTTCGAGGTGCTCAAGCCGTCCGTCAAGGAAGGCGGCCTGTCGGATGCCGAGATCGACGGCCTGATCGCCGAGCGCACTGCTGCCAAGAAAGCCCGCGACTTTGCGCGCGCCGACCAGATCCGCGCCGGGCTCGCGGACCGGGGCGTCATCCTGGAAGATACAAAAGAAGGAGTCCGCTGGAAGCGATCATGAAGTTCGAAAGCAAAACCGTCCACGTAGGAGACCGCAAGAAGGCGGGCAATTTCATACCCGTCACCACGCCGATTTATACCGCGTCCAGTTACGCCTACGAATCGATGGATCAGCTCGACCGCGTTTTCGGCCGCGAAGAGCAGGGGCCGTCCTACGCGCGCTACGACAATCCGACAGTGAACGCGCTGCAAGAATTGGTGAATGAACTGGAAGGCGGCCACGGCACGCTGGCGTGTTCCTCGGGCATGATGGCGATGCACCTGGCGGTGCTGGCGGCGCTGGTCGATCGGCCGAAGCGCGTGGTCGCGGGTCATGTGCTTTACGGTGCAACCACCAACATGTTGATGACGGTCTTCGGCGCACTGGGCGTCGAGACCACCTTTGCGGATGCGTCCGATCTGCCGGCGTTCGAGGCCGCGATCAAGGCGGCCAAGCCGGGCGCGGTGGTGGTGGAGTCCATTACTAATCCCCTGCTGCGCGTATGCGCGCTCGACAAGATTGGCGCGATGGCGCGGGCCGCTGGCGCGCCGCTGATCGTCGATAACACTTTTGCTACGCCGATGCTGATGCGGCCGCTGGATCTCGGCGCCAGCATCGTGATCCACAGCGCGACCAAATATCTGGGGGGGCATGGCGACGTGCTCGGCGGCCTGGTGATTTCCGATGCCGAGAATTTCGAAATATTGAACACGCTGCTACGTGTTCTGGGCCCTAATTTGGGGCCGTTCGAAGCGTATTTGACCATGCGCGGGATAAAGACGCTTGCGCTGCGCATGGCGAAGCAGTGTGCCAATGCGCGTCAATTGGCCGCGTGGGTCGCGGCGCATCCCAGAATTGAGCGGGTGCATTTTCCCGGCGACCCGGCGCATCCCGACGCCGTGAATGTGAAGCGCCTGCTGCCTGCGGACCTCTTCGGCGCGATGGTGTCGATTGAACTGAAGGACGCCGGCAAAGCGGAAGTCTTCGCCTTTATGGAAAAGCTGAAGATGATCGTGTGCGCCACCTCACTCGGCGATGTTCACACGATGATGCTTTATCCCGCCATGTCATCGCATCGGGAGATTTCGCCCAAGCATCGTGAGCGCTCGGGCATTCGCGATAATCTGGTGCGGATCTCGACCGGTATCGAAGCGATCGAGGATATCATCGACGACCTGGATCGTGCGCTGCGAGTGTGAATCGGGCGTGCTACACTAGTGTTTCATGTTCGTCGCGCGCCGCCATCATCACGGACCCCATCATCACCACGGGCATCCCATGCCGCGACGGGCTCATTCGTAATCACAAACCGATTTCAGATCGTTTCGAGAGCCCGCCGGTCGATCCTGGCGGGCTTTCTTTTTGGGATTAAACTTTTTCGGGGTTAAAACATGCAACTCGATTTCAAAAAACTTGACGGACTGCTTCCGGCGGTGATTCAGGATCATGCAACCGGCCGCGTCCTGATGGTCGGCTTCATGAACGAGGAAGCCTTCCGCAAGACGGTCGAAACCGGCTTCGCGACTTTCTACAGCCGGTCGCGCAATAAGCTGTGGCTTAAGGGCGAAAGCTCCGGCCATCGCCTGGTGGTTAAAGATATTTCGACCGACTGCGACCTCGACACCGTGCTGGTCAAAGTCGAAGCGCAAGGTCCCGGCGTCTGCCACGAGGGCTACCAGAGCTGCTTTTTCCGGCGCCTGGAAAACGGCGAGTGGAAGATCAACGAGGAGCGGACCTACGATCCCGCCGCGGTCTATAAATCATGAAACTCAAACTTGGAATTCCTAAAGGCAGTCTCGAGAACGCCACGGTGGACCTGTTCCGGCGCGCCGGATTCCAGATCACCACCAGCAGCCGCTCGTATTTTCCGGCGATCGACGATCCTGAAATCGAGTGCATGCTGATCCGCGCGCAGGAGATGGCGCGCTACGTGGAAGACGGCGTGCTGGATGCCGGCCTGACCGGCCGCGATTGGGTGGAAGAGAACGAAGCTCACGTCGAGAATGTCGCCGACCTTATCTACGCCAAACAGAGCTTCGGCAAAGTACGCTGGGTGCTGGCGGTGCCCGAGGCATCGCCCTACAAATCCGTAAAAGACTTGCAAGGCAAGATTATCGCGACGGAACTGGTCGCAGCGACCAAGCGGTATCTGGAGCGCAACGGCGTCACCGCGAAAGTCGAATTCAGTTGGGGCGCTACTGAAGTCAAGCCCCCGGAACTCGCCGACGCCATCGTCGAAGTGACCGAGACCGGCTCCTCACTGCGCGCTAATAAGCTGCGCATTATCGAAACGGTGCTGGAATCCAATACGCAGTTGATCGCCAACGTTAGTTCGTGGCAGGACCCGGCAAAGCGCCAGAAACTGGAAGACATGAAAATGCTGCTGCAAGGCGCGATCAACGCACTCGGCAAGGTCGGCCTGATGCTCAATGTGGAGAAGATCAACCTGGAGGCGGTGCTCGCGGTGCTGCCTGCGCTCAAGCGTCCGACAATTTCAACGCTGAGCGAAGACGGTTGGCTGGCGGTGAATACCATTCTCGAAGAGTCCACCGTGCGCACGATTATTCCGCGGCTCAAGGGCGCAGGCGCGCAGGGCATCGTGGAATATCCGCTCAACAAAATAATAATGTGATGATTCGAATTCTGACAGCCAAAGACGCGCAGCCGCTTATCGAGCGAAAGACCGTGCGCCTCGAAGAAGCCGAAGGCATCGTCGCGCCGATTCTTGCTGCGGTGCGCGTGCGTGGTGATGCAGCGCTGCTCGAATACGCGCGCAAGTTCGACGGCTTTGAAGGCTCTAGCGTCCGCATAGACGTTCGCGGAACTTTGCAACCGACGTTTGCACAAGCAGTCGAGACCGCAGCGAAGAATATCCGCGAGTATGCCGTGCTGCAACTTCCGCGCGAGTGGTTCACTGATTTCCCGGACGGCCGCAGGGTGGGGCAAATCGTGCGCCCGCTCGATGCCATGGGCGCTTATGTTCCGGCGGGCCGCTATCCCCTGCCCTCCACGCTGCTGATGACCGTGATTCCAGCGCAGGTGGCCGGTGTGAATACGATCTGCGTCGCCTGCCCAAAACCCAGCGCGGAGATTATGGGCATCGCGCAATGGCTGGGTGTCACGCACATGTTCCGCATGGGCGGCGCGCAAGCCATCGCCGCACTGGCGTATGGAACCGAGACGGTGCCGAAGGTCGATCGGATTGTGGGCCCAGGCAATATATATGTTGCCGCCGCCAAGAAACTCATCGCGGGCGAGACGGGCATCGACTTCGTTGCCGGTCCAACCGAAATCGTGATCATCGCGGCCGATGGCGACCCGCGCTGGATCGCGGCCGATCTACTGGCGCAAGCGGAGCACGATGTGGATGCGTCGGCGATCTTGCTCACCACGTCGCGCGGCTTGGCGGAAGCCGTCGCTAAAGAAGTGGACGTGCAACTCGCGACACTGCCGACCGCCGCCGTTGCGCGGCCGTCCATCGAAAACAACGGCGCGATTGTTGTGCTCGATAGCCTGGAGCAAGCCGTCGAAATGTCCAACGCCCTTGCGCCGGAGCACTTGGCGCTGCACGACGGCAGTCTGCTGGCGAAGATCCGCCACGCGGGAGCGGTGTTCGTTGGTGCGTCGAGCCCGGAGTCAGCGGGCGATTATGCTTCCGGTCCCAATCACGTGCTGCCAACTTCCGGTGCGGCCCGGCAGCGCGGTGGGCTCTCGGCCGCCGATTTTGTCAAGGTGATCGCCGTGCAGGAACTCAGCCGTGAAGGGCTCGCGAAATTGACACCCGCGATCGCGGCGCTGGCGCGCGCCGAAGGGCTGGAAGCGCATGCTCGCTCGGCCGAGGTGCGTAATGAGTAGAGGCTTGACGCCGCGGCCTGCCGTGCAGAGGATGGCGCCTTATCATCCGCCCACCGGCGGACGCCAAGGCAAGCTGCGCCTGGATTTCAACGAGAACACGGTTGGCTGTTCGCCGAAGGTGATCGAATATCTGAAGCAACACCTGACAGCAGATGCGCTGACGGTGTACCCGGAATACGTCGACGCCATGCGAGAGCTCGCTGCCTACTTCGCCGTGGCGCCGGGCGAAATGCTGCTCTCAAACGGCACCGACGAAGCCATTCAGGTGCTGATCAATACGTTTATCGACGACGGCGATGATGTTCTGCTGCTCAAGCCGTCGTACGCGATGTACCGATTTTACGCGGAGCTGGCCGGCGCCAGCGTGCGCGAGATTGGCTACGCACCCGAAGATCTGGCGTTTCCGCTCGAAGAGTTCATCGCGGCGATTCGACCGGAGACGAAGGCGATTCTGATCGCGAATCCCAACAATCCGACCGGCACCGGAATCGGCGTGGATGCGGTTCGCCGCATACTCGACGCCGCGCCCAACGCTGCTGTCCTAATCGATGAAGCCTATTTCGAATTTTGCGGCGTGACTGCCCTGCCCTTAGTGCGCCAGTATCCGAATCTGTTTGTCAGCCGGACGTTTTCGAAAGTCTTTGGGATGGCGGCGATGCGCTGCGGGTGCCTGTTTTCGTCGATCGAGAACGTTCGCTGGATGCAAAAGGCGCAATCGCCGTATAGCGTCAACATGCTGGCGGTGATCGCGGCCCGCGCGGCGATTCTGGATCGCGAGCACATCGCGAATTATGTGAAAGAAGTGCTGGCGGCGCGCGAGATGGTGTACGAAGGATTGCGGAAGTTGAGCATACCGTTCTATCTCAGCCAGGCGAATTTCGTTCTGTTCCGCGCCGGAGACCGCGCTATTCCGATTCGTGATGCGCTGCGCGACCGAGGTGTTTTGATCCGCGACCGCAGCTATGAAATTCCGGGATGCGTCCGCGTCACCATCGGCAATCGGGCGCAGATTGAGCGTTTCCTCAGCGAGCTGGAGGCTCTGTGGACTCGCTAATCGTGTTCGACATGGACGGAGTTCTGGCGGAAGTGACAGAGTCGTATCGCGAGTCAATTGTTCAGACAGTGAGATTTTTTACGGGAAAAACGGTGAGCCGCGACGCCATTCAGGATTACAAAAACCAGGGCGGCTGGAACAATGACTGGGCGCTCTCGCAGAAGATTGCGGCGGACTTCGGAATGCAGATCGATTACGACACTGTGATCGAAAAGTTCAACGAATATTTTCTGGGCGAGAACGGTAACGGCCTGGTCACACGCGAAAGCTGGTTTCCGCAGCCGGGCTTGCTCGAACGTTTGGGCGAGCGCTACGGATTGTCGCTCTTTACCGGACGCCTGCGCTACGAAGCCGATATCACGCTGCGGCGCTTCGCCCCGTGCGTGAAGTTCGATCCCATGATTTGCGCCGACGATGTAACGGCCGCCAAGCCCGCGCCCGAGGGATTGCTGGCGATCCAGCAGTGGAAGCCGGACGCGAAACTCTGGTACGTGGGTGACACCGTGGACGACGCGCGCTGTGCCCGTGCGGCCAACGTGCCGTTCATTGGAATCGCGGCGCACACGCATACGAAGCGCGGCGAACTGATCCGACTGTTTCAACAGGAGAACGCGGCGGCGATTCTCGAAAATGTCAATGAGATTGAGGGAGCGCTATGAGAATCCGCAAAGCGTCGGTCGAGCGCATCACGAAAGAGACGCAGATCCGCGGCAGCCTGGTAATTGACGGCCAAGGCACCTACCAAATTTCGACCGGCATCCGGTTCTTCGATCACATGCTGGAGTTGTTTGCAAAACATGGCGGGTTTGATTTGAAACTCAAGGCCACTGGGGACCTGGATGTAGACCAGCACCACACGGTCGAAGATGTCGGCATCGCGCTGGGACAGTTGTTCGCGAAAGCGCTCGGGGATCGCAAGGGGATCAATCGCGCGGGCTACTTCGTGCTGCCGATGGACGAAACGCTGGCGGTGGTGGCGGTGGATCTCGGCGGACGACCGGCTCTGGTCTATCGGGATCGCGTGCGGGTTCGGCTGGTAGGGGATCTGCAGACCGAGCTGGTGGAAGATTTCTTCGGCGGATTCGTGAATCATGCAGGCGCGAATCTGCACGCGAAGGTTTTGTATGGACGGTCGAATCATCATAAGATCGAGGCGATCTTCAAGTGTTTCGCGCGAGCGATGCGGTATGCGTGTTCGACGGATCAGCGTTTGAAGGATCAGTTGCCATCGACCAAGGGTTTGTTGTGATATCCATCTTCGATTACGGGGCCGGCAATCTGCGCTCGGTGCAGAATACCTTGGGCGCGATCGGAGCGGATTACGAGCTGATTCGCAACGCGGCGCGTATTCGCAAAGCGACAAAACTCGTTCTGCCGGGCGTCGGGCACTTCGGGCAAATGATGCGGGCGCTGGACGAACTGGACGTGCGCGGAGCGTTGATCGAAAGTATCCGCGGCGGCGTTCCGTTCCTGGGAATCTGTTTAGGGTTGCAGGCGCTGTTTACGTCGAGCGAGGAAGCTCCGGAAGAGCACGGGCTGGGAATTTATCCGGGCGAGGTCAGGCGATTCCACGGTGACATGCGTATTCCGCACATGGGCTGGAATCAACTGGAGCGCGTGCACGAATCGAAGTTGCTGCGCGATACCGGCTACAAGCCCTTCGTGTATTTCGCGCACAGCTATTACGCGCCGGTGGTCGCCGCGACGGCGGCAATCTGCGAGTATGCGGTCCCATACACAGCCGTGCTGGAACAGGACAACGTCTGCGGGGTGCAGTTTCATCCCGAGAAATCGGGCGACCTGGGGTTGAAGATCGTGCGCAATTTCGTGGAGAGTTAGGTGCTCGCTAAAAGAATCATTCCGTGTCTGGACGTCACCGGCGGGCGCGTGGTCAAGGGCGTGAATTTCGTCAACTTACGTGATGCCGGCGATCCGGTGGAGCTGGCCGCACGTTATAACCAACAGGGCGCGGACGAGCTGGTGTTTCTAGACATCACGGCGTCGAGCGACGACCGTGAAACAATGGTCGACGTGGTGGCGCGCACCGCGCGTGAAGTCTTCATCCCGTTGACCGTGGGCGGCGGCATCCGAACGGTGGATGATGCGCGCAAGATTCTGCATGCGGGCGCAGACAAGGTCAGTGTCAACACCGCGGCAGTGCATCGTCCGGAATTGATCAGTGAACTGTCGCAGGAGTTCGGCGCACAGGCGGTGGTGCTGGCGATTGACGCGCGTAAACGTGCAGACGGCGGGTGGAACGTTTTCACCAAGGGTGGGCGTCATGACGAAGGGATCGACGCCGTTGCATGGGCCGCGCGCGGCGAGGCACTGGGCGCGGGCGAAATCCTGCTAACGTCGATGGACACCGATGGGGTGCAGACAGGGTTCGATTGCGCGCTCACTGCTGCGGTGCGCAAGGCCACCCGCATTCCGGTGATCGCATCCGGGGGCGCAGGCAAGCCCGAAGATTTTGTCGAGGTGCTCGGGGGGAGCACTGGCGCCGACGCGGCATTGGCGGCGTCGGTGTTTCACTACGGCACCTACACGGTGGGTGACCTCAAAACATTTTTGGCTGAACATGGAGTTGAGGTGCGCCGGTGATTCTCCCCTGCATCGACCTGATGGATGGCAAAGTAGTGCAACTAGTTCAGGGACGCGACAAGGCGCTGGAAGGCGACGCTCCGATTGAGATGCTGCGGCGGTTCGCGGCGTTTCCGGAAATTCAGGTGATCGATCTCGATGCGGCGATGGGTAAGGGCGAGAACTCGGCCCTGGTCGAACTGCTGGCATCGCGCGCGAAGTGCCGCATCGGCGGCGGCGTGCGCACGGCGGGTCGAGCGCGGCGGCTGCTGGATCAAGGGGCGCATCGAATCGTAGTGGGAACGGCGGCGTTTACGCCGGTGATCGAAGAAATCGCGGCGGCAGTCGGAGCGGAGCGAATACTGATTGCGCTCGATTCGAAGCACGGGAAGATCGTGGTCAAGGGCTGGCAGGAGTCGACCGACTTCACAGCCGAAGAAGTGATCCAGCGCCTGGAGCCCTTCTGCGGTGGCTTTCTGTGCACTTATGTGGACAAAGAGGGCATGATGCAAGGGACAGACCTCGACTGGTTCCGGCGTTTGCGCGCGGCTACACGGCACGAAATCACGGCGGCCGGCGGCATCACGACGATGGATGACATTCGCGCGCTACAGGCGATGAACGTCCATGCCGCGCTGGGCATGGCGATCTACACGGGGCGGCTGGATCTTGCCGAACTCGCTTCGCTGAATACTTGATCTATCTTTTTCTGCTTCCTTTACGAAAACTAATGGGCGCGCCCTAAGCCGGCATTAACCCCTGAGACCACATCCCGTGATCCACGACCCGTACGGCCGTTACCGAGGGGGACGGATTTGCGGTGACTCCGCGACCTCCCACTGATCTTGCAACGACGGGGGAGCTCGAGACTCCCGCACACTTGCGGCCGGGCTCACCAGTGGGCGGACCCGACTCTCACGCCCCTACGCTAGGTGCTGGTTGGAGCGAGCGGTGGGAGTGGAAGTGCGAAGTGAAGCAGATGCGTGAGATCGAGTCACGGAGTGCCGCGTGACTGCGCTTCTTACTGTACGAACTTACATATGTTCGTCGAGCATGGCTGCGAAGTTGGTCCAGCTTTTCTTGAGCGCATGAACCCGGTTGCCGCTGGGCCACCATTCGACACTGCCCCGCCCCATGAAGAGGGTTCCGAGCAGGTCGGCGCCGGTGCGAATTTCAAGGGTCATGGAGTTGCTGCTATTGCGCTTGGTCAACTCAACAGAGTTGGGCAGACTTGCGGTGACCTGCGTGCGAGTTACGCGGCGGCGTTTGGCCATGCCGTGAATCGTATCACGGGCGCGGCGGGAACAGGATCGAGACCGGGTTCGGAACCGCCACGGGATCGCCAATAGGTGCAAGTTTTCCAGTCTTTTCATCGATGCGAAAGACGGCGATGGTGGACGAATCCTGGTTCGCGGCAAGCAGAAATTTGCCGGTCGGATCAATCGTGAAGTTGCGCGGTGTCTTGCCTCTGGTAGGCTGGTGCCCCAATGCCGTCAGCTTGCCATCCGCGGCGATGGCAAAAATCGCGATGCTATCGTGGCCCCGATTGGAGGTGTAGAGAAACTTGCCACTGGGATGCACAGCGATCTCCGCTCCGCTCTTGGGCCCGGTATATCCGGCGGGAAGCGCCGAGATGGAATCCACATGTTCGAGCGCGCCTTTGCTGGCGTCCCAGCGGAAAGTGGTCACGGTGGCCTTCAGCTCGCTGAGCACATAGAGCAATTTTCCGTCGCGTGAAAACGCGATGTGGCGCGGGCCGGAACCGGGCGGCAGGATTCCGGCGGGAGGATTGTTCAGCGTTAATTTTCCGGTGCGCTCGTCAAAGCGGTAGACGAATACGCGGTCGCCGCCCAGATCCGCAACCAGCAGAAAGCGATTGTCGGGCGAGAGAACCACCATGTGCGCGTGCGGCTCTTTCTGCCGTGCGTCGACGCTGGTCAGCGTGTGCTGAAAGAAACTGGAGGCCTCGCCGAGAGCGCCATTGGCCTGAATCGGAAACGCCGCGATGCTTCCGCCCGCATAATTGGCGGCAAATAACCAGTGTCCGGTGCGATCCACTGCGACGTGGCACGGACCCGCGCCGCGCGAAGACACGATGTTAAGCAACTTAAGACGGTTGCCATCCACAGCAAAGGCGCTGATGGTGCCGGGCGCACTGGGTGGTCCAGAAGGATGTTCATTCGCCGCGTAGAGGTAGCGGCCAGTGGGATGCATCGCCAGAAATGACGGGCTCTCCGCTTCCGCAGCGAGCGTCGGCGCGGACAGCTTGCCGGAAGTTTCGTCAAACTGGAGGCTGTAGATGCCCTTGCTCTGAGCGTTGGTATACGTGCCGACGAATACGTTTATATCCGCCGCGGACGCTGACGCTGTGAGAACCACTGCGGAGATCAGGAGCCACATAAATTGGCCGATGAGAGAAATCCGGCGGAGAGAAAATTCCATTGAGTCATGATACTGCAATCCGGCTTTGTTAACTTACTCAATCGAGGCCGTTTGCCATTTTGAAGAAACAACAGCGGAACATATGCATCTAAACTGGTAGTAGCTATCCTGCGTACGGGATCCCACA
>Ga0207695_10009315_pt1 | contig 12156 bp, 16 predicted proteins | sample KBSC54metaG_FD_184354 | JGI IMG/M metagenome (GOLD analysis project Ga0207695, IMG submission 184354) | Corn rhizosphere microbial communities from Kellogg Biological Station, Michigan, USA - KBS C5-4 metaG (SPAdes) (version 2) | ecosystem: Host-associated > Plants > Roots > Rhizosphere > Soil...
CCGAGACGTAAAGCCATGGCCGCCATATCTTACGTAGCTTCGCGAATTTCGTAGTTGATCGCGTAAACCGAACCCACCCGCACCGACCAGTCCGTCGTGTTGCTCTTCAACCGCCAGTACCGCTGCGCCGTTCCATCTGAGGTCAGAGACTCGGGATACTTTGCCGCCAGCGCCGATGGGAACTGGAATACGTTGACGATCCCGTTGCAGGCCTTCAGAAACGCGATGATCGCCGTCGCCTGAGCTTGGGTGAGCGAGGCATAAGAGATCGAACCATCCATGTACTCCGCGCCCCAGTCCTGAATCTGCTGCTGCCCGCTGAATGGGTTGGTATTCGCCGCCGCCATCCGATTGCGACGAAACTCCATGCTCTTCGGCCATGGTGTGGTCGGCATCGTGACCACGGAACCGCCGCCGCCGTATGGCATCTACATCCCCCGCCGAGGAGAGCGCTGCGCACGCTCGGCATTCGCCCGAACGCTGTTCGATACCGCCGAAGCGTGAGCGGCGTCGATGGCCCGCGCGATTCGGTTGGCCGCGCCGAGGTCGGCTCCGCGCGCGTCGATCTGGTAGACCGCTCCTCCACCCGCACCGTGGGGAATGATCGATCCTTTCGAACTGGGTGCGAAGATTTCCGGCCCATTCTCTCCGACGAGGTATGCATTCCCCGGCTCAACTCCACCACCGCCCGCGAATGCACCGCCGAAGGGCAGAGCAGAGAAAATACCGCCACCGAGCGCGCCGCCGCCAAAGACTCCGCCGCCTGAAGTCCCAGGGGTCATTCCGAACGGGGTAATTCCGCCCGGATTCATGCCACCGCCCACTGGCAAGACGTAGATCGCATCATCCGGAGAACTTCCCGTCCGCTTCGCGCCGGGTAGGTCGATACCGAAGGCATGACCGAGAGCCCCGAGGCCCTTTTGCATTTGAGACTTGATGCCCTCCTGGAGAGCTTGCGTGCCGATGTCCGCGAACATCTTTGTGAATGCCGTCTTCTGCCCAGTGATGAGCTTGGCGAACTCACCAGACGCCCGGTCGAGGCCGGAGTGCATCGCCTCATAGAGGATGTTCCCAACGGACTGGACACGCCCCTGCATGTCGAGAAAGAAGTCCTTAACGCCCTTCTGCCGAACCTCCGCCGTGCGCTCTTCCATTTCGTTGGCGAGCTTGGCGAGTTCTAGGGCGCGCGTCCGCTTGGCGTTCGCTTCATCCATCACGCTATTGGACAGGCGCAGCGCCGCCTGATAGCGCTTTTCGATCTCCAGCCGCTCGATTGCCTGCTGCTGACCGAGGGCGCCCAGTGGGTCGCCATGATCGCCGCCAGCCGTGATCATACGGGCTTGGTGCGCCGTGCTCTGGTTGGCAATCTCAGCATTCAGCTTGTTATATTCCTGCGATGCCTTCTCGATGGCCTTGTCGAACCGCTCCAGATTCTTCAGCGGCTCTTCCATGAACTTTTTATAGTTCTCTTCGCCCTCTTTGACCGTCTGGCCAACGAGGTGCATCAACTTGAGGTCGGCTTCCTGCGTGGCCTTATTCAGCCGCGTCATCTCGTCCGTGTAAGCCTTGAGCCGCTTGGCGTCATAGATCATACTGACGAGCGCCGCAGTAGAGGCGTTCAGATCGTGGGACTGCTTCAGGCGATCAAGCTCCGCCTGCTCCTCAATCCCGATTCCTTCGATCACTCCCAGGAATGCCGCCTTCGCGCGGACGAGTTCCTGATTCAGCCGATTGATAACGTCCTGGTCCTTCTTGAACTGCTCCGCCGCCGGCTTCATCTTCTGAAGCGTCTCGTTGGTCTGCTCGAGCCCAACGTGCTCCAGCTCAGCGCTTAGATTCCCGCGGATTCCCTTGAGGAGTTCCAGTCGCGCGGTTTGATCGGGGGCGGTCGCGCCACCACCGCGCACGCCGGTCTCACCAATCATTGAAGGGAGTTGCGGCCGGTCGTGCAGGCGCTGTAGATCCGTGGACTGCTGGATCCATTTCGTTACCTGATCGAGGGCTTTCTGGAGTACCGCCGTCTCCTGGCTCGTTCCTTTTGCCGATGACAATTCGCCGCGAATTCCGCCTTGCCCAGTTTTTCCGCCGAAGAACTCCTGAATGTCGCCGATTCCCGATTCGCCCATCACCTTGCGCCAGAATCCAACGTTCTCCTCTTTCAGGAGTTTATTGATGGCGTTGATGTCTTTATCGAGCGATTCGGCGAGCTTGTCCGCTGCCAGTTTCGCTTCGTCTAGGGCCAGCTTTAGAGTGTTCTCGCGTCGGCCTTCGAGCTTGGCAATTTCGTTCTCCAGTCGGTCGTTTGAGACGCGCATTTCGTCGTTAAGGACGTGCAGCGGGGCGTTCAGATCGGTGAAGGCGTTCGCGATCTTCGCCGGAGCTTCCTGGATGGCCTTGAAGAAGTTGAATGTCTCCGTGCCGAGCTTCTGCAGGACGTTGCCAAAGGCCATCGCTCCGAAGAGTGGAAAGGCGGCCTGCATGATCGGACCAGCTCCGCTGAAGAGCGAGATAAACCGCTCGGCAGCGCGGATGTTCATGCTGCCTTCGAGTCCGCGGATAGCCGCGCTCGCGGCCTGCATGTCCGTTACGGAATGCCGCGCCGCTCCGCCGAAGTCCCGAATTTTCCCCTTGGCCGCCTCGATATCGACGATGAATTTCGACGTACCCGCAGAAATGTCGATAACGATCTGGCCGGCTTTCGTAGGCATCTTAGGCTGATTTCACTCCGGGTATTCCAGCTTCAACAGACGCGGCCAAAGATTCGGCGAACGCCTCAATCGAGGCCTCGCCGGACGATGCCACGGCGGGTCGCATCCACGGGTGCGCTCGGACAACTCCAGACTCCTTCATATCGGGCTTGTGGCCGACCATGCGGTGGCCATACTCGACCATCCGAGCCTTGAATCCCTGCTTGCCATATCCGACAGAGGCAACTCCACCGTTGCCCTGCGAATCAATGGCGATATCCGTCATGAGATGCTCTACCAGGTCGCCGGTACGCTGTGGCGTTGTGGCTCGAAGCGCCCTCACCACCGGGACCGCGGCGGCAGTCAACGCCTTGCCGACGGCGCCCTTGATGACGCCAGGCGGGAGCGCCGTAAGAGCTTCCAGCGTCTCCTCGATCCCGGAGATCGTGATTACGAATTCTTCAGCCATTTTCGACGATCACCAAGCCGTGATTCTGCAAGCTCTGCACCCAGGTTCGGATGTCATTCGACACCTTCTGGCCGTTCGCCTTCGTGCGGCGGATCTTCTTTTCCTTTTGCGGTATTCGTGAGAAGAAATCGGAGGATTTCACTGGTTCCTTGGGGGCCCTGAAACCCCAGTTAGCGATGGTGGCGCAGATCGTTCCCGCTATCATCTCTTCGTGCTTGATGCGTTCATCGTGAAGGTCGATCAGTAGGTGGAACTGCCGCGGCTGTAGATCAAAGAACTCTTGCCGAGTGAGATTCAGAAGAATCTGAGCTTGGGACCAGCATTGATCCCAAATCTGCTGATGCGTTAGCTTTCGGCCGCCACGCTGGCCTCTGGAGGGTCCTGCTTTTTCTCGTCATCTTTCTTTGGATCCGGCATCGCAACGCCGTAAGCATCCATCAGCGCCCTCCGAATGATCGGCATGGAGTCGATGGTCAGCAGCGCGCCGGCGTCCAGAATCGTGGTGTTCGGGTGCGCCTTGAGGAGTGCGGCGTACAGCAGCGCCCGAAACTGGAGAGCGGTAAACGTGTGGAGCAGAACGCCAGCGATCCCCTGGAGTAGGTTGAGGCCGGTCAGTCGCTCCGCCTCCGCGATGGCGTTGAAGTCGTAGCAGAGGCTCCACTCCTGGTCATTCAGCGTGACCTTGACAAATTGCACGGTGGGATCAGCCACCGTGCCTGAAACGTTGCGTCTTGCCATAGGCTAGCTGCCGATCGTCAGAAGGATCGGGCCGCTGATCTTCACCGCAAACGAGGTATTTACCCGCTTATCGGGCTTCACTGTGCCGAAATCCGCCCACTCTTCGACCATCCCCATGAATGTAATCTTGTCGCCGGCCGTGGTCTGCGGAATGGCGGGGTTCTTCGCTAGCTGGACCACGAACGGGACGAGCGGAGGCGGCGCCGCGGTGAAGGCCGCGCGTACCGCCACTTGGCCGGCGTCCCCGCTGATGCGGTTGACCGAACCGGAGAACTTGCCTGGGGTGAGAATCGTTGGGATGAACTCTTCTGCTGTGCTCTGTAGGTTAGTCGCATCGTCCGACTTGTTCATCGTCCCCGACTGGTTGAATTCGTTGACTTCCCCAACCACGGTTAAAGTGCCGGGGCTGGAGGTAGAGGTGCCCGTCCCGATGGAAACGGTGGCCTGGTTGCCAGATTGTACTTTCGTTCCGGTGTAAGACATCTGTTCGCTCCTAAGTTTTTAAGGTTGGTTGTACTGAATTCGATATTCGAGAGTGCGGACATAAGACCTGTCGGCATCGGAGAAGCCGTCTACGGCCACGGCACCGTTGAAGATGCCCTGAATGATCGTGCTGTCCGGGTCCGTAAGCTGACCTTGGAAGCTTGCGCTTCGCCCGTTGCTCGGAGGCTGCAGAATGTTATCGATGGCGCGCGCCAGTATTAGGGCGTCATCCATCGTGTTTCCATGGCAGGCAATTTCTACGTCCCACTCACCGAATCCATCCGGGCCTTCAAGGGTGTATGCGGTCGGGGTCGATAGCGATCTCCATGTCCACGCCATTGGCGCATCGGGAGAAATTTGATTCGGTGGCAACTGCGCGGCAAATCCGCCAGGCGCCAGCGGCGGCGCTCCGAGGCCGGACTGGATGAGCAGAACGATGCCCTGTTCAATCACTTCTGATCCTTCTTGACCGAGATTTTGAATGGGTAGTCGAGAATCAGAAAGTCGCACCCAGTTCGGGCTGAAAAGGTTTTCAGGTATGCGGAGATCTCCTCAAATGCATCGCCGCTCATCGGCTCGACGGCCTCGATAACATAAACGCACCCGCGCTTTATCTCGATAGGCGAGGCGACCACCTCAGACTTGCCCTTAAGCCACTTCTCGATTCGATTCACTCATTCGCCCCGATCGCGATACAGGTGAGCACCATGACGATGTTCATTTGCCGCACGTTTTCGGCGTATTGGATGATGTACTGCTTCCCGAATCCGGTCTGAATTCTCAGGCCAGCCACGAATTCCTGGCGATACCAGCCGGTGATCTTCAGGTAAGAGCGGCTGACGTCCTGCCCTTCCTTGATCATTTCGTCGCCGCGAATGTATTCGATGGCAACGCGACAACGGATCGGGGCATCGCCAGCCTGATACTTGGCCTGCATCCCAGAGGTGCCCATAACGGACACTTGCTGCAGGAGCGTCACGGAGTGGCGTAGGCTTCCCGGGTCGAGTGAGGGCCAAAGGTCGTTAATCACGCTAGAACTTCCACAGCTTCTTTGCGTTTATGAGTTCGGCCATATACGGGGTCTCGATGATAGCCCGCACGTCGTCGATCGGCAGACGCTTCGTGAACATCTGGGCTATGCGATGCACCATCCATTGCTTGGTGGAGGCGGAAACCTCCGCGGGAAGATACCCGCAGGTGAAGGTGATCTGAACTGCCGAGGAGGGGGCGCCCGCATCACCTGGCCAGGTCTTTCCATAGGGAGTCGAAACGACGCCTGGGTGCTTGAGCGTGTCCACGACGAAGTCGGTATTCTCGAAAAGAGTTACGACCGTGCCATCGGACTTGGCGAATGTGAAATCGTCTACCGAAACCAGCGGGTCGAGCAACTCAATGAATGATGGCCCGATCTGAAATTGGTATAGGATCGGGTCCGTGTATTGCGTGGAATACGGCCAGGTGAAAATGCTTCGCGAACTCGGGAAGTTATCGAGCGCGAGCGTAAACTGCTTTCTGGCTTGGTGGCGCCCGCTATGCACTTCGGCGATTTCCCGCACGGCAGGAATCAGCCGATTGATCGACATCGTGTCCTCGTCGTCGATCTGCTGGAGGCGCAGAAAGTCCCTCACCTCTTCAGTCGAGAGGGGCTCATCTGTGAGTTGCGGAGGCGTAACCAGCGTTAGATTCATTTGCCTTTACGCTTTTCAACTGCGGGGGCAACGGCGGTTTCTACCTTTTCAACGACAGGGACGGCGGCGCCGGCCTTCAGCCATTTGGCTTCGTGGGGATGATCGACGGCGATCTGCCCGGAGTAGTGGGCATAGTCTCCGCCGAACTCCCCTGGCTCAATTCGCCTGACAACCATAATTTTCATGTGGGTCTCCGATAAGACGCGGCGGGCCCCGAAAGACCCGCCGCAATTGATGTTTAGGTGGCGGAGTTCGCGTAATACTTGACGGGGTGGGTTCCGGCGTCGATGAGGTTGCCATCGGCGCGGTAGAAAGCGAGGAATCCGACCTGGCCGGAGTTCATGTACAACTCCTGGAAGCGGACCAGTTGGATGTCCATCACTTCGCGAATAAAGTAGCTTGACGTGGACCCGAAGAGAATCGATTTTGCGTTGGCGGCCATCACGGCCATGTCGTTGTTAACGACAACTTCATAGCCGAGAAGGAACTTGCGCTGATCGATCGCGCCGCCGGAGACTTCATTGGCGATACCGACGAGCGAGGAATTGACGAGCGGCCGGTTATTGCCGTCCTTCAAGAGTTCGATCTTCGCCGCGGTGGCGTCGTTGTACATCCACTGGGCGCCGGCGCGATATGCGGGGTCGATCGAGTGGATGAGATTGATCAGGTCATCGTAGATGACCGTGAGCGTCTGGCCGGTAGTGCCGGTGACGCCCGCGGTGGCGGCGGGTACGATGCCCTTGGGCTGGCTCGATCCAGTTCCCACGGTAAAGTGGTTGTTGGTGATACGCCCGATGCGCTCGCCGAGCTTCTTTGCGATGAACGCGCCCACGTCGAAGTAGCTATCCTGCAGCAACTCGATCGGGACGAGCACGTACTTGCTCGAGTACTTGTAAGCGCCCAGGACAACTTGGCCGAAAGCCATTTCCGTGCTGGCCTGGGTGGCGGCCGTGTTCTCCGCGATCAGTTCACCCGTGTTGCCGGTATCGTTCGCGGTGGGGAACGGGAGCGCGTTGCCGGTGGCCGTGCGGATTACGGTGGCATTCGAGGCGCGCATGCCGCCGAACCACTTCATGGCGTCCGTCAGGGTGGTATAGAAGCCCTGTGGGATGAGGTATGCGCCGGCCGCCCCGGTTACATCGGACAGCGGGGAAGCAACGCGCGCTTCATACAGGACGCGCGACTGATCGGGTGTCAGGTCCTCTTTTCCGAAGCGGAGATAAGTCTGAAAGGCGTCCTCGTACTCGGGCTTGGCGAGCAACTGGCGATGGCTTTCCATCCGGGCCCGCTCCTGCTGCATGCGGGACTCGAATTGAGCCTTGCCATCCTTGGTTTTCTTGTCTTCGACGGGGTTCAGTTCTCCGGTTGCGGCCGAAAGCGAACGCTCGCGGTTGATGAGGTCGGTCAGCCCATCGATATCGACCTTCATCTTGTCGTACTTTTCGACTTCTTCTGGCTTGAGTCCGCGGGCTTCGTTCTGCGCGGTCAGGATTACTGCACGGGCCTGCTCGCCGAGCGCGGCCCGCTTTTGAAGCAGTTCGGGTATCGTCATGTTATTTCTCCACGCCTCCCGGCGTTGTTGCTTGATTGTTTTGGGCGCCCTTCTCGCGACGGTCGCCCGCGGACACTACACGCCCGACAGAGAAAGCTCCAGCTCACGTAGGAGAAGGTCAGGGGCGGGCGGAGCCGCAAGGCCCGCCGCGTCGCTTTCTTTCGGGACGTCGGGCGCCGGGTTGGCCGCCCTCTTCGCAATACTGCTGCGAACTTGCATAGAAGTCTGAACGTAGGCCGGATCGGAGACCACCGAAACGCGGCTTACGAGGATGCTGGTAAGCGTGCGGATGTTCTCTCCGCCTTCCTTGGTCCACGTCTGACCATTCGGTGCCACGCGAAACGCGAAACTGCCCTGGTCGATGTCGCCGCGCTTCATGGAAGCCAGCAGATCGGTCGCCCAGGTGGTTTCGGGAGCGGTCACGTCCATTCGCACGCCGGTGGCGTCGATCGAGAGATCCAGCGTGCCAACGTTCCGCCGTCCGAGGATGAAATCCGGCGAGTGGTTGAAGTCGGCACGGACGTCATCCGTAAACCGGACCGCATCCGGTAGGATACGCTCGCGGAATCCGCCAAGGTCCTGGGAAAGCTCGTTGAAAACAATTGGATACCCAATGATCTTGCGGCCATCGCCTTCGGACCGCATTTCGCGCTTGCATGTGCGCTCCTCGAGGCCGGACTCCTTCTTTCCACTGCGATTGGCGGCGGCGTGCATCGAAGCCGGCATCGAGTTGACGCAAAGCGCCCAGGCGGCTCCCATGTTATCGACCATGCCGCGATAGGCATCCATGCAGCGCGCGGCCTTGTCTTCGGCGCTCATAGCGGTGTCCATGCAGGCGTCCGCGGCGGCTTCCGCTGCGACACGTGACATCGAGGCGCACATATTGGCGGTCGAGTCCATAAGGTCGAAGGAAGCGTAAAATTCATCCATGTCAGGGCCATCCTCGGCGTCCGTCATGGGGTAGTCATAGCCCATGCGCGCTTCGGGCGGTGGAGATCCGCCTTGAACTTCAATGGACACTTCGACGGGAACTTCAACGGGAACCATAATGGTCGTCGGATCGGGCATGTTTATTCCTCCGGTTGCGGTGCCGGCTTGCCCGGCGGTTGAGTTTTGGTAACGGGCGGAGTTCCGAGTGGAACTTCCTGCATCTGGACGGTCAATTCGTTGGCGGCGGGGTTGTCGCTCGGGTTAAGGCCGATCTTGTGACGGGCTTCGTTGCGCTTCATGATTCCGTCGCGCACGAAAGACCCATAGGTGTTGGCCTGAGTTTCCATGTCGCCGCTGGCAAGGTCAGAAGTGTCGTGCTTGCACGTTAGAGAATCCTGCGAGCCAAGCACGGTGATGTCGATCTTGCCTTCGATGCGCCTGCAGCAGGGTAGAATCGTGTGTTTCACGAAGCCGATATCGAACTGCTCAGCGCTGGCGAAAGTGGCGCTTTTCCCCATCCAGTCGGCCAGCATCTGTAGCGGTACCTTGTACCAGCGGGCAATCTCCGCAAGTTGCCACATGCGGCCCTCGAGGAACTGCGCATCCTTCGGATTGATGCTGAACTGCTTTACATCCCACGCGCCGTGGAGGATTCCGACCTTTCCCGAATTGTCAAGCCCTCCATAGTTCTTGGTCCACTCTGCCTTCACCTGAGCGGGGTCGTCAATCGTCGTGGGGGTCGTCAGCAGGATGTTCGGCCGCGCGTTGTTTGCAAAGAACCGGCCACCGAACTCCTCGTAGCCGAGCCCCATCCCGATCGCCTGGCGGGCCATCGTGATCGGGGAATACCCGACCGTTCCGTCGAACCCAAGGCCAGGGATATGCAGGATTTGCCAGTCTTCGTACTCGCCAGCCGGGACCGGTGATGAATAGTAGTAGAGCGGCATGTAGCGGTAAACGAGCCGGCCATTCTCATTCCGCATCGGGACTACCCAATCCGGACGCAGCGGCCAGATGGCACGCAGATGTCCGCGGGAATCCCAATCCAGCCAGTTGTACGAATTGCCAAGGAGGTCGATATGGGCTTGGGCGATCTCTCGCCACTGAAACGACGTCATCTCCGGGTTGGGCTGCTCAGCTAGCATCCGGTAGCGGTAATCGTTATATGCCGGCGTCTTGGTGATTGTGCCGGCCTTGTCGTCCATCGTGTTGCGATAGGTAACGAGCGGCGACATTGCCACGGCCTCCGCGCGAATGGACACGCAGGCATAGACCGCGGAATACGTCATCGCGATCTGGGCGTTTACGCTCCGCCCGGTGTAAGTGGGCGCGCCCATCGTGAGCGTGTCGTACAGCCAATTACCCGGCCGCGCGTCGGCCAGGCTGCGCTCTTCGCCTCTGACGGCGTTGATATCCACGCCGCTGTCTAACGCCATGCTTGCGAGAGTGTGAATCATGCGACGAAGAAACCAGCCTTTACGGGCTTAGGGAATGTCATTATCAATTTCGTATCCCCAATTGCCGTCACTGCACCGTCGATCTTGTTAGCGTCGTTCACCTTGCGGGGATAATCGTTATCGTTGGCGTCTTTTTTCGAGATGACGTTGCCGATATTCCATTTGAGAATCGGGTTGCCGTCATGGCGAACCTTCCCCGATAGGACTTTCGCCCCAAGCTCCTTCATTGGGTCAGAAAGGCTGGTAACACGCTGCGGGATTTCAATGATTGGCAGATTCTCTGCCAACATTCGGCTATTGAATTGAGTAGCATTGTGGGGATCGACGCCCACCTTAACAAGTTCAAAATTTCTCGCATCTTCCAGTAAATCCCGCTCGATAAATTCGTAATCAATTACCGGGCCTGGAGTGATCGTTAGATACCCGCGCTCAGCCCAGCCACGGTAGAAGTCGTAATTCGGGTTGCCTTTCTCAAGTTGCTCTTCGGGAAGGTAGAACCGCGGGAAGAAGTAGAGCGTCCCCCTGCTTTCAAAAGCTCGCATCGTGCAGGCGAGATCGACCTTGCTAGCCAAATCGATGGCTATCCAGCAAGGTTGCCCGTAAAAATCTTCGATCTTTAGGCTCTTGTCCTCGCACAATTGCGTCCACGACAGAAGGTTGAAGTATGCGTTCCCGGCGCCGACCCGAACATTTAATCTTTTAGTGAGAAACGACGATTGCGACTCGGGGTTTTTCTGTGCCTGCCTGCAGCGGACTTCGAGATCCTTCTCAAAAACGGATACATTGAGATTCGGATTCGCCATCCGCCACGCTTCTGGCGTGGTCCAGTCCACCTCTTCATCAATGCCGTAGTAGATGAAGAAAAACGAATCGTCTTCGTGGTTGCCCTCTAAAACCTGCTGCCCGTAATTGACCTGCTCAGCGAACACGCCCGTCGCATTCTCGCCCTCGGTTGAGATGATGTAGATTAGCGGCTGCTGCCGGGCACCTGTCGATTCATCGAGTACGTCGAAAACCTCGCGCGTCGTGTGCGCATGTAGCTCGTCAATGATGGCGCAGTGGGTGTTAAATCCCTCCTGCGATCCGGCATCACGGCTCGCGGCCTTGAAGCTTGACCCGCTGGATTCGACAACAATGGAGTGAGCCAAGGCCTCCACTCCCGCCTTAGAACGGAATCCAGTACACTGCTCGACGAACTTTTTGGCGACTGTCCAAACACCAGAAGGCCCCGTAACCTGATCTCGCGTAACGGCGCCGGCGTAAACTTCCGCTCCTGGCTCGTCATCCAGCGCCAGCATGTAAAGACCGACGCCGGCCGCTTCTGTGGTCTTCCCATTCTTTCTTGGGAGGACAACGAGCGCTTTACGAAATCGCCGAAACCCATCCGCACCGATCCATCCAAAGATGGTTGTGAGGCGAAAACACTGGTGGGGCTGCAGTTTAATAAGCTTTGTTCCCCATCGTCCTTTGATGTGAGGAAGCAGCTCGATAAACGCGCAAATTCGATTTGCCCTCTTCCGGTCAAATTTCCACTCCCAGTCTTTCCGGCAGAGGTCGTCGAGTTGACGCTGACACGCCCGGCGAACCCACTTACAAGCCGGGATTTTACCTGCCACGACCTGCTGCGCGTACTTCGTCCCGATCGCGACGTAATCATCTAACCGAGCTTGTCCCAAGGATCTTCGGCCTTCTCTGCCGCGGGCGCAAACACCTTCGCCTGACTCGCTGGCGTGCAACCCAACTGCATGTAGCTCGAGTGCAAGCAGGCCCGCTCACTCGACGTCATCGGCCTGAGGCCGACCGCATCGAGAACCATTCGCAGATATAAAATGCACGTATGCTGGACTGCCGCTGAATGGCCTGCGACAATATGAGGGATAGCTGAAAGTCGGCGCCATTCGTCGCCCAGGATCTCCGCAAACCACTCCGGATCCGGGCACGTTTCGCTTCTTTTCCGCGCCTCTTCGACTGCGCATGCGACGGCCTTCTCAAACCAGTCCGGCAGATTGGCGCTAATGCGAATATCCGGGCAGGAGGCCTTGCCTGAGTGCCGGCTCTTGCGGAATGTCCCTTTTGCCTTGTGAACAGCAATCGGAGTAGGGGGTTTACCTGGCATTTTCGGTTATCGATACTGGCTATACGTGAATTTGAC
>Ga0207695_10009318_pt1 | contig 12154 bp, 9 predicted proteins | sample KBSC54metaG_FD_184354 | JGI IMG/M metagenome (GOLD analysis project Ga0207695, IMG submission 184354) | Corn rhizosphere microbial communities from Kellogg Biological Station, Michigan, USA - KBS C5-4 metaG (SPAdes) (version 2) | ecosystem: Host-associated > Plants > Roots > Rhizosphere > Soil...
CGAGAAGCGCCGGTCGAGCTGCCACTGGCTTTGCAGCTCGTCGATACCGCCCCAGTAGCCGACCGCGAGGCCGGCAAGGTAAGCGGCCCCGAGCGCCGTCGTCTCGCTGATGCGGGGCCGCACGGCTGCCACGCCGAGCACGTCGGCCTGGAATTGCATGAGCAGATTGTTGGCGCAGGCGCCGCCGTCCACGCGCAGCTCGCCGATGCGAATGCCGGAGTCGGCTTCCATTGCCTTGAGCACATCGACGGATTGATAGGCGATCGAATCGAGCGCGGCGCGCGCGATGTGCGCGCTCGTGGTCCCGCGCGTGACGCCGAAAAGCGTGCCGCGCGCCCGCGGATTCCAGTGCGGTGCGCCGAGCCCCGCGAACGCGGGTACGAGGTAGACGCCGTCGCAATGCGGCACGCTGGCCGCCAGTGCTTCGATATCGGCGGCGCGCTGAATGATGCCGAGGCCATCGCGCAGCCATTGCACGACGGCACCCGCGATGAAGATGCTGCCCTCGAGCGCGTACTCGACGCGCTCGCCGATCTTCCAGGCGAGCGTCGTGACGAGATTGTTCTTCGACTCGATCGGCTTGTCGCCGGTATTCATGACGAGAAAGCACCCGGTGCCGTAGGTGTTCTTCACCATGCCCGAGCGCGTGCACATCTGTCCGAAGAGCGCCGCATGCTGATCGCCCGCAATGCCGGCGAGCGGAATTTTCGACGCGAATACGGTCGTCACGGTCGGCCCGTAGACTTCCGATGAATCCCGTACTTCAGGCAGCATGCTGCGCGGAATGTCGAGCGCCTCGAGCAGGTCCGCGTCCCATTGCAGCGTGTGAATGTTGAACAGCATCGTGCGCGAGGCGTTCGTCACATCCGTGATATGCAGCGCGTGCTTCGTGAAATTCCAGACGAGCCAACTGTCGACGGTGCCGAACGCGAGCTGGCCGCGCTTCGCTTTCTCGCGTGCCCCGGGGACGTTGTCGAGAATCCAGCGGATCTTGGTCGCCGAGAAGTAGGCGTCGATCGGCAGCCCGGTCTTCGCCCGCACGGTTTGTTCGAGACCTTGCTGCTTGAGCGAGTCGCAAAATGCCGCAGTGCGCCGGTCCTGCCAGACGATGGCGTTATGAACGGGCTGGCCGGTCTCGCGGTCCCAGACGATCGTCGTTTCGCGTTGGTTCGTGATGCCGATGGCGGCAATCGATGTCCCATTCAAGCCGGCGCGCGTGACGGCTTCGGCGGCGACACCGGCCTGGGTCGACCAGATTTCCTGCGGATCGTGTTCCACCCAGCCCGGCTGCGGATAGATCTGGCGGAACTCCTTCTGGGCGGCCGATACGATGTTGCCGTGTCGATCGAACAGCATCGCGCGCGAGCTCGTCGTGCCCTGATCGAGCGCGAGAATGTATTGGTCCTGCATCGTCTCTTCTCCATGTGTTGTCATAGATTTTGATGCGCCGCGGATAACTCGCTTGCGGCGGGCCCTCGGGTGAAACGTTCATTGTGGCGCCGGTACGAGCCTCTATCGGGCCTTGGCGCGCTGTTCAGTGCTGCGCCGGCGTCAGCGTGGCCGGCGCGGCGGCCGGCACGCGTGCGAACCATGCGTCGATCGACGCGCTTGCTTCGGTCAGCGTGCCGGCCGGCAGATGCAGGCCGACCTTGGAGCGGCGCCACAGCACGTCGTCTGCGCAGCGCGCCCATTCGGTGTCGCGCAGGTATCGCAACTCGCACTCGAACAAGCCGGGGGCGAGCGGTGCGCCGAGATCCGCGAGCGAGCGCGCTTCGCCGAGCATGCGCACCGCGCGCGTGCCGTACGCATGCGCATAGCGGCGCGCGAGCTCGGCGGGCAGCCACGGATGTTCGCTTGCGAAACGCGTGGCGAATCGTTCGAATTGCGCGCCGGGGATGTCGCCACCCGGCAGCGGCGCGCCGGCAGTCCATGCCGGTGCCGACCGGCCGAGCGCGTCGGCGAGCCGGTCGACGGCTTCTTCGGCGAGCTTGCGAAAGGTCGTGATCTTGCCGCCGAAGACCGACAGCAGCGGGGCTTCACCTTCTCGAGCATCGAGCTCCAGCCGATAGTCGCGCGTCACGGCCGATGGATTGTCCGCCCCCTCCTCCTCGAGCAGGGGCCGCACGCCGGAGTAAGTCCAGCAAACATCGGCGGGCGAGATCTTGCGTTTGAAATAGCGGTTGATCGATTCGCACAGATAGCTTGTTTCGTTCTCGTCGATCGACACGCGCGCCGGGTCGCCGTGGTATTCGACGTCGGTCGTGCCGATCAACGTGAACTCGTGCTCGTATGGAATGGCGAAAATGATCCGCTTGTCCGGGTTCTGAAAGATGTAGGCGTGATCATGTTCGAACAGGCGCCGCGTCACGATGTGGCTTCCTTTGACGAGCCGCACGGTGTGATGGGCCGCGCGGCCGAGCGCATCGTGCAGCAGCGTGCCGACCCAAGGTCCGGCCGCATTCGCCAGTGCGCGCGCGCGTACCGTGAACGGGGTGCCGTCGGCGCCCGCGAGTTCGGCATGCCATTCGCCGCCTGAACGCACGGCCTTGACGAGCCGTGTACGTGTCGCGATGGCCGCGCCGTGCTCGGCCGCATCCACCGCATTGAGTACGACGAGTCTGGCGTCGTCGACCCACCCGTCCGAGTAGACGAAGCCGCGTTCGATCGAATCCACGAGCGGCGCCCCGGCCGGGTGGCGACGCATGACGATGCCCCGCGAGCCCGCCAGCAGCTCGCGCCGTGCAAGATGATCGTAGAGGAAGAGCCCCGCGCGAATGAGCCACGCCGGACGCAGATTCGGCATATGGGGCATGACGAAGCGCAGCGGCCGAATGATATGAGGCGCCGAACGCAACAGCGTCTCGCGCTCTTGCAGCGCCTTGCGCACGAGCCCGAATTCCTTGTATTCGAGATAGCGCAGTCCGCCGTGAATGAGCTTGGTGCTCGACGACGACGTGTGCCCCGCAAGGTCGTCCTGCTCGACGAGCGCGACCCTGAGCCCGCGCCCCGCGGCGTCGCGCGCGATCCCCGCGCCGTTGATCCCGCCGCCCACGACGAGCAGATCGTATGGGCTGCCTTGCATCAGTTGCCGTGCTCCCGTGCCCTCAGCGGCCATTGCGACTCCGATTGAAAACGAAACGAACCTACAGTGTTCGTTTGCGAAATCTATCGAACATTATCGAAAAAGTAAAGTCCGGTATTCGGTCTCGAATCGAACATGTGGCGTTGCCGATGTGCGCTGCGCGCGGGGAGGCTACCATCACGGGAAACGGACGAAGAGGTGGACGATGCTTGAACGGATTCGACGCGGCGCGGCGGTGACGGCCGTGCTCTTGACTGGCTGCGCGGGGTGGGGCGGATTCAGCACGCCGTCGCTGGGCGCGCTCGAGCAGGTATGCGGCGCATCGGCCGATTACGGCGCGCAGACGGCGACCGTCTATCCGGCCTTACTGGACGCTTATGTGGCCTACCGCCATGGCAGGCTGTCGCAAAACGAGTACTGCGGCTTTCAGACGTCGATCGCGCGCGAGCACGCAACATTGGCCGCCGGCGGGGCGAGCGCCTCCACCGGCTGGGCCGAGTTCATCAACGACGCGCGGGCCAAAGCGCTCAGTTGGCGCGCCGCGGTGGACCCGACATTGCGTGGCTGACGTCCAAAGACGAAAGATGCGCCGACCCGTGCCACGCGCTGCGCCGCGCGCAGCGCGGGTCGGGTGCGCTAGGAAAAGCGTTTGATGGCTTTGATGGCCGAGTCGCCCGACTCGGTCAGGCGCCATTCCTGAAGACCCGACGCGAGACTTTCGAGCCGCACCAGTTGTTGTTCGAGCAGTGCATCGAGCTCTTCTCGGGCCATATCGACTTGGTTGGGAGCATCCTTGACGAGCAGCAACGTGGCGAATTCATGCGGACTCAGCATCGTTCTCTCCATGGGCAATCGAATTGCCTCGGCAACCGGCGTTCGGCTGCCGGCGTGCTCAACCTATCGGGAGCAGGTCAGGTGGTACCCGCACCGCGCAGCCATAGCGCGTCGGGGAACTGGAGTGTAGTCAAGCGCCCGTTCTTCTCCAAATCATCCCCTCAAAATTTTCTGTTTGACAATTGCACGGGCCGGAAGCGGTTCACCCGCGCCCGTTATTTCGCGAAATTACTTCAAGTTTCGCGTGCGTCGCAGCATGGACCGACGCGTTCGGTGTAGGCGCCCGCTCGGCATTCAGGGCGGGCGCGCCATAAGAGCCTTGGCTCACGCCGCGAGCCTTTGCTCACTCATCCGCAGCGACATAGACTTGCGTACCTGCGGCCGAAATCGTTTCCGCCATTTCGGGCGGCGGTGGGGCATCGGTGAAAAGCGCGTGAATCTGGTTCAGGTGCCCCTGGCGAACGAGGGCCGGGCGGCCGAATTTGGAGTGGTCGGCGGCCAGCAGTGTCGTACGCGCCTGCTGGATGATCGCTTCGGCCACGCGAACCTCGCGCGTGTCGAAGTCGCGCAACGTACCGTCGGGCTCGATGCTCGAGGTGCCGATGACCGCGAAGTCGACCTTGAACTGACGGATGAAATCGATCGCGAGTTCGCCGACGATGCCCTTGTCCCATGGCCGGACGATTCCCCCGGTGACGAGCACTTCGCAGTCGGGATAGCCGCTCATCATGTTGGCGACGTTCAGATTGTTCGTAATGACGCGCAGCCCGCGATGGCGATTCAATGCCCGTGCGACCTCCTCGGTGGTCGTGCCGAGGTTGATGAAAAGCGAGGCCTGATCGGGGATATGAGAGGCGAGCAACGCGGCGATGCGGCGTTTTTCCTCATGGAACATGCGTTGCCGCGCCGTGTAGGAGACGTTTTCCGAGCTCGTCGGCAAACTTGCTCCGCCGTGGTAGCGACGCAGCAGGTTCATGTCGGAGAGCCAGTTCACGTCGCGGCGGATCGTCTGCGGCGTCACGTTGAAATGCGCGGCGAGGTCTTCCACCGTGACGAAGCCATCGCGCTGCACCCAGTCGAGCAGTTCCTGCTGGCGGGCGTTCAGGCTTAAGCGAGGGTCTCGGGTCATGGCTGGGCTGAGCGCGGCGATTGAAGAGGGGGTATTGTAGGGCCTGTTCGCGCTGGTTACAGGCCCTCGAACGAGCCTGGCCGGCTGCAGTGGATCGATCGAGATAAACGCGAATTCCGGAAAACCCAAGATGACGCATTTCGACTGGCACAACCCGTACCCGACACCGCGTCTGCCCGTGTTCGCCCGCAATGTCGTGGCGAGCTCGCATCCGCTCGCCGCACAGGCGGGGCTGCGCATGATCTGGGAGGGCGGCAACGCCGTCGATGCCGCATTGGCGGCCGCCGCCGTGCTGACGATTGTCGAGCCCGTGTCGTGCGGCCTCGGTGGCGATGCGTTCGCGCTCGTCTGGGACGGCGAAGCGCTTCATGGGCTCAATGCTTCGGGCGTGGCACCGGCAGCCTGGAGCATCGATTATTTCAGGCGCCGTCATGGCGAAAGCGCGCGCGGCATAGCGGCGCAGCCAAAGCGCGGCTGGGACACCGTCACGGTCCCCGGCGTGGTGGCCGGCTGGGAAGCGCTGAGCGAGAAATTCGGCGAACTCTCGTTTTCGGACATCATGGCGCCCGCCATCGAGATCGCCGAGCGAGGGCACGCCGTCGCGAACATCGTGGCAAGAAAGTGGGCGGCGGCCGTGCCCGAACTCCAGGGCCAGCCGGGGTTTGCCGAAGCCTTCATGCCGCATGGGCGCGCGCCGTCGCCAAGCGAGCTCGTGCGCTTCGCAGGTCATGCGCGCACGTTGCGCGAGCTGGCCGAATCGGGCCCGCGCGCGTTCTACGAAGGCGAGCCGGCCGAGCGCATCGCCGCGTTCGCGCGCGATGGCGGCGGCGCGCTGACGGCGGCCGATTTGCGCGATTACCGTGTCGAATGGGTCGAGCCCATCGCCAAGGACTATCGCGGCTACACCGTGCATGAAATTCCGCCGAACGGCCAGGGCATCGCGGCACTCGTCGCGCTCGGCATACTGTCGCGCTTCGACCTGAAGGCGCTTGCACGCGACGGCGTGGATTCGCAGCATATGCAGATCGAGGCGATGAAGCTTGCCTTCGCGGACGTCTACCGCTACGTCGCGGACCCGCGGGCAATGGAGATATCACCGGCCGAGTTGCTCGACGATGCCTATCTCGCCACGCGCGCGGCATGCATCGATCCGCGCCGCGCCACGCATCCCGCTTTCGGGATGCCGCGCGCGGGCGGCACGATCTATCTTTCGGCTGCCGACGAGCGCGGGATGATGGTGAGTTTCATCCAGTCGAACTATATGGGATTCGGTTCGGGCGTCGTCGTGCCGGGCACGGGCATCGCTTTGCAAAACCGCGGCTGCGGTTTTTCGATGGATCCGCGCTCGCCCAACGCAGTGGCAGGCGGCAAGCGTCCGTTTCACACGATCATTCCGGCGTTCGTCACGCAGCGCGAGGGCGCTCACGTGTGGCCCGTGATGAGCTTTGGCGTCATGGGCGGCGATATGCAGCCGCAAGGCCACCTGCAATCGATCGTGCGCATGCTCGATTATGGCCAGCAGCCGCAGGCGGCCTGCGATGCCCCGCGCTGGAAGGTCAATCGAGATTTCTCGATCGATCTCGAGTCGACGTTCGAGCCCGAGGTGGCACGCGCCTTGGAGGCGCGCGGCCATCGGATCGCGGCGTTCGACGATCCTTACATGGATTTCGGCTCCGGCCAGTACGTCTGGAAGTTGGAGCACGGCAACGCCGAGCGCGGCTATGTGGCCGCCAGCGACAGCCGGCGCGATGGGCTTGCGGCCGGGTTTTGAGCCGACGGGCCGATTGCCTGTAATACGGCGAAAGATGAGCGAATCGTCCGAAGGTTCTATGGCGGCCTCAGGGCCGGAACCGGAAGATGACTGCGCGGTCACTGTCTGTGTCGAAGCAGTATCGGACAAGTCCGGCTAACATGCCGGGAAAACGGATCGAAAAGTTCAAAACGCCGCATCCGATGAACCGGCTCGAAGCGAGGGCTTCGCGCCGGGCCGATCGCCGGCCGCGATCGGTTCGGGGGACGCGGCTTTCGGAGCGCAACGCAATGTACACCGAATCCAAGCACGCACTGCCTTGGCGTATCGAGGATATCGATCTGACGCGGATCGATCGTCGACGCGCCGCGACGAACGAAGATCTGCTGTTGCTCTTGTGCGCGGCGTCATTCATCGAGAGCGGCACGGACCTCTATACGAGCAACCTCACCGCCTATTTCGACGGAGATCCCGAGGTCTCCGCATGGCTCAACGACGAGTGGGAACCTGAAGAGCTGCAGCATGGGCGCGCGCTGAAAGCCTATATCAACCATGTCTGGCCCGAGTTCGACTGGGATACGTCGTTTCGGAACTTCTTCGAGGAATACTCGACGACTTGCTCGGTCGAGGAGTTCGAAAAAACGCGGGCACTCGAAATGGTGGCCCGCTGCGTCGTCGAAACCGGTACGGCCACGCTCTATCGTGCCATCAACGAATGCTCCGACGAACCGGTGCTCAAGGAGATCACCGATCACATCCGGACGGACGAAGTGCGCCATTACAAGCACTTTTTCAAATACTTCAAGAAGTACAACGTGATCGAGGGGAACGGCCGCCTGGCCGTCCTGGGCGCGCTGCTGCGCCGGGTCATCGAAATCAAGAGCGAGGATTCGGAGATCGCGCTGCGTCACGTCTTTGCGACGCGCTATCCCGAGCGCGCACACGATACCGAGTACAACCGTGCGCGTACCGCTCGGATCAGCTCGCTCGTGCGCCGCAATCTCTCGGCCGACATGTGCGTGAAAATGCTGCTCAAGCCACTCGACATTCCGGCGCGCATCCAGCCGGGTGTCCATTACCCGCTCGCGAAGATGGCGCAGCACGTCTTCTTCCGCTGAGCCGAGCGCGCGCACGCCGATGTCCGATTCCTCCTCGCGCGAACGTGCGCTTGCAGTGCAGGCGTTCGATGAATGGCCGCCCGTGCTTCGCGCGCTCTTCGATGGCACCGGGCTTGCCGGCAAGGAGGGCTTTACGGCTTGTCTCGTCGTCGCGGATGCCGATGCGCAGGGCCCTCTGCGCACTTCGCTATTGAGCGCGGGCGAGCTCTATGCGCCCGATTCGCGCTCGCTGGCCTTCGCCCTGTGGCCTGCCGCGCGTGCAGCACGCATGCTGGACGTGGCCGCGCGCCGTGGGAGCGGGCGAGCCGCGCTCACGTTCGTTCACGAGGGTGCTTTCTATCAGGTGCAGTTGCGGGTGGACGCGCTCGAGGTCGAGGAGGGCGGGCCGCTCGCGTGCTTCATCGCGTCGATCGACTCGGCCGATGCGCAACAAGTCGGCTACGCGAAGCTCACGTCCGGCATTACGTTCGAGCTGCAGTCGCAGCAAAGGCGGGCGGTGATCGATCGCTGGCAGCAGCAGATCGAGCGCTTGCGTCGCGCTGTGGCATCGAGATCCCAAGCGAACGGAGGAGCGGCAAGTCCTTGATTGTCGCGACGAGCCGCTCGCGTCGGGGTCAGCGGCGGCGCGCCCTGTCGCCGGCGGGGCCGGCAGGCGAGCGCGGCTTGCCGCCTAGCAGCGCGCCGGGATCGCCCGAGCGCACTCCCGTGCCGCGAGCCGTGTCGCGCTTGGCACCGGCGGACGGAGCGGCCTGAGCAGCCGGCTCCCGTCGCGCGGCCGATTCGGGTTTGGCGGCGCCGCGCGCGGACGAACGTTGCCCGGTCTTCGGCGGTTGCCCAGCGGCAGCGCGCGATCCATCGCTTGCTTTGGGCGTCGCGGTACCGCTGCGGCGCTCACCGGTGCGGCCTTTGGCGTTGCTGCCATGAGCGCTGTCATTGAGACCGCCGTTACCGCTGCCGCTGCCGTTGCCTTTGCCTTTCGCATGGCCTGCAGCGCCGGCGCCGCTCTTGCCCGCGCCACTTTCGCGGCGTGAAGCTTGAGCCGCGGGCGCAGCCGGCGCTTTGGCGCTTTGGGACGTCTCGCGCCGCGGCGCTTGCGCGCGCGGCTGGCGCGCTGCGCCACCTTGACCGCGGCGCTGCTGGATCGGCTCGGGTTTTACGTTCGGGTCCGGCTCGAAGCCCGGAATCACCTCTTGCGGCAATGTCTGCCGGGTCAGCTTTTCGATGTCCTTCAGCAGTTGGCGCTCGTCGACGCACACGAGCGAAATCGCCTCGCCGGTCGAACCTGCACGGCCGGTCCGCCCGATCCGGTGAACGTAGTCTTCGGGAACGTTCGGCAGATCGAAGTTGACCACGTGCGGCAATTGATCGATGTCGATGCCGCGCGCCGCGATGTCCGTTGCGACGAGCACCTGCAGCGTGCCGTCCTTGAACTCCGCGAGCGCGCGTGTGCGGGCCGATTGGCTCTTGTTGCCATGGATGGCCAGCGCGCTGATTCCGTCTTTCGTCAGTTGCTCGGCCAGCCGGTTGGCGCCGTGCTTCGTGCGCGTGAACACGAGCACCTGGAACCAGGTGTTTTCGCGGATCAGATGCGTGAGCAGTTCGCGCTTGCGATCGCGATCGACGCTGTACACGCGCTGCGTGACAAGTTCGGTCGTCGTGTTGCGGCGTGCGACTTCGATAAGCGCCGGCGCGTCGAGCAGATTGTCGGCAAGCGCTTTGATCTCCTCCGAGAACGTCGCAGAAAAGAGCAGGTTCTGACGCTTGGGCGGCAGCTTGGCGAGCACGCGGCGAATATCGTGGATGAAGCCCATGTCGAGCATGCGGTCCGCTTCATCGAGCACGAGGATGTCGAGATGCGAGACGTCGATCGTCTTTTGCTGCATATGGTCGAGCAGCCGGCCCGGGGTCGCGACGACGATGTCGACTCCGCGCTTGAGCGCATCGATTTGCGGATTGATGCCGACGCCGCCGAACAGCACGGTCGACTTCAGCTGCAAGTACTTGCCGTAGGCACGCACGCTTTCCTCGACCTGAGCGGCGAGCTCGCGCGTCGGCGTCAGGATCAGCGCGCGCACGGCGTGCGGGCGGCGTGTGCCGGCAGCCTGCCCGGCGCGCGGCGCGGCGAGCCGCTGCAGGATCGGCAACGTGAAGCCGGCTGTCTTGCCGGTGCCGGTCTGCGCGCCGGCAAGCAGGTCGCCACCGGCGAGCACGGCGGGGATGGCCTGCTTCTGGATCGGGGTGGGCGAGGTGTAGCCGAGCTCATGAACAGCCCGTACCAGCGGTTCGGACAGGCCGAGGGAATCGAAGGACATAGTTTTCTTCAAATGCGGGATGACGGCTGTCCGTCACGCATGCCGCGTGCCGCGAAGGCGGCCGTGCGGCGAACGTGCGAGCGCGGCGCTGTTGGCGCCGGCCAGCCTGGGTTCCGGCGAGGCCGGTTGGCTTCGCCGGAAATGCGAAGGGCGCGGCCGCGGTAATCCGCATGGCCGCGCCCTTTGTGGTTCATGTGCTCAATCGAGCGGCGCCGAGCGAAGATCCGTCACTTGCTGCGGCGAAATCGCAGAGCCCTTGTTGCCCCACGACTGACGGATGTACGTCACGACGGCTGCGACTTCCTGATTCGTCAGCGCTTGCGCGAACGGCGGCATGCCGTACGGTTTCGGGTTGGCACCCGTGCTCGGCGGATAACCACCATTGAGCACCATGCGGATCGGATTGACCGCCGACGGCATCTGGATCGATTGGTTGTTCGCGAGCGGCGGGTATGCCGGCGGCTTGCCGAGGCCGTTTGCGGAATGGCAGGTCGCGCATTTGTCGCCGTAGACCTTCTTGCCCAGCTCGAAGAGTTCGCCGCCGAACTTCTCCGACGTCTCGTACTGCATCGTCTCGGGCGCTTCCTTCTTCTGCGGAATGGTCTTCAGATACGTGGCCATCGCACGGACGTCCTCGTCCGACAAGTACTGCAGGCTGTTGTGGACGACCTCTGCCATCGGACCGAACACGGCGCCGCGCTGCGACACGCCGTTCTTGAGCAGATTGGCGATGTCCGTGATGTCCCAGTCGCCGAGGCCTGCTTCCTTGTTCGACGTGAGCGACGGCGCGTACCAGTTCTGCAGCGGAATCAGACCGCCGGCGAACGCGGCCGAATTGACGGGGCCGCCCATCATGTTGATCGACGTATGGCACATCGAGCAGTGGCCGAGGCCTTCGACGAGATACGCGCCGCGGTTCCATTCGACCGACTTCGTCGGATCGTCCTTGTAGACGCCTTCGCGGAAAAACAGCGTACGCCAGCCGATCAGCAGGTTGCGATTGTTGAACGGGAAGCGCAGTTCATGCGGACGGCTCGGCACGGAGGCCGGCGGCACCGAGCGCAAGTAGGCGTAGATCGCGTCCGAATCCTCGCGCGTCACCTTCGTGTAGCTCGCGAACGGGAAAGCCGGGTAGAGCAGGCTGCCGTCCTTCGAGCGGCCCGTGTGCATGGCGCGATAGAAATCGTCCGACGACCATTTGCCGATACCGTATTGATCGTCGGGGGTGATGTTCGGCGTATAGAGCGTGCCGAACGGCGTGGCCATCGGCAGGCCGCCCGCGAATTGCTGACCGCCGCGTACGGTGTGGCATGCGATGCAATCGCCGGCGCGGGCAAGGTATTCGCCGCGCTTCACGAGCGCAGCCTGGTCGGCCGGCGTGGCTGCCTGGGCAGAGCCGTTGTGCAGGTTATCGCTGCCCGTCCAGAGGACGGAGCCGAGCGCGGCGGCCGTCAGGACGACAGCCGACAGCGCGAACAGTGACTTGCGTTTCATGGGTATGTCTCTCCTCGCGCTTATTGCGGTTCGCTACCGCAGGCAAGCGGAGTCTTCATCGAGCGGGCCGGAGCCGGAACGGGGTTTTTCGGGGCGGGCTGAGTCGAAAGCCAGGCGGCGACGGCGTTGACGTCGTCATCGGTCAGGCGCGTCGCGATCTCATGCATGCAATCGGGCGCTTTGGCGCGGCGCGTGCCACTGCGCCAGGCGCCCAGCTGCGCGCTGATGTAGTCCTGGTGCAGCCCGACGAGACCCGGAATCGCCGGCTCCATGCCGGTCAAGCTCTTGCCGTGGCAGGCGGCGCAGGCGGGAATGTTCTTCGAGGCGTCGCCGTTGAGCACGATCTCCTTGCCGCGCGCGAGCGTCTCCGGCGAGACCGTCGGCTTGGCGGGGGCCGGGTAGGGCGGGCGCTGCTTCGAGAAGTAATCGGCGATC
>Ga0207695_10009324_pt1 | contig 12148 bp, 14 predicted proteins | sample KBSC54metaG_FD_184354 | JGI IMG/M metagenome (GOLD analysis project Ga0207695, IMG submission 184354) | Corn rhizosphere microbial communities from Kellogg Biological Station, Michigan, USA - KBS C5-4 metaG (SPAdes) (version 2) | ecosystem: Host-associated > Plants > Roots > Rhizosphere > Soil...
CGAGGCCACCATGAACTGGGCCGCCGCCTGTTTCGCGTCGGAGCCGATCACGTAGTCGGGGACCCGACCCTTGTAGGCGGCGAAGCTCACCGCGGCGTCGTCGTCGAAGGGGCCGCTCGCGCGCGCGCCGTCGGTTCCGGCGACGATCTGCGGGCCGGCCGGGCGGTCGTCCCAGCCGAAGTCGGGCTTCATGGCCGCGCCCATGAGGAGGCCGGCGGCGAGCGCCATGCTCGCCCCGGCGTAGAAGGCCTTCGTCTCGCGCGATATCCGTTCCATCGGGGCCTAACAGCGCGCATGCGCCGGATTGGTTCAGGGCCAAGCTGGCGCCGTACGGCGGATCGAGCGTTCTGGTCGGCGGGAGACCTTGGCTCATGAGCAAATACCAGCCGCTGTCGGAGCGCCTCTCAGGTCACCCCGAGCCCGAATGGCGCGCCAGCTTCGCGGAGGTCGAGGACGTGCTGGGCTTCGCCTTGCCGAAGTCGGCGCGCGGCGGCGCCGGCTGGTGGGCCAACAACGGCGAACGGCCGCACGTGCGCGCCTGGACCGGCGTCGGCTGGGAAGTCGCCGAGGTCGATCCCGAGCGCGAGGCCGTGGTGTTCCGCAAGCCGGTCTCCGAGGCCGCCCTGCAGAATCCGCTCGCCGCCGACGAGGCGGTCGGCCCGGAGGTCCCTCAGCGCGCGGGCGCCAACCGATGGGGCCTCGCCGCCGCCATCGCCGCCGGCGCCGCGGTCACGGCGGGGGTGGGAGCCGTCCTCGTGCGCGCGATGATGAAGCGCCACAAGACGCCGAATTCATAAATTCCCGATCGTCATGGCCCGGACAAGCCCGGCCATGACGGGTAGGCGAACCAAGGCCCTCATCCCTTCTCCACGAACGAGTCGATCACCTTCTTCTCGCCGGCCTTGTCGAAGGCGACGGTGAGCTTGTTGCCTTCGATGCCGGTGACGACGCCATAGCCGAACTTCAGGTGGAAGACACGGTCACCGCGGGCGTAGTCGCTCTGGTGCGAAGGCTCGGAGACCGCGACCAGCCGGCCTTCGCCCTCGATGACCTGCTGGCGGCCCGGATGGCTTCCGCGGTAGCCCGCCGCCTGCGCCCTTCGCCAGCCGGGCGAGGAATAGCCGGCCCCGAAGTTCGGCGCCTCGTCCCAGCGGCTGCCATGCTGCTGCATGCCCGGGCCGCCGCCGTAGTAGCCGGTCTCGCTGGTCGCCTCGACGTTGGCGAGCGGCAACTCGTCGACGAAGCGGGAGGGGAGCTGGCTCGTCCAGCGGCCATAGACTTGTCGGTTGGCGGCGAAGGAGATGCGCGCCTCCTGCCGTGCGCGCGTCAGGCCGACGTAGGCCAGCCGGCGCTCCTCCTCGAGCCCCTTCTCGCCTTTCTCGTCGAGGCTGCGCTGCGAGGGGAAGACGCCTTCCTCCCAGCCGGGCAGGAAGACGATCGGGAATTCCAGGCCCTTGGCGGAGTGCAGGGTCATGATCTGCACCGCGTCGGCCGCCGGCCCGCGGTCGAGATCCATCACCAGCGCGACATGCTCCAGGTAGGCTTCCAGCGTCTCGAAGGCGCCCATGGACTGGACGAGCTCCTTCAGGTTCTCCAGCCGCGTCTGGGCGGTGGGCGTCTTGTCGAGCCTAAGGGCGTCGGTGTAGCCGCTCTCCTCCAGCACCATCTCCATGAGCCGGGGATGGGCGATCCGTCCCGCCTCCGCCCGCCAGCGGTCGAGGTCGCGCAGGAAGTTGGCGAGCGAGGTGCGCGTGCGGGCCGGCAGTTCGTCGGTGAGCACGATCTGGCGCGCCGCTCGGCTCGCCGGCGCCCCGCTCAGCCGCGCGATCTGCAGCAGCTTCTGCACCGTCGTGTCGCCGATGCCGCGCTTGGGGGTGTTGACGATCCGCTCGAAGGCCAGGTCGTCGTCCTCGGAGTGGATCAGCCGCAGGTAGGCGTGGGCGTCGCGGATCTCCGCGCGCTCGAAGAACCTCGGGCCGCCGATCACGGTGTAGGGGATCTGCAGCAGCACGAAGCGCTCCTCGAACGCCCGCATCTGGAACGAGGCGCGGACCAGGATCGCCATCTCGCGATAGCGCCGCCCCTTCTTCTTCGCCTGCTCGACCTCGTCGGCGATCAGCCGGCTCTCGGCCTCGCCGTCCCAGACGCCGCGCACCACGACCTTCTCGCCGCCCTCGGCCTCGGTCCACAGCGTCTTGCCGAGCCGGCCCTTGTTGGCGCTGATCAGTCCCGATGCGGCGGCCAGGATGTGGCTGGTCGAGCGGTAGTTGCGCTCCAGGCGGATCACCTGGGCGCCGGGAAAGTCACGCTCGAAGCGCAGGATGTTGTCGACCTCGGCGCCGCGCCAGCCGTAGATCGACTGGTCATCGTCGCCCACGCAGCAGAGGTTCTGGCTCTTCTGAGCGAGCAGCCTCAGCCACAGGTACTGGGCGACGTTGGTGTCCTGGTATTCGTCCACCAGGATATAGCGGAACCGGCCGTGGTAGTCGGCCAGCACGTCCGGGTGCGTCGTGAAGATCGTCAGGTTGTGCAGCAGCAGGTCGCCGAAGTCGCAGGCGTTCAGCACCCGAAGCCGCTCCTGATAGAGCCGGTAGAGCCGCTCGCCCTTGCCGTTCGCGAAATGGGCGCCCTCCTGGGCCGGAAGCTTCTCCGGCGTCCAGCCGCGGTTCTTCCAGTGGTCGATCAGGCCCGCCATCGCCTTGGGCGTCCAGCGCTTGGCGTCGATGTTCTCGGCCTCGAGCACCTGCTTGATCAGCCGCTCCTGATCGTCATCGTCGAGGATGGTGTAGTTCGACTTCAGCCCCACCAGCTCGGCGTGCCGCCTGAGAATCTGGGCGGCGATCGAGTGGAAGGTGCCCAGCCACCGCAGCCCCTCGGCCTGCGGGCCGATGATGGCGGTGATCCGCTCGCGCATCTCGCGGGCGGCCTTGTTGGTGAAGGTGACGGTGAGCAGCTCCCAGGGCCGCGCCCGCCCGGTCGCCAGCAGGTGCGCGAGACGGACGGTGAGCACGCGGGTCTTGCCGGTGCCCGCCCCGGCCAGCACCAGCACCGGGCCTTCCGTCGCCTCGACGGCTTTCCGCTGCTCCGGGTTCAGGCCGTCCAGGTAGTCGCCAGCCGGCCCGCGCGGCCGGGCCAGGTCGCTGACGCGGGGCGCCGGCGGCTCAAAGGCGGGGTCTGAGGACTCGGACATCGGAACATATGTAGCACGTCACTCCGCGCGCTTAACCCTTGCGGCGGAACTTCGTAGAGGGCGTTACGTTGGGTTGCCGACGCGTGATCGGAGCTGGAATGTCCATGGCCGACTCCGACCCGCGCAGGACCCGTCCGCTGGCCGTGGCGCTCGCGGTGGTCCTGATCGGCCTGCTGATCCTGATCGTGGGCGTCGTCTGGGTGCGGCGAGGCGCAAGCCGGCTGAGCCTGCCGCTCCCGCGGCCGCCCGCGCCCGTGCGGCCGCACCTGCCCAATGTCCCGCCGTTGCCGCAACGGCCGCACGTTCCGACGCCCATCCCGCGCCCCCGGTAGCGTGACTCAGCGCGCCTTGGCGTAGGCGAGGGCGGCGATGCGGCACGCCGAGGCGAGGCCGCGGCCGGCGCGCGCCGCGTCGATCCCGGCGATCAGCCCTGCGAGGCTCACCTTCCGCGCGCGAGCCATCTCCTCCAGCACCGCCCAGAACTCCGGCTCCAGCGCGATCGACGTCGCATGCCCGGCGAGCAGCACAGAGCGCTTGCGCAACCCCGGCATCAGGCGCGGCCACGACAGGTCAGCGACTGCAGGACGACGTCAGTCCTCACGCTTCTTCGCCTCGTGGGCGCGGTCTGCGCGGGCCGCTTCGAGCTTGGAAAGCTCCTTTTCGGCCTTCGTCCGGCCGAAGCGAATGCGGTTCTCCGCGGCGCGCGTCTTGGCCTCGGATCTGGCGCGGGCTTTGCGCGCCTTGTTCAGGTTCATCGGCTCGACCACTCGAAACTCCTCGGCCGCCAGGATCGTTCTCTGTCATCCCCGAGCATGATGAGGAACGAGCATGATCCAACCATCTGAAATCCGCGAGCACATGGAAGTGGTGGGCTCCGACGGCGGTCACGTCGGCCGCGTGGACCACGTCATGGGCGAGGAGATCGAACTGGCCAAGATGGACGCGGCCGCCGGCCTCAAGCACCACATGATCCCGCTGAGCTGGGTGGACCACGTCGAGGAAGACAAGGTCTGCCTGAACATGACCAAAGACGCGGCCAAGGACGCCTGGCGCGACAAACACTAGCCCGCGACGCCGGGCGGGCTTCCGGTCCGCAGCCGGCCATGGCAGGCTCCCGGACGTCCGGCCGCAAGCCGGCGTCCGGGGAGCTGTTGAGTGAAGCCGGTTCCAGCCGCGCTGGCGGCCATCAGCCTGCTGGCGTCAGCATCGAGCTCGGGGGCGATGAACGCCCCGGCGCCGGTCTGCACGACGTGCGTGAAAGCGAACCTCGAACACCTGGCCGGTGATGCGTTGCACGGCCGCAAGTGCGGCTCAGAGGACGAGCATGCGGCGGCCAGCTACCTCGTCAGCCAGCTGAAGCGGTCAGGCATCAGGGGCGCCTTCGAGAGGGGCGGATACCTGCAGCCGGTGCAGTTGCTCAGACGGCGATTCGCAGTTCCGCCGACGGTGGAGCTTTCGAGCGGCGGCCGTACCGTCAAGCTGGCCGAAGGCGACGACATGGTGGTGAGCGACATGCCGGCCACGCTCGAGGCGCCGCTGACCCGCCTCGCAGCCGGCGGGCCGCTCGCCGACGTCCCCGGCAAGGTCGTCATCTATGACTTCGCGCCCGGTGCGGCTCCGCCGGCCGCAGTGCTCAGAGCGGGCGCCGCGGCGGTCATCGTCCGGGCCGGCGGCGTGGCGCTCCGCCGCTGGGACGAGCTGCTGCAGCGAGCGCCGGGCGGCACCGAGGTGGTCGCCGGTCCGCCGCACGAGGCGCCAACGGGCGGGGCGACCATCGTGCTCAAGCCCGAGGTGTTCGCGAGCCTGGCCGACATCGGCGACGGAGCGGCGAAGCTCACGGCGGCCCAGGGCGAGCCCGAGGCGCGCACCACCTACAACGTCATCGGCGTGATCCACGGCCGCGAACGCGATGCGGACCGGCATGCCATCCTGCTCTCGGCGCACTACGACCACCTGGGCGTCCGCAACGGGGTGATCTTTCATGGCGCCGACGACGACGCCTCTGGAACCGCCGCCGTGCTGGAGTTCGCCCGCATCCTCGGCTCAGGGCCCAGGCCAAGGCGCACCGTCTATTTCGGACTGTTCGGATGCGAAGAGGAGGGGGAGCTCGGCTCCGAGTACTTCCAGTCTCATCCCCCGGAGCCCACCTCCGACTTCGCGGCGAACCTGGAGTTCGAGATGATCGCCGTCGACGATCCCAAGAACCCCGGCGCGCTGATGCTCACCGGCTGGGAACGCTCCAATCTCGGACCGGCGCTGAAGGCGCACGGCGCGCTGATCGAGCCGGATCCCTATCCGCAGCAGCGCTTCTTCCAGCGCTCGGACAACTACCAGCTCGCGCTCTCCGGCGTGGTCGCCCAGGCGGTGACCGCCTGGCCGCTGACGCCCACATATCACAGCCCGACCGACGATCTGGCTCACGTCGACCTCGCCTTCATGGATCGGGTGATCGCCTCGTTCGTCCCGCCGATCCAATGGCTGGTGAACAGCGACTTCCAGCCGCAGTGGAATCCGGGCGGCCGTCCCTGAGGGCTCAGCCGAGCGAGGCGCAGAACCGCTGGATCCGCGAGCAGGCCTCTTCCAGGTTGGCGTTTGAGGTCGCATACGAGATCCGGAAGAACGGAGAGAGGCCGAACGCCGCGCCGAATACGACCGAGACCCCTTCCGCCTCCAGCAGCTCGACGGCGAAATCCTCATCGCTCCGGATCGTCTTGCCGGACGGCGCCCTCCTGCCGACGAGGCCCTCGACCGAGGGATAGACGTAGAAGGCGCCTTCGGGCGTCGGGCAGCGGATGCCCTTGGCCTGGTTCAGCATCGAGACCACCAGGTCGCGCCGTTCCTCGAACTTGCGCGCGTTCGGCCTGATGAAGTCCTGCGGCCCGGTCAGCGCCTCCACCGCCGCCCACTGCGAAATCGAGCAGGGGTTGGAGGTGGTCTGGCTTTCCACCTTGGCCATCGCCTTGATCAGCGGCTCCGGACCGCCGGCGTAGCCGATCCGCCAGCCGGTCATCGCGTAGGCCTTGGAGACGCCGTTCATGGTCAGCGTCCGCTCGTAGAGCGCCGGCTCGACCTGGGCGATGGTGAAGAACTGGAAGTCGCCGAACACCAGGTGCTCGTACATGTCGTCGGTGAGGATCCAGACCTGCGGATGCTTCAGGAGGACGTCTGCGAGGCCGCGCAGCTCGGCCTTGGTGTAGGCCGCGCCGGACGGGTTCGACGGCGAGTTCAGGATCAGCCAGCGGGTCTTTGGCGTGATCGCCGCCTCGAGCTGCTCGGGACGCACCTTGAAGGAGGGCGCCTCGGTCATGATCGCCTTCGGCGTCCCCCCGGCCAGCGCCACCATGTCCGGATAGCTCACCCAGTGGGGCGCCGGGATCACCACCTCGTCACCGGGGTTCAAGGTGGCGATCATGGCGTTCCAGATCACCGGCTTGCCGCCCGGCGAGACGTTGATCTGGCTGGGCTTGTAGGCAAGGCCGTTCTCGCGCGCGAACTTGGCGCAGATGGCTTCCTTCAGCTCCGGGATGCCGTCGACGTTGGTGTACTTGGTCTTGCCGTCGCGGATCGCCTTGATGGCGGCGTCCTTGATGTTCTCCGGCGTGTCGAAGTCGGGCTCGCCCGCGGCCAGCGAGATGATGTCGCGGCCCTGCGCCTTCAGTTCGCGCGCTTTCGCGTCGGCCGCCATGGTGGCGGACGGCTTCACGCGGGCGAGCGCAGCGGATTCGAGCGACATGGCGGGCAAGGCTCCCGAAATCTGGGTTGTTCGAATGCGCGTGCCTTTAGCCTAAGCCGCTCTTGCGGGGAACCGGGCATGTTGCACCGCACCTTGACCCTCGGCGTCGAACAGGCGACCTCAGCGCCCCAGATGCGCCGCCTGTTCGCCTTCCTGACCAACATGGACGCCAAGGCCTGGCGGGCGATTGTCGTCTCCTTCGTGCTGTTCGGTGGGGTGGGGCTGGTGTTCCTGTTCGGGGCCCAGGCGCTTGGCTTCGGCGGCGAGGCGACGGTCGAGCGATGGCTGGGCGCAGCGAGCGGCCCCTGGGCGCTGCCGGTTGCGGTCGCGGCATTCGCGGTGCTGGCGTTCCTCGGCGTGCCGCAGTTCATGCTGATCGCCGCCTGCGTGGTGGCGTTCGGGCCGTGGACGGGCTTCGCCTATAGCTGGGTCGGCACCATGGCTTCATCGCTGGTCGGCTTCTACCTCGGCCGGCTCGCCGGAGCGCGGACACTCTCCAGCCTCTCCGGCGACGGCGTGAAGGCGTTCATGGCGCTGGTTGGCCGCAACGGCTTCGCGGCGAGCTTCATCGTGCGCCTGGTGCCGTCGGCGCCGTTCATCGTGGTCAACATGGCCGCCGGCGTCACGCCGATGCGCGCGCTCGACTTCGCCGCCGGCACGGGCCTGGGGATCATTCCGAAGATCGCGCTCACCGCCTTCGCCGGGAATTCCGTCGCGCGGGTCATGAAAGGGCAGGGCGGCGCCGGCCACATCCTGATGCTGGTCGCCGTCGTGGCGCTTTGGCTCGGCATCGGCTGGTATGCGCGCAAGTGGCTGAAGGCCCGCGAGGCGGCCGTCGCCAAGGGAGGCGAGAGCGGATGATGAAGCTGTTCCATGCCTGGGGCTCCTGCTCGCTCGCTTCGCTCATCGCGCTGGAGGAGGCCGGCGCGGACTACGAGCTGGTCATCATGAGCACCAAGACGGGCGACCAGCGGCGCCCGGAATACCTTGCCGTGAACCCCAAGGGCCGGGTGCCGGCGCTGATCACGCCGCAGGGCGTGCTGACCGAGACCCCCGCGATCTTGTCGTGGATCGCCGAGACGTACTCCGCGGCGCAGCTGCTTCCGGTCGATGCCTGGGAGCGCGCCCAGGCGCACGCGTTCAACAGCTATCTCTGCTCGACCGTGCACGTGGCGCACGCCCACAAGCACCGTGGCTACCGTTGGGCGGACGACGAGGCGTCCTTCGCCGACATGACGCACAAGGTGGCGCAGAACGAGACGGACTGCTTCCGCCTTATCGAGGACGAGATGTTCAAGGGCCCGTGGGCGATGGGCGACCAGTACACGGTCTGCGACGGCTACCTCTTTACGTTGTTCGGCTGGCTGGACGGCGACGGCGTCGATCCGCGCCAGTTCCGCCGGCTGGTCGAGCATTCGCGGCGCGTCGCCGACCGCCCGGCCGTGCGCAAGGTTCTTGCGCGGCAGGCGGCCTGAGTCCGCGACTGCGCAACAAGCTTGCCGTAAGTGACGCGTTTCGGTACATGCGAGGCATGCGCACGCGGCTGGACAGCCTGCTTCTTCTGTCGCTGGGGCTTAGCAGCCCCTGGGCGACCGACTAGGCTGCGCGTCTTCGCGGCCGGGCGCTCAGGGGCTTTCCCAATCCGCCCGATCCGACAACCTTCCGCGAAGAGATCCTCTCATGCCCGTATCCGATACGCCCGCTCCCGCCGACGAGCGCGCCCATGTCATCGTCTTCGACACCACCATGCGCGACGGCGAGCAGTCGCCCGGCGCCTCCATGTCGCTGGAGGAGAAGCTGGAGCTCGCCAAGATCCTGGAGGAGATGAAGGTCGACGTCATCGAAGCCGGCTTCCCGATCGCCTCGAACGGCGACTTCGAGGCGGTCCGGCAGATCGCCGAGATCGTCACGGAATCCACCATCTGCGGCCTGGCCCGCGCCGGCATGGCCGACATCGACCGCTGCGCCGAGGCGATCAGGAAGGCGAAGCGCGGCCGGATCCACACCTTCATCTCCACCAGCCCCGTCCACATGAAATGGAAGCTGCAGATGGAGCCGGACGAGGTGCTGGAGATGGTCACCAAGTCGGTGAGCCACGCCCGCAACCTCTGCGACGACGTCGAGTGGTCGGCGGAGGACGCCACCCGCACCGAGCGCGACTACCTGCTGCGCTGCGTCGAGGCGGCGATCCGGGCCGGAGCGTCGACAATCAACCTGCCGGACACGGTGGGCTACTCCTACCCCTCCGAATACGCCGAGATGTTCCGCGACGTGATCGAGTCCGTGCCGGGCGCGGACAAGGTCGTGTTCTCCGCCCATTGCCATAACGACCTGGGGCTGGCGGTCGCCAACTCCATCGCCGCCGTGCAGGGCGGGGCGCGGCAGATCGAGTGCGCGGTCAACGGCATCGGCGAACGGGCCGGCAACGCGGCGCTCGAAGAGATCGTGATGGCCCTGAAGGTCCGCGGCGACAAGCTGCCGTTCGCGACCGGCGTCGAGACCCAGCACATCACCCGCGCCAGCCGCTATGTCTCGGCGATCACCGGCTTTCCCGTGCAGTTCAACAAGGCGATCGTCGGCAAGAACGCCTTCGCCCACGAGGCCGGCATCCACCAGGACGGGATGCTGAAGAACGCCGAGACTTACGAGATCATGAAGCCGGAGGACGTGGGCCAGGTGGAATCCAACCTGGTGATGGGCAAACACTCCGGCCGCCACGCCTTCCGCGAGAAGCTGAAGGCGCTGGGCTACGAGCTCGGCCAGAACGCCCTCAACGAGGCCTTCCAGCGCTTCAAGGACCTGACCGACAAGAAGAAGCACGTCTTCGACGACGACATCGTGGCCCTGGTGGACGATGCGCTGGCCTCGGGCGCAGACCGCATCCAGGTGAAGCACCTGCGGGTGATCGCGGGCACAGAGGGGCCGCAGGAGGCCTTCCTGACCGTCACCATCGAAGGCGAGGAGCGCAAGGCCAACGCCACCGGCGATGGTCCGGTCGACGCGGTGTTCAACGCCATCCACGCCGCGGTGCCGCACGATGCGACGCTTCGGCTGTTCCAGGTGCACGCGGTGACCGAAGGAACCGACGCCCAGGCCCAGGTCTCGGTCCGGCTGGAGGAGGACGGCCGGATCGCGACCGGCCAGGCGGCCGACACCGACACCCTCACCGCCTCCGCGAAGGCCTACGTCAATGCGCTCAACAACCTCATGGCCCGCAAGGAGAAGTCCGCGCCCGGCGGCAAGGTGGCGAGCGGGTTTTAGCGGCGGCGGCGGTCGGACCCGGCGCTAGAAGCTGAAGTCCAGCTCGGCATAGGCGTAGCGGGAATCGCCATTCTTGGGCGCGTTCGGGGCGTCCGTCAGGAAGCGGCCCTTGTCGAGCCAGGCGGCGCCGGCCTCGAACCGAGCGAACTTCGGCACGAGCCAGTGTCGCACGCGGCCTTCCACCTGCTCGCCTGCGAAGCGGCCCGACCGCCTGAGTTTTCTGCGCAATCCCCCTCCTTGGCCGTGCGGCCGCGCCATGAGCTGGGCCGCATCCCCATCGTTATGTAGAGTGATTACATAACGACCAGGATGGCCTAATGAAAGAGAGCCCCGGGTCCTCGGATGAGGGAGGAGAGCGCCGAATGACCGCCCTGCGACCCAAGCGTCGGCTGACGTGTCTCTGGGCGTTGGCGGCCCTACTGGCCTGCGGGTTGGCGGGCCCCGCGGTGGCGGCAGATGTGCAGGTCGCTGTGGCGGCCAATTTCACCGCCCCCGGCAAGGAGATCGCCGCCGCCTTCGAGCAGACGACCGGCGACCATGTGAGCCTGAGCTTCGGGTCCTCGGGCGCCTTCTATGCGCAGATCGCACATGGCGCCCCGTTCGAGGTGTTCCTCTCCGCCGACGCCGCGCGGCCGCAAAAGGCCGAGCAGGCGGGCTTCGGCGTCGCCGGGACGCGGTTCACCTATGCGGTCGGGCGGCTGGCGCTCTATTCCCGCACGCCCGGCCTGGTCGACGGACGCGGCGCGGTGCTGAAGGGCGGCAAATTCGCCAAGCTCGCCATCGCCGACCCGAAGACCGCCCCTTACGGCCAGGCCGCCATCGAGACGCTGCGGCATCTGGGGCTTTGGCCCGCGGTCGAGCCGAAGATCGTGCGTGGCTCCGACATCACCCAGGCCTACCAGTTCACCGCCACGGGCGCGGCGGACCTGGGCTTCGTGGCCCTGTCCCAGGTCCTGAGCTCAAGGGGCTCCCGCTGGATCGTGCCTGAGACCCTGCATGCGCCCATCGCCCAGCAGGCGATCCTGCTCGGCCCCGGCAAGGGCGATGCGGCCGCACGCGCCTTCCTGGCCTTCCTGAAGGGGCCCCAGGCCAAGGCGATCATCCGCCGCTATGGCTATGGCGCGCCCTGATGGCCGAGGCGGTCTGGACAACGCTTGCGCTGGCGAGCCTGACGACCCTCATCCTGCTCGTCCTGGCCGCCCCGCTTGGCTGGTGGCTGGCGCACGGCAGGTCCTGGCGGCGCGAGGCCGTGGCGGCGCTCGTCTTGCTGCCGATCGTCCTGCCGCCGACCGTGCTCGGCTTCTACGTGCTGATCGCGCTCGGACCCGCCAGCCCGCTGATGGTGCTGCTGCATCCGTTCGGGGTCCGCACGCTCGCGTTCACCTTCTGGGGCCTCCTGATCGGCTCGGTCATCTACTCCCTGCCGTTCGCCGTGCAGCCGATCCGCAGCGCCTTCCAGGCGATCGGCCCACGTCCGCTCGAAGTCGCCGCCACCTTGCGCGCCTCGCCGGCGGACGCCTTCTTCTCAGTGGCCGTTCCGCTCGCCCGCCGCGGCTTCGCGACCGCCGCCGTCCTGGTGTTCGCCCATACCGTCGGCGAGTTCGGCGTGGTGCTGATGATCGGCGGCGCCATTCCGGGCAAGACCGAAGTCCTCTCGATCCGCATCTACCAGCTGGTCGAGGCGCTGCAGTTCGGCGAGGCGCACAAGCTCGCGGCGGCGCTGGTCGTCTTCGCCTTCCTCGTGCTCTTCGCGCTGCTGGTGATCGACCGGCGCGCCGGCGCTCCGCGACCATGAGCGGGGCGCGCACCTTGACCTTTCGGCTGAACGGCCGGTTCGGCGAGTTCGTCCTGGACTGTGCGGCCGAGATTCCCGGCCTGGGCGTCACGGCGCTGGTGGGGCCCAGCGGCTCGGGCAAGACGACGCTGCTCAGGTGTCTGGCTGGGCTCGTCCGCGCCGAGGGCCG
>Ga0207695_10009328_pt1 | contig 12144 bp, 15 predicted proteins | sample KBSC54metaG_FD_184354 | JGI IMG/M metagenome (GOLD analysis project Ga0207695, IMG submission 184354) | Corn rhizosphere microbial communities from Kellogg Biological Station, Michigan, USA - KBS C5-4 metaG (SPAdes) (version 2) | ecosystem: Host-associated > Plants > Roots > Rhizosphere > Soil...
GGGGGCACGTCAAAGGCGTTGCGCGAGGCGGGGCTGACCGTGGCCGATATTTCCGACATCACTAACTTCCCCGAGATGATGGACGGGCGCGTGAAGACGCTGCATCCCAAGGTCCACGGCGGGCTGCTCTTCCTGCGCGACAATGAGGAGCACAAGAAGCAGGCGGCGGAACATGGCATCGCGCCGATCGATCTCGTGGTGGTGAACCTTTACCCGTTCGAGCAGACGATCTCCAAACCGGGTGTGTCCTTGGAGCATGCGATTGAGAACATCGACATCGGCGGGCCATCGATGCTGCGCAGCGCGGCGAAGAATTATCGGAGCGTGACGGTCATTACCGATCCGGCGGATTATGCCGTCGTCGCCGAAGAAATTACCTCCAAGGGCGATACGACCCTTTCCACCCGCGAGCGGCTCGCCGCGAAAGTCTTCCGCACCACTGGCTATTATGATGCGTTGATCGCAAAATACCTGACCTCGCGTCTGCCCGAACCGGAGCAATTCCCGGAGACGTTCGCGCTGCCTTTGCGTCGCGCGCAAGCATTACGCTATGGGGAAAATCCACACCAGGCGGCGGCGCTTTACGGTCATTTTCCGCGTCACTTCCAGCAACTGCATGGCAAGGAGCTTTCCTACAACAACCTGATCGATATCAACGCCGCCGTGCGGTTGATTCGCGAGTTCACCGAGTCGCCCACCGTGGCGATTCTCAAGCACACCAACCCCTGCGGACTGGGCAGTGCGTTCACTCTTGCTGAGGCGTGGGACAAAGCCTATGCGACCGACAAGCAGGCTCCGTTTGGCGGGATCATTGTGGTCAACCGTCCCCTCGACCTGGCCACGGCCCAGCAGATCGCGGAAATTTTCAGCGAAGTCATCATCGCCCCGGCCTTCAATCCGGATGCGCTCGAATTGCTGACCAAGAAGAAGAACCTGCGCCTGATGGTGAATACGGAAACCTCCGCGCCGGCGCCTGATCTTGAAATCCGTTCTGTGGTCGGCGAGTCCTACCTCGTGCAGCGCGGCGATGCCGACATGGTCTCGACCGCCGAGTGGAAAGTCGTGACCAAGCGCGCCCCAACCGAAGCCGAGCACAATGCGCTGCTCTTCGGCTGGCGCGTGGTGAAGCATGTGAAATCGAACGCCATCGTCTATGCGGGACCGGACCGCACGCTCGGCGTCGGCGCGGGACAGATGTCGCGTGTCGCCTCCTCACGGATCGCAATCTGGAAGGCCTCCGAGGGGAATCTCGATCTCAAGGGAAGCATTGTCGCGTCGGACGCCTTCTTCCCCTTCCCGGACGGTCTCATTGCCGCTGCCGAGGCAGGGGCGACTGCCGCCATCCAGCCGGGCGGCAGCGTGAGCGACGCCAAGGTGATTGCTGCCGCCGATGAACGCGGCATGGCGATGATCTTCACGGGACATCGCCACTTCCGGCATTAGGACGCGGCCATGCCCATCATCTTCGGCCTCGATCCCGCCCTGCGCAACACGGGGTACGGGATCATTCAGGTCGAGGGACGGAAGATTCACTCGCTGGCGTATGGCGTGATCAAGAATCCCGACAAGATCATCCCGTCGCGATGCCTGGTGGCGATTCACCAGCAGGTGACGGATCTGATTCAGGAATATCAACCCGATGTGGCCGCCGTCGAGGGCATCATTTATCTGCAGAATTACCAGACGGCGGTGACACTGGGTTCCGCACGCGGGGCAGCCCTGCTGGCCTTTGCGGAAGCGGGCCTGCCCATTTACGAGTATGCACCCAAGCGGGTGAAGGCAGCCGCCACCGGCCGCGGTGGGGCGCAGAAAGCCCAGGTCGGCTTTATGATGCGGGCGATGTTGGGACTGACCGAGAATCCCCCCACAGATGCCGCGGATGCCTTGGCGATTGCATTGACGCACGCCCAGAATACGGGCGTCACCTCGAAGCCTCGCGAGATATAAGTGTACAAACGTATAACGATGATCTAACCTTCGAGCCGATGATCTCCTTTTTACGCGGCACCGTCGTGGAAGTCCTGCCCATGCGCCTTATTATCGAGGCGGGCGGGGTTGGTTATGATGTCCACATTCCTCTATCCACCTATGACCGCCTTCCGGCCCCCGGCACGGAATTCAAGATCCTGACCCATCTGGTAGTGCGGGAGGATGCGCATATTCTCTTCGGCTTTGCCACAGCGGAAGAGCGGGACCTGTTTTTGTTACTCGTCAATAATGTCAGTGGCGTCGGGCCGAAGCTGGCGCTGGCGGTGCTCAATGGCAGCTCGCCGGTGATGTTCCGGGGTCTGGTGGTCGCGGGAGATATCGCCGCACTGAGCAAGATCAAGGGCGTCGGCAAGAAGACGGCGGAACGGATCATCGTGGAACTGCGCGACAAGGTCGGCGTTTCCGCGGCGTGGGAAGCGGCCTCGGCGCAGCAGAGTCTTTCGCCCGAGGAACTGCACATCAATGACGCCGTCCTCACGCTCATCGCCCTCGGCTACAAACAGGCGGAGGCGCATAAAGTTGTTCGGGCCATCCGCGACGCGCAACCGAAGTCGACGGTGGAGGAGTTGGTGAAGGAAGCGTTGAAGACGCTGTAATAAATATGACTGCGCAAATCGCTGATATTTTGAGGATCGACGAAGATGAATACTCGATCCTTGCCATTCAAAATGTGTGGCCATTCGATCCGAAGCATCTAGGTCTTACTCCGCAGGGTGTGTGCTCAGCCTGCTGGCGAGGTCATTTCGAGGAGTATGTGCTTAAGAATGATGACTTGGTTTTGGACAAGTTTGCCATCAACTTGGACTATCTCTCCTCTAAAAAAGCCCCGGAAGTATTTGGAAAGTCTCCCGGCATAATCGAAGGCTTTAAAAAAGGCTTAGCCAACACTTTTTATGAGGCACTCAATCAGAAGATGGACTATTCGGGCGGCTTGCTTATTGGTCGAAAATTCCTTCGTGATTTTTATATTCACATGGGATTCCATCGCCCGCACTGTTTCGAGGTGGTTCTTGAGCTTGAGTTCGCGGGAGGTCGACTAAAACGAACATCAGATCATTCGGCCAAGATGGAAGAAATTCGGAAGAAGATTCTGGAAGCCAAGGCTGAAGGGGGCGCTAAAGAGAGCCCGAATCGAGAGGAAATTGGCAAATGGATCGATGAGTGCTTCTCTCTTGACTATTCGACAAAGAAAAATTGGTGAGACTTCCTCGACAAGTTTAGATTGAAGGAGAAAATTAACACCCGTGCCCGACAAACCCGCCTTTGATCCCCTCCCCGCGGACCCCCGTCTGGAGATGACGCTGCGGCCGGCCTTACTGGACCAGTTTGTCGGGCAATTGCGGATCAAGGAGCGACTCGACGTGCTGATTGGCGCGGCAAAGCAACGGGAGGATTCGCTGGAACATTTGCTTTTTTGCGGGCCACCGGGGCTTGGGAAGACGTCGCTGGCGCACATCGTAGCCAAAGCAATGGGCGCGAATATCACGACAACTTCCGGACCGGTGATCGAGAAGGCGGGCGATCTCGCGGGGTTGCTGACAACACTGCAAAAGGGCGACGTGCTGTTCATCGATGAGATTCACCGATTGAACAAGAACATCGAGGAATATCTCTATCCGGCAATGGAGGATTTCCGGCTCGATATCATCATCGACCAGGGGCCGAATGCGCGGAGCGTGCGGCTGAATCTGCCGCGCTTCACGCTCATCGGCGCAACGACCCGGGCGGGGATGATCAGCGCGCCGTTGCGGTCGCGCTTTGGACTGGTGAACCGGCTCGATTATTATCCGGCGGAGGATTTGCAGAAAGTGATTATCCGCTCAGCACGGTTGCTGGAACTGGAAATTGAGGAGGACGCGGCATTTGAAATTGCGCGGCGCTCGCGCGGCACGCCCCGTATCGCCAACAACCTTCTGCGCTGGGTCCGCGATTATGTGCTGGTGCGATCGAAGCCGCCGGTGACTGTCGCGGCGGCGGATGCCGCGCTGACCATGCTGGAGATCGATCAGGATGGCCTGGATGAAATGGACAAGCGGTTGCTCGAGGCTCTCATCCACAAGTTTGATGGCGGACCGGTTGGGCTCAATTCGTTGGCGGTCTCGGTTGGCGAGGAGTCGGGTACGCTCGAGGAGGTCCACGAGCCCTATCTCATCATGGAGGGCTTTCTCAAGCGGACGCCACAGGGACGTGTGGCAGCGAAGCGGGCTTATGACAAATTAGGGATGAAACCGACGGGATCGCAGCAGGATTTATTTTAGCAATTTTAAGGAAAGATCGCGAATCCCCGGGGGCTGATCCTTCGACAAGCTCAGGATGACAGAAATTATGAAAACCCATCGCCACGAATTGACCTTCAACATCCCGACCCGGCGCGCGTTTGAGAACATCACTGCCAAGGTGCAGGCGTGCGTGACTGAGAGCGGAGTGAAGGACGGACTTGTTTTGGTGAATTCGATGCATATCAGCTCGAGCATCTTCATCAACGACCATGAGAGCGGCCTGCTGCAGGACTGGGAAAAGTGGCTGGAGAAGCTCGCGCCGGAGAAGCCGCACCATCAGTACCGCCACAACGATACCGGCGAGGACAATGCCGACGCGCACTTGAAGCGGACGATCATGGGCCGCGAGGTCGTGGTCGCCATCACGGACGGGAAGCTCGATTTCGGGCCGTGGGAACAGATTTTCTACGGCGAGTTCGACGGCATGCGTCGCAAGCGCGTGCTGGTGAAAATTATTGGGGAGTAGCCGCCTTTACGACGGCCCTAATGACTCGGCTTCGCGTCGCGGCCAAAGACGATGGTACGGTCCTCGCGACCGATGTAGGTCATTCCCGCGAGCAGGAAAATGGTGACGCCGACGACACTCGCCAGGGCCAGGGAATAATTGCCGTTATGCGCTGCAGCGATCTTCGATTGCACGACGATATTGTAGGAAGCGAGGAGGTTGCCGAGCTGATAGGCGAAGCCGGGGAAAGTCCCGCGCACATCATCGGGCGATAGTTCATTAAGATGGGCGGGAACAACACCCCAGGCCCCCTGGACCGCGATTTGCATCAGGAACGCTCCCAGTCCCAGGAGAAGCGGCGTCGTGGAGTAGGCCCAGATCGGAATGACGGGCAGCGCCAAAAGCGCGGCTATGATGATCGCCTTGCGCCGGCCAATGCGTTGGGACCAGGAGCCAAAGGTCAGGCCACCGATGATGGCGCCAATATTCATGATGATCAGGATGATGCTGACGGTGTGAGGGTCCAGATTGTGCTGGACCATCAGGAAGGTGGGATAGAGATCCTGGGTGCCATGGCTGAAAAGATTGAATGCCGTCATGAGCAGGACGACGTAGAGAAAAACCCGCCAGTGCTTGACGAGGGACCGGGGAACATCCATGTAGTGCGACGTCTCGCGATGCTGCTCCCAGACCGGCGATTCCTTCACGCCGAGGCGAATGTAGAACACGAGCAGCGCGGGCAGCACGCCGACCATGAACATCCCGCGCCACCCGATGGTGGTGAAGAGCAGGCCAAAAACAATCGAGGCAAGGATATATCCCAACGGATAGCCTTGTTGCAGGATGCCTGAAACGGTGCCGCGACTCCGCTCCGGGATCGATTCCATAACGAGCGATGCACCGATGCCCCACTCGCCGCCCATGGCGAATCCAAACAAGGCGCGCAGAATCAACAGGGAAGTCAGGCTGGTGGCAAAGGCCGAGGCCAATTCGAAGAAGGAAAACAGCAGAACAACCACAACAAGAATGGGACGGCGTCCATACCGGTCGCCCAGCCAGCCGAAAACAAAAGCCCCCAAAGGGCGAACGGCCAGTGTCAGAAAAATGGCGTAGGAGACTGCTTCCTTTTCCACATGAAAATCGGCGGCAATCGCCTTGAGCATGAAGACCATCAAAAAGAAATCGAAGGCATCCAACGCCCATCCGAGAACGCTGGCGATGAAGGCCGCCCACTGCTCGCGATTTAGCACCGCTAGGTCATCGACGAATTTCATGCAGAATCCGCAGCATACCGATCATGTCCATCGGCGCACGGAGAATTTTGGTGGACAGTTATGTGCGGAGAGATGGGCCGTGAAATTGCCGGGACAAACAGGATCAATAGATATCCGTATTATGGGAGCGCTTGGGCGGAACCCAATCTTCCTTGGTAATCCAGCCGCGCTTGTACATGTAGTTGGACAGGGAGGCTGTGATCTCCCGGGCGGTGCGCTTGGCGTCCTCACTGAGACCGTGGGCCGCGCCGGAGACACCGCCTAGTGCAATCGCTTCAGGCGCAGTCGAGAAGGTGAAGGCCGCGCCCGGCTCGGCGTTGCTTCCCCCCGAGGTGGAGAAGGTCAGAAACGGAGTCCCCGCCCCGTGCGACAGATCGTAGACCTGCACCTTGGTCTCCAATTTGGTCCCACCCGCCCCGAAACCGATGGCGCTTCGGAGCGCACGGCTTCCTTGATAAATGGTGGTGAACTGGCCGCGAATGATCCAGGCGTCCTGGCGCTTCGACAAATCGGCTTTCGTTCCCGGTTCCGCGAAGACGATGTGCTTGGTGAGATCGGCGACCATGGCTTGTTGGAGCAGGTACTGGAGGTCGCGCTTGAAGTTGTCGAGATCCTTGCCCTGTCGGTCCACTTGGAAGTCACCCTGCGCGGTGTTGAAATCGAGGACGTAGATAATCTTCGGCTTCGTCTCCGTGACGACTTCAGTGCCATCCTCGACGCTAACGGAAGCGCAGGAGGTCAGGGCCAGTACCAGAACAACTCCAACGACGGTACCCGCAAGAGGATTCATCGTTCGGCTCCTGTTCATTCCGGAGTGATGGTTGCATGCGAACCAGCGAGAGCTTTCAGGACGCCAACCGTAATGGCGGTGGCAATCTTGGGCGTGGCCTCAGCGGCTTTTTGAATATTGTCCAATAAGTTCTGAGCCATGATTTTTATCTTTGGATCCTTGACCAGGATCGCATTCTGAAATTGGCATTCCTCAGCAATGAGCGACGTTAATTCGTGAGATCTCCTCTTGTAGGCATCAGGTGGGATTTTACCTTTGGCGAACTTCTTGTCCAATTCCATGAGACTTCGGTCGAAAGCATCCAGCCGCGCATTGCTTTCCTGCAGCGCCTTGACTTGAACGGCTGACAAATCGTCATAATTCTTGACCGAAGCACAACCGCTAAACGCCAAGATCGCCCAGAGCGAAACCCAGATGTAACCCGTCACCCGCGTCATATAATCCGGGCGCCCGCATCCCTAAATATCCTCCGCAAGGGCCTTGCGAAATTCTGGGAAGAAGGGGTTGCTGGCCTTTTCCTGGGCGACCGTGGTAAGCGGGCCGTGGCCGGGGGCGAGGATCGTGTTGTCCTGGGCGGAGAGGATGTTGTCGCGGATTTTTTGCAGAGCGGCGGCGTAGTCGGCTTTGATGCCGCCCACGGAACCGGCGAAGAGGGCATCGCCAACGATGGCGAGCGGCGCATCCAGGCCGTGGATGTGGAAGGTGGTGCCCCCGGCGGAATGGCCCGAAGTATCGCGCGACTCAATGTGCAGCTTGCCGAGCGAAAAGGTGACGCCGGGCTTGAACGTGGCCGCGCCTTCGATCGGCTCGGCTTCGTTGACATGGACGCCGACGGAACCGCCCGCCTTCTCGAGCAGACGATCAAGCTCCACAATATGATCGACGTGTGTGTGGGTCAGGTAGACATCCTGCAGGGTCAGGCCGCGCTTTTTGATTTCGTCGATAAGGACCATGGCCTCGGCGCCCGTGTCGAAGGCGGCGGCGAGTTTCGTGGATTCGTCCCAGACGAGATAGGCATTCACAGTCATGTCGCCGTAGGTCGTATTCGACTGAAAGAAGCCCTTCTTGGGCAGGTTGACGGTGGGCGCATATTTTCCATCAGCCAAGGCGACGAGGCAACGCGGTCCGAGCTTGAGGGCGGCGGCCATTTTTTCGACTTCCGAAAAAGCCACTCCCTTGACGAGCTTGACTGCCTCGACTTCGCCGATTTCGATCCCAATGCGGTCCGCCAGGTCGGAGTCGCTGAGACCGAGTCCGCGCTGGGCCTTGCCAATGATATCTGTGACGGAGTCTTCGAGAGGTATTACCATGGGGATGAAGGTAGGCGCTGCCGGGAGGAAGGTAAAATGGAAAAGACGTTTCTTCTCACGCCCGGCTTCTTGCGTCATACTTGTGGGATGATTTATGCCGCCATCACCGCCGCGCAAGCCGCCGGCGTACGCCTCCGCCACGCTTTCGGGGGACATCTCACCGTCAATGCCGAATACGCCCACGACATCAAGCTGGCCGCCGATGAGGAATGCCAGGCCCTCATTTACAGCATCCTGCTCGACCACTTTCCGAAGACCCGTTGCATCGGCGAGGAGGGCGACTCGCAGAATCCGGGTGATCCCAATGCGGAAGTGGAATGGATTGTCGATCCGATCGACGGAACGATGAACCTGGCTTACAACATCCCGCATTTCTGCGTTTCGATTGCGGCACGGCATGTTGCGACGCAAAAGATTCTACTCGGCGTGATTTATGATCCGTTGCGGAACGAACTCTTCACCGCCGAACGCGGCTCGGGCACCTACCTCAATGGCGTCCGGCAAAAAGTCAGCACTCGCTCCAAGCTCTCCGAGGCCGTCCTCGCCGTGGGCTTTGCGAAAAGCCAGGACTCGATCGATCACTGTTTGAAACTCTATCAGGAATACGGGAACTCGGCCCGTAAGCTCCGCGCCATGGGCTCAGCAGCGCTGGACCTCGCCTATGTCGCCACTGGCCGCCTGGACGCCTACATCGAGCAGGGCGTAAACCTCTGGGACGTTGCGGCCGGAGTTGTCCTGGTCGAAGAAGCTGGCGGTGTGGTCGAGATGGAAGAACGGGCCAAGGGGAAGATCAAGATCTGTGCGCATAGTGGGCGGATTGAGTATCCGATGAAGTAGGGTACTTTATGAAACAACGCTCCTTCTGGCTTGGTTTGATTGCTTGCGTGTTTTGCGCGTTGCTTTGCGGCTGCCAAAGTTTTCTTTATCCGTTGATCACCGATAAGAATGCCCTTGAGGATCCCCGGATCGAGGGCAAGCACCAATGGATGGCTAATGGCGAAGCGTATGAAGCAATTATTACCAAAGTAAAGCAAGGCGCGTACAAAGCCCTGGTCACCTCTCCTGAAGGTAAAACAGAGTTGCTGGTCAAGTTGACCAAAATTAAAGATCAAACTTTTTTCCAACTTAGCGCCTTCCCGCAAGAATTTACCAAAAAAGTGGATGAGCAGACTGGAGAAGGAATGAATTGGGCGACGTTAATAACCCTGACCCAACGTCCAAACTACGTTATTGGCAAAATCGTAAGTTTTGAGCCTCACTTGCGAATCACATTTTTTAATGCCAGTGCTGCTGCAGAAAAATACTTCTCCGGTGATTTGTCGGGATCATACCATTCTTATCCCACAGAATCCTCTGGAGATATCTCACAAAAAGTAGGGGCTCTAATCGTCGTTCCTCCTGATAAGCTCCGCGCTTTTATCGAACGTGCCTGTAACGATCCCGCCTGCTTCACTGATTCCGGTTTTGCTGAGTAAGTCCGCACCATTCTAAATCTACGCATGCCCGATAAAAACCCATCCCCTCGCCGCCCGATTTTGACGCGCAAGGAGCAGACGCTGCTCGCCTTTATCCTTGCTCTTCTCGTCGTCGGTGGCATCGTGCGTAAGGTACGTATGGATTGGCACGCGCCCGGCTCCGTGGCTGTGCGGAAATCCTGATCAGAATCATGGCCAAAATAAATTTTGCTGAAGTAGTCGAACAGATCTGCGAGAAAGACCTGCGTTATTCCGCCGACGCCTACCATTTCGTCCAGGAAGGCCTCAATCACACCCTCAAGTCGCTCAAGCGCGGTGGCCAGCATGCCCACCGCCATGTCTCCGGGCAGGAACTGCTCAGCGGGCTGCGCGAGTTCGCCTTGAAGGAATACGGCCCGATGAGCAAGGCGGTCCTCAACGAATGGGGCGTCAAGACCACCGACGATTTCGGTCAGGTCGTGTTCAATCTGGTCAACTCGAGCGTGCTCGGCAAGAACGAGACCGACTCTCCCAACGATTTCAAGAATGTCTTCACCTTCGATGACGCTTTCGTGAAGCCCTTCGCGCCGCGCAATGTCGTTTCGCCCGAACGCAAGGGAACACATGCGAAGTCGAAGAAGCGGACCTCGCCGGGTTCGAAGAAGAATAAAGCCAGTTCGCTTTAACGCGGCATTTCGCCCGATGGCCGGATATCTTCCGGAGGCTGATTCCTCCACAATCGCGGGATGACTGAGTCGCAAAACCCCATTGAGAACAAAAAAAGAGCCACTGCCGGGTTACGACAGTGGCTCAAATTTGAAACAATCCTTAGGCCTTGGCGGCGGCGTGGGCCTGCGTGCTGCGGCGGATGATCGTGCGATAGATCCGCAACCAAGCCTCGATATCTTCTTGGGTCAGGTCCTTGAAGAGTTCTTGCAGATTGCGAACAATACCGCGCTTGAGACCCTCGACCAGTTCACGACCTTTGTCGGTGATGCGGACGAGTACCTGACGGCGATCCTTCGGATGACTGAAACGTTCAATAAATCCGGCTTCGACGAGGCGTTCAACCAAGCCCGTTGTGGCGGGAGTGGTGTGGCGCATCAATTCCGCCAGTTGCGACATATTAAGCCCGGAGGTCTGGTTAAGAAAACCGAGGAGCGTGTACTGCGGAATGGAGATGTTTCCGCGGTTCACTTCGGTGGAAAGTTCCACGAGGAAAGAGCGCTGCAACTGTGTAGCGATCTCGGCCAATTCTTCGGCTAAATGAGTATTTTGATCAATCGTTTCCATGCCCGCCACTATTTAATAGATGAAGGCTTTAGTCAATAAACAATTTGTTGGAAAATTGATCTAAGTCGACTTTTATACTTATTTTGTGTATAAAGTCCTTTAAGCCACTATCTAAACTGGGTCAATCAAAGATGAAACCGTGACGAAGGTGAATCCTTGTTCGAGAAGTTTGTCCAGAATCTGCGCGATGCAATTTGCGGTCTGAGGACTGTTATCGTGACAGATGATGATGGAGCCTGCGGTCGCCTGTAACAGAATCGTTTCAATGATTTTCGCTTCTCCCGGCTGCGACCAATCGCGCGAATCGACATCGCCGCAAATGATGCGCATCCCCTTCCCGTGGGCGATCGGGGCCTGGTTCTTTCGAAAAGCCAGGAAAGGTGGACGAAAGCATACCGGACGCTGTTGCGTAACTTCAACAATCGTGTCCTGGGTCTGCTGAATTTCCAAGGCAGCCTGCTGATCGGGAAGGCTGTTCAGCTTGGGGTGGGTGAAGGTGTGGTTGCCAATTTCATGTCCTTCAGCGGCGACCCGTCGGGCCAAATCGGGCGAGGCTGAGACCCGTTCGCCAATCATGAAGAAGGTCGCGACGAGTCCGCGCTGCTTAAGGGCATCAAGAATACGGTCGGTGACACCGGGCATCGGACCGTCGTCGAACGTGAGGGCGAGGCGTTTTCCTTCAGAGGAACCTCGACTGATAAAGGGATTCGGGGCCAATGTTCCTTCGATGACGGGTTGCGGCTGGGCCATGGAGGTGGAGGCTGTCGACACTTCCGGTACCGCGGCGGCAAGGCGGGCCGCCAATGCCTGGGCAACGGCCACTCCCGTTCCCAAGGCCGCTCCCGTCATGGAAGACCCCAGCGAGCGGAGAAACTTTCCGCGGGAGACGGGAGCATCGGACATGGCTGGATGACCGATCGCTAGGGCTGAACCGTCAGCTGCGTCTGGGCATTGACTTCAGGATAATTGGCCATGATGGCCTGGACGGTATAAACGCCCGGCGTCAACGGCAGGCTCATGTCCTCAAAATCGACTGTCTCGGGATAGACCAGCTTGTCCCCGTTATTGACCATCGAGGTGCCGACCGTCTGAAGGAAGGTATGATCGTCGGTATAGGTGTAGACGACGCCTCCGGTTGAATTCAGGATCCGGAAGTCCCAGCGTTGCGTTGTGGGGAAGGACAAGGTGTAGGTTTTCTTGCCATGGTTGTGCACGGAAAACGTGACCTTGATACTCGGATTGGGACCGACAGCTTTGGCTGTCTTCAGGGAAAGCGGATTCGGCGTAACCTCAACCTTGCTGTCGAAGGA
>Ga0207695_10009329_pt1 | contig 12142 bp, 14 predicted proteins | sample KBSC54metaG_FD_184354 | JGI IMG/M metagenome (GOLD analysis project Ga0207695, IMG submission 184354) | Corn rhizosphere microbial communities from Kellogg Biological Station, Michigan, USA - KBS C5-4 metaG (SPAdes) (version 2) | ecosystem: Host-associated > Plants > Roots > Rhizosphere > Soil...
GGTGGGCGAGCGCAGCTATGTATACGCGCATCACGGCGAGACACGCCGCGAGCGCCCGTTCTCGCGGGTAGATCACGCTCACGCCGATCGCGAAAGCGATCCAGGCAAGGCAGAGCGCGTAGCGGGTCGCTAGGTATACGAGTCGGGCGGGCGGTCTACGCTTTCGCCGCTGCCGCAGTTCGATCACGGCCGTGTCGCTCACGGATCAGCCCGTTCGGCGTCAAGTTCGGCGAGCAGGGCGTCAGCGGTCGCGTAGAACGGCCGCATATGCCGATTGTTCCGCGAGGGCAGGGTGTGGTCGAGGTCTTTCCCGAAGTCGCGCAGGACACGCACCCTCGCTCCCAGTCGTGCGCGATCCGCCGGCCGCGATTCCTCCAGTGCGTTGATCGCCGTGCGGAGCATGGTGTCGGTTGTTTCGCGCAGAGCGCCACCGTGGGAGGCGAGGTCCAACGTGACCGCTCGCAACTCTGACGCCCGCCCGAGCACGGCGAGCAACGCTCGCACGCGATCGAGCGCCTCGTAGCCGTTGGCGCGGTCCTCGCGGTCCTGCGCATCGTTAGCCTCCGCGAGCGCGTCCGCCACGTCACCGATCAGGACGTGTGCCCCCGTCCTCACGAACGGGAGCACGTCCTCGGGGATGACCCGTGTGTCGTTACCGCTCACAACAGCCGCCTCAACGTCACCGCGAAGCCCTCGACTTCCGCAAGGTCCGCTTGCGCTTGTGCGCGGTCCTCGGGCGAGCCTTCTTTCGTGAACGTGCGGAGCATGAGCGCCGCCTCGCCTAGACCGTTTTCGAGCGCTTCGCTGTGCTCGCCGAGGTCTATCCTCACGTCCTCGGGGTCGCTCTCCACATGCTCCCATCCGAGCGCGTCGAGCAGGTCTCGGATACCTTCGATTTGCTCTATGGCGGCCGCGAACAGGTCGCGTGATCGTTCTCTGCGGTGGCAGATGCACGCCTGCTCAAGCCGCCCCACTGGCTCGCCCATCTTGAGAGTGAGCCCTTGGCGGAGCTGGTTCGCCACATGGCCGGGGATCTCAATGTACGTCATCGGTTCCTCCTGTGGTTGGAGGCTCCGGGAACGGCTCTTTAGCGAGGAAGACACCGGTCCATCTCGGTAGGGTGTCTGGCGCGCCGTCGAGTTTGCGCTCGCGGTGCCAGGGGGCCGGGCGCTAACTCCGTCGCGGCCCCCATATGTTTTCTGGTCCGAAGGCAGCGTAACGTATAGAAAACCCCTCGTCAATAACGGGTAACTAAGAGCATGGCGCGCACGACCCCGCTGTGAGAAGGTGCGCGCGTGCCGCGCAACGCTCAACCAGACAAGGCGTTGGCGTCCGTCTTGAAGCGGTTGCGCGATGAGCGCCAGATGACGCAAGAGGCGGTCGCTTGGAACGCCGGGATCGCCGTGGCGACCCTCGCCAAGATCGAGAACGCTCAGACCGCGCCGAGCTGGGATAGCGTGTGCCGGATCATTGACGCCCTCGGCGTCGGCCTCGTGGAGCTGGCCGTAGCGGTGGAAGCAGAGCACTGACCGACCGCGCTCGACTTCCCCGCTGCGCCCATGTTTCTCGGAACGCTGCACCCCTAGTCGCCCCCGGCCCGCGTCAGGCCGCCACGGTAAGCCCTCGCGGAAACGTGTCCTCCTCGCGATAATCGGGCCGGGTGTGTGACGGCGCAGAACGGCTCGGCTCGGGTCGAGCGAGCCCAATAAGCGCTGCCACGAGCTGCACCGCGGTCCGTTCGACGGGAGCGGACCTGCTGAATCGCTTTGCGTCTCGCTCCAGCGCACGGGCGAGCGCCGTCTCCTGAGCAGCGGACTGTGGAGCCCTGAAGTCCAGCGACGCGGGGCTCCCGTCGAACCTGGCCAGCGATTCGGCAAGGTGGCGGGCATCACTCAGGGTCGCGTAGTCGGCCGCGAGCGCCGTCAACTTCGCCTCGATCCCGCCCTCGATCTCGGCAATCTTGTCCCGCGTCACCTGCGTCCACTCGACATGCGCCGTGAGGATCGCGGCGCATTGCGCCTCCAGCGCCGTACGCAACACGCGGTCCAGTGCTCGGCCCCGCCGCTCCGCCTCCTCCAGCTCGGCGACGAGCCCGGGCTCAGTAGGCGTGGGAATAGGTTCACCGGCGAGCATTGCGGCTGTCTCGGCCGCCTCGTCTGCACGTCCCGCGTTACGCCGAAGCTCGCGTACGCGCTTCGCGTCGGCCTTCGCGGCGCGGCAAGCGGCGAAGGCGTTCCGCGCATCCTGCACCGCGTCGGCGGCCGATGCGGGGACCTCGACTCCCTCGGGGATCATCATTTTCGGGGACGGGTAATAAAGCGCGCGGTGTCGTGTTGTCGTGTCACTCATAATCTTTCACTGTCCTTTCTGTATGCGATCGAGGTGTTCCGCCGGACTCATGTCCTCTAGTGCCTTCGGCTGTGAGTCGTCGTTAATGCCAGCGTCGGCGAGTACTTGCCCCCGATACGCGATGAACTCCGGCGTCTCGGGTACAGCTCCCGAACGTCGATGCTCCATATGCTCGGCAGGCGTGAAGTCCTCGATCTCCTTGAACCGAGGCGGCGGGGTCTTACCTGTATCTGTCATTGCTTGTTCCTCTTTCCTGTTGTTGTCAGTTGACACAAATGCGAAGGCAGCAGATACCGGACGGCCTCGCCCATCCGCGAATAGAGGATTGGCCGAACTGCGATGGCTGTTTCCTCAGCGATGGCGAGTCGGTCCACTGGGCGCTCACACATCTCGATCGCGCCCGCGGCTCGTTCGACGGCGGCGAGGTCGCCCGAAGAGAAGACGGCGACTGAAAGCCGACGCATGACGTGACGACAACGCGCCACGGCGAGCCCGTCATCGACGGCCTGCGGCGGCTCGATGTCCACACGCCTACCCACGAGAATCGACCGCCCTTCCCGCCCAACGCGCTTGTACCGCTCGCCGCCCTTGCTGTTGAGCAGCCGTTTTACCGGCAAGCGACGCAGGGTCAGCGATTTCCAAAGCGCCAAGGAGGCGCAGCTGCACCAATCGAAGCTGGCGCACCTCTTGGAGCGCTGGGTGGACTACGACTTGATTCCTAGAGCCCACAGTCGTAACACCATCCTTCGCGATCACAATTTCGAGCAGGGCCATGTCATCTGCGCACCTGCACGCCCGGTCCAAAAGGTGCAGCTCGCGGGCGTCCAACTCCCACCCCTCGTCCAAGTCGGACATGATCTCTCTCCACAACCGCTTGCCGGGGGCTTTGAGCGCCGCCCGAGGGGCCGGTCTGGTCGCCTTCTTAGCCATGTCGCACCCCCGTAAAACCAGACGTCAGAGTAGGTCTCGAACTCTTTGCTGCAGCCCTCATCGGTCCCGGAGAAAATCGGGTTGGGGGGCATACGGGTGGGGGTAGCCCCGGCTTATGCTGTCGGCGGAGGCGTTCGTCAGCGCGAGCCTGAGCGCGGGCCAGCGCATCGGGCGATGCGAACATATGCGCTCGCCCCTTCACCGCTGCGGCCTCGCTTTCAGGATGGTGCCGACTTGTGGTTCGGCTGTTCTGCGGCGGCGGCGCACGGGTTGTGGCTTGTGCGTCGGCTCGGGCTCGACTGTTGTGAACGCTGCTTGGGCTGCTGCGAGGTCAAAGCGCAAGCGCGGCTTTGCGCCACTGCCTATACGTCGGCCGCCGAGCACGATCGCGTTCGCGTACACCCAGCTTCGGGCTACTTTGAGCTTCTCGGCGACGGTCGCGGCGTCTACTAGCTCTGCTGCTAACGGCTCGGCGCTTCGCAGTCGTGATGCGATCAGGTCAGCCAGCGTCTCGAGCTGGTCATCGGGTAGTCGCACCGCCGCGCGCATCCGATGACCTCGCAGTCGATGGCGTTGCCGGGTCGGATACGGCCGCACTTGCCGCATGTGCGGTCGGCGTCGAGGACGGGTCTCTCGCACTCGCACCGCCGCGCCGCCTCGGGTTTAGCGGGCGTTGTGGTGTCGATCTCGTACGGCAACTCGGCAGGGTGCAAAGGTGCATTGCCCTTAAGCGGGATTGCACTTTGCACTTCGTGGTGCAAAGGTGCAATCGGGTCGCTTTGCACTTGCACCTTTGTGTAGGTGGTGCCGTCTCGACTAACGAGCCCGTCGCCAACAAGGGCGGCCAATGCGTTGCGGACGCTGCCGTCCTTGGGCTGTCTGCCGACGAGTCCGGCGATCTCCGAGAGTCGCAGCGGCGTACCGTTCATGGCGTCGAGGATCTGGTCCGAAAGCATCGCTCTCACCGGCTGCGCTGGCTGTGCCGGTCCGTTGTCCTCGGGCGGCTCGGCTCGATCGATCAGGACGCGACCGCGATCGATAGCGAGGCGTAGCCATATCCGCTCGGGCTCGGCGGCGACGCGCATCTTGCGACACGCGAGGAAGCGGCGGGTCGTGTCTTGATCGCCCTCATGGCGGCCAAGGTGCCAGAGGACGTCTACGGAATCGCGAATGGAGCTTGCACCGCGAAAGTCCTTGCCTGCCTTATTCGTGTGGTGGATCAGTAGGCCAGCGGGTCCGAGTTCGTGGAAGAGGCGCCTCAGCGGGTCGATTACGCTGGATGTCTGCTTTGTGTCATTCTCGTCCAGTCCCGGCGTGAGCGAACGGAATGAGTCGAGGACCACGAGGTCGGGGCGATGCTCCAGGATTGCCTCGCGCAGCAGGTCGAGGTGGGTACGAAGATCGAAGCCGCTCGCGTCGATTACCTGCACCCCGGTAGCTGGCATCCCGAGGGTATGGACGCGTCTCCATATCTCGTGTTCGCCGTTCTCGCCGTCGAGATACAGGGTCGTACCCTTCTCGCACGCGATGGCGGCGATTTCCCCGCCTTCGCGGATCGCACATGCCAGGGCCGCCGCCAGAAGTGACTTACCATCGCCGCCGGGTGCAAAGAGCGCCGCGAGTGACGCGCGCGGCAGCACCGGCGGCGCAAGCCAAGGTACCGGCGGGGGCGGTTCGCCGACCATCGCCACCATGTCGAGGTAGCGGAGCGGCGAAGCCGCCGCCGACGTTGACGTGTCGAGCTGGGCCGCGCCGATCATGCCGCCACCCGCCGAAGCGTGGCGACGATTTCACTCTCGGCGCAGCCACGATGGCACGCGAGCTCTGCGCGCGGTGCATGGCCGGCGAAACGGACGCTCAGCGGGCCGTCACAGACCGGGCAGACCACGACGCAGGTGTCCGCATCGATGTAAAAGAATCGGGCGGCCGGTGTAAACCGGTCAAGCGCATCGAGCAGGCGGCTACGGAATCTGTAGCTCTCCTCGGGGAGCGCGCGCATGCTCATCGCGCCACCTTGGGGTGACACGCCGCGCAGGTCCACGGACCCGCCGCGAAACGCATCCGGTGGTCACAGCGTCGGGGATCGATGCAGGGCGCTACATGATCGGCCGGTTCACCCGGCGCAGGTTCGTCGCCGCTACTGTCGGCGGAGTCGGAGCCGCCGCCCGCAGTACGGCTGGCGGTCCGTCGCGCTCGCGGGCGTCCTGCTCCACGGCGACGCGGGGTCTGGCGGGTGGTAGACGGTCCTACCTGCACCGCCACGGGGAGGATGTGATGAACCTCGACGGTCACGGCCAGCGGCGGGCGACGTACTCCGTGAGGGCGTGGCGGTCGTGACGCATTCTGCGCTTGTATGCGCTCAAGGTGTTCCTCTGGGGTCATGTCCTCAAGCGGGTGGCGATCATGCGTATAGAACGCTCTTGAGCGAGGCGCGGAGCGACGGCGATCTAGTTCATCGGCGACATTCGGTCCAGCGTCGGGGCCGATATGGATGGACCGTAGGGTTATCCCAGGGCGATCTGCGAGGCGTGACTCCGTAACCGTGACGCCGGGGATGGGTTCAACGGGCTCGACTTCTCGGCGGGTCCGCTGGCGACGCAGGGCGGCGTCAATGTCGGCTGCGCTGGGCGTGGTGCCCTCGGCGGCCTTGCGTGTCCCCATCTTCATTCCCATCGGTCCCGGCAGTGTATAGGGCACCCAGGATGGAGCCGTCTCACACGCTTCGACCAGAACCCAAAAAGCCGCCCCCGGACAGGAATCGGGGGACGGCTTTAGGGACCGATGCATTGCGACCGAAGACGCAAGTTGATGGTACTGGCTCCCCCGGCGGGACCGGGCCTGCATGGCGGTGGTCGGGACGGGCAAACTTGCCCTGGGGTCAGGGTGCAAAGTGCAATCGCCCCTAAGGGGGTTTGCACCTTTGCACCTTTGCAGCGGCATCGCGGACACGAGCCTTGTCCAAGGTGTGGGAGCCTGGGGACCCGCACCTATACCTTCCCCGGTCTCAACAGCGGCAGCGCTCGCATTGAGGTCGGGCAAGTGTCGAATCCGAGGCTCTGACTGCGCCCGAGGGTTTGGGCGTATGCGCCTAAACCCCGTGAAAACGCCGGTAATCGCGGGCTATCTGGCCCACTGTCGCAACATGGCGACGCGGGCCGGAAACCCAGTATTCATGCGGGTTTCCGGCCCTTCACGCACTCCCGACCGGGACGCTTGCCATGCAGAAGGTCGAGGGTTCGAATCCCTTCAGCCGCTTTCGCGAACTCGACGGGTTGTCAAGCTCCCCTCAACGAGTAAGCAATCCGCCATCCCCGCAGCACGGGCACCAGCAGCGCGGCAAGCGGTCCGGCCGAGCGCATCAGCCGCACGCTCAGCGGTCTCATCTCTAACGTGACCACACTGTCCTTGGACAGATACATTGCGACCATCGCCCCCAAGATCACCGCGTGGCGCTGGCCGTTCTCCAATAAGTAGATTTCGACCGTCGCCCGTCGGAGCACATCGTCTATCCGCGACACGGCCTCATCCAATGATCCGTAATAACCGATGTAACTGTTCTCGTTATTGGCTTCGTCCTCAACCAGATCTCCATAGCTGTCTAGAAGCGTCGCCGCAAGGGAGAACCACGGAAAATAGGCTAAATAAACTTCGATCGCATGCTCCGCGCTCGGCGCCGGCTCGGCCGCAACTGCCATCAACGCAAGAACCGACAGCCACGCGCTCGCCGCTCCCGCCGACTCATACCAGTCGATCTCGCAGTCCTCCCCCACCTCATGCTCCGCCCACTCCTTCAAGATCGCCTCGCGTAACGCCAGGTCGAGCTCATGACTAAGGCCCTGTACCTGCGCGAGCGCCGCCGCACGCACCAGCAGTGGCCGCACTCCCGCATAGGAGGGCAACATCGCGCAACATCGTCTACAAGCCTGAACCAATCCCGCCAGATAACCGCCGTCGTCCTGCCACGGATGATGCCGAAAGTAGTGAGAAAGTGGCCGGTTCACGTCAACCGCCTCCACCAACGCGAGGTGAAGCTGGCGTCCATTCACCACCCCGGCGTGCGCACCATGCTCAATCATGCTGTCCAAGAAGTCGGCCATGATCTCGTATGCGACCAGCAAGCGCAGCAACACTGGACACCTGCGTTTGGTGACCGTCCAGAACAGTGCGGCCCCGTCGGTGTTTGGACGCTTCTGCTCCAGTGCTGCCAACGCGTCCGCGCGGATGGTCGCATCGGGTATCTCCTCGGCACAGGCGCGCCAACGTTCCACCTCCGCTAAGACTGCGCGCAGTCCCCAACCCACCTCGCGAACAACCGCCACGGACAGCGCCCAAGCCTGCCCGCCGCCGCCGACAGACGTGGCGGTTGCTCCCACAGGCATGCGTTACCGCCGGAGCGCTAGGGCCGACTAGTCCTGGAGCGCGGGCTTCACCTGCGCGGCTAGATATCCCGGCAACGCGACCATGCCCAGAGCAATGGCCGTCACGACGACAAAGCTGACTACCGCAATTGGGATTCCGGTAGAGAAAACCACCGGGAACCCAGTGACACTCACCAAAGCGTGACTCAGCACGAGTTGCCCGTAGAGGCCGAATAGCGCGCCGATAGTACAACCGGCGCCCAACAACACGGCCGTCTCCCAGAGAAGCGCTCGCCACAGCTCGCCTGGGGAGTAGCCGTCAACCTTCATCCCCGCCAGTCGGCCGCGACGTTGCCAGATCATGGCGCCCATAGCGGCGGCCATCGCTAGCGCGGCTGCGATCAACACCAGCGCCGCTATTTGAGTAAGACGAGCAAGACCCTCGCGCTGCGCGCCCAAATCGTTCTGTTCATGCTGCGTGGCGCTCTGAACGACAAGCCCCGGCGCCTGTCTGAGCGCGGCGCGCACCTGCGCAGCCCCCAAGTTAACAGCGGTTCCTGACTTCAGACTGATTTGGTAGGCGCTTACCTGATCGCTGTTCCACCCCATCGCATACTGACTGGCGTTCATGATGATCGTGCCGGGAGACCAGCCGAGATTCGTCGTTACCGCTGCGACCCGGTAGCGGTGCGGACTGGGAGAAGCCAGGACGACTGCGTCCCCGACGTGTCGGTTCCATTCACTTGCAAGATTTCGCGACAACGCGATCCATCCTCCATCGCGAAGGCGCGCCCTCGCCAGCGTCACAGGCCCACTCGTAACCTGATTGGCCGGTAGCAGCCGGGGGCTGGCAGAGGAGGGCGCGAGCACAAGCACCCGCCGGTTGCCGACATCGAGGAAACCGCCTCGAAAGATGCCCACCTGCGCGACGTCAGGCAGCCTCACCAGCTGCGAGTAGTAGGAGTTTGCAAATGGCGTTGTCGCCAGCGTTGTCGCGCCACCGGACGGGGTAACCCACAGGTCAGTTCCGCCGCTGAGATCGGAGGCCGCGCCACTCAGACCAGCACGAAGATTGCCCTGCGCCCCCTCGATGGCAACGCTGCCAAAGACCGCTATCGCACCGGTGGCTGCGATTGCGAGCGAGCGCGGTCGTGTCGCATTTGACATCAGCTCGATCAGCGCTATGCGCGAAGCCACGCCCAGGATCGGCCTTTGCGCGCGATCGATCAGAACGACCACCAATCCAAACGCGGTCGGCATCACCAGCAGCAGCGCGAAGGTGAGGCTGGTGAAGGCAAGGATGGCCGCACCGACACTGGAGATACCAGCGATCAAGATCCCGGTCGCAATCAGCAAGAACACCAGCCCGCAACAGAGCGCTACGAGTTGCGCCGTCCTGGATGCATGGACCTGACGGCGACCAACCGCGCTTGCACTCAGGATGTCCCGTCGAAGCGGGACGAACACGCCGATCACAGCGGCGACCAGGCCTCCGGCAACAGCGATGGCGACACTCTGCCATCGGACCACGTGTTGAGATCCGACGGGAAACGCCAGTGAGAGATAGCCGGGCTGTGCCTGCAGTAGCCCATGTGAGAGCAGATCTCCCAGCGCAAGGCCCACCAAGGCACCCGTAACGCCAAGCACAAAGACATCGAACAGCGTCACCTCGATGATCTCAAGCGGCGTGTAGCCGTCCAGTCGCAGATCGGCGATCAGATTGCGTCGCTGCGGCACCGTTAGCAACATCGCGTTGAAGGCAAACAGGAACCCCACCAGTGCACTGATAGCTGAAAACATCTGAATAGACTGGACCGTCGGACCCTCAGCTTGGCTGAACACAGTCGCCTCGAAGTTGGCAGGAATCACGTTGAGACGGTCAGCGGCAAACTTTCGCAGCGCGTATTCGACTTCACCGTCGTGACCACTGCGTGGCTCCACCAGGATCCGGTTAATACTGCCGCCCATATCGGCCACTTCCTGCGCCCGGCCCAAGGGCGAAATCGCGAGTTGGCTGTCGATGAGTTCGCCGATATCACTCGCCTGCAGGATCACGCCGACCTGCATCTTTGTGCTGCGATCACCGACCTGTACGAAGACCGGCTGCAACGACCCTGCGCCGATGTGGCTCGCGACCGGCGCCGGCAAGGCAATCCCTTGCTGACTGGCGATTTGCGTCGTGCTCAGATGCGATAGCACCGTGCCGTTCAGGCGCAGGAAACGGGGATTCAGACCGATGAGAGTGACGGAAGCACGGCCCTTCGGGCCCACGATCGAGATGCTTCTTTGCAGAACCGGAGCTGCCGCAACAACTCCCGGAATCCGTTCGATCTCAGCAAGCAGCCGTTCGCTGAACCCAAGCGGACTGCGCGCCGTCACCTGCAGCCGAGCATTCCCAACCAGCCCATTGGTCAACTGCGACACCGACCCCGACAAGCTCGAATTAGCCACCTGCGAGGCAAACAACAACGCCACGCCCACCGCGATCCCCGCCACCGCCAACAGTTCCTGCACCAACCGCGCACGTAGGCGCACTCGGTACAGGTAGAAGATCGTCCCCAGCCTCATCGCCAGCTCAGCCGCCCCTGGCGGCCAACGTCCCTGGACTCATCGAGCGCCGTGTGGCGCATAGGCGACATCGTCGGGCTCATACTCGAACAGCTGGCCGTCGCGCAGGGCTCTCACACGATCGGCAAACGACGCGGCGCGCGGGTCGTGCGTGACCAACAGCATCGCGACTTCCTGTTCGTGGCATACATCCGAGAGCAACCCGAGCACCTCCATGCCGCGTTCGGTGTCGAGGCTGCCGGTCGGCTCGTCGGCGAGCACCAGGGCCGGCTGGGTGGAGAGCGCGCGGGCGATCATGACCCGCTGGCGCTCTCCCATCGATAGCTGCTCGGCACGCTGTAAAGCTCGGCCGTTCAGTCCGAGGCGCGCGAGCAGCGGCTCGATCGTGCGCTGCGCGTCGCGCCGGCCCGAGGTGGCCAGCAGCTTCAGCGCCGCGTTGTCATCTGCGCGTACGCCTGGGATCAGGTCGAGCGACTGGCGGATGAAGCCCAGCTGCGAACGCCTGAATCGCGCGCGCTCGCGCTCGGAGAGGGCTGAGATCTCGCGGCCGGCCACGCTTACTGAGCCGCTGTCGGGCATGAGCAGTCCCGCGATCAGCATCAACATGGTTGTCTTGCCCGAGCCGCTGGGTCCGTACAGCGCGACCATTTCGCCCGGGGCGACCGACAGCGAAACTCCGTCCACGGCACGAACCAACTCATCCTCGCCGACCCGATAATGCTTGACGAGTTCGTGTAGCTCGAGCATCAACACACCAGTATGGCTTGCCGTTGACGCCAGCGGCGTCGAGCACTATTAGCTGGGTTGCGTACAAACGACCACTTTGCGCGAACTTTCGCCCGCCAAGACTGGGGCAGCCGAGCGAGAGACACCCGATTCGTAGTGTTCAGCGAGTCGGAAACGTTCGCGACCGACCGTGACCGATAGCCTTCGCTCGTCCGAACATCGCGAACATCGGAGCCGCCGCATGAGCAAGATCGAGATCGAGCACGACGGTCCGCTGACCGTGCTGACCATCGACAGTCCCCCACTGAACCTGTTCGATGACGAGCTGATGGGTGAGCTTGCGCAGGCGGTCGACCAGCTCGTCGACGCCTGTGCCGGCGAGGGCGAGTCGCCGCGCGGCCTGCTCGTTCGCGCCGAGGGTCGCGTCGTCAGCGGCGGTGTCGACGTCCATGTCTTCGACGGCCTCTCGCCCGAGCGGGCGGCGGAGATGTGGGTACGCCTGCTCGATCTCGTCCACCGCGTCGAGGAGCTGCCGCTGCCGACCGTGTTCGCCGCGCACGCCCTCTGCCTGACGGCCGCTTTCGAGTTCTCGCTTGGCTGCGACCTGCTGCTTGCGGCCGAGTCGGCGCGCTTTGGCTTGGTGGAGACAGTCGTCGGGCTGACGCCGGCGATGGGTGGCACGCAACGGCTGGCTGAGCGCGCCGGCCCCGCCCGCGCGCGCGAGTTCGTGATGACCGGCGAGCTGTATGACGCGCGTACGCTCGAGCGCTGGAACGTAGTCAACCGCGTCCTCCCTGACGAGGGCTTCGACGAGGCCGCGCGAGCGTTCGCGCGGGGGCTGGCCGAAGGGCCGACCAGAGCACACGCGGCCACCAAGGCGATCGTGCGCGCCGCTTTGCAGGAAGGCGGCGCCCGTGGGGCCGACCGGCGCGTGCCAGAGCTGGCCGGCGACCTGTTCGCCACCGAGGACCTGCGCGCGGCCGTTCGCTCGTTCCTCCGGGACGGGCCTGGCAAGGCGACCTATATCGGGCGCTGAGCACCCGTAGTTCGGCTCAAACCGCGATCGGACGGTACTCGCGCGTGCCCGGATGCTGTTCGAGCAGCCCCACGGCCCGCAGTGTCTTGACGTAGCGGTGCGTCGTCGATGGCGACATTTCGAGCTCCTTGGCCAAGTCGATGATCGCCCGCCAGGGCCGCTCCGAGCCGTAGCA
>Ga0207695_10009331_pt1 | contig 12142 bp, 9 predicted proteins | sample KBSC54metaG_FD_184354 | JGI IMG/M metagenome (GOLD analysis project Ga0207695, IMG submission 184354) | Corn rhizosphere microbial communities from Kellogg Biological Station, Michigan, USA - KBS C5-4 metaG (SPAdes) (version 2) | ecosystem: Host-associated > Plants > Roots > Rhizosphere > Soil...
CCGCTGGGTTCGCGCAACCTGGAACGGCTCGCCAAGCGCGCCATCCTCGGCCTGGGCAAGACCGGCGGCATCGAGTCCAACGGCAGCGGCGATTACGCGATCGCATTCTCGACCAGCAAGGACGTGCGCGTTGCGTACGAATCGAAAACGCCACTGCAGGAGATGACGGTCGTGCGCAACGACGACATGTCGCCGCTGTTCATGGCCGCGATCGAGGCGACCGAGGAAGCCATCCTCAATTCGCTGTTCCATGCCGAAACCACCACCGGCCGCGACCATCATCGGATCGAGGCGCTGCCGGTGGACAAGGTGCTGCGGATCATGCGCCAGCGTGGCTACCCGGTCGTCCAGCCGGCCGCATCCGCGGCGGGCACCCCGTAATCCGGCCGCCTGCACATCCCGGGGACGGCCCGGACAACTTACAACCCTTAGTTATGCCATGTAGCCGTCTTTTCATTGGCAGGCGGCGCACGGCGACGAGTAACCTTTTGCGGGCATTCCGAGCAACGCCATGGATATCCGAAGGAAAGACGTCATGTCCGATCAGGCCGGAGCGGCCAGTTCAGGCCACTGGGGGCCGCCCTACCTGCTGTACCTCGGCAAGGCCGCCGACGAACTGTCGATCAAGACCGCAAGGGGCCTTGCCTACTGGCGTCCCCAATGGTGCGTGGGCCAGCACCGGCACCCGGACTGCCGCTACACGCTCGGGCTGACCGACCTCGGCTTCGCGGAAGCGAAAGCCGCGGGCGCCGACACCATGGTGGTCGGCAACGCGAATGCCGGCGGCGTGATGGCGCCGGAGACCGTCACCGACATCATCGCCGCGCTGGATGCGGGCCTCAACGTGATCGCCGGCCTGCACCAGAAGCTGCGCGACAACCCCGGCATCGTCGCGGCGGCGAAGCGCAACGGCCGCACGCTGTTCGATGCGCGCGAGTTCAACCGCAAGATCCCGGTGGGCGATGGCCACAAGCGCGCGGGCAGGCGCCTCCTGACGGTCGGCACCGATTGCTCGGTCGGCAAGATGTACACCACGCTCGCGCTGGAACGCGGCATGCGCAAGCGCGGCCTTTCGGCGGATTTCCGCGCCACCGGCCAGACCGGCATCTTCGTCGCGGGCGGCGGCATCCCCATCGATTCCGTGGTCGCGGATTTCATTTCCGGCGGCGCCGAATGGCTTTCGCCCGCGCGCGACGACGGCGGCTGGGACCTCATCGAAGGCCAGGGTTCGCTGTTCCATCCCTCGTATGCCGGCGTGTCGCTGGGCCTGCTGCACGGCGCACAGGCCGATGCGCTGGTGTTGTGCCACGAGGCGGGCCGCAAGCACATGCGCGGATTGCCGGATTACCCGATGCCCGACCTCAAGCTGTGCCTTGAAACCAACCTCGCCGCCGCGCGCCTGACCAATCCGAACGTCAAGGCCGTCGGCGTCGCGCTCAACACGTCGAACCTCGGCGCAGGCGAAGCGCTCGCCGAGTGCCGGAAGATCAGCGGCCAGCTCGACCTGCCCTGTCTCGACCCGGTCAGCATGGGTGTCGAAGCCATCGTCGACAACCTGCTTGCATGCTGCGCCAACTGAATATCCGGCACCGCAGCCTGCCGCTGCATTCGCCGTTCCGCATTTCGCGCGGCGTCCGCCACGCCGCGGACGTGGTGACGGTTGAACTTGCGCAAGGCGATCGCATGGGACGCGGCGAGTCCGTTCCCTACCCGCGCTACGGCGAATCCATCGCGTCGGTGCTGGATGAAATGGAAGCACTGTGCCAGGAATTGTGCGCCGGCATGGGCCGCGACGAATTGCAGGCGCGCCTGCATCCCGGCGCGGCGCGCAATGCACTCGATGCGGCATTGTGGGACCTGGAAGCGAAACTCACCGGCGTGCCCGTGTGGACGCAGTTGGCGCGGCCATCGCACGAACCGATCGTGACCGCGCTTACGGTCAGTCTCGACACGCCGCAAGCGATGGAGCAAGCAGCGGCGCGCATCGCGGATGCGAAGCTCATCAAGATCAAGGTCGATGCCGACGATCCGGGCGCGCGCATCGAAGCCGTGCGCCGCGCCGCACCCAAGTCACATCTGATCGTCGACCCCAACGAAAGCTGGACGCTCGACCTCCTCGGCGAACTCATGCCGACGCTGGAACGTGTTGGCGTGAACCTGATCGAGCAACCGTTGCCGGCGGTGGCCGACACCGACCTGCTGGGTTTCGCGAGCCGCATCCCGATCTGCGCCGACGAATCCTGCCACACCAGCGCCGACCTGCCGCGGCTGCTCGAGCGCTACCAGGCGATCAACATCAAGCTCGACAAAACCGGCGGCCTCACCGAAGCGTGGCGCCTGCTGCGCGCCGCGCGTGAGCAAGGCTTCCGCATCATGGTCGGTTGCATGGTCGGTTCGTCGCTCGGCATCGCGCCGGCGCTGGAGATCGCGCGCGAAGCGGAGTTCATCGATCTGGATGGACCACTGTGGCTGGAAAACGATCATGCCGACGGCGTGAAATTGAAGGATGGTTTGCTTTCGCCACCATCTTCGGGGTTCTGGGGGGCGTAAGCGAAGGAAGTTTTGAATTTACTCGTCATCCCGGAATCGCGAAGCGATATCCGGGACCCAGCGTCTTTGATCCGTTCAAGCAAGCCACTGGGTCCCGGATCGCCGCTGCGTGGCGTCCGGGATGACGAGCATAACCAAAATTCTCTCCGGAATAATGAAACAGAAAATTGATCAGACCGTCCCTTCGCAACAGACCATTGCGTGCACGGCGTTCCCGCGCCGTCCACAATCTCCGGTTATGCCACGTGCCGCATTTTTCATTGGTGCCGCCTGTGGCCCGCGATTATTTTCGATTCGATAACCAAGAGGGTAAAAGTGATGTTCCAGCCTGACACGGCGCGGCGTTCTTCCGTTCGATCTGCCCGCGCGAGCGCTGCGCTGCGCCGCACCGCGCTGGCACTCGCGATCGCGGCATGCACTACCGTCGCCGTCGCGCGCGAGACGCGCCCCGCCACGCCCGATTTTTCCCACGCACCTGCCGCCACCCAGGCGATGCTGGCGAAGGCCAAGCCGGTCTTGGCCAGGCACGCGATGGTCGTCTCGGATCAACACTATGCGACCGATGCGGGCGTGCAGATCCTGAAGCAAGGCGGCAACGCGATCGATGCGGCGGTCGCGGTCGGCTACGCGCTCGCGGTGACGCAACCGTGCTGCGGCAACATCGGCGGCGGCGGTTTCATGACCATCCATCTGAAGGATGGCCAGAACCTGTTCCTGAACTTCCGCGAGAAGGCACCGCTGAAAGCCACGCCGAACATGTTCCTCGATGCGCAGGGCAACGTGGTCGAAGGCCGCAGCACCGATACCTACCTTGGCGTCGGCGTGCCGGGCACCGTGATGGGCCTCGATACCGCGCTCAAGAAGTACGGCACGATGAGCGTCGCGCAGGTCATCCAGCCCGCGATCAAGCTGGCCCGCGAAGGTTTCGTGCTGGAAGAAGGCGACGCAAAGATCATCAACAACGACCTCGAAGCCCTCAACAAATACCCGGAATCCGCCGCGGTGTTCGGCCACGGCGGCAAGCCGTGGAAGGCCGGCGACCGGCTGGTACAGACGAACCTGGCCAACACGTTGGAGAAGATCGCCAAGGGCGGCACCGACGCGTTCTACAAGGGCTCGATTGCCAAGGCCGTCGTGACAGCCAGCGAGACCCACGGCGGCATCCTCAGCATGAAGGATTTCGCCACCTACAACGCGGAGTGGCTGAAGCCGCTGCAGTGCGAGTACCACGGCTACACCATCATTTCCGCGCCACCGCCCAGTTCCGGCGGCACCACGATGTGCCTGGCGCTGAACATCCTGAAGCCCTACCCGATCGCCGGCTGGGGCTATGCCTCGGTTCCGTTCGTGCACTACTTCGCGGAAGCCGAGCGCCGCGCCTTCGCGACCCGCAACACCTACCTCGGCGATCCGGATTTCGTGAAGATCCCGATGCAGAAGCTGATGTCGGCGTCCTACGCTGCATCGTTGCGCGCGACGATCAAGCCGGACAAGGCCACGCCCTCGTCCGAGATCAAGAGCTTCCTGCCGCCCAGCGAAGGCAACAACACCACGCATTATTCGGTGATGGACAAGAACGGCAACGCGGTCGCCGTCACCTACACCATCAACTTCCTGTTCGGCAACAAGCAGATCGCGGGCGACACCGGCTTCTATCTCAACGACGAGATGGACGATTTCACCGCCAAGCCCGGCGCATCCAACGGTGCCGGGCTCGTGCAGGGCAAGGCCGATGAGGTCGCGCCGGGCAAGCGTCCGTTGAGTTCGATGACCCCGACCATCGTGCTGAAGGACGGCAAGCCGTTCATGCTGAGCGGCAGCCCCGGCAGCGCCACCATCATCTCGACCACGATGCAAAGCATCATCAACGTGGTCGACTTCGGCATGAACATGCAGCAGGCCGTCAACGCGCCGCACATCCACATGCAGTGGTACCCGGACGTCGTGTACGTCGGGCCGGGCCTGCTGACACCCGAATCGAAACAGCAACTGGAAGCGATGGGCTACACGCTCAAGGAACGCCACCTGGGCGTGCTCGAATCTATTCTGGTCAACCCGAAGACCGGCCTGCTTGAGGGCGCGAGCGACCCGCATCGCTCGGCGGGATTGGCGGCGGGTTATTAGTTGGAACGTATCACCGATTACGGGCGTCAGTTTTTTGCTCGTCATTCCGGACGCCGCGCAGCGGCGATCCGGAACCCAGTGCCTTGCCGTTCGATGAAGGCGCTGGGTTCCCGCTTTCGCGGGAATGACGGCAGCCAAGATTGGCACCCTTCAACTTCGAGATCATTTCCAACCCGCACCGATCGCAAGCGATGACCGCAACGACTGCCCACGCTGACCCCGCATCCGCTGACAAGGCGTGTTGGGATGGCGTCGATCTCCCCGCTGTGGCACGGCGCGTGGGCACGCCGTGCCACGTCTATTCCGCCAGCACGATCCGCGAACGCATCGACGCGCTGCAAGCGGCGTTGCATGGGCTGGACGCGCTGGTCTGCTACGCGGCCAAGGCCAATACCAACATCGCGATCCTGCAGTTGATGGCGAACGCCGGGCTTGGCGCCGACATCGTGTCGGGCGGCGAACTGTGGCGTTGCCTGTATGCCGGCATCCCGGCCGAACGCATCGTGTTTTCCGGCGTCGGCAAGACCGCCGATGAGGTTGCGGAAGCGCTCGACGCAGGCGTCGCGCGCTTCAACGTGGAATCGGCGGACGAACTGCAACTGCTGCAGCGGGTCGCATCGGAGCGCAACGTAGTCGCATCCGCATCGGCACGCATCAATCCCGATGTCGATGCCCTTACGCACGCGAAGATTTCCACCGGCAAGTCGGAAAACAAGTTCGGCGTCAGCATCGACGAGGCGCGCGGATGGTTTGCCGGCAGCGCGGCATTGACGCACGTGCGACTGGATGGCCTGCACGTGCATATCGGTTCGCAGATGCTGAGCCTCGATCCGATCCGCGCGGCCCTGCAACGCGTGGCGGATTTCTGGCACGAACTGGCCGGCGCCGGGCGCGCGATCCGCAGCATCGACGTCGGCGGAGGCCTCGGCGTGCGTTATCGCGCGGGCCAGGATCATCCGGTATCGATCAATGACTACGCCGGCGCGATCCGCGAGGCACTGGCGGGTTTCGACGGCCGCATCCTGCTGGAACCGGGACGCTGGCTGGTCGCCGAAGCGGGCGTGCTGCTGGCGCGCGTGGTCCGCGTCAAACATGGCCAGCAGCGCAAGTTCCTGATCCTCGATGCCGCGATGAACGACCTGATCCGGCCTTCGCTTTACGACGCGTGGCACGACATCGTGCCGCTGGTGGACGACTCGCGCACGATGCAGACCTACGACATCGTCGGGCCCGTCTGCGAAACCGGCGACACCTTCGCGCGCGATCGCGAACTGCCCGAATGCAACGCGGGCGACCTGGTGATGATCAAGGCCACCGGCGCCTACGGTGCATCCATGGCCTCGACCTACAACTCACGGCCGCTGGCCGCGGAAGTGCTGCTCGATCGTGGGCGTTACGCGGTGATACGCGAACGCCAGACGCTCGAGGAAATGATCGCGGGCGAGCATCCGGCCGACCAATGGGAGACCCCATGAAAGCCTGCACGCGGATCGTGCTGGCGTCGCTGGCATTCGCCCTTTGCGCAACCACCGCGCAGGCCGCCACACCAACGCAAAACGCCGACCTCGATCGCCTCGTCGATGCCGTGGTCGCGTACTACCACCTCCCGGGCATCGCGGTCGGCGTGATCGACGACGGCAAGGTCGTCTACACGCACGAGAGTGGCACGCTCGCATCCGGCAAACCCATCGATGCCAACACGCTGTTCGAGATCGCATCCAACAGCAAGGCCATGACCTCCACCCTGCTGGCGCGGCTGATGCAGCAGGGCAAGCTGCGCTGGGACGATCCGGTCACGAAATACATTCCGTCGTTCCGCATGTACGACCCGTGGGTCACGCAAAACATGCAGGTCGGCGACCTGCTGGTGCACCACAGCGGTCTCCCCGAAGGTGCGGGCGACCTGATGCTGTGGCCGACGCCCAACCACTTCACGCCTGCCGACGTGATTGCGGGCCTGCAATACCTGAAACCCGCCTACAGCTTCCGTGCGGGCTACGCCTACGACAACACGTTGTACATCGTCGCCGGCCAGGTCGCGGCGGCGGCGGGCGGCGCGCCGTATCCGACATTGATGCGTCGCGAAGTTTTCGATCCGCTCGGCATGACCCGTTGCCAGATCGGAACATGGAATCGCGACGAGGTCGGCAACGTGGCGGATCCGCACATCATCAAGGATGGCCACTTCGTTGCGGTGCCCGCGCGCGGTGCCATCGTCCACGCCACCACAATGGAGGCGGCCGGCGGCGTGCGTTGCAGCCTGCACGACATGCTGACCTGGGCGATGAACTGGCTGGCGCCGACGCCGCGGCAGTTGCAATGGCTGACGCCCAGGGAACGGCACGCGGAATGGACACCCTACACGCCGATGCCGATCTCGAAGCGCAAGCACGAATGGGACGGCACGCTGTTCTGGGGCTACGGCTACGGCTGGCGCATTGGCGACGTCGATGGTGAAATGACGGTGTCGCACACCGGCACGCTGGAAGGCATGTACTCGGCGGTCACGTTGCTGCCGTTCAAGCACAGCGGCTATGTGTTCCTGATCAATGCCGAAGCCGAGAACGCGCGCACGGTGCTCAACGAAGTGCTGACCAAGCATTTCACCGCGCCGGACAAGGCTCGCAGTGTCGGGAGCTACGCCGACGAACTGAAACGCGCCGACGAGCGGCGCCGCATCTCGCGGGTGCCCGACACGTCTTCGCGCAAACCCGCCACGCCTGCCGAGCTGAAGGGCGAGATCGGCGTGTGGCGCGATCCGTGGTTCGGCGAAGTGCGCATTTGCGCGCGCGGCGACGAGGTGCAGTTTGCCTCGCAAAAATCGCCCAACCTCACGGGCGAAGTCATGCGCGTCGGCGACAAGTACCTCGTGCACTGGTTCCACGGCGATGCCGAGGCCTGGCTGGATTTCCCGGCCAAGGCCGACGGTACGCTGCACATGGCCAAGGTCGATCCGGATGCGGATTTCAGCTACGACTACCAGGACCTCGCATTCACACGGGAGCACGCTTGTGATCCCAATCCCTGAGGAGTCTTCGCTTTTGCTCGTCACCCCGGAATCGCGAAGCGATATCCGGGACCCAGTGTCTTTGCATCATGCGCAATCACGCAAAAGGCACTGGGTTCCGGCTTTCGCCGGAATGACGAAAAGAGGGGGATGGAATCTCCAAAAACACGCTGCATTTTTTGCAGCTTGCGTGCTTTCGATGGTCCCCTTCGCCGCTCAGGCCGACGCACCACCGCAAATCTCGCCAGCCAAAACGATGGCCGAAGCCGGAATGGTGGACATCCGCTCGCTGGTGCCGGACATGGCCGAAAACATCCACTACGCCGGCAGCGACAACTTCACCGGCGCGCCGGTGCCCGGCTACAAGGCTGCGAAATGTTTCCTGCTGAAGCCGGCCGCCGAAGCGCTGGCGCGGGTCGAACACGCGCTGCGCCAGCAGCACATGGCGTTGAAGATTTGGGATTGCTACCGCCCTGCCCGCGCGGTCGCCGCGTTCGTGCGCTGGGCGAACAACGACGACACACGCACCAAGGCCGAGCACTATCCCAACGTCGACAAGAGCAAGCTGCTGGGGGAATATATCGCGCCGGTGTCGGGCCACAGCCGCGGCGCCACGGTCGACCTGACGATGATGCAATGCGACGCGCACGACCGGCACTGCAAACCACTCGACATGGGCACGCACTTCGACATGTTCGATCCGCTGGCCCACACCGATTCACCCGATGCGACCGCCGCGCAGCACGCGAACCGCGAACGGCTGCTGCACGCGATGGCCGCGCAGGGCTTCGAGAATTATCCCGCGGAGTGGTGGCACTACACCTTCACCATGCATCCGCAACCGACCACGCTCTACGACGTCCCCGTGCAATGACTGGAGCCCGCCTTGAGCGCACGATGCAATTTTTCGTCATTCCGGACGCCGCGTAGCGGCGATCCGGAACCCAGTGTCTTTGATTTGCCTGTGTCAAAAACGGTGGATAGACTCGCGCCATCCATGGCGCTCGCCCTTCGGGCCGCCTTCGGCGTTCGCGTTTGCAGTCCTGCAAACGCAGTCCGCTTGCACGGGAATGACGTCCGATACCGGAAAGGCTCTGGCCACTCGGAGGTTCGACCATGACGCACAAACCGTTTGTCCTCCTTGTACTTGCTTGGCTGCCGCTTATGGCCACCGCGCAAGTACCGGCACCGATCCAAGCCCAGATCGACGCATTGATGAGCCGCTACGCGGGCGAAGTGCCGGGAGCATCGCTGCTGGTGGTGAAAGACGGCAAGCCGATCATCGAGCGCGGTTACGGTTATGCCAATCTCGAGGAACACATCAAGGCGGGACCGGAAACCAACTACCGCCTCGCCTCGGTCACCAAGCAGTTCACGGCCGCGAGCATCCTGCTGCTGAAGCAGGACGGCAAACTGAAACTCTCCGATCCGATCCGCAAGTACCTGCCGGAACTTCCGGCCAGCGACGCCAGGATCACGATCGAAAACCTGCTGACCCACACCAGCGGCCTGATCGATTACGAAGACCTGATTCCGTCCACCCAGACCGCCCAGATCGACGACAACGACGTGCTGCGCATGATCGCGTCGCAGGATCACCTCTACTTCCAGCCGGGCAGTGCGCACCGCTACAGCAATGGCGGCTATGTTCTGCTGGGGCTGATCGTGCAGCGCGTGTCGGGCATGGCCCTGGCCGACTTCATGAAGCAGCGCATCTTCCAGCCGCTGGGCATGGACCACACGCTGATGTACGAACACCACCGCGGGCCGAAGCCCGCGAACCGCGCCTATGGTTACAGCCTCATCGACGGCAAGTGGACGCGCACCGACCAGGACGTGACCAGCGCCACCCGCGGCGATGGCGGCGTCTATTCGAACATCCAGGATTTCGCGAAGTGGGACGCGGCGCTGTACACCGACAAGCTGCTCGACGCCGATTCACGCAAGCTGGCGTTCACGCCCAAGGACCCGATCGCCGATCCCGATACTGACTACGGCTTCGGCTGGCGCCTCAGCGGCGACACGGAGTGGCATTCGGGAGAGAGCCAGGGGTTCCGCAACGTGATCATCCGCTGGCCCAAGCAGCACGTCACCGTGGTGATCCTGAGCAACCGCAACCACTTCAAGCCGTATCCGCTCGCGCTCACCATCGGTGAGTTGTTTCTGGCGCACTGACCCTTGCCGTCGAACTCGAACTCTTGAGCCACCGGCATAAGCGCGCAGCGCGCCATCGGGATTAAGTTGTTATGCGGCACCCTCTTGGTGCGGCTCCTCCAAAAGTCTCGTTGCTTCAGCATGTACCACTTTGAGAATTGTCGCCATCGACTGAAACGACAGCGAGTACTCGCCGATGCACACGCCATTTTCGTCGTCACCATAGGCAAGGACAACCATCTGGCCTTCACCAACCTCATTGTTATTGATGGCGTTGCCGATGTGCTCAAACGTGTTCCGAACATCAATCAATGATCCAGCATGAGCCTCAATGAGCCGACGCGTGATCCTATCTTGGGTGGGTGCGCTCGGGTCTGCTCGCAAGTGCTGAAGCAGATCAACTATACGCCGCATCGAATTGAGACAATTCTCCATGTGGTCGGTGAAGCCAAACATGTAAATGATTCGACCATTAAGCATAGCCTCGTGGCTGCGATGTGATTCGTTGATCTGATCCAGAACAGCCTTCCTAGCCAAGGAATATTCATATATGGCCTTGTCCACCAGTCGAACGAGATTCCGACGAATTAGGGCCGCATGCTGACTAAGCGAACCATTACCAATAAATACTGCCAGTATAAGCAGCCTTGGCTGCAACCGTTGGAGCTCCGGATGCAGCGACGGCATACGACATTCAGTTGGAATCATGCTCATGCTCTGCTCCACTCTTAAGGTAAACGGCGCAAGCCCATATAGCGAGTGAGCATCCGACTGACCAAATAGTTAGCCGACTATTTAAAGGACGGCAAGAGCGATTCAAAAAAATGGTATAGCTTCACATCCGAGTCACACGCCTTCATCCGCTCGTGTGTGTCTTCGAGTGACTCCATGAGCACAGGATCATCCGGACCTGACTGCACCTTTAGCATAGCGGCACCGGCATTCTGACCGAACAACAAGCTCATTACTTTTTGGACGGCCTCACTTCTCTCCTCCCCGCTCAAAGCTGCGACGCGATCGATTACACCAAGCACCATACCTACGAATTTACTGTCGCGTGCTTTTTCAATGGGCAGAAAATTATTGGCCCTCAAACCACACTGCTCTTTTAGTGTCTCGAACATCTCAACACACTTGGGAGGCGCATTATGGTCATCACTTGGATGGGCTTGGCCGGAAGCTGACCTATTAGTGCTCGTTAAATACTTGGTTGCGTAAAACGCAAGTTGGATGGGCCAGACGAACGGCGCTGTGCACAATATGAACACCACACGTCCGATCGACTTAGGGCCCGTTGCCGAAAGAGGCAATCCCCAGTAAACGCCAACCATGACAATGCCCAAGAACAGGCCTATTAGTAAATATGCTCCCATAGAACATCTCCCCTAGTTTTGGCTTATCTGCAACACGCTTACATACGTCTGGCTACAAATCGGTTTCAAAGTAGGGCACGGCCCCGCCGTATAGCCCAGACTGCGCGTGACATCCCGTCGAAACATTCCTTTACGAATCCACGACGTTGCGCCCCTGGCGCGCCCAATCCCTGCCATCTGATCCACCCATCTTTCCCCAAGCCCCAAAAGCACTGCGCTGCGATCTTCCCACCCGTCGAGAACCGCTGCAAGCACCATGCCGACCGCTCGCAACGCGACGTCTCGCGGATTCCTGCGCCGGAAAGGCCATGACGCCGCCGTCACGCACTTGAATGCATCCTGATCCATCGCCGCCGCGGCCACGACCTTGCCGAACCGGTTGACGTCTGTGCGGTCAAATCTGTGTCACGGCGCTCCCCGCCGCATCGCGAAAGGAGGCTTCATGAGTAATCAACGTTCGATTCGTCTGTCGCTGGCAGGCGCGATCGCGCTGGCCATGTACGGTGTTGCGTCCGTCGCGACGGCGCAGCCGGCTCCGCAGCAAACCATGCAGCAGCAGATGCCGCCTCCGCCCCCCCCACCCCCGCCGATGCCTCCGCCGCCTCCCGCGACGACCGCATCACCGCCACCCGCGCCGCCTGCGCAACCGATGCCTCCACCCCCGCCGGCACAGCCGCCCGCTCCGCCACAGGAAACGGCGCCGCCTGCGGCACCTGCGCAGCCGATGTCCGCGCAGCCGCAGCAGGACACGTCCGCGCAATCGGATTCGGGGCAGTTCCAGCAAGGCACCCAATCCAGCGCGTCGTATCCGTTGCCCGACAGCAACGGCGGCACGCTGACCGTGAACTCCGGCATGCCGGCGCAGGTTCAGAACTACGGGCCACCGCCTTCGTTCCAGTCACTGGATGCCAACCACGACGGGCGCATCAGCCAG
>Ga0207695_10009332_pt1 | contig 12141 bp, 11 predicted proteins | sample KBSC54metaG_FD_184354 | JGI IMG/M metagenome (GOLD analysis project Ga0207695, IMG submission 184354) | Corn rhizosphere microbial communities from Kellogg Biological Station, Michigan, USA - KBS C5-4 metaG (SPAdes) (version 2) | ecosystem: Host-associated > Plants > Roots > Rhizosphere > Soil...
GCGCGCCACAGCGGTCACGCGTGCGCTCGAGTCGATGGTACCGAGGCTCCCCGCATCCGGCGCCATGTACAGCGTTGCGCGTCGCTCGAGCGCCAACGCCATGACCGCCTGCGTTGCGCTGTCCGGAGCAACGTCCCCCTCGGCGACGGCGGTGCTGTCACCGCCGGACGTGCTGGCTGGCGCGGCACCACGCGCCACGGTCGTTGTCGCCGCAGATTTTCGCGGCGTCGTCACCTTCTTCGGTGGCGCTGCCTTTCGCGCTGCCACCTGAGGCGCGTTCGCATGCAGCGAGCTCGTGACCAACCATCCCGTCCGACGCACTCGAATCCAGTCGCCGCGTGTGCCCACTTTGGTGAGACCGGTTCGGTCAGCGACGAGCGCCAACACGCGTCCCGACTTCGAAGGCGTCGCCCGCAAGAGAGCGCCACCGTCGGCTTTGACCGAGATCGAGTAGCTCCCGCGATGCCCGCCAACTACGCTGCGGTGTAGATATCCCTCGAGCGTGACCTTGGACCATCCGCGCTGCGATGCGGTCGGCGCCACCGTCGCGCCGCTTCTCACCTCCGCGACGGCACTTCCTTTCGGCGCATCGCGCAGCGCGGTGTGGGAAGTCACGGTCGATTGCGCAGTAAGACACACCGGAGTGAGCAGCACGCCGGCGATCCAACTCGACCAAATCGCTGGATGGGGAGTGTGAGTGCGCATACATTTTGGGCGGCGCACGGCGCGTCGCAGTCTACCCTTAGGATTTAACACGGCAAAGATGGCAACTCAGGGGGCGAAAAAGCGGCCGGTAGTGCTGATCGTGCTCGACGGCTGGGGCTATCGTGCCGAACGCGAAGGGAATGCTATCGCCATGGCCCGCACTCCCACCTGGGACGCACTCTGGAAAGGGCATCCGCGGACGCTGCTCGAAGCCTCGGGTTTGGCCGTGGGACTCCCGCGCGGTCAGATGGGCAACAGCGAGGTTGGGCATCTCAACTTGGGTGCGGGACGTGTCGTCCCGCAAGACATCGTTCGGATCGATGCCGCTGTCGAGAGCGGCGATTTTTTTCGCAACGAGGTCTTCGTGGACCTCTGTCGCGAGACTAAGGAGCGATCCGCCACCCTGCATCTCGTTGGGCTGATCGGCAACGGCGGCGTGCACGCCGTCGACAGGCATCTCTTCGCACTCATCAACCTCGCGTCCAGGCTCGAGGTGCCGCGCGTGGCGATCCACGCGCTACTCGACGGTCGCGACACCATGCCCCGCTCCGCGCTTCGCTACATGCAGGAGACGCTCACGCGCGCGTCGGGTAAAGCGGTCATCGCATCGTTGGGCGGACGGTACTACGGGATGGACCGGGACAAACGCTGGGATCGCACCAAGCTCTGGTACGATGCGATGGCGCTTGGGCGCGGGCCCCAGGCCCAGGACCCCGTTGCCGCCATCCAAGCCGCGTATGACCGGGGCGAGAGCGACGAGTTCGTCAAACCGGTCGTGATCGCGCAGGACGGTACGCCGGTGGCGCCGATGCGCGACGGCGACGGCGTCATTTTCTTCAATTATCGTGCGGACCGGATGCGCCAACTCGTCCGCGCCGTAACGAGCGACGAGTTCGAGGGGTTCGAGATCGCGAAGCGTCCCAAGGTACGCGCCGCATCGATGACGATGTACGACGAGACCTTCACGATTCCCGTCGCGTTTCCGCCGCTCGTGCTCTCGCAGATCGTCGCCGAGGTGCTGGCCGAGCACGGACGCACGCAGTTCCGGACGGCGGAAACGGAGAAGTACGCGCACGTGACGTATTTCTTCAACGGCGGCTTCGAGTCGCCGTATCGAGGCGAGATCCGAGAGCTCGTGCCGAGTCAGAAGGTCGCGACGTACGATCTCGCGCCTGAGATGAGCGCGAATCCGGTGACCGACGTGCTGTGCCGCGCGATCCGCTCGCGCGAGCACGACTTCATTCTGTGCAACTACGCCAACGGCGACATGGTCGGCCACACGGGCGTGATTCCGGCGGCGATTACCGCCGTGGAAACCGTCGATGCGTGCCTTGGCCGCGTGTTGACCGTGGCCGATGAGGTCGGGGCGCGGGTGATCGTGACCGCGGACCACGGCAACTGTGAAATGATGATCGACCCCGACACCGGCGGGCCGCACACGGCGCACACGACGAATCCCGTTCCGTTGGTCATCGTCGACCCGGACGGCGAGCCGCCCCTGCGCGGCGGCGGTGCGTTAGGCGACGTCGGCCCGACGCTGCTCACCATGCTCGGCCTCGAGCAGCCCGTCGAGATGACCGGGCGGGACCTGAGGCAAGCTCACGCGCATACCCCTCGTGCAGGAGTCCATCCGTGAAGCGCACCTGCGCTGTTCTTTCGTTGGCCGCCGTCGCGGCAGTGGCGACGGTCGCACCGGCGCAGGTCGGCTATCCGCCAACCGCCAGCCCGTATCAGGATTTCTCCAACAAGCAGGAATTCACGATCTACAGCGGGTGGTTCACCGGCGCCACTGGACGCGCCGGCGTCGGGCCGCAGGGGGGGCCGCTGCTCGGCGTACGCTACGGCCTCAAGTTAGGCGGACCGGTGGAGATGGACGCGCACGTCGCGCGCGTGTTCACCCAGCGGGATGTGGTGTCGCCCGGCGTGCTCGGACCGACGCGAAACCTCGGCACCTTCTCGCTGCCGCTGTACCTGGCCGACATCGGTCTCACGTTCAACATGACAGGCGCCAAGAGCTGGCACCACCTCGTTCCCACCTTCGGGTTTGGCGGCGGTGTGGTGTCCGACGCCGGCACGGCCAAGGACATTGGCGGCTTCCAGATCGGAACGGCATTCGCGATCACGTTCGGCGCCGGCCTGCGCTACGTGCCCGGCGGCCATTGGTCGCTGCGCGCCGAGCTCTCGGACGACATGTATCAGGCCCAGTATCCGAATTCCTATTTCGCGGCGCCGCCGGGCGGCAAATCGGTGCTTCCGGCCTCGTCGCCGCAGAACCAGTGGCTGCACAACGGCGTGCTCGCGTTAGGCATCTCGTATCTCATCGGGCGCTGAGCCCCGCCTTCGCATGGCAGGCGCCGTCGCCCAACTCAGCCGTCGCGTCGATTTCGCCGCCGCCCACCGCTATCGGCGGCCGGACTGGAACGAGGAGCGCAACCGCAGCGTGTTCGGCGCCTGCGCCAACCTCAACTATCATGGGCACGATTACGCGTGCACGGTGACCGTCCGCGGCGCCATCGATGACACGACCGGCATGATCATCGACCTCGGTCTCCTCGACCGCATCCTGGACGATGAGATCTTTGCCCGCTTCGATCACCGCAACATCAACCTGGACGTCGCCGAATTCGCCGATGGACGGCTCGTGCCCACCGGCGAGAACATCGCCCGGTTCATCTTCGAGCGCGTCCAGCCGCGCCTGCCCGCCGGCGTCGAGCTCGTGCGCGTGGATGTCGCCGAAGATGAAACGCTGTCGGCGACGTTCGGCGTGCGTTAGGCAGCCGGTGCCGGCGCCGCCGTCGCCTCCGTGACCAGCGCCGGCGCGTGCACCGGCGTTATCCTCGCCGGTGGAGCGGCGCGCCGGTACGCCGGCGCACCCAAAGGCCTCGAGCGCGTGGGCGGCCGCCGCGTGATCGATCGCGTCGCCGATGCGCTCGCCATTGCCGCCGATGACCTGCTGCTCGTCGCGAACGATCCGGCGGCCGCTTCCTGGATACCTGGCCTGCGCGTCGCCACGGATGTGCGGCCCGGCAACGGAAGTCTGGGCGGCATCCACGCCGCGCTCACACATGCCCGTACACCCGTGCTCGTCGTTGCCTGGGACATGCCCTTCGTGTCCGCTCCTCTGCTGACCGCCTTGCGCGCGCTCGGCCGCGACGCCGACGTCGCAGTCCCCGAAAGCGCATCGCCACGTGGTGTCGAGCCGCTGTGCGCGTATTATGATCCAGCGTGCGTGGCCGCCATCGAGCGCCGCCTCGATGCCGGCGACCGCCGCGTCGTCGGGTTCTTCGACGAGGTGCGCGTCGCGACACTGCACGACGCGGACGTCCGCGCCTTCGGCGACCCCGCGGTGCTGTTCATGAACGTCAATTCACCGGACGAGCTCGCGCTCGCAGAGCGATATGCCGCACGCATCGACGCCGCCCATGGTGGCGATCATCGGCCGGAAGCACCACGGTAAGACGACCCTCACGGTGCGCCTCGCCGCGGAGCTGCACCGACGCGGGTATCGCGTGATGACCATCAAGCACGGCACGCACACGTTCGAGATCGATCCCGAAACCACCGACACCTACCGCCACTATCACGAGGGACTCGCTGAAAAGGTCGCGATGTCCGCACCCGACAAGTTCGCGCTCATCGAGCGGTGGACCGATCCGTTAGACCCGGAGGACATCGCGCGCCGCTACATGGCCGACGCCGACATCGTCTTGTGCGAGGGATTCAAGCAGTCCGCGCTGCCCAAGATCGAAGTGTTCCGCACCGCCGCGGCCGTGCACGAGCACGCGCCGCTCTACGACCTTGCGTCGCCGCAGGCATCCACGTACCTCGCCATCGTGACCGACACGCCGGGGATCGCTCCGGGCGTGCCGGAAATCTCCTTCGCCACATCGGAGTGGTTGGAGGCGGTGGCTGATCTCGTCGAGCGCCGCGTGATGCGGCGCGGGAGTGAGTCGAAATGAAGGTGTGTCGCACGCCCGCGGTGGTCGCGGGCCTCGTCGCGTTGGGCTGCGCCTCGGGCGGAACCCATCCGAGTCCGGCGCCGCAGCCGGCCGCGCTTCCTGCGTCGCAGATGGCCACGAGTGCCGCGCCGCCATCGCCGCTCGAAGTGTTGCGCACCGGTATCGATTCGATGATCGCGGACTCGGTGTTCCGCAATGCCAACTGGGGCATCCTCATCGTCGACCCGGACCGGGGCGACACGCTCTACTCGCACAATGCCGGCAAGTTGTTCATGCCGGCGTCGAACATGAAAGTGATCACCGGATCCGTGGCGTTGGCTCAGTTAGGCCCCAACTTCCAGTTCCGCACCACCTTCGTAGCCGACGGGCCGGTCTGCGACGGTACGCTGCACGGCGATCTGGTGGTGGACGGCCGCGGCGATCCGAGCGAAAGCGACGCCATGCGCGGCGACGCCCTCTCCGCCATGCGCGACATCGCCGACTCCCTGCGCGCACGCGGCATCGATCGCGTCGCGGGCCAGGTGCTGAGCGGCTTCGATGCGTTTCCAGGCCCAACGTTGGGCTACGGTTGGTCCTGGGACGACCTCGATGCGTCCTACAGCGCGGGCGTGGACGAATTGTTCTTCAACGAAGGCGCCGCCCGCATGGTGATCCGCGGCGGACGCAAACCCGGCAGCAAAGTGAGCGTCGCCGTGCTGCCCACGCCGCGCTATCCCACCGTGCGCGTCGCCGCGCTCACCGCATTCCCGCCCGAATCCCTCGCCTCCGGCAGCGGCGGCCGTCATCGGTTCTCGCGACTGGATGGCGAACTGCACACGTCGCTCGACACCCTCACCGGAACCGTCGTGCTCACCGGGTGGATCGCGCCCGATGTCGTCGACACGATGGACGTCGTCTATCCCGATCAGAATACCGCGTACCTCGAGGCGCTGCGCGGAGCGCTCATCGAACGCGGCGTCGTGCTCCGCAATGTGAAGGAGCGGAAGCGATTCGGCGGTTGCGGCGCGCATCGGGCTCGCACCGTGCCGCCGATGGCCGACACCTTGTTCACCTACCTGTCGCCGCCGTTGCGCGACGTGCTGCGCGCGATGGCCAAGCCGTCGCAGAACCAGATCGCCGAAATCCTGTTGCGCACGATTGGCCTCGAGCGCGCGGGCTCGGGCACGGCCGACAGCGGCATCGCCGTCGTGCGTCGCCAGCTGCTCGCCTGGGGCGTGCAGCCGGATGGCTTCGTCCAACGCGACGGCAGCGGCCTCTCGCGCTACGACTACCTCACGCCCGAAACCCTCGTGCGCGTGTTGGCATCGATCCGCAAGGACACTGCATTCAGCGCATTTTACGACGCGCTGCCGATCGCGGGCGTCGACGGAACGATCGGAAACCGCATGCGCGGGACGCCCGCGCAGGGCAACGTGCACGCGAAAACGGGATTCGTGGCGAACGCGCGATCGCTCAGTGGCTATGTGACCACCGCCGACGGCCACATGCTGATCTTCAGCGCGCTGTGCAACAACTGGACGACATCGGTGCGCGAGATCGAGCGAGTGCAGGACGCCATCGCGGTCGGCCTGGCGTCCATGCGCCTCGGCGGCGGCACCCCGTAGCATGCTCTCCGTCGCCGACGCTGCGGCGCGTATCATCGCCGACATCCGCACGCTCGGCGCCGAGCGCGTCGCGCTCCTCGATTCGTTAGGCAGGGTCCTCGCCGAGCCCGTGCGGTCGCCGCTCACGCTTCCGGCGTGGGACAATTCGGCGATGGATGGCTACGCGGTGCGCTCCGACGACGTGCGCGACGCCCGACCCGGCGCGCCGGTGACGCTGCGCGTTCTCGAAACCGTGGCCGCCGGTGCGTTCCCATCGCGGCGCGTCGAACGTGGCACGGCGACGCGCATCATGACCGGTGCACCGATGCCCGAAGGCGCCGACGGCGTGGTGCGCGTGGAAGACACCGATCGCGGCACTGCCCAGGTCGCCATTCACGACGCGCGGGACGCGGGACGCAATGTGCGCCGCCGGGCCGAAGACATCGAGGCAGGCAGCACCGTGTTCGATCGCGGACAACCCATCGGTCCGGCGCAAGTCGGCGTCCTTGCCTCGATCGGCGCCGCGGTCGTCGATGTCTATCGCCGTCCCCGCGTGGCGTTCTTCGGCTCCGGCGACGAGATCGTGGATCTCGATGGACTTCCGGACGCCGTGGCCGGCCGCAAAATCCTCACGTCCAACAGCTATACGCTGCACGCGATGATCCGCGCCGCGGGCGGCGAGCCGATCAACCTGGGACTCGTCCGCGACGATCCGGGCGAGCTCCGCGACCGCATCGCGCGCAGCTCGGGCGCCGACCTGTTGATCACGTCGGCCGGGATTTCCGCCGGCGAGTTCGATTACGTGCGCAGTGTCCTTACTGAGTTAGGCGTCGAGATGACGGTGTGGAAGGTGCGCATGCGCCCGGGTGCGCCGCTCGGCTTCGGCTGGCTCGGCACGCGGCCGTGGGTCGGCCTGCCCGGCAACCCGGTCTCGACCATGGTCACCTTCGACCTGTTCGTGCGGCCGATGCTCCGCAAAATGCTCGGCCATACGCGGCTCTACCGGCGCCCAATCCCGGTGATGCTCGAAGAACCGGTCGCCATCGCCGCCCCGCTCACGCACTTCATGCGCGGCATCGTCTCGGTTGGCGCCGGCGGCGCGATGACCGCCCGGCTGACGGGACCGCAGGGGTCCGGCGTGCTCACGTCCATGGCGCGCGCCAATGCGCTCCTCGTCATCCCCGAAGACCGGCCGCGCGTCGAGGCCGGTGAAACGGTGAACGCGCTGCTGCTCGGCGAAGATGCGCACATGAGCGCGACCTTCGCCCTCTGACCGTGACACTGGCCGAGGACATCGAGCGGCGCCACGTCTGCATCACCCAGGACGTCGACGTCGCCGGACAGCGCGTCACGCTCCTCAAGCCGCGCTCGATCGAGGCGCTCATCGACGAAGAGGACTTCTCGCGCGACGAGCGGTTGCCGTACTGGGCCGACCTCTGGCCCGCCTCGCGCGCGCTGTCCGACGCGGTCGCGAGCGAATCGGGCGCGGGCCGCTCGTGCCTCGAGTTAGGCTGCGGCCTCGGACTGAGCAGCATCGCGGCGCTCCGTGCTGGCTACGACGTGACCGCCACCGACTATTACGACGACGCGCTCTGCTTTGCGCGCGTCAATGCCCTGCGCAACGTCGGACGCGCGCCGCGCACCCGCCTCGTCGATTGGCGGCGCCTGCCCGACGACCTCGGCCGCTTCGACCGCATCATCGCCGCCGATGTGCTCTATGAGCGCGACTACGGGCAGCTCGTCGCGCAGGTGCTCGACCGCGCGCTGGCGGCGCACGGCGTCGCCACCGTCGCCGACCCGGGCCGCATGGCCGCCGATGCGTTCGTGAGCGCGTGCGAGTCGTTGGGGTTCGAGCTTGCCGCCGCACCTGTTCGCGAGGTGCGCGACGATGGACTCACCTTTCGCGTGCGGCTGCTCGAGCTGCGCCGCGCGGTACCTCGTTAGGCGCGGCGCCGCCGGCGCGGCGCCGCATCACATGCTGCGGTACTTTGCTCCGCTGCCGCCTTCGCGCGGCGTCCAGCGCGGCCCGACGTCATCGGTCGCCTTGCAGTCCACGCAGTTGGCCGGACTCACGACCAACCGGTCGCCGTCGCGCTCGTAGACTCCTGCCGGACACAAATGCGCGTAGAAATCCGCCACTGCCGGCGGGACGTTCTGCCCAACGATCAGATGCGACGGAATGTCGTCGCGCGTCGCGTTCCCCGACCGGAAGACCGCATCGAGCTTCGAGAACGTGAGCTTGCCATCCGGTTGCACGTGCGCCACTCCGTCCGATGTGCGCGCGACGTCTGCATCCCGCTCCGACGCGATGCGGCCGCCGGGAAACGCGCCGCGCGTCGCGGTCATGAGCCCCGCTTTGATGCCGCCGCCGTACAGACCGCCGTGCTGGAACGCCAGGCGCATGTTGCGCCGCTCGTACAGGTCGCGCGTGATGTAGCTGTCCTTTACCATCTGGTCGTACGGCGCGAGCGCCGCCGCAGACGTGTCTTGCTTCTTGAGCGCGTCGAAGATCGCCCGTGCCGCGAAAATGCCGGACTGCATGGCGTAGTGGATCCCTTTGAGCGATGCGACTTCGACGAACCCCGCGGCGTCGCCAGTCACGAGCAGGCCGTCGCCGTAGCGCCGCTCCGGAAGCGCCCAGTATCCGCCTTCCGGAATCGTCTTGGCGCCCCACTCGACCATCTCGCCGCCCTGCAGATACGAGCGAAACAGCGGGTGCAGCTTGAGGCGCTGGAGCAGCTCGTGCGCATCGAGGGACGCCTGGCGATAGTCGAGGCCGACCACCACGCCCACCGCGATCTGGTTGCCGCCTAACGGGTACATGAACGTGCCGCCGAACGCGTCGGTGGGCAGCGGCCATCCCAGCGTGTGGACCACCGCATCGAGCGGGCGCGCGGCCTCCCACAGCTCCTTCACGCCTAACGCAAACAGCGGCGGGTTGGCCGAGCCGATGCCGCGCCAGCGGCAGTACGCTTGCGTCAACGGCCCGCGCGTCCCTTCCGCCAGCACCGTCACCCGCGCCGTGAGATCGGTCGGCGGCGTGTACGCCGGCCCGCGCGTCCCATCCCGCTCCAGACCGGACGGAGTGGTCCGTACGCCGATCACGCGCTCGTGCTCTACCAGCAACGACGCCACCGGAAATCCGGTGAAGATGTTCACGCCCGCCGCTTCGGCCCGCTCGCCCAACCAACGGACCATCTCGCAGATCGAGCCCACGTAGTTGCCGTGGTTGCGCATCGTCGGCGGCGTCGGCAGACGGATCGCGCGAGACCCCGTCAGAAAGTAGACGCGCTCGCCCGACACCTTGGCGCGGAACGGGAAGTCGCCGTCCGCCATGTCCGGGAACAGTGCGCGGAAGGCCACCGGGTTCACCACCGCGCCCGACAGGCAGTGCTCGCCCAGCGCGCCCGCCTTCTCCAGCACCGCGATCTGGATCTCGCCTAACGAACCCCCCACCTCCGCATCGGCGCGCGCCAGACGCGCCAGCTCGATCGCCCCCGCCAGCCCCGCCGGGCCGCCTCCCACGAACACCACGTCCATCGGCACGTGCTCGGCATCGGGCGGTTCGGCGACGATGAACCGATCCGTCGGCAGCGCAGGCTGGTACTGGCCGGGCACAATGGGCAGCGAACGAGCGGATGACGTCATGGCGAGCTCGAATGAAAACAGTGGAGCCGGCATGGTCCCGGCCCCATCGATCAGTGCGATTGTTTTGCCTTGCGAACGGCTTCCGTGAGTACCGGCAGAATCTGGAGCACGTCACCCACCACGCCGTAGTCCGCGATCTTGAAGATCGGCGCTTCCCGATCCTTGTTGATCGCGACGATGGTCTTGGACGTCCGCATGCCGGCAAGGTGCTGAATCGCACCCGAAATTCCGCACGCAATGTACAGATCCGGACTCACCAGGCGGCCGGTCTGCCCGATCTGATCCGTGTGCGGCCGCCAACCGTCATCGGTCACCGCGCGGGTCGCACCCACCGCGGCGTTTCCGAACGCCGCCGCGAGATCTTCCACCAGCTTGAAGTTTTCCGGCGCGCGCAGCCCGCGGCCGCCGCTCACGATTACGGGCGCTTCGCCTAAATCCAGCTTCGCCGTATTGCCCGCCAACAATTCCTTGGGCACCACGCGTGCCGCGGCCGGATCGATGGCCGGCGCGATCGTCGCGACGCGCGCCGTCCGCGGCGCCCGCTCCGCCGTCACCGCTCCCGGCCTCAGCGACAGCAGCACCGGCGTGCCGGTGATCGAGAGCGTCGCGATCACCTTGCCCGTGTTCACCGGGTGCCTAACGACAATCGCGTCGCCCGACGCTTCGAAGGCCGTGACGTCGGCGCCCAGGCTCGCACCCAGCTTCGCCGCGACGCGCGGCGCCAGATCCTTGCCTTGCGCCGACGCGCTGAAAAACGCCGCGCGATACGACCCGTCGCCGATGCGCGCCGCAGCCGTCGCCGCCACTACTTCCGGCGAGTACAGCGCCAGGCCGGCGTGCTCCACCACCTCCACCACGTCCGCCCCGTGCGCGCCGATCACCTCGGCGGTCGCCGAAATCCCGGGCGCGCCCATGACTAACGCGTGCACTTCCCCGCCCCCGGTCGCGTCGGCCAGCCGGCGCGCAGCGGTCACTGCCTCGAGCCCAACGCGGCGCAGCGCCCCGCTCCGCGACTCCACGAACGCGAACGTGTTCGCCATTAGAGCACCTTCGCTTCGGTCTGCAGCAGCCGCACCAACTCCGGCACCGCATCGGGGCCTTCGCCGATGATCCGACCGCCCGTCCGTTCCGGCGGCAGCTCCATCTTCATGACCGTGACCCGCGATTCACCGACCTGCACCGGTTTCACCTCGAGCGGCTTTTTCTTCGCCGCCATGATGCCCTTGAGCGACGGCAGCCGCGGCCGCGCGATGCCTTCGTCGATCGTCACTACCGCCGGAAGCGGAAACTCCAGCACTTCCGCCGCGCCCTCGAGCTCGCGCCGCGCGGTCCCCCGCCCGCCTGCAATGCTGAGCTGCGACGCCGCTGAAACACATGGGACTCCCAATAATTCCGCGGCCATCGGACCCACGCTCTGATTCGCGGCGTCAATCGCCATCCGCCCGAACAACATGAGGTCGTAGCCGCCGCCCCCGAGCTCCGCCGCCAGCACGCGCGCGATCGCCAACGCGTCGGCGGGCACGGCATCCGTCTTCAAATGCACGGCCTTGTCCGCGCCCATGCTCAACGCCTTGCGCAGCGTCTCCTGCACCGTGTCCTTGCCGAGCGAGATCACCGTCACCTCGCCCGTGCCGTCCTTTTCCTTGAGTTGCAACGCTGCCTCGACCGCGAAGCCATCGAAATCCGCGATGTCGAACTTCACACCGGTTTCGTCGATCGACTTCCCGTCCGCCGCAATCTTGAACCGCGTCTCCATGTCGGCGGCGCGCTTGATGCACACGGCTATCTTCACCGCGCGTGCTCCCTTGAGTTTGAGTCCGACACAATCGCGGCGGCGCCGCCCGCTTGCGTGGGCGCCGCGCAGCAGATCACTGGAACGCGCTCAGGCCGGTGATCGCTTGGCCTAACACCAGCGTGTGCACGTCGTGCGTCCCTTCGTACGTGTACACGCTCTCCAGATTCGCCATGTGGCGCATCGACGCGTACTCGGCCAGAATGCCGTTCGCGCCCAACAACCGGCGCGCCTCGCGCGCGACGTCCGTCGCCATGCTCACGTTGTTGCGCTTCGCCAACGATACCTGCTGCGGCGTCATCGTGCCCGCATCCTTGAGCCGCCCCAGGTGCAGCGTCAGCAGCTGCCCCTTCACGATCTCCGTCAACATCTCGGCCAGCCGCGCCTGCTGGAGCTGGAACGCGCCGATCGGCTTGCCGAACATCACCCGGTTGCACGCGTACGATGCCGCCTC
>Ga0207695_10009334_pt1 | contig 12136 bp, 13 predicted proteins | sample KBSC54metaG_FD_184354 | JGI IMG/M metagenome (GOLD analysis project Ga0207695, IMG submission 184354) | Corn rhizosphere microbial communities from Kellogg Biological Station, Michigan, USA - KBS C5-4 metaG (SPAdes) (version 2) | ecosystem: Host-associated > Plants > Roots > Rhizosphere > Soil...
CTCAGGAGACGCAGGCTCAGAGGGAACCCCTCTCTGATCCGACGCAGTCCATGGTCCATCGCTCGCAGATAGTTCGCTGTCTCCTCCACGTCGCCCATGGGGACGCCTGGGGCGACGTCCTGCTCGAAAAGCAGGAGATCCGACAGGGAAGACTGGGCCCCCTCGATCTGCGATGAGAGCACGGCCTAATTCCTGATGTAGGAGTAGAGAACGTGCCCAGGATCCGGAAGTAGGAGGCTGACCCCATCGAGGCGGCCCAGGGCTTGGTTGCCCCGGTCGAGCAAGCCCTGAAGGCGTGCGTCGACGTGCAGCTTTGGCTTTGGGCGAAGCGGTTCGGGATGGAAGGCGTAGAAGGGCTCGGGCGACCCTTGTGCGATGATTTATCCTTTAGGAGCTGCGAGGGTTCCTAAGCCAAGTCGGCCTCCCCTTCGGCGGCTCGCTTGCGCGGGCTCGGCCGCTCGAGATCGCCTTCGCCACCGCTCGGCGTCCGGCCGGAAACCTGTGTGTTGGGCGCTCCCAAACCGCTCGAGCAGCGCGGAGGAGCGCCGACAGACCTTGCGGTTGTGCCCCGTTTGGGGGTGTCCGCGGGGCGGTCTTGGTCGATGACGGTGGTGGGGCGCGGGATCGCGTCCGGTTGGCTGGCGTCAGGAGTGAGGGACGTACGTGGATCGATCTCGTGGTTGTCGGGGGCAGACGCTGCCGCTCGTGGTGTTGTTCATGTTCTCCCTGCTCGGGATAGCGGGCGTCACGATCGATGTGGGCAACTGGCTCCAATCCCGGCAGAGTCTGCAAGCCGCGGCGGACGCGGCGGCGCTGGCGGGAGCGTCGCAGATTCCAAGCGGGTGGGGCACCGCCCAGGCATCGGCCGCGGCCGAGTTCGGAAAGAACAGCCGCGCCGGCGACGCGGCCAGCTACGCCAACAGCTCCGAGCTGACCAACAGCGACAGCGTCACGGTAACCGCAACACGCTCGACGCCGACGTATTTCACCAGGCTGTTCGGGCTCTCCTCGATCACCGTCACCGCGCAGGCGCGGGCGACGTTGGAGTCGTTCGAAACCGTGGCGTCGAACCAGGACGTGATGCCGTGGGGCGTGATGAAAGGGTCCTACACGCCCGGCCAGAGCTACTCCATCTACACCGACAACAGCTCCTCCAACAACGGCGCCCTGTCGCTCCCGTACGTCAACAACGCCAACTGCCCCGTCCCCAACGGCGCCAACCCCTACCGCGACGAGATCGACGGGAACCTCAACGCCTGCCCCGTCAGCGTCGGCGAGCAGCTGGACGTCAAGCCGGGCCAAAACGCCGGCCCCACCCGCCAGGGGATCGACAGCCGCATCACCACCTGGGAGTCCGTAGACCAGATCGTCCAATGGGGCGCGAACGGCCAGGCCACCCTGCTCGACCCCACCAGCAAACAGCTCATCCTGATCCCGATCGTCGAGGACCCCAACGGAGGCACCAACTGGCTGAACGGATCCGGCTGGGTGCGCGTGGTCGGATTCGCCTGGTTCATCATCACCCCTTCCCCCGGATACACGGACAACGGCAAGACCGTCACCGGCGTCTTCGTCGGGCTCCAGGACACCCCCTCCACCGGCGACGTCACCGGCGCCTACGACCCCGGCCAGAACACCGACTACGCCGTCATCCTCACCCGATAGACCCATCCGCATCCGCGGTGGGGCCCGTTTGGGGTATAGATCCCGGCGGCGGGCGATGACTTCGGAGCCGTGGCGCCGTCCAACCAGCATGACCAAGACCACATGTCACATGTCCATGTCGCTCGACGGCTACGTCGCCGGGCCTGACCAGAGCCTCGAGAACCCCCTTGGCGTCCGCGGGATCGAGCTTCACGGCTGGCACCTCGGCGACGACCTGAACGAAGCCGACCGCCGCGTGCGAGACCTGCTCATGCGCCCGCGCGGCGCGTACGTGATGGGGCGCAACATGTTCGGGCCGATCCGCGGCCCATGGCAGGAGGACTGGCGCGGATGGTGGGGCGATGACCCGCCCTACCACGCACCGGTCTTCGTCCTCACGCACCACGCGCACGAGCCGATCGAGATGCAGGGCGGGACGACCTTCTACTTCGTCACCGAGGGATTCGATGCCGCGTTCGCGCGCGCGTCCGAGGTCGCGGGCGACAAGGGCGTCGACATCGCCGGCGGCGCATCCACGGTGCGCCAGGCGCTCAAGGCGGGGGTGATCGACGAGCTCGTGCTCGACCTCGCCCCGGTGCTGCTCGGCGCCGGCGAAGCGCTCTTCGAGGGTGTTCCCGACCCGGGCCTCGAGCCGGTTGAGGTGACCCACTCGCCGCTCGCGACGCACGTGGTCTATCGCGTCGGTTCAGCCGGCGGGGCGTAGAAGGGCCGCCGCGGTCAGCCTTCCTGGATGAACGAGACGGTGCCGCTGGCCTCGGCGATCGCCCAGCGCACCTCGTTGAGCGACGCGATCCCCTGGCCGCGGGCCTCCTCGGCCAGCTCGTCGGTCGTCATCCTCAGCCGGCGCAGGTTCCGGGCCACGGGCTTGCCGTCCTGGACGACGACCATCGGGTCGCCCTCGAGCACCGTCCGCATGCGCGACGATCGAAAGCTGAGGTACGAGCTCCCGAGCTGCATGAGGGCGATCGTGCTGACGGCGATCAGCGCGCCGGTGACGGAGTAGTCGTCCTGGGTCAGGCCCTGCTGGATGGCGTCGCCGAGGACGATCAGGAGCACCAGGTCGATCGCCGACAGGGACGACAGCTCGCGCCGGCCGATCACCCGTAGAAGGAAGACGACGAAGACGTAGAGGACAACTCCGCGAAGGGCGATGTCCATCGGTCTAGGGGAACACCGTCAGCGTCCGGCTGATCTCGAGGAGCTGCCGGTTCCCGTCTAGACCCTATGCAGGTTCGGGCTGACGGCTGATCTGTCCGGCCAGACCCTCATCGTGTAATGGCGGGTTTGTCTGGCCGAGGATGGGCCTCGGCTGACCGCAGACGAGGAGGGTCTGGCCATGGGTGACACGATGACATGGGCGGGGCTGGATGTCCATGCCCGTTCGACGTATGCGGCGGTGGTGGATTCGCGGTCGGGTGAGCTATCGCGGGTGCGCTTCGGCGGCGGGGCGGAAGCGGTGGTGGCGTGGCTGGCGGGATTGCCGGCGCCGGTGCGCGCGGTGTATGAGGCGGGGCCGACGGGCTATGGGCTGGCTCGCTTGGCTGGTGAGCGTGGCATCCGGGTCGACGTGATCGCACCGGGAAAGACGCCGCGCGCGGCGGCGGAGCGGATCAAGACGGATCGGCGTGACGCCGAGCTGTTGGTGCGCCAGTTGATGGCCGGCGCGCTCCGCCCGATCCACGTCCCCAGCCCGGCGATGGAAGCCGCCCGCGATCTCGTCCGTGCACGCGAGGACGTGCGCTGTGATCTGAGCCGGGCTCGTCACCGCGTCTCCAAGCTGCTCTTGCGCCACGGCCACGTCTACCCCAAGGACCGGTCGACGTGGACGCTCCAGCACCGCCGCTGGCTTGCTCAACGCCGCTTCGATGAACCCAACACGGAGCTCGCCTACATCGACGCGTTGGCGGCGGTGGATGGCCTCACCAGCCGGCGTGACGCGCTGGCCGAGCGGCTTAGCCAGGTCGCGTCGGACGCCGAGCTTTGGCCGACCGTGGCGCGGCTGCGCGCGTTTCGTGGCATCGACACGCTGACCGCGCTGGCATTGGCGTGCGAGGTCGGCGACTGGTACCGCTTCACGCGGCCCGACCAGCTGGCCGCATGGGTCGGCCTGGTGCCGTCGCTCACCCAGTCCGGTGAGTCTCATACCAGTGGTGGCATCACCAAGACCGGCAGCCGCCACGCCCGCCGGCTCTTGGTCGAAGCGGCCTGGCACTACCAGCGGCCGCCCCGCATCGGTGCGACGCTGCGTAATCGCCAACAGGGCCAGCCCGACCACGTCCTCGCCATCGCCTGGCGCGCCCAGCACCGCCTCCACCGCGTCCACCAGCGCCTCCGCGAGCGCGGCAAACACTCCAACCTGGCGACCGCCGCCGCCGCCCGGGAGCTCATCTGCTTCTGCTGGGCAGCCGCCACCGCGCCCTAACCCGCCGGCCACACCCAACCGCTGGTAGGGCGGGCGCCGGGCACAATCGACCGCCGGCACGCGCGACACTCCTATGGGCAGCCACCCACGGCCACGCCCGCTCCTAGACCGCGCAGGCCGCCGCCGAAACAGGGTCATGCGGTACCCAACCCGCGGATATCAGACTGACCACACCGTCGACCACCGCCCGGCGCCCACCCCACCAACGCCACACCCGCCACCCAGGCACGCCGCCGCATGCCCACTTGACAAGAACACCTACATATCAGGAGGGCGACCGTCACGGTCCGCCGGCCGACATTCGTGGGGTTGGTCTGGAACTGCATGAAGAGCAGGTGGCGCCGGCCCGCGGGGAGTCGGCCCAGCTCGAGCTCGAGCGCGCCATTCCGGCTCGTCTCCTGGGATGGGGACGGCTCGATCGTGTTGACGGTGTTGGCTTCGAGCCAGTCCGAGTCGAGCACGAGGCGGGCATCGCGGATCGTCCGCACGGCGTGGACGTCGAACCGGGCCTCCCAGATCAGCCCTCCGCGGACGCTCGTCGGCGCGAACACGCTCATCGTGGCCGCCGACGTCGATGCGGTGCTCGTCTCGGGGTGCTGACCGAACACGTTCGCGAGCGCCAGGACGACGATCGCCGCGGGGATCAGGAGCAGCCCGCGCCGCAGCCAGCCATACCACTCCCGTCCGCGGAGATCGCGGTGACGCCCGATCTGGATTCCCTGGGGCGTGTCGGTCATGAAACCGCGTATACCCGCCAGATCCTTTGCGGAGACAAAAGCGTGCTTCACTCGTGCTCGAGGCGGGTAGGGACGCGGGGGAGCCCATCCGACGATGAGAGGGTGTTGACGTGTGGCGAGAGCGAACGCGAGGGAAGTTCGCCCGAACACATCGGGCATCTGGCAGGTGAGGAAGCCCGGCGGGCGCCGCAGCAGTGGGAATTTCCAGACCCAGGGCAGCCTGAGGTCACCCCGGACGGCCGGCCGCGCCCTGGCGCCTGCGGGCGCGCCTCATCGCGTCGAAGGTGTCACTCCCCGAGCCGGCAACCGGTCGCCATGCCCGCGAACGAGAGGATCATCCGCCGTGCCTCAGCGGCGACGTCGCCGCCGGAGATCATGTAGAGGCCGTAGGCGTCCTCGAGCGCGACGAGGTTGCGAGCGATCGCCTGGCTCGTGTCGGCAAGCGTGAACGCGCCCTGCGCGGCGCCGAGCTCGAGCACGCGCCGGTAGACCTCGACCTGCCGGGCGGTCATGGAGCGAATCAGCGCGCCGAGCATCGGGTTGTCGCGAAAGTAGCCGGCGGCGTCGTAGGTCATGCGCAGATCGTCGTCGTCGGGCCCGGTCGGAAGGCCTGCGTCGATCAGCGCGACCAGCGCTTCGCGGGGGTCATCGATCCCGTCGACCGTCTCCTGGCGGCGCTCGGCGAAGCGCTCGACCACGTGCTGGATCGCCTCCTCGATCAGCGTGTCGAGCTCGGGGTAGTAGTAGAGCACCGCCTGGGAGCTCAGGCCCGCGTGCTCGGCGACGTCCTTGATGCGCACGCCCTCGATGCCGCGCTCGGCGATCGCGCGCCGGGCCGCCTGCTTGAGCTGTCCCCGTCGGGCGGCCTGGTTCTTCGGTCGTGCCACCGGCGCAGCATAGGCGGAACCCGGATTCCACCAGCCAATGGGAGATGGCTCGTTGACGGCCGCAAGCCCATTTGATTGAATCCTGATTCATCGAATGAGAATTCCAAAAAACGGAGGCTGGCCGTGATCGGTGAGAAGGTCCGCTACGAGCAGGAGCTGCACAGATCGCTGCGCGTGCTGGGAAACGTCATGATCACGTTGTCGTCGATCACGCCGGCGTCCTCGGTGTTCATCATCGTCCCGCTGATCCTGATCACCGCCGGGACGGGCACGTTCCTGACCCTCGCGATCGCGGCCGTGGTCGGCGTCTTCATGGCGTTCTGCTGGGCCGAGCTGTGCGCGGCCTACCCGATCGCAGGCGGCGATTACGCGATCGTCTGGCACGCCTTCAAGGGCAAGGCGAAGCCGTTCGCCGGCCCTGTCAGCGTCGTCCTCTTCGCCCTTTGGATCGACACGATCGTCTTCATTCCCGCCGTCATCGCGCTCGGAACGGCGCAGTACCTCGGCGTCGTCTGGTCTGTCGACGCCAAGACCGCGGGAGCCGTCGTCATGCTGCTCTCGGCCGCCATGGCCATCCTGCAGATCCGCCTGAACGCCTGGGTCACCGGCGTGTTCCTGGCGATCGAGCTGACCGCGCTCACGGTCGTCACGGGCCTCGGCCTCGCCAACTTCCACACCGACCGCGTCGCCCGGCTCTTCTCCGGCTGGCAGATCGGAAACGCCCACGGCGGCCTCGACCCGGTCGCATTCGGCACGATCCTGACCGCGACTGCCGTCGGCGTGTTCGCCTACAACGGCTACGCGGCGCCGGTGAACCTGGCGGAGGAGACGCGCGGCTCGAGCCGCGGCATCGCCCGCGCGATCCTCTGGTCGCTCGCGATCACCGTCATCGCAGAGCTCGTGCCGACGACTGCCGTGATCCTGGGCGCCCCCAACCTGGCGGACCTGACCACGAGCGTCTCGCCGATGAACGACTTCCTGCTCGCCACGTCGAACTCGACCGTGAACACGCTCGTCTCGCTCGGCATCACGATCGCGATCGTGAACGCCGTCATCGCGATCATCATCCAGTTCGGGCGCGTGCTCTACTCGTCGGGGCGCGACCGAGCCTGGCCGGGGCCGGTGAACGGGTGGATGTCGCAGGTCTCGGAGCGCTTCCACACGCCGTGGTTCGCGACGGCCCTGGTCGGCATCCTCGGCGCCGTCCTCTGCCTGACCGTCTCGCTGAACGAGATCATCGTCCTGACCGGCGCAACGCTCGTCCTGAACTACGCCCTCGTGGCCCTGGGCGCCGTCGTCGGCCGCGCGACCGGGGCGACGGACGGAAGCCCGTACCGGATGCCGTGGTGGCCGCTGCCGCCGCTGCTGGCGATCGGCTCGCTCGTGTACATCACGACCAAGCAGACGCACAAGTCGCTCGAGGTCACCGGCATCACGATGCTGATCGGGCTCGTCTACTGGGCCGTCGTCATCTGGCCGCAGAAGGGCCGGGCCTGGAATCTGAAGGACCCGGTGCTCGACGAGGAGCCGGAAACGGAGACGGCGTGACTCTCGCCGCCCATCTCGAGACCCCTTCCGGCAAGCCGCGCGCCAGAGCGCTTGGAATTCCGTTCGCCGGCGTGCCCGGCCCGGCGAACGCGATCACCGATGTCCGTGGCCTGGAGGTCGGGTACACGACGCTGATCGAGGGCGACGGCGTCCGCACCGGGGTAACCGCGATCCACCCCCGCGGACGGCACGAGCCGGGCGACCCGGTCGCGGCAGGGTTCCACTCGTTAAACGGCAACGGTGAGATGACCGGCGCGGCATGGATCGAGGAATCGGGCACGACGGCCGGGCCGATCGCGATCACGAACACGCACGCGGTCGGGATCGCACACGCCGGGATCGTGCGCTGGACGGCCGACCGCCATCCCGAGCTCGCCCGAGCATGGCTTCTCCCGGTCGCCGCGGAGACCTGGGACGGCTATCTGAACGACATCAACGGCGGACACGTGACCGAGGCGCACGTCGTCGCGGCGCTCGACGCCGCGAAGCCGGGGCCGATCGACGAGGGGGCTGTCGGCGGCGGAACCGGGATGTGCTGTTACCAGTTCAAGGGCGGGACGGGCACCGCATCGCGCCTCGTCACCTACGGCGGCGAGCGGTACACCGTGGCGGTGCTCCTCCAGGCCAACTTCGGCGCACGTCGTGAGCTCATGATCGCGGGAACGCCGCTCGGCGAGGAGCTCGCCGCCGACAACCCGATGGACGAGTGGACCGGGGCGCCGGCCGGCGCCGGCTCGGTGATCGCGATCGTCGCGACCGACGCGCCGCTCCTGCCGGGCCAGTGCAAGGCCCTCGCCCGCCGGGTGACGCTCGGCCTGGCCCGGACCGGCACCACCGGCTCACACTTCTCCGGCGACCTCTTCCTGGCCGTATCGACAGCCAACCAGGACGCGTTCACGCCCGGCCGGCAGGCCATGTTCGAGCATGGCGACGGCCATCTCGACGCCCTCCGGTTCATCCCCTGGGGCCACCTCGACGACCTCTACGCGGGCGTCGCCCATGCGACCGAGGAGGCGGTGGTGAACGCGCTCTGCGCCGGGGAGGAGATGGTCGGATTCGGCGGTCGGCGAGCGCCCGCGCTGCCACGTGAGCTGGTGATGGCCCTGGTCCGCCGCTAGCCGGCACCGCCGGGCGGCGGACCGACGACGGTCATGCCGGCCTCCTCACCGAAGGTGCGGACAGAGCCGTGGATCCCGTCGGGGGTCCCGGCGACTGGCGCGTCGAGGCTCCCGCCATGCCGAGGGCGTCCCAGACGGCTCGTGCGAACGCGGCCCGGCTGTCCTGGAACGCGGCCCGCTGCCGGCCATCCTGGTCGGCGAGCGCGGCCAGGACGTCCGTCGCGCGGCCGACCGCAGCGCAGCTCTCGCCGAGCGCCGCCGCCAGCTCGACCCGCGCCATCCACGCCCGGTGCCGGTGGGCGACGAACGCGTCCGTCGCCGGATCTCCGGCGGACGCCGCGTCCGCGGCCAGCGCCGTCCACGCGAGGAACGCATGGGCGCTGCCGAGCACCCGCCACCGTTCCTCGTCGCGACCCGCCGCCGATCGCAGGATGGCACTGAGCCCGACCGCGACCGGGATCCCCACGCACACCCACGTGAACCCCCCGGCGATCACGAGGTTCACGGCCCCTCGCTCACGGACCGAGACTCCCGACGTCGACCCCCACGACCGGCGCTCCCCCGTGCGATGGCGTGCCGAGGCTCACCCCGACGCTGCCCACCGGCGATCCAGCCGTCGCCGTCACGCCGCCGTTGCCGGCGGTGACGGTCGCTCCCGCGCCACGCGTCCCGACAGCCACGGTGGTACCTGCCGAGACGGAGGGAGGAGTGGGCGCGGAGACGGGCTGGCCGCCGGCGGGTGCGCCGCCGCGCACGGGACGGAGAGGGGGTGTCCAGTGCGCGATCCGCGTATGCCGCGGAGCGGGGTGCAACCGACGGACGGCCAACCGCGTAGGGCCGTCCGCTGCGACGGACGTACCGGGCGCCACGACCGGTGCCGTCGCGACGGGCGCCGTCGCCACCCGGCGTGTCAGGTGATGGCGAGGGGTGGGCTGAGGGTTCGAGCGGCGACTGATCGCCGCCGCCGCCGCCGCGGTTGCGAGTGCCATCACGGATGCGACCGCGATATAGACGAGCACACGCTTCACGCTGCCTCCCTCTGCCCCCGACTGACCCGTCTCGTGCAGTATCAGCGTGGACCGCGGCCCGGCACAAGAGATACTCGTTTCGGGAATCTCGGGTGGCGTTTCCGCGGTCGGCGTTCCCGCCGGTGCGGTGTGGCCGTCGAAGTCGGGGACGAGCGCCTGCACCAGCCGCGACAGGCTCCGGTGCGACACGAGCGGATGCTGGAACGGCCGATCGAGGTGCAGCCGGTAGCGGTTCCGCCTACCGTTTCGCACCTTGGTGAGATAGCCCCCGGCTGTCAGATCGCGCACGATCGACTCGACCGCGCGCTCGGTGACACCGACCCGATCCGCGATGTCGCGCATGCGCAGTCCGGGATCGCCGGCGAGCGACGCCAGCACGAGCGCGTGGTTCGTCAGGAACATCTCCCGCGCCTCGCAGATTGCAGCAGCCATGTTCTCCGCCTCCAGAGTCAGACCCGAGCCCGCTCTGATTGAACCCCGAAACGGGTGAATCCGCAAGCGGCGGGCATACCGCGGCGCGGCTCAGTCCGGGTACTCGTCCTTGCGGTAGGTGAGAAACGGGCTGGTCTCGTCCTTCGGCGTGCGGTCGAGCAGGAAGCTCGTGAACGGCGCGACGAACGGGTCCGGGGCGGACACGGTGTAGGTGTGGTAGACGACCCCGTCCTCGAGCCCAAAGGCGATGTAGCTCGGATTCTCGCGGAGCCCGTCCTTGAGGTCGGCGTCCACCTGCGTCGACCAGAACTCGAGCCAGTCCGGCGGCTCGTCGAGCATCTGCCGCACCTCGGGGATCTCGCCGGCCTGCTCCTCGGTGAGCGCGAGGCCGAAGTCGAACGGGAAGTCGCTCCCGTAGGTCGAGATCCAGGGGAACTGCCAGCCCATCCGCCGCTTGTACGCGGCGAGCGCGTCGATCGGCGCCCGGGAGAAGCAGACGAAGGTCACGTCGCGGTGGTTCAGGTGAATCAGCGTCCCGTCGAAATTGTCGGCGAGGCCGGTGCAGCCCGGGCACGCGCCGGCCTTGTAGTCGGGCCCGTACATGATGTTGTAGGCAAGCAGCTGCGAGCGGCCGTCGAACAGCTCCGCCAGCGTCCTCTTGCCCGACTCGGTGTCGAACTCGTAGTCCTTCTCGACCGGCACCCACGGGAGCTCGCGGCGCCGGCGCTTGATCTCCTCGTTCCGCTCCGCCTGCTCGCGTTCGAGCTTCGCCAGATCGCTGCGCGCGGCCTGCCACTCCTCACGGGTGCCGATGGTGTGCTCGGCCATGTGGTCTCCCTCCTCGCTGCCGGGTCAGAAACTGGGACGCCCGGGTCAGCCGAAACTCATCGTAGGCGCCACCCGGCGAGGCGGTCGAGCACGCCCGTCCGCCGCCGATGTGGAAGCCCGCTGCCCGCGCCCAGGCTCTCCAGGAACCGGGTCAGGCCGCCGTCGGTCGAGTCGTCGAGCGCGACCACGCAGGTGACGCGGCCGTCGGCGCCGTAGATGCTCATCCGCGTGTGCGGCGGGCCGTCGGCCGGATCGAAGTAGCGCGAGACGCGCAGGCCCCGGCCGGACGCCTCGACGTCGGGGTGCGGCGGAAACAGGGCCACCACCTTGCGTCGCTGCGGGGCCGCGCACCACGGGCAGTAACGGTGCTCCCGCTCGACCGACTGACCACAGCTCCTGCAGACCACGTGACGCTGTCCCCTGCTCGCTCTGGGCCAAACGTACTCCTCGCGGGGCGGTCGTGCCACCCCGCCAGATCAGCGCCGTCGCAGCGCGTCGATCGGCGCCGTCTCGACGATCCCGGAGACCGCGCGGGCGAGGTCGCCGTTCGCCGTGACGAGCGCGTCCGCCTGCAGCCGGGTGAGCGCCACGTACTCGGCCTCGTAGGTCGTCTCCCAGCCGAGCTGCTCGGCGATCTCCCAGGCGTTCGCCTGGAGCACCTTGTCGCCGAGGAAGCGCACCTTCAGCGAGTTGATCCGCCGCACCCGCGCCCGGCCGTCGGCCGCCGAGATCTCGCCGCGGCGCGCCGCCCCGTACATCGCGGCGAGCGCCTGGGAGCGGACGAGCGTCGGCGCCAGGAGCTGATGCCCGGGTGCCACCTCGATCTCGCCGGCGGCGATCCGCATCAATGTCTCGCAGTCGACGACATACCGGGCCACGGCCACACGCTATCTCACGTTCGAGCGCCGCTCCCGTGTGACGCGAGGCTCAGCCGAGCGTCACCGACATGTCGTCGGCATAGAAGCACGTTCCCGGCGGGGCCGCCGAGACGTAGGCGTTCAGGTCGAGCGTCGAGGACCCGGGCGAGCTCGGTGTGTATGTGAGGGTGACCTGCTGCCAGCTCGAGGACAAGGTCAGCTGCGACGTCGCGGTGCCCACAAGCGTGGTCCCAGCGTACTCGCGGAAGCGGAGCTTCACCACCGAGCCGGCGGAATCCGCCCGCGCCCACATCGATGCGGTGTACGTCCCGGCCGCCGTCGTCTTCACCCAGTTCGGCGAGTCGTTCACGAGACAGGTGCCGACGCTCGCGGTCGTCGCGTTGGAGACCTGCGCCGACCAGTTCCCCGTGTGCCCGCCGCTCGTCCGTGTCAACGTGACGCCCGAGCTCGATCCGGAGGTGTTCCATCCGGTGAGGTCGGTCTCGAATCCCGGATTTCCGACGAACTCCTGCGAGCCCGGAGCGGCGACGTCCACCACGGCGGTCGCCGTCGCCGAGCTCCCGCCGGTGTCGGTCACCGTCACGGTGACCGTG
>Ga0207695_10009335_pt1 | contig 12134 bp, 12 predicted proteins | sample KBSC54metaG_FD_184354 | JGI IMG/M metagenome (GOLD analysis project Ga0207695, IMG submission 184354) | Corn rhizosphere microbial communities from Kellogg Biological Station, Michigan, USA - KBS C5-4 metaG (SPAdes) (version 2) | ecosystem: Host-associated > Plants > Roots > Rhizosphere > Soil...
TCGGCAAGAACACAGTCGCCATCGATTGGGACAAGGTGCGCCAGGTGGCGACGCAGGCGAACGGGATCCCGCAGCTCATCGGTATTCAGGCCGACTACACACCGCCCGCGGCTCCGGGGACGCAGACTCCGACTCAGGAGACGACGCTCAGCGCGGCGCCCCGCCACTCAAAGAGCGCAGCTGCCGGAGCAACCTGACGATTGCCCTGGCGCGCGAGAGGAGCGCCACCCCGGCGCTCACCTTGCCGACCCACCCGACCAGCCGGCGCTCGCGCATCATCACGAGAAGCGTCGCAAGCGATACCAGCCATTTCAGCGGATGACTCGCCGCTGAGGTCGGCGCCCGCCGGGTCCAGTTGGAGAACTGTGCCGCCGGGCTGAGCTCCGTCATCCGATAGGCGATCTCCAGGCGTTGCTGCTCGCAGCGGGCGATGAGGTTGAGTCGGCGCGCCTCGAGCTCGTGCAGGCGCCTCATGATCGTTCCCCGTTGGTGCCTGCCATGCGGCGCTGGTCGTGCTCGAATTGCGCGAGGGTTCCGGCGAGGAGCGGCGGACGCCCCCGAAAGATGCGCGCGCCGATCAAGCCGCAAATGACCGCCAATACGAGCAGCACCACCATGCTGCCCACGAGTCCTGCCATGCGGTGCGTTTCCCACAGCGCGATGATCACCGCCGTCAGCGCGAACACGATGGCGAGCAGCGCGCAGGCGACGGCCGCAAAGCCCCAGAGGAGGAGCTGCGCGACATAGACGAGATAGATCTCCGCTTCCACCGCGGCAAGATCGAGACGCGTCTTGACCGAATCGAGGATTGCAGCGAGGAGGCCGCGCACGAGGCCGGGCGCGCGCGGAACCTCAGGCTTCTCGAAAGCCTCCTCGGGAGCAGGAGCAACATGATCACTCATTTAGCGGCGGCCCATGAGCAGGCCGACGAGCAGCGCGATGCCCCCGACGACTGCGACCGCCGTCCAGGGATTGTCATGGACGTAGCCGTCGAGCATTTCCGCGCGTCCCTTGAGATCGCGCTCGATATCACCGAGCTGGCTGCGAAGCGCGTGCAGCGACTGCTCGGCGCGCCGACGCGCTTCGTCGGTCAGCTCCTCGGCATTCTCGGTGCTCGCCCGCAGCAGCTCCTCGGCATCTCTCACCAGGGTCTTGATATCTTCGGCCAGCTTTCCGGCATCGAACGTTGGGCTCATTGGAGCATCCTCAGGGTGGAGTTTCAGGCCAGTTTAGCCACGGTCATCGCCGCACGCACCAGGAGCAGCTCCTCGTCCACCGGGATGACCCGGACGCCGACGCGGCTGCCTGCTGTGCTGATGCGGGACTCGCTGCCCTTCGCGGCCTCGTTGGCGGCGGAGTCGAGCTCGATTCCCGCCCATTCGAGGCCGTGGAGGATCCGTGCCCGCACCTGCGGCACGTGCTCGCCCACGCCGCCGCCGAAGGCGACGCCGTCGCAGCCACTGAGCACAGCAAGATAGGCGCCGAGGTACTTCCGGGCGCGATAGCAGTAGAGCTCGACCGCCAGGCGCGCCCGCTCGGAGCCCTCATCGAGGAGAGACTGCGGATCTTCGTGGCTTCCGGCGAGGCCGGCCAGGCCGGAGCGCTCATTCAACATTTCGAGGACCTGATCGCCACTCAAGCTGAGTCGACGCTCAAGGTATGGCACGATGGCGGCATCGACATCGCCCGAGCGCGTAGCCATGACGAGCCCCTCGAGCGGCGAGAACCCCATGGACGTATCGAGGGCCCGCCCCTGCGCGAGCGCCGCGATCGAGCAGCCGCCCCCGAGCTGCAGGGTGATCAGGCGGCCGCCACTCGGGAGGGCCGGCTCGAGCTCGCACCACCGGCGCCACATCGCCTCGTGGGCGAGGCCGTGAAAACCGTACCGACGAACGCCCAGCTCGAGCGCGAGGCTGGACGGCAGCGCGTACTCCGCGGCTACCCGCGGCATGGCCGTGAAATAGGAGGTGTCGAATGCCGCGACCTGCGCCACATCGGTGCCGCAGATCTCCCGGGCGGCATCGATCCAGCGAAGCGCCACGGGATTGTGCAGCGGTGCGAGCTCTGATAGCTCGCCGATCGCCCGGCGTGCGGCATCGTCGATGAGCGTCGGGCCCGTGAAACGCGTACCCCCGTGTACCACCCGGTGCGCCACCGCGGTGGGACGGGTCATCTGCGCCAGAAACCCGCGCAGACTCGCCGCCGGGTCGAGTCTGCTGCCGGTGAGGTGCTGCGCTTTCAGCCGCGCCGGTACCGGTTGAGCCGCTCCGGGCCGCGTCTCGATGCGGAAGGCGGTCAGCTTGACCGAAGTGCTGCCCGTGTTGACGGTCAACACGATCATGGGGGGCTCATCGCTGTCATTGAGCGGTTATATTACGCACTAGCATTGCTCCTGCATTTGCCGGGAGGCTCCGATGGACACACAAGCCGTACGCGCACGCCTGCTCAAGCGCCGGGAGGAGCTGCAGATGCGGGCGAGCAGAGCGAGCGCTGACTTGAGACACGAGTCGGACCCCCTGAGCGCGGATTTCGCCGAGCAGGTCACGCAACGGGAGTCGGACGACGTCCTCGGTGCCATCTCCGAATCGGCGCAGCACGAGTTGCGCCTGGTTCAAGCCGCCCTGCGGCGCCTCGAGGAGGGCCGCTACACCACCTGCGTGGGCTGCGGCGAGCCCATCGAGGAAGAAAGGCTGCAGGCTGTGCCATACACGGACCGCTGCCGCACGTGCGCGGAAAGCACGCGGCCCCCGCGCGGCTCGCCACCCCCGCGCAAGGGTTGAGACGCAGTGCGGCCTTCCGGCGTCATTACCATCACGACGGACTTCGGACACCAGGGTCCCTTCGTCGGTGTCATGAAAGGCCGCATCCTCGGCCGCCTGCCGACGGCGCGGATCGTCGACCTCACGCACGAGATCGTGGTTCATTGGCCTGCCGAGGCAGGGTTCTGGCTGGCCAGAGCCTTCGAGTACTTCCCGCCTGGCACCGTACACGTGGCGGTCGTCGACCCCGGGGTGGGGACCTCCCGGGACATCATCATCGTGACCGCCGCAGAGCATCTGTTCGTCGCGCCGGACAATGGGCTCCTGGCGCCGCTGGTCGCGCGCCATCCCCGGGCCTCGATCGTGCGCCTGAGGCCTCAGGGGCTTGCGCGAATCGGCGTTCAGCACGCGAGCGCCACCTTCCACGGACGGGACATCTTCGCACCCGTCGGGGCCGAGCTCGCGGCAGGGCGCTGCAGCCCCGCCGACCTCGGTGAGCCCGCGGCCGCGAGCTCGCTGGTGCCTTCGTGGGTCGATGAGCCAGCCGTCGACCATGCGAGCGTCACCGGGCTCATCATCACCATCGATCACTTCGGCAACCTCATCAGCAACATCGACGCGGCCCTGATCGAGCGTTTTCGGCTGCCCTTGGTGCATGCCGGCAACCACGCTTTCCCGCTCCTTCGGACCTATGGCGACACGCGCCCGGGGCAGTACCTCGCGCTCATCAATTCCTTCGGCGTGGTAGAGATCGCGCGGGCGGAGCAGAGCGCGGCCGAAGGCCTGGGCCTCAGCCGGGGGGCGCCAGTGATCGTTCGGGATCGCACCGACGAGTAGCGCCTGCCCGTGGCGCCCGATGCCACGGAACGGTCACCCATCTTAGATATTGCTCTCGGCAGCGAATCCGTTATAGTTCGCTGCCTTGCTCCGTGCCCAAGACGCACTTACTCTTTGATTTAACTCAGGATTTGCACCGCTAGATGTCGGAACGAGACAACGAGAGCTTCGATCTCGACGAGGAATTCTTGAGCGGGGCCACCGAGGACAGCACCGACTATGACCGGCTGCTCGACCGGGTGGACAAGCGCGTTCGCAACCAGGTGAAACGCGGCAAAGCCGCGTGGAGCCGGCTGGAAGAAGTCCTGGCGGACAAGAAGCTCGAGAAGGACCTCCGCGACTTCGACGAAGAGCTGTAACACCGCCCCATGACTCGAGCAGGGCGGGCGGGCGCCTCGGCGCCGTGGCCCCGCCGGGGGGACTGCTCGATCCACGGCCTCATTTGGGCCTCACGCGGCCGCTGCCCCGCACCGCCGTTCGCCTCCGGAATACTCTCGTGACTCGCACCGCGTCCGACTGGATCGTCCTCAAATTCGGGGGGACCAGCGTCTCCTCGCTCGCCAACTGGCGCAACATCGCCAAAGTCGCCGCCGCCCGGCGCGCCGACGGTGCACGCGTGCTCATCGTGCACTCCGCGGTCACGGGCATCACCGATCGCCTGGAGAAGCTTCTGTCGGCGGCGCGCGGGGAGGCTCAGCAGGAGGAGCTGCGGATCATCGAGGAGCGCCACCGGCGGCTCGCGGCCGAGCTCGGCATTCCGCTTGGACCTGACTGCGAGCGCCAGCTCGGCGAGCTCGGCCAGATCGCGGCCGGCATCGCCCTCATCGGTGAGGTGAGCGATCGCACCCGGGCTCGCGTCATGTCGAGTGGCGAGCTGCTCGCTAGCGACCTCGGCGCACGGTTCCTGCGCACCCAGGGACTGGAAGTCGACTGGGCCGACGCGCGCACCATGCTGCTCGCCGAGGATCGCGCCAATGCGTCGGCCAAGGCGGGGCTGCTCAACGCGACCTGCAGCTTCGCGCCCGATGCGGCGCTCGAGGGGCGCCTCGAAAGCCTCGCGCCCATCGTGATCACTCAGGGCTTCATCGCGAGAGACACGGAAGGCAACACGGTGCTCCTCGGTCGCGGAGGCTCCGACACCTCCGCCGCCTATCTCGCCGCGAAGCTGCGCGCGCGGCGGCTCGAGATCTGGACCGACGTGCCGGGCATGTTCAGCGCCAACCCGCGCTCGACACCCACGGCACGCCTGCTGCGCTCACTTCACTATGATGAGGCGCAGGAGATCGCGACCAGCGGCGCCAAGGTGCTGCATCCGCGCTGCATCCTGCCCGTGCGGCAGTACCGGATTCCGCTTCATATCTATGCCACGCAGGTCCCGGACCTCGAGGGCACCGTGCTCACGGCCGAGGGGGCCGACGGCAACGCGCAGGTGAAGGCGGTCTGCACCAAGAAAGGCATCACGCTGGTCTCGCTCGAGAGTCCCGGCATGTGGCATCAGGTCGGGTTTCTCGCCGATGCCTTCCAGGTCTTCAAGAGTCACGGCATGTCGGTGGATCTGGTATCGACGTCGGAGACCACCGTCACCGTTTCGCTCGATCCGGCCGCCAACACGCTCGATGAGAGCCTGCTCGCCGGGCTGGTGAGCGATCTCTCGCGCCTCTGCCGCGTGCAGGTCATTGGGCCCTGTGCCGCCGTGAGCCTCGTCGGACGCAACATCCGCGCGATCCTGCACCAGTTAGGAGGCGCGTTCGAGTTCTTCGAGGAGCAGAAGATCTACCTCGTCAGCCAGGCGGCCAACGATCTCAACTTCACCTTCGTCGTCGATGAGCGGCAGGGCGATCGGCTGGTCGACCAGCTCCACGAGCTGCTCATCCGGCCGGTGCCGGGCGATCGGGTACTCGGGCCCACCTGGGAGCAGCTCTTCGCCAAGCCGCAGGCCGGTGCCGCGAGTCCGCCGCCATGGTGGCGCGAGAAACGCACGCGCCTCCTGTCGGCCCTCGGTGAGCGCGATGCGGCATACGTTTACGATCTCGATGCCGTGAGAGCGGCAGCGCGCGCGCTGCGCGCCATGAGCTCGCTCTCGCGGGTGCATTATTCGATGAAAGCCAACCCGCATCCCGCCCTGCTGCGGACGATGCGCGAGGAGGGAATCGAATTCGAATGCGTGGCGCGTCCGGAGGTGGAGCGGGTTCTCGCTCTCTTCCCGGACCTCGATCCGAAGCGTGTGCTCTATACGCCCAACTTTGCATCGCGCGATGAGTACCAGTGGGCGCTCGAGCGCGGCGTGCAGGTCACCGTCGATAACCTCTACGCGCTGGCAGAGTGGGGAAGCCTCTTCCGTAACCATGATCTCTTCGTACGTGTCGATACGGGAGTGGGCGTAGGGCATCACCATCACGTGCGGACGGCCGGGGCGCATGCCAAGTTTGGCGTGCCGGTCTCCGATCTCGAGCAGATAGCGCGGGAAGCGCGCAAGGTGGATGCGCGGGTCGTAGGTCTTCAGGCTCACGTAGGGAGCGGCATCCTCGATGAAATGACCTGGCAGCGCACGGCCCGACAGCTGACGGGGCTCACGCAGCGCTTCGAAGGGGTGCGGGTGCTCGACATCGGGGGTGGCCTCGGCGTGCCGGAGCGCAGCGATCAGCCGGGCCTGGATCTGCCCAAGATCGATACGCTGCTCGCCGCCGTGCGGGCCGAGTACCCCAGCCTCGAATTCTGGCTCGAGCCCGGTCGCTTTCTCTCGGCGCCCGCCGGCGTCCTGCTCGCCCGCGTCACTCAACTGAAGAGCAAGGGCGAGGTTCGCTACGTCGGGGTCGCGACCGGTATGAACTCCCTCATCCGGCCGGCACTCTATGGTGCATATCATGAGATCGCGAATCTCACCCGCCTGACGGAGCCCGCCACCGAGCTCGTGAATATTGTGGGTCCCATCTGCGAAAGTGCCGACGTACTCGGGCACGATCGTCTACTGCCCCCGACCCGGGAAGGTGATGTCATTCTGATTGCCAATGCCGGCGCGTACGGCCACTGCATGAGCTCGTCCTACAATCTGCGCGATCCCGCCGAGGAGCTCGTGCTCTGAAGGGCTCGACGCGACGTTCCTCCGGCGGGCGGTCCGGCTCGTCCGGCGGCCGGAAGAAGAAGTCCGCGGCTCGCCGCTGGGGGCTGGGCGGGCTCCTCACGGGCGTGGTGCTCGTCGGGGTGCTGGCCTTTGGCCTCTATGTCTACTACCTGAACGTTCTCGTGACGCACCGCTTCGAGGGTCTGCGCTGGACGTTGCCGGCGCATGTCTACGCCGCACCGCTGGATCTTTATGCGGGGCTCGACCTCTCGGCGCCGCAGCTCGAGCACGAATTGCAGCGGCTCTCCTACCACCCCGTGACCGACCTGGAGCAGCCGGGCACTTACCGGGTTACCGGGACGCGTATCGACGTCGCGCTGCGAGCGGTGCAATTCGCGGACGGCAGTCGGCCGGCAACGGTGTTGTCGGTACTCTTCGGCCCGACGGGTGTTCAGGACCTCAGGGACAGCACCGGACGAGAGGTGCCGGTGATGCGGCTCGACCCGCTCCTCATCGGCAGCCTCTTTCCGATCGACGGCGTCGACCGGATCGTGGTGACGCCGCAGGAGGTGCCGCCGCTTCTGCCGGCAGCCCTCAAGGCGGTGGAGGATCGCAGCTTCGACACCAACCGCGGCGTCGATCCTTGGGCGATCCTGCGCGCGTTCTGGGTGGACCTGCGCTCGCGCCGCTTCGAGGAGGGCGGCAGCACACTAACGCAGCAGCTCGTCAGGAGCTACTTCCTCTCCAACCGCCAGACCCTTGGGCGCAAGGTGCGCGAGGCCATCATGGCGATCTCGCTCGCCTCGCATTTCAGCAAGGCGGACCTCATGAATGCCTACATCAATGAGATCTTCCTCGGTCAGGACGGCAACCGCTCGATTCATGGGTTCGGGCTCGCGAGCGAATTCTATTTCGGCAAGCCGCTCTCGGAGCTCGACCTGCCGCAGATCGCAACTCTGGTGGCGATCGTGCGCGGCCCCACCTACTACGATCCACGCCGGCATGCGCAGCGCACGCTCGCGCGGCGCGATCTGGTGCTGAAGATTCTCACCGAGCAGGGGGTCATCAAGGCGGCCGACGCGCAGGTTGCGCAGCGCCAGCCCCTCGGTGTCACGAATGGCGCCTCCGGCGCCTACTATCCGGGATACCTGGAGCTGGTGCGGCGGACGCTGCAACGGGACTATCCGGAGAAGGAGCTGACCGAAGCCGGCCTTCGCGTCTACACCAGCCTGCAGCCGCGGGCGCAGGAGCTCGCCGAGCGCTCACTCGATGCGCAGCTGCAGGTGCTCGACAAGCGTCATCATCGGCGTGATGCGAAGCTCGAAGGCGCGGTGGTCGTGACCTCACCGCAGAGCGGTGATGTGCTCGCGATCGTGGGCGCACGCCAGGTCGACTTCGACGGCTTCAACCGCGCTCTGGATGCGCGCCGCTCCATCGGCTCACTGGTGAAGCCGTTCATCTATCTGACGGCACTCGAGACCGGCCGTTACAACGCTGCGACAGTCGTGCAGGACCAGCCGGTGAGCATCAAGCTCGCGACCGGAAAATTCTGGCGGCCCGAGAACTTCACGCGCCGCACTTACGGTCCCGTCCCAGTGGTGCGTGCATTGGCGGAGTCGCTGAATCTCGCGACGGTGGGAGTCGGCATGGATGTCGGCCTCGACAAGATTTCGGACACCCTGACGCGCTTCGGGCTGGAGCAGCCGCCGCAACAGGTGCCGGCGATGCTGCTCGGGGCCATCGACATCTCCCCGCTCGAAGTCGCGCAGCTTTACAACGGGCTCGCGAACGGAGGATTTCGCACGCCCCTGCGTGCGGTGCAGAGTGTGGTGAGCGCGGATGGCAAAGCGCTCAAGGCGTTCCCATTGCAGGTGACACAGGTGGCACCCACGGCCGATGTTTATGAGGTCGACAGCATGCTGGAGCAGGTCATGACGCATGGGACGGGCGTGCCTGCCATGCGCATCCTTCCTCCTGGGCTCGTGACCGCCGGGAAATCCGGCACTTCCTCGCAGGATCGCGACAGCTGGTTTGCCGGGTTCTCGGGCGGCGATCTCACCGTGGTGTGGGTGGGATACGATCACTACCAACCGACGGGCCTGACGGGCTCGGAGGGAGCGCTTCCGGTTTGGGCGCACCTGATGGCATCGCTCGGCACGCGGCCGCTCGAGATGCCGGAGCCCGAAGGGGTGACCGAGACCTGGATCGACTATCAGACGGGCATGGGGGCGCAGCCGGGCTGCGCTGGGACAGTGCCCGTGCAGGTTGCCCTGCCGATCGGCGCGCAGGTGACGCCGATGGCAGGGTGCAGTAATGGCACGACGGCGGGAACGCTGTTGGACCGGGCGGGGCGCTGGGTGCATCGCCTGGTGCATTGAGGTGGTTTGAAGATGAAGAAGATGATCGCGGCGGCCGTGGTGGTGGGTCTTCTGGCCTCGTGCGCGGTGTTGGGTCCGCCGGTGCCGCAGACACCGGAGTCGACACCCGGCAATCCGCAGGGGCCGGGAACCTCACAGGCGCCGGGGTCTGCGCGTCCCGGGACCCAGACACCGCCCGAGGGTGCGCCTGCCCAAGCGCCGCCCTCGCCGCAGCAGCGGCAGTTCACGCTGGGCGCGGCGGCGGCGTCCCTGGTCGGGGTGGCCCATACTCAGGAGCAGAGCCGCAACTACGGTGTGGCAGCCGAGACGCTGGAGCGCGCCTTGAGCATCGAGCCGCACAATCCTCTGGTGTGGATCGAGCTCGGGCGGGAGAACATTCTGGCGGGCAACCCGACCCAGGCCTATGGGATGGGACGCAAGGCGCTCTATCTGGCGAGCGGCGATCCGCACGCGCAGGCGAGCGCCTGGCAACTGATTGCCGCCTCGCTGCGCGCGCAGGGGCGGAATGATGAGGCTTACGCCGCCGAAGAGCGGGCGGTGGCACTCAGCCCGAACTAGGGCTGCGGCCCGCGGTGGTTACAACAGCCGCTGCCACAATCTCCAGAACCAGGCCTTGAAGCGCTGCAGCGTGCCCTGCTGGCGCACGGTCTGCCAGCCGATCAGCTTTCCGTGACCTATGTCGGTCAACATGGTCTGCCGGAGCTGGTTAGCCGTCGCCGTCCCGAGCACCACGACGTCGACCTCGTCGTTGAAAAGGATGCTTCGCTGGTCGAAGTTGGACGAGCCGACCAGCGACCAGACATTGTCGACCACCATGCTCTTCGAGTGCACGATGCCATCACTGCGCTCGTAGACCTTGATACCTGCGGCCAGCAGCTCCGGATAATAGGAGCGCTGCACGGCAAGCACCGCGTTGGCATCACTATGGGAGGGTAGCAGTACGCGCACGTCGACACCACGCCGAGCGGCTGCCCGCAACGCGCGCAGCTCCTGACGCGTGGGGACGAAGTAAGCAGCCGTCATCCAGATGCTGCTCTGCGCAGAGCGTATCGCCGTCAGGACAGACACGTAGTAACGCGTGGCGAGCTGGGCGGGGCTACTGCCGATGACGCGGACGATCTCCTTACCTTGCGCCGCGCCTTTGATCGGGTCGTCCGCCGGCAGCTCCGGGCCCTTCTGCTCCTGCCAGTGCTGGCGAAAGAGACTCGACAGCACGGGCACCACGGGGCCGCGGATCTCGAGATCGACATCGTGCCAGACGGGATGGGCCGATTGCTGCAGCGCCTGCTGCTCTTTGGTCGTCTGCAGCGCGTGGGTGAGCGCCGGCGCACTCTCGTACGTGGTGCTGAGATTCACGCCGCCGACGATGGCGACTCTGTCATCCGCAATCAGGATCTTGCGGTGATCGCGCTGGTTGAGGGACAAAGGTCCCTTGAGGGGATTGATCGGGTTGTATTGCACGAGCTGCACGCCGGCAGCGCGCAGGCGTGCGTAGAACGCCGCGGGCGTGCCGAGCGATCCGACCGCATCGTAGATCACTCTCACGCGAACGCCCGCGCGACTCTTCGCTACCAGGACATCGCTGAGCTTGCGGCCGCCGCTCTGTACGTCCTGCAGCGTGTAGTACTCGAGATAGAGGAAGTGTCGCGCCCCCTCCATCGCGCCGAACATCGCCGGAAACGTCTGCGCGCCGTCTACCAGCACGCGGACGCCGTTGCCGGTATAGAGCGGGCTTTCGGCGACGATCTGCTCGATGGCGAGCTGGCGGGCGAACGCATCGGCATCGGGCGCCTGGGCGGTGATGCGGGCGAGGACTCTTTTCGCCTGCCGCCTCGAGAGAGGGCCGCGCGCGCCGTCGACCCGTATCTGCTGTGAGCCCGAAGCTTCCTCGAGCAGCGCGTGCTCGTTGACGGTCGGCAGCTGTGCACAGGAGCAAAGTGCGGTGAGCGCGACGGCGGCCAGGAGAAAAGTGCGCATGGTGCGTGAAAATCGAGCGGACGGCGCCTGCAGCGAGGCTCTGTCGCCCGTGCACCAAGAATCATACCTGCGGCCGAAGCTTCAGGGGCTCATTCCGCCCCGCGCGGGCGCCCGGGCGCCGGGAGCACCCCGCCGCTCGAATCAGTAAAGTCGCCACCTCAGTCCGGCGAAGACCTCATTCTGTACGCGCACATCAGGCTCGGCGATGGTCGTGACCTTGAGCCACCGGTAGCCGGCGAGACCCGCGAGGCGCTCCGTGAAGCTCACTTCAGCGCCTGCGGTGAAGTCGTACAGGTTGTGAGCCGAGCCGAAGGTCAGCACGCCGGGCGAGTAGAAGGCACTGCCGAAGGCCGCGATTCCCCACCGCGGAATGAGGGCGTAGCGCGCGCTTGCGCCGAAGGCGACGGCGAAGATGTCCGTCTTGTTGAGCCCGGAGAGGAGCGCGAGGTACCCCTTCGGCCCAACGTCGATCTTCAGTCCCGGAAGCAGGTTGAAATTGGTGTGAAACATCAGGGCCGTCGAGGCGATGATGTCGCGGTTCTCGGAGAGCAGGAACCCATAGTCGAGATTGCTCCGCCCGGGGCCGGTCACTTCCCACGGCGAGGGACCCAGGTACCGGAGCTGAACCACGCTGTTGCCACCCATGGCTTCGATGGCAGTGGTGTTGTCGTTGGCGCGCGGCTCCTGTGCGTGCGCAGCGCTCGAGAGAACGAGGAACAGAGCTCCCAAAGCGAGACCATACTTCATGGTTTGATCCCCCTATCCGCTGTTGGCGCGATTGCCAACTTTGCGGGGTCATGACGGGCGTCGCCAGATTCGTTCCCGCGGAAAAACCAGGCTCGGGCGCGAGCCTGGTATCCAACCAATCGTCGGCGAGGCTGTCAGCTCGACCGTGTTGGTTGCGGACGGGCTCCGCTAAGGAGCTCGGTCTGCGCTGGCAGCGGCACGACGCGGTTGCGCGTGCCGGGACTCGAGCTCCGCAACCACATGCTCGAGCCGCAGGCCGCGGCTCGCCAGCAGGAGCAGCAGGTGATAGAGGAGGTCGGCGGACTCGGCGATGAGCTCGCGCTCTGACTGCGCCACGGCCGCAAGCGCGACCTCCAGGCCTTCTTCGCCGACCTT
>Ga0207695_10009339_pt1 | contig 12130 bp, 7 predicted proteins | sample KBSC54metaG_FD_184354 | JGI IMG/M metagenome (GOLD analysis project Ga0207695, IMG submission 184354) | Corn rhizosphere microbial communities from Kellogg Biological Station, Michigan, USA - KBS C5-4 metaG (SPAdes) (version 2) | ecosystem: Host-associated > Plants > Roots > Rhizosphere > Soil...
CCCTGACCCGTTCACAGAGCTGAGGCGGCTGCTGGACCAAAATCTGGCTTACAACTATGGCGACCAGACGTTCAAAGCGCTTGACGCGGGCAACATGGAGAAGGCGCGCGCCGCGGCCCAACAGGCGCTGCGTTATTCACCGAATAGCTTTGGCAGCCACATGCGATTGGCGTTTCTCGATTACGTAATCGGCGACAAGACGGCATCCCTGGATGAATTTGCCAAAGCCAAGGCGCTCAATTCCAAAGATTTCGACAAGCAATGGAAAGAAGATGTGGAGTTTGATCGCTTCAAGCCGATGGCCAGCGATAAAGAATTTTTACAGAAACTGTTTCCCAATGGCGTGCCGCAGTAGCAGCGGTCACGCCGTGTTTTAAGGGACTGATAGCTTGCGTGCTTCGCCGGTTGAGTCCAAAACACCGGGCATGCATCTATTGCACATGCCGAACTCAAATAAATTCAGCCTAAGGGAATCAATCGCACTTCTTACGCGAACTCCAGCAACATTGAATGCGCTGTTGCGCGGCCTGCCCGACGTGTGGACGCATGGCAATGAAGGCAAAGATACCTGGAGCGCCTTTGATATTGTGGGCCACCTGATTGTTGGCGACCGCACTGACTGGATGCCGCGGGTAAGGACGACCCTAGAGCATGGCGAGACGAAGCCATTCGAGCCATTTGACCGGCTTGCACAAAAGAAAGAGAGCGAGGGCAAATCTCTGGAGCAGCTTCTGGACGATTTTGCGCGACTGAGAAGCGAGAACCTGGCTGCGCTGCAGGCGTTGAATCTGCAATCGGCAGATTTGGCCCGGCGAGGGACACATCCCGCTCTGGGAAGCGTAGCGTTATCTGAACTTCTGGCTACGTGGGCCGTTCACGATCTCACACATCTGCATCAACTCTCGCGGGTGATGGCATACCAGTATCGTGAAGCCGTGGGGCCGTGGAGCGCGTTTCTGGGCGTGCTGAAGTGTAGTGGGCACAGCGCGCCGTAATTGTGGCTCAAGGCCGCTTCGCGCGAACAATTTTCCAAGACCTCAATCCGCTATTTCAGTTTTAGCTCCGTGTGCGCTTCGGCCAGTTCCTGGCGTCCGGGGTTATCGGCACGCTCGGCAACTTTGAGCAGTTCACGGAAATGTGCCTGCGCCGCATCGCGATTGCCGGCCAGCTTTGCCGCCTCAGCAGCGCCGTATAACGCCCGGAAGCGATTGGGTTCCTTGGTCAGCGTGGCTTCAAATTCCTTAAGGGCTTCCGACGGGAGCTTTAATTCCAGCAACATCTCTCCTAGTTGTTCGCGTGCGGGCGTGAGCGGTCCCGGCGTGACCGCGTTCTTTTCGGTCTGGTCTTCGCGTTGGGCGGCGGCACGCATTGCCGCGATAGCACTCTGGTGGTCGCCTTCAGCAAATGCCAGCCATGCGGCCACTTCCTCCCGCTGAATTTCCACCTGGTTGGCCCAATAAGCCTCTTTCATGCCGGTAAGCTTGTCGCGAAGTTGTTCCAGAGAGTTGATGGCGGCGCGTGCGGTATCGCCATCTTTGAGGTGCGCAGCGCCCAGGCCCCGGGCAAAGTATGTGATCGCGTCAGTGTGTGGAAACGGACTGGGATAGGGCTCAAGCTTTGCCGCATCCGCCCAGGAACGCCGTTCCAGACAGTAGCGGGCAGGAATCGCGGCGTGAGCAAAGTATGCCGCAACAGGAGGGGCCGCTCCGCTGATTAACACTTTCGGGTCAAAGCGCGAGAATATCTCAGTAGATGATTCCACCAAGCTCTGTGCGGCGCGGTCCTGGGCCGTCTGCAAATAGGCATAGACCATGTAGTCGCTCGCGTGCAGCTCTTCGCCTGTCTGCCCTTCGCTTTTTGCGGAAGCCGCGGCGGCCATGTTGGCGTTGATGGAATCCTGCCAGTAGCCAACGCGCGTGAATGTATGGGACGGCATGTGCAGGGCGTGCGGCGCCGACGGCGCAATCTGGCCATAGCGCCGTGCAGCTTCAACGGCCCGCGGAGCCAGCGGGGGAACGTCGTACGTGTGGATGATGTAATGCGCCAATCCCGGATGATCTGGGTACTGTGCAAAAAGTTTTTCCAGCATTGCGCCGGCCTTGAGTTGTTTGGCATAAGTCTTATCGGCCGGATCGGCGGCCGCGGCGAGCGCCAGCGCGTAGAAGATCGTAGCTTCGGTATCGTCGGGATAAGCGGCGCTCACAGCGGACATTGCGCCTTCATACGCCACAATCCGTGAACGCTGGTCGGTCTTCGCGGCGTCGGTATAAAGATGCGCGACTGCCTCGATATAAGCGCGCTCACGCTCGGTCTTTGCAGCCGCGGCCCGCCCGCTCTCGATGGCTTTGAGTCCCTTCTCCAGTTGCGTCTGGGACTTCAGACCGGCGGCAAAGGGATTGCCCCAACTACTCAGTGCGATACCCCAGTAGGCGATTGCGCACGAGGGATCGTTGGCGAGGATGGCATTGAATCCTTCAATGGCGGGCGCAAATTGGAAAGAATGCATGAGAGCTACGGCGCGATTGAACTGCGGTTGCGCTGCCTTATTGCACGAGGTGCTGAAGGCCACGGTGCCCAGATGCTCAGAGACAGCGTGCTTGTGGTCGGCCTGGGCGCGAGTTAAAGCGGGTGCCGTCAGAGCAACCAGGAAAAGCAACGAGCCGAAATGAACTCGCATAAGTTTGTCCTTTATGTAGAAGATACGTGTGCCATTCTACTCCGCATTAGGAAATCCCCTGCGTCAGGGGATCCAAACCAGTGCTGCGGCAAAAGACTACAATTTAAGAAGAAGATTTCACGACGGATGGAATGATTCAATGCCCAAGACACTTACCCAGGAAGATCTAATTACCAACGCCGGACCGCTAACCCAGGAAGAATTGCGCAGGATTGATCGTTACTGGCGGGCGGCAAATTATCTATCGGTGGGGCAGATTTACCTGCGCGATAATGCGCTGCTGCGCGAGCCTTTAAAACTGGAACACACGAAACCGCGGTTGCTGGGACATTTTGGCACTACGCCCGGCCTCAACTTTATATATGCGCATATGAATCGCGTGATCCGTAAGAACGATCTCAATGCCATTTATGTGACAGGGCCGGGGCATGGCGGGCCAGGCATTGTGGCCAATACTTATCTGGAAGGGACATACACTGAGCTTTATCCCAAGATCACGCAGGATGAGGCGGGGATGCAGAGGCTTTTTCAGCAATTCTCATGGCCCGGAGGCATTCCCAGCCATGCGTCGCCGGACACGCCGGGCTCGATTAACGAAGGGGGCGAGCTGGGATATTCATTGCTGCATGCGTATGGAGCGGCATTTGATAATCCTGATCTGCTGGTGTGCTGCGTGGTGGGCGATGGCGAAGCAGAAACCGGCGCGCTGGCAACCAGTTGGCACTCGAACAAGTTTCTAAATCCAGCACGCGATGGCGCGGTGCTGCCGGTGCTGCACCTGAATGGATACAAGATCGCCGGGCCAACGGTGCTGGCTCGCATTCCGAGAGAAGAGCTGGTCGATCTGTTTGTTGGATGCGGGTACAAGCCGTACTTTGTGGAAGGCGACGATCCGCCGCTAATGCACCAATTAATGGCGACGACGTTAGACAAAGTGATTGCCGAGATCAAAGACATTCAGGCGGAAGCGCGCAAAAATTCCAATGCGCCGCGTCCGCAATGGCCGATGATTATTCTGCGGAGCCCAAAAGGCTGGACCGGGCCAAAGACCGTGGATGGGCTGCAAATCGAAGGAACTTTCCGGGCACACCAGGTTCCAGTGACCGATCTGGATAAGCCGGGTCATCTAAAGATCCTTGAGCAATGGATGCTGAGCTACAAGCCGGAAGAGCTGTTCGATAAAAACGGCAAATTGATACCGGAGCTGGCGGCGCTGGCGCCGAGTGGGAATCGGCGCATGGGAGCGAACCCGCACGCGAATGGCGGTTTGCTGCTGAAAGAGTTGAAGATGCCGGACTTCCGGCAATATGCGGTTCAGGTGACGCAGCCGGGCGGCGAATTTGATGAGTCGACACGGGTGCTGGGCAAGTTTTTGCGGGACGTGATGAAGCTGAATCTGGAAAGCGCGAATTTCCGCGTGATGGGGCCGGATGAGACGGATTCAAATCGGCTGTCAGCAATTTTCGATGTGACGGGCCGAGTTTCCATGGCCAAGATTCTTGCTAACGACGTGCATGTGAGCCGGGACGGACGGGTAATGGAAGTCCTGAGCGAGCACATGTGCCAGGGATGGCTGGAAGGCTATTTGCTTACTGGGCGGCATGGATTTTTCTCGTGCTATGAAGCGTTCATTCATATTGTGACCTCGATGTACAACCAGCACTCCAAGTGGCTGGAGGCGGTGCGGCATATTCCATGGCGCAAGCCGATCGCGTCACTCAGCTATCTTCTTACGTCGCACGTATGGCGACAGGACCATAACGGATTCAGCCATCAGGACCCGGGATTTCTGGATAATGCCGTCAACAAGAAGCCGGAAATTGTGCGCGCTTATTTTCCGCCGGATGCGAACACGCTGCTCTCAGTGGCGGACCACTGCCTGCGCAGCAGGAATTACGTGAACATTATTGTTGCCGGCAAGCAACCGGAGTTGCAGTGGCTGGATATGGATGCCGCGATCAAGCACTGCACGGCTGGAATCGGCGTATGGAAATGGGCGAGCAATGATGATGGCGGCGAACCCGATGCAGTGCTGGCATGCGCGGGAGATGTACCGACTCTGGAAATCCTGGCCGCCGTTTCATTGCTGCGACAACATGTTCCCACTTTGAAGCTAAGGGTTGTCAACGTGGTGGACTTGATGACCTTGCAGGCAGCCGGCGAGCATCCGCACAGCTTGAGCGATGAGGCGTTTGACGCGCTGTTTACTACGAACAAGCCGGTGATTTTTGCATATCACGGCTACCCCTGGCTAATTCACCGGTTGTGCTACCGCCGCAGGAACCATGACAACATGCATGTCCGTGGCTATAAAGAAGAAGGAACTACAACGACTCCGTTTGATATGGTCGTTCTCAACAATATGGACCGCTTCCAGCTTGCCATCGACACCATCCACAGAATTCCCGGACTCAAAGCCGATGATGCGGTTGCGTTCTTCAAGAGCAAGCTAGCAGAGCACAAGAAGTATGTGGCATCGCACGGCGAAGATATGCCTGAAGTGCAGAACTGGCGCTGGAGCTGAGATCATTGCCAAAATTGCCAGAAATTCGCCAAAATTGAAACCCACATCTTCTCAGGTGCCAGTTTTCGATTGTCAATCGGTGTACTTCTTGCAATTTTGGCGATTGTGCAAGTTTCCTATGATCTGCCGCTTTTGCTGTAATCAGGAAGTTTATAGATGGAACAAAATATTCTCTGCCTGAATGGCGGATCTTCGTCGCTGAAATTTGCTGTGTATAAAGTCTCAGACACAGGCGAAGAACGAATTTTTTCGGGGGCCATTGAAGCAATTGGCGCGCAGGGGGGCAGAGCATGGTTACGCGCCGGCGATAAGGTGCTCTTAGACCAGAGCGGCTCATTTCCTGATCACACCGAAGCTGTAAAGACGATGTTTGCGGCATTGAAAGCGCAGGGCACCCCCACGCTGGAGGCGGCGGGGCATCGGATTGTGCATGGCGGCCCCAAGTTCACAGCGCCGCAGCTGATTGACGCTCATCTGAAAGGGGCACTCAAAGAGTTAATCCCTTTTGCGCCGCTGCATCTACCAAACCAGGTTGCGATGATAGAAGCAGTCGAAGCGCATTTTCCTGACTTGCCGCAAGTGGCCTGCTTTGATACGGCGTTTCACAGCGGAATGCCGGAGGTGGCGCAGCGGTTTGCATTGCCGCAAAAGCTCTGGGAGCAGGGAATCAGACGCTACGGTTTCCATGGGCTCTCTTATGAATATGTCGTCAACAAGTTGGGACGAGAGCTGGGGCGGCGCGCCATTATTGCGCATTTGGGAAATGGAGCCAGCATGGTGGCGCTGAAAGACGGCTTATCCATGGATACCAGCATGGGCCTGACGCCTACCGGCGGATTCATGATGGGAACGCGCAGCGGCGACCTTGATCCCGGAGTGCTTATGCACCTGTTGAAAGCAGGCTACTCTGCTGACCGACTGGAAGAATTAGTCGACCATAAGGCTGGATTGCTTGGAGTGTCCGGGCAGACCAGCGATATGAAGGCCCTTTTGGAGAAGAGCCACGTAGATAGCGCCGCTCGGTTGGCTGTGCAAATGTTTGCCTATCAAGTGCGTAAGTTCATTGGTGCCTATGCAGCCGTGCTGAATGGGCTGGATACTCTGGTGTTTACCGGCGGCATTGGCGAGAGAGCGGCAGAGGTCCGCGTAAAGATTTGTTTAGGCCTAGAACATCTAGGTGTCGTCCTGGATACGCGGGCCAACCACCAAAATGCCGAAGTGATCAGTCTGCCCGCCAGCAAATGCACCGTACGCGTGGTCCAAACCGACGAAGACCTGATGATTGTGCGCCACACCCGTGAAGTAGCTCTCTCCAGCGCAGCCTAAACACGATTGCAGCTGCGGGGGTCGCTTGGCGTTATCCTCAAGCCACGCGAGTCGCAATACGAGGCATGTTCCAGCCGAGAGACAGCGGAAATGGATGCAAGCTTTAGATAGTGTCGGTGGCCATGCGCCAAAAAAAAAGCTAAAGAGATAAACAAAGTAAGGTGACACAGATTAACTTGACGGTTTCTTAGACTCCATTTCACGTGAAATGACGTCGAATACTCTGTAGGTTCAATGGTTAGCTCCGCACTATGTCTAAGATATTTCTTATAGATTTTGCACGACTAGAGCATTGTAATTATTAACGCGTGATTTAGAATGACCAGAATTTATGGTTTAGAATGACCAGAATTTGTTAGCGCATGCCGCCCCCTTAGATTTTGGAGAAGAATCCCCGATGCGGATCCTGATCGCAGAAGACGATGCTCCGCTGGCGACGGTCATCGCCCAGGCATTCAAGTCTGAAGGTCACGTAGCTGAGGTTGCCTGTGATGGCCATGATGCGCTGCAGCGCATGCAAAAAGAAGAATTTGATTTCCTCGTTCTTGACCTAAACCTTCCCGTCATTTCCGGCAGTGAAGTGCTTCAAAAGGTGCGAAGCGAAAACCCGGACGTCCCTATCCTGATTCTGACGGCAACGGACGAAGTGGCGGAACGGGTAAGCTGCCTGGACGCCGGCGCCGACGATTACCTGACGAAGCCGTTCTCATTCTCAGAGCTCTCTGCGCGCATACGGGCGGTGCTGCGGCGCAAAAATCAGCCTGGGCAGGCATATCTAAAAGTGGCCGACCTGGAATTGGATTACATGCAGAGGACCGTGCATCGCGGGGGCCGGGTTATTGAATTGACGCCCAAGGAATTTGCCTTGCTGGAATACTTTATGCGCAATCCTGGCAAACGTATTACCCGCAACATGATCATTGAGCACGTCTGGAAGCTTTCACCCGATACCATGACCAATGTGGTTGACGTGTATGTCAACTACCTCCGCAAAAAGATTGATGAAGGCGCAAAAGTCAAATTGATATGCACGGTGCGGGGAGTAGGGTATGAGTTTGGAGATAATGACGCCGATGACTCAGAAGATGACGAAGACGAGTAAGAGAAGAGATTTGCGATATTCTTTAGTGAGCGTTTGAACCTGGACCCATCGTTGGCGGCTGTTGTTGAAGTTCAAGATTGCGTCAGAACAAATGCTCGCCCGTTTTGCGAGTAACGTTTGACCGGCTATTTCTTTTCAGGGGAAGCGAGGCGGCCCTTAAGTTCTTCAAGAGCCTGTTTGGCGTCCTCAGAGTTTGGATTTACGCGAAGGGCCTGTTCAAATGCCCCGATCGCCTTTTCGGGTTCATTGCTGTTCAAATAGGCTTCGCCCAGGAACACCAACCCGTCATCATCCTGAGGCTGTGCTACTGTGTACTGTTCCAGTAAATGTGCGGCCTTTGAATAGTTTCTCTGGTGCCAGGCAATTGCGGCCGCGGTTTTCTTCGCTGGCGGTCCTTCCTGCTGGACCAACTCAGTTGCTCCGGCGGCTACAATCATGGAAGTGACGACCAAAGTTCCCAATTGCAATATTTTGTTGTGCCGGGCAAACGCGCTCAAAGGCAATCCGACAAGCAATCCAGTGACGAACCCTCCCAGATGGCACATATTGTCAATGTTGCCGTACATGCCAAACATGAAGTTGAAAATTGCAAAAAATGCCATGCTACTAAAAATGGCCTTCTTCTCACCGGCCGGAATAGCAAAATTGCCAAATTTGACGCCTGCCAGAACGGCGCCCACAATGCCGAAGATGGCGCCGGACGCCCCGAGTTCAGAGCGCTGGTGATTGGACGCAATGCTAAGGAGCGCACCACCGACGCCGGTGACCATGTAGATTGCAAATGTCTGCCATTTCCCGAAGAGACGTTCTGATAGCGGTCCCACATACCAAAGGCACCACATGTTCAGGCCGATGTGGAGAAGGTTCGCGTGCAGAAAACCGGCCGTGAACAAGCGCCAATATTCGCCACTGAGAGTAAGCGGGCCACTATTTACGCCCATGGACCTCAGGTCAATTCCCGGAAAAAAATCCACAATGTAGGCAATGATGCTGATGGCCATCAGCAACGTCGTCGCGGGGTGTGCCGCCAAACCACCCATCGACATGGATCGGCGCGCACGACCTGTGGCCGCGCCGGCGCAACGGTCACACAGAACGGGCGCGACTCCTTCTTCGTTTACAGCAAGGGCGGTACCGCATTTAAGGCAGTTAGGCATTAATAACAGAATAACAAGAATGTCAAAATTGCATTGGCTGCCGCTTGTTTTGGCCTACTTCGATGAGTTGGCAGGAGGAGCGTCCTTCGTCAATTGGTTAACGCGGCTGACTTCCGCTGCGGCTTCACCCGTCTTGCCTTCCATGGTAAGTATTTCTGCCAGCAGTTTGTGGGCATCAATGCTTTTGAGATCCAGCTGAACCGCGCGACGAGAATTGCTCTCTGCCTCGGTCAGATTGCCGGCGTCTTTCAGTGCCTCCGCGTACCAGTAGAAAATACCTGGATCAGGCGCACTACCGGGGATTCCTTTTCTGAACAAGGCCACAGCTTTGTCGGTCTTCTTCTGGTAGGCATAAATCTCGGCAAGATATACCTGCATATATGGATCATCCGGTTTAATCGTCAGTCCACGTTCATATTCCTGGGCTGCTTCATCAAGGCGGTTTGCACGGTGGTATGCGGCACCCAGCAGAGCATGTCCAGCGGCATTATCGGGACGAGCGGCAACGTACTTCTGCAAATGGGGGATAGCTGCATTTGGATCGTTATGGTTGAAAGCAGTTTCACCCTTGCCGAATTCAACAGCGTATTGCTTGGCCCGGATCACTGGCACAAAAAGCAATATGACAAGGACGGCGCTGACGGCGAGCACCACTCTGCGGCGGGCCGGCCGTTCCTCAGGAGTAGCGTTAAAGGTTCGAGCAAGGAAAAAACCCGCGGCCAAGCCGGTGACGAGCCCGCCGAGGTGAGCCATATTGTCAATGTGGCCCTGAAGGCCAAAAAGCAGATTTAGGAAAGCAAAGCGGACGACGTAGCCGAGCAGCTTTCGCACGCTTGCGGGCTGAAGTCCAAGGTTGCCAAAGTACAGGACGCTGATCAACGCGCCAGCGATGCCGAAGATTGCGCCTGAAGCGCCCGCGCTCACGCGCATGGGGTCCCAGCTCAAGCTCAACAGGGAAGCTCCGATTCCCGTTACCAGGTACAGCCCTAAGAGAGAGACAGAGTCAATTAACTTTTCCGCTAACTGTCCCAGCGACCACAGGCACCACATGTTGCCAAAAATATGGATGATGCCAAAGTGCAGAAACATTGATGTAATCAGCCGCCAGTACTGGCCGGACAGCGTGTACGGCCCATAGTCGGCGCCCCAGCGCAGGACTTGATCTGTCCGTGGGCTTATCCAGGAAACTCCGGAAGCCACCATGATGATGAAAATGGCGAGATTGATGGCAAGCAGGACAATGGTTGCCGTGGCCGGCTTTGTGGCAACCGTGGCTTGTTGTGGCAAGCGAAGAGCTTCCGCTGAGAGCGGACCGGGCTCAGCGGGAAGCTGGGACCGGCAGGTCTTACAGTAAGCTGAAGCCTCACCGAAAGAAAACGACGGTAATTCCGCGCCACACTGGCGACAGTTTGCCAATTGAAAGGCCCTCGACTTTTCCCGGCTTATTGTATTTGGAAGCGTCCTGCAAAGTGCCGCTAATCTTGTTAGAATTTTAGTGTGGAACCTTCTTTACTTACCCGCAGCATCCAGAAGCGCCCTGATACCTGCAAATTTGAGGGACGAATCCTATTTCTGACCGAAGACCCTGAGCTGATCCGGCGGCAGTTGTCCGGGGAAGACCTGCCGTGGGACACGAAGAACCCGCAGAACAATCCCAAGCTGCGCGACGACATCTCCACTGACGAGATTACTCCGGCGCATATCTGCTTCTTTTTTGATGAGAAGTTGGGTGAGTGGCCTTATACCGGCCTGAAGTGCGGTAGTGAAGTCCCGATCAAGCGCGGAGACGTGAAGAAGGGCGGCTTTGTGGCTGCCGTGAGCGGCAAGCGGCGGGGCAAAGGATCGAGCCGCGAACAATCGCCGTATGCGGAGCTTTCTGCGGGAATCAAGCTGGTGATCGCGGAAAATATTGAGCGCATTTACAAACAGAATTGCCAGAACCTGGGCGTGCTCACGTCAACGGACTTTAGCTTGATCGATAAAGTGCGCGCCGGGGAAGTGATTCCGCTGAACAAATTTACTGAAGGTGAAGACGACATCACGCGCCAGATTATCGAGTACGGCGGGCTATTCCCGTTCAATGTGGCGCGCATGCAGAAGAAAGTTTTTCTTCCGCCGATTACGACCGCAAAGCGGCCAATGACGATTGCAGAAAAGATTTTTGCGCGGCACATGCTGAACGCAGAAAACGAGCAGGGCGTCGGGTCGGTGAAGCCGGGCGATTCAGGCTTTGCCCGCACCGATCTCCGGTTTAGTCATGAGTATGTGACGCCGATGTCGGCAATCTTCTTTGAACATTTTGTAGGCAAGGACGCGAAGGTCAACGATCCGGCGACGATCCTGTTCTTCCGCGACCACCTTACTTTTCTGGATGAAGTGATTTCAGAAGAAAAGAAGAAGATGGGGCTGCTGGACCTGGCAGGGCAGCTTAAATACAAGCAGGAAGACTTTGCGGCCAAACAGGGCATCAGGCTGCACGGCGAGTTGAAAGACCGCAAGGGTTCTGAAGGAATCTGCCATTCCATTGTGGCTGAGACGTATGCGCTGCCGGGACAGATGAATGTCGGCTCTGATTCCCATACACCGCACGTGGGCGCGGTGGGCTGCATTGCGTTTGGCATCGGGACTACTGACGTCTTTAATTCATGGATCACAAAAGACGTTCGGGTGAAAGTGCCGGAGTCAGTGAAGGTGGTTGTTCGCGGCAAGCGCAAGCCTAATGTGACGGCGAAGGATTACATTTTGCTGCTGCTAAGCATGGAGTACATCCGTAGCGGCAAGGCGCTGGCGAAAGTGATGGAATATTCCAGCGAGGCCATTGAAGCGCTGAGCGTGGACGAACGCGCCACCATGACGAACATGGCGGCGGAGATCGGCGGCTTTACCGGCATTGTTGCGCCAGACCAGAAGACCGTGGAATTCCTGATGGAGCGTCGTGGCATGTCCCGCGCCCAGGCAGAAAAGTATTGCGAAGGATTGTTCAGCGATCCGGACGCGCAGTATGCGCATGTGATCGAACTGAATGCCGATGACATCACGCCGATGGTCGCCACGCCGGGTGATCCAGGCAACGGCAAGTTTATACGCGACCTGAATACGCCTGTTCCAGTGGAGATCGCCTACGGCGGAACGTGCACAGCGGGCAAGAACGCCGACATGGATATGTATGCTCAGGTGCTTTCTGACGCGCTGCAACAAGGCAAGCGTGTGGCTGAGAGCTGCAAGTTTTATATCCAGTTTGGCTCGCAGGAGACGCGCGAGTATTGCGTGCGCAAAGGATATCTCGACATTTTCAAGCGCGTTGGCGCAACCGTGATTGAGCCGAGCTGCGGCGCGTGCATTAA
>Ga0207695_10009341_pt1 | contig 12129 bp, 12 predicted proteins | sample KBSC54metaG_FD_184354 | JGI IMG/M metagenome (GOLD analysis project Ga0207695, IMG submission 184354) | Corn rhizosphere microbial communities from Kellogg Biological Station, Michigan, USA - KBS C5-4 metaG (SPAdes) (version 2) | ecosystem: Host-associated > Plants > Roots > Rhizosphere > Soil...
CCAGTTGACCCAGCTGTCCTTGCGGTAGGCCAGGCCCCTCTCGTAGAGCTTGAGGAACAGCCACTGGTTCCACTTGTAGTACTCGGGGTCGCTGGTGTGCAGCTCGCGACTCCAGTCGAAGCTGTTGCCGTAGAGCTTGAAGCTGCTCTTCTGCTGCGCGATGTTCGCGTACGTCCACTCGCGCGGATCCGTTCCGCGCTTGATCGCGGCATTCTCGGCGGGCAGGCCGAAGGAGTCCCAGCCGATCGGATGCAGCACGTTGAAGCCCTGCTGGCGCCAGTAGCGCGCGACGATGTCGCCGTAGGCGAAGGCCTCGGCATGCCCCATGTGCAGGTCGCCCGACGGGTACGGGAACATGTCGAGCACGTACTTGCGCGGCTTGGTCGACGCGGCCGAGTCGACCTCGAACAGCTTCTCGGCCTCCCAGCGCGCCAGCCACTTCTGCTGGATGCGGTCGATGTCGTAGCGCTCGCCGTCGTCCGCCGACGCGTCATCGGCGCTCGGTCGATCGGCCGAGTCGGGCACGGTGCTGCCTTGCGAAGTCACGGAGCTCTCATTCGATACGTGGGGTTCCGGATGCCGTCGCGGCCGAGTGATCAGGCGCAGCAACCAGGCATCCACAGTACCGAACCGCTGCGGGCGCTCGGGTGTTCCCCGGATCCAGCGCCGCTCAGGCGCCCAGCGCGGTCAGCAGCGCGGCGGCCTTCAGCTTCGCTTCGGCGAGTTCGTCGACCGGCACGGAGAGCGCCGTGATCCCGCCGCCCGCGCCGATCGTCGCGCCGCGCTCGTCGAGCACGATGCTGCGGATGGTCATGGCCAGATCCACTCGCCCGTCGAAGCCCAGATAGCCGAAGCAGCCCGCGTACAAGCCGCGCGGCCGCCGCTCGAGGGCGTCCAGCAATTGGGTCGCCCGCAGCTTGGGTGCTCCGGTCATCGAGCCGGCCGGAAAGCACGCCTCAATGGCGTCCACCGCGCTGCGACCGGCAGCGAGCCGCCCGGTGACCGTGCTGACCAGCTGGTGCACCTGGGCGTAGCTCTCCACCTGGAGCAATTCGGTGACCGTGACCGTGCCGAGCTCGCAGACCCGTGCCAGGTCGTTGCGCATCAGGTCGACGATCATCAGGTTCTCGGCGCGCTCCTTCTCGCTGGCCAGCAGCTCCTCGGCCAGCGCCGCATCGGCGGCGGCCTCGATCGCGCGCGGCCGGGTCCCCTTGATCGGGCGGGTGCGCACCAGGCCCGCGGGATCGATGTCGAGAAAGCGCTCGGGCGACGCGCTCAGCAGGCTGACGCCGCCGGTCCTGATGAGCCCGCCGTGATGGCTCGGGCTCGATGCCCGCAGCCGCAGATACACCTCGAGCGGGTCGAAACAGCCCGCCACCTCGGCCTCGGTGGTGAGGCACAGCTGATAGGCCTCCCCCTCACGGATCGCCGCCTGGCAGGCGCGGATGTTCGCCAGGTACTCGGCGTCGGTCTCGTGCCAGACGGCCGACCTCGGCGTCGGAGCCAACGGCACGGGCGCCGACGCGCCGGCCAGGGCGGCTACCTCGTCGCGCCAGGCGGTGAGCTCGTCGGTCCAGCTCGCGCCGAGGGCCAGCAGCTGCGCGTGCCCCGTTGCGCCGTCGATCGCGATCGCCCGGTCGACCCGTAGGAATGCGGCATCCGGATACCGTGACCGCCTGCCGACGACGGCCCCGGTGGTGTGCGCCCTGAGTTCGTAGCCCAGCCAGCCGACCAGTCCGAGGCGGAACTCGGGAGCGTCGCCATCGACGCCCGGCTCGCCGCGCACCTCGCCGCCGCGCACCTCGTCGTCTAGCACGGAGGCCGCCGCCGCGGTCTCGCGCAGCACCTCCCAGACGCTGTCGGCATCCACCGGCACCGGGGTGCCGGCCCCGAGGTAACTGACGCCCTCGGCGCCGCTGTCGAGCCAGAATACGTCGTCGCGATCGCCGAACAGGGCCGCGAAGACGGCGCCCGCGTCGAAACCCGGCCCGAGTGGGAGCCGCAACAGGGTCGGGTGCATAGCCTTAGCGTATGAGCGTGGCGACGACCTTCCGCTGGCAGGGCGGAGAGCTCGAGGCCCGGGACGACTGCGATGTCGCGCCCGCGGTCATCCTCGCCGCCGATTCCTGGTTGGTCACCGCCGGCGCGGTGCTGGCCATCGGCCTGCACCGCGCGCGCTTCTTCGACGCGGTGTTCGAACTCGCCGAGCGGCACCAGCGCACCCGCGAGGTCGACGATCTGGACCTCGACTCGTTCTGGGATGCCGCGATCGCCCGGATCCCGCGCACCGGTGACTGGTTCCCCCGGGTCGAGCTGCGCGTGCAGCACGACGCCGCCGAACTGCTGCTCCGGATGCGTCCGGCTCCCGCCCGCCATCGCTCGCTCACGCTGGCGACCTTCCGCGGCCGCGACCCGCGCACCGAGCCGTGGATCAAGGGGCCCGACCTCGAGACGATGACCCGGCTGCGCACCGATGCCCAGCAGCACGGTGCGGATGAGGCCGTGCTGCTGGATACCGGCGGGCGGGGGGACGACGGTGCGCCTAGCCACCCGGGCGTCGTCGCCGAGGGCTCGACGACGGCGCTCGCCTGGTGGGCGGGCGACGCGCTGTGCGTCCCGTCGATCGAGCTGCCGCGCGTCGACTCGGTGACACTGCGCAGCGTGCTGGCGCTGGCGACCGCGACCGGCGTCGACGTGCTGCACGAGAAGGTCGCGCCCGAGGCTCTCCAGGGCCATGAGGTCTGGGCGCTCAACGCGCTGCACGGCATCCGGATCGTCACGGGATGGGTCGACGGTCCAGCAACGGCCGAGCTTCCCGGGCGGCTCGACAGTTGGCGCGCGCGACTCGACGCGCTGCGCAGGCCGCTGCCCGCGGCATCCCATGCCCCGGAGCCGGCGTGATCGACCCGATCGGATGGCTGCTCGGGGTCGTTCAGCACGTCGATCCGATCACCCGCTCGCTGCTGGCTGCACTCGGCATGTTCTGCGAGACGACCATCCTGGTCGGTCTGATCGTGCCGGGCGACACCATCGTCCTGGTGGCCAGCACGGGCGTGACCGATCCGGCCCAGTACGTCGGGATGCTGGCCGCGGTGATCATCGGATCGCTCGCCGGCGAGAGCGTCGGCTTCACCCTCGGCCGCTGGTTCGGCCACCGGATCCGCCGCTCGAAGCTCGGTCGGAGGCTCGGCGAGGGCAATTGGGTGCGGGCCGAGCGCTATCTGGAGCGCCGCGGTGGGATCGCGGTCTTCGCGTCGCGGTTCCTGCCGGTGCTGCACGCCCTCGTGCCGCTGACGGTGGGGATGACCCAGTGGCGGTATCGGCGCTTCATCTCGTGGACCGCACCCGCCTGCGTCCTGTGGGCACTGGCCTACGTCACGGTGGGAACGCTCGCCGCCAGCGGTTACCGAGACCTGACCGCGCAGCTGCACTGGGCCGGGTACCTGTTCGGCGCCGTCGTGCTGCTGTTCTTCGCAATCGTGCTGCTGATCCGGCGCGCGCTGGAGCGGCGCGAGGCACGCCACTGGGAGGCCGAGCACCCGTCCGAACCCGAAAAGCCCACCGACTGAGCCAACGAAATGTCCCAGTTGGTTCATCTCGTGCTGATACGAGAACCAATTGCGACATCTCAACGATTCGGCGGCGCCGACCTGCGGGCAACGAAAAGGGGGTGGATGCCGCAGCATCCACCCCCTCCGTTTCGTTGCGACTACTTGGTGAAGCCGTTCGCCTTCAGCCAGTCGGACGCGACCGTCTTCGGATCGGCCTTCTCATCGCCACCGGTGCGCTTGTTGAAGTCGAGCAGATCCTTGGTGGTCAGCTTGGCCGAGATCTTGTTCAGGAGCGCGCTGATCTTCGACGCCTTGCTGGCGGTCACGATCGGCACGACCTGCTGAGACGCGAACAGGTTCTTCGGGTCTTTCAGCGTGACGAACTTGTCGTCGATGATCGACGGCGTGGTCGAGTAGATGTCCGCGACCTGAACCGTGCCATCCTGCAGCGCCTTGGCCGTCGCGGGACCGCCGCCATCGCTGATGGCCTGGAACGACAGGTTCGTCAGTCCGTAGACGCTCTGCAGTCCGGGCAGGCCGTCGGGACGCGTCTGGAACTCCGGGTTCGCCGCCACGATAACCGTGCCCGACACGTTCGCCAGGTCGCCGATCGACGAGAGGTTGTTCGCCTTCGCGTAGTCGGCCGTCACGTTCATCGAGTCGGAGTCGGCCGCCTCGCTGAAGTCCAACGCCTTCAGATTCTTGGGCAGCGCCGCATCGAGGGCGGTCTTCACGTCGGCACCCGACTTGGCATTCGCCGTCTTGTCGAGGTACGACAGGATGCTGCCCGCGTACTCGGGGATCAGGTCGATCTCGCCGTTCTGCAGCGCCGGGATGTAGGCGGCACGCGCGCCGATGTTGACCTTGTAGCTCACTGTGACGCCATCGGCTGCGAGCGCCTCACCGTACACATAGGCGAGCGTCACGTTCTCGGGGAAGTTCGCCGAGCCGACCACAACGGACGTCTTGCCGGCAGCGCTGGTGCTTCCGCCGCCGCTGAGCGTCGATGAGTTGGAGCACCCGGCGAGCGTCAGCGCTGCTGCCGCTGCGACCGCGATGCCCGCGATGATGCCTCTTGACCTGTTCATGACTGCATACCTTCCTGGAGGGCACGCGGACGGGTTGCCCGCGCACGTTGGGGGGGACCATTTCGGTCGGAGCGTCCGAGCGCGACTCCGCGCGGCACGACGACTCGTTGGGCGGCGGCGAGAACGCCGTCGACGACAAGGGCGAGCACGGTGATCAGAACCGCGCCGGCGAGGAGCTGGACGAAATCGTGCTGGGCCAGCCCGTTGATCAGGTAGATGCCCAGGCCGCCGAACGCGAAAGCAGACGCGATGGCCAGCGTCGCGATCACCTGCAGAGCCGTCGCGCGAAGGCCGCCGATCAGCAAGGGGAGCGCCAGCGGGATCTCGACGCGGGCGATGATCTGCCACTCGGTCATGCCCAACGCCCGCGCCGCATCGATGGTCTGGCGATCGACGGATTCGATGCCGGCGTATGCGCCGGCCAGCATGGGCGGGATCGCCAGAATCACCAGGACGACGACGATCGGGAGCAGGCCGATCCCGTAGAGCAGGATCAGGATCGACAGCAGCCCGAGCGTGGGCAGGGCGCGCGCAATGTTGCTGATGAGGATCGCTGCACCACGTCCACGGCCGGTGTGCCCGATGGCGACCCCGAGAGGCAGGGCGATCGCAACAGCGATCAGCACGCACAGCCCGCTCACGCCGAGATGCTCGAGCAGATGGCCCGAGATATCCGGGCCCGCAGCCCAGTGGGTGGGGTCGAAGATCCACGCCAGGGCGTCGCCGAAGAGGTTCACAGTGACGCCACCTTGTCGGCCTCGTACATCTGGGGCGACGGGGCGGCCGCCCTCCGGTTCCAGGGCGTCAGCGCCCGACCGGTCCGCGAGAGGATCAGGTCATATGCGGCAGCGATCAGCAGAACCGAAACCATGCCCACGATGGCTTCAGTCGGGAAGTAGCGGTAGAACGCATCCGTGAAGAACGACCCGAGCTGGTCGATGCCGGTCAGGGCTCCGACGCTCGCGATGCTCACCGTACTCACGGAGACGACCCGGATGCCGGCCAGCAGCACCGGGATCGCCAGCGGCAACTCGACGACGAAGAACCGCTGCCAGCGCGAGAATCCGATCGCGGTGGCCGAGGCCAGCACGTCTTTCGGCAGGGACTCGAACGCGTCGGCCGCCGAACGCACCATGATCGCCACGGCGTAGATCGTGAGCGCCGCGACGAGATTCAGGGGATTGAGGATCGCCAGCCCGAGCACCACCGGCACCAGCACCAGCAGTGCGATCGACGGGATCGTGTACAGGATGCCGCCCACCGACAGCAGGATCGAGCGCGCGACCTTCGACCGGCTGGCCGCGTAGCCGAGGGGTATGGAGAGCACCAGCCCGATCACGATCGGCGGGGCGGTCAGAGCCAGGTGCTCCAGAATGCGCCCCCCGATCAAGCCGAGGTTGCTGCCGATCCATACCCAGTTCATCAGGCGTCGCCCGCCTGGTCGGTCTTGTTCGAGACGCTGCGCGACTTGGGGCTGGCGTTGCCGACACGGGCGCTGGCAACCGAGAGGCGACCGCCCGGGGCCGCGATGACGCCGACCGGGTAGCCGCCGGCATCCACCAGCACCCGGTCGTCGCCGCGCGATGCGGCGGGCGACACACTCAACCGGCGCTTGCCGCGGTCGGCGCCGATGAAGGTCGCGACGAAGTCATTGGCCGGCTCGGCCAGGATCTGCTCGGGCGTCCCCTGCTGCACGATGTGGCCGCCCTGCTCGAGCACGACCACCTGGTCGCCGAGCAGGAACGCCTCGTCGATGTCGTGCGAGACGAACACGATGGTCTTGGCGAGCTGCTTCTGCAGCCGGAGCACTTCTTGCTGCAACTCATCGCGCACGATCGGGTCGACGGCGCTGAACGGCTCGTCCATGAGCAGGATGTTCGGGTCGACCGCGAGTCCGCGCGCGACGCCGACGCGCTGCTGCTGACCGCCGGACAATTGGCTCGGATACCGGTCGGCAAGCTCTCGAGCTAGACCGACGGTGTCCATCAGCTCGAGGGCGCGCGCCCGGGCCGCGGCCTTCGGCACACCGGTCAACCGGGGGACGGTGGCGATGTTCTCGGCCACGGTGCGATGCGGAAGCAGACCCGAGTTCTGCATCACATAGCCGATGCCGCGGCGCAGCTGCACCGGCTCGATCTGCGAGATGTCCTGTCCGTCGATCTCGACCGTGCCGGATGTCGGGTCGACCATCCGGTTGATCATGCGCATCAGGGTCGTCTTGCCCGAGCCCGACGAGCCGACGAGAACGGTGATCTGCCGCGCCGGGATGACCAGGCTGAACCCGCGGACGGCGTGCGTGCCATCCGGGTAGGTCTTGGTCACATCGCGGAACTCGATCATCGGCGCGTCCCCTCGGTGAGCGCACGCCCGTTCCGGCGCGCGGATAGATCAGAACCCTATTCGGACCCACCGTCACTGCGGAGGGGTCCCACCAACATGTCAGGCGCCGCCCAGCTGTCGAGCGGCGTTGGGAGGGTCAGCGCGAGGATGCGGGGAAGTATTCCTTCAGAAGAGAATTCGCTGCCGACATGGCGTGGTGCAGGATCGCCGGGTCGCCGTCGGGATCGCGCTGGAACGCGTCGGCGGCGATCGCGTCCGCGAGCGTCAGCACCGACTGCAGGGTCTGCTTGGCCTCGAGGCTGTCGACCATGCCGAAGCGCTCGACCAGGATCGCGTACGCCCGGTCGGAGAAGACCCGCAGCGCAGGAGCCCCGGTGAAGGGGCGCAGATCGAGCACATCGCCGAAGCGGAGCGCCGCGAACCCGGGCTCGCTGCGGAACGCCGCGGTGATGACGGCGAAGGCGGACTGGAGGGCCGACTCCCAGGTGCCGCTGCCGCCGTCGCGCAGCTCGGCGAATGCACCCTCGCCGATCCGCTCGGCGTTGCGTGCCGCCAGGCTCTGAAGCACCGCGATGCGGTCGGGGAAGTAGCGGTAGACGGTGCCGATGGAGGCTCCGGCGCCCTCGGCGACCATCGCCGTGGTGAGGCGCTCGTACCCGATCTCATCGATCACGCGGGCGGCGGCATCCAGAAGCGCGGCGAGGCGCGCGGTGCTGCGTGCCTGGACCGGCTCGTTGCGGATCGGCGCCGCGCCGTCGGTGCGAGTCGACAGCACAGATGTGTCAGTCACGGGTTCTCCTCACATCGACCCGCGCGCGTGGTGCGGGCACGCCCGGAATCTGCGGGCTGGCTCGATTCTATCCCGGGGGCCGCGGCGCGGACCCGTCCGGCATGCACATGACACACTGAGAAAATGGCCAGGGACAGCTCGACCGCGCATTGGCTGTTCCGCCTGGAGGACAGGCTGCACGGCATGCGGCAGCGCCGCGGCCTCCGGCGCGGGTTGGTGCCGACCGTGATCCCGTTCACCGGCTACGGCACGAGCGAATGGGTGCGAGTGCTGGGTCGCGTGGTGCTGCGCAAGCCAGGGACCCCGCGTGCCGATCGCGCGGCGAGCTTCCGGGGCTGGCGCAGCTTCGTCAGCATCCCGGTGAGCGGCGCGCCCGTCGACGTGGTCGTCGACGGCACGCGCACCTCGATCCGATCCGATCGCGGCGGCGTGCTGGATGCCGCCATCCCGGCGCAGCTCGCTGCGGGTTGGACGGAGGTATCGCTGACCATCGCGGGCGACGAGGTCGAGGCCCCGGTGTTCGTCGTCGCCGATACGGTGCGGTTCGGCGTGATCTCGGACGTGGATGACACGGTGATGGTGACGACCCTGCCCCGTCCGTTCCTCGCCGCGTGGAACACCTTCGTCGTCAACGAGCACGCCCGCAGACCGGTGGCCGGCATGGCCGTTCTCTACACGCTGCTGCGTCAGGAGCATCCCGGTTCCCCGGTGATCTACCTCTCCACCGGCGCCTGGAACGTCGTGCCCACCCTGACCCGGTTCCTGGGCCGCAACGTGTATCCGCGGGGCGCGCTGCTGCTCACCGATTGGGGGCCGACCCATGATCGGTGGTTCCGCAACGGTCAGGAGCACAAGGCCGGCAGCCTGGAGCGGCTGGCGCGCGAATTCCCGGAGATCAGCTGGCTGCTGATCGGCGACGACGGGCAGCACGACGAGCGGATCTACGGGGATTTCGCGGCCGCCCACCCCGAGAACGTGACGGCCGTGGCGATCCGCCGCCTGACGCCGGGCGAGGCGGTGCTCGCCGGTGGCCGCAGCGGAACGCAGGATCACCGGCCGAATGCCGTGCCGTGGCTGTACGCCGACGACGGTGCCGGGCTCATCGAGCAACTCCAGGCGCTCGGGCTGCTGGCCGTCGGCGATGCCTGATGGGCGGGGCGTTGACCCCCTGAACGGGGGCTGCTAAATTCGCAGTGCACTCCGAATGTCCTCCTTATGGTGGACAGGTCGGCGCATGCACCCCCGAAGCACCCGCGCACGGCATCACCCGCACCACCGCGTCGCCCCCCGGCGCGGACCCTCCCCCAGCTTGAAGGCATCCCCCCATGTCTGCACCCGATTCCGGCCTGATCGCCGCGGTGATCCTCGCCGGCGGCGTGACCGCGATCGTCGCCATCGCCATGACGGTCGTGCGGCAGTACCGCGCCTCGCAGTTGACCGCCGGCCGGGGCGTGCTGAGCGCGTCGCTGGGCCTGGGCATCGTGACGCTGGCCGGCCTCAGCATCGTCGCGCTCTCGCCGATCGCCGCCCAGGCGTCGGTGACGCCGGTCAGCAGCGTGAGCGACACCAGCAGCAACATCGACATCCAGCTCCCGACCCTTCCTTACGACCGCTGAGTCGTCGGCGGCCTGCGCAATACTGACCGGGTGTCCGGTCGTGACTTCTCCCCCGCGCGCCGGCGGCTGACCGCGCTCCGCCTCGCGGCCCAGGGCATCGTCCGCCCTGCGGGCGAGCGCGCGACGGACGATCCGACCGAGGTCGTGCGCGGCATGCTGGCCATGCAGGCTCAGGATTACCCGGGTGGCCTGTGGTCGATCGGGCTGCGCACCGCATCCTCGACCCGGCGCAGCATCGAGCAGGTGCACGAGACCGGCGCATTCGTGCGCTCCTGGCCGATGCGCGGCACTCTGCACTTCGTGGCCGCCGACGACCTGCCGTGGATGCTGTCGCTGACCGGGGAGCGGATGGTGCGGTCCGCCGAGGGGCGGCGCCGCCAACTCGACCTCGACCAGGCGCAGTTCGACCGAGCGGAGTCCATCGCCCGCGAGCGGATGGCCGGCGGCACGACCATCTCGCGATCGGACCTGTTCGCGGCCTGGGACCAGGGCAAGCTGCCGACCACCGGTCAGCGCGGGGTGCATCTGCTCGCCCAGCTCGCCCAGAGCTCGGTGATCGTGCTGGTCGGCCAGAACGAGTGGGCCCTGCTCGAGCATCGCGTCCCGACCCCGCGGCTGCCCGAACGGGCCGACGCACTGCGGGAGTTCGCGCTCCGGTACTTCACCTCGCACGGGCCGGCCACCGAACGCGACTTCGCCTGGTGGTCGTCGCTGACCCTCACCGACGCCCGCGCCGGGATCACCGCCGCGCGCGAGCAACTCGACGAGCTCGACGTGGACGGCACGCGCTACTACCTCCGCCCCGGCCTCGAGCCGGCGCCCCGCGCGGTCCGCCTGCTGCCCGGCTTCGACGAGTACCTGCTCGGCTACTCCGACCGCAGCGCGCCGCTGTCCGGCGGCGACACCGCCGTGATCGTGCCGGGCGGCAATGGCATGTTCCTCTCGACGGTGGTCGTCAACGGCGAGGTCGTCGGATCGTGGCGGCGCACCCAGCGCGCCAAGAAGGTGCAGCTCGGGATCGAGCCGTTGCACCGCATCCCGGCCTCTGCGGCGACCGCGATCGCACGCGCCGCGCAGCGCTACGGGGCTTATCTCGAGCAACCGGTCGAACTCAGCCCTTGACCGCGCCGCCGAGACCCGCGCTGCGCAGGAACAGCCGCTGGAACACCAGGAACAGCACGATCGGGATGATCATCGAGATGGCGAGCGCGGCCAGGAACACCCCGAGGTCGGTTTGCGACTGGATGTTGGGCAGCCGCACCGAGAGCGGCTGCACCGCCGGATTCGTGAGCACCAGCCTCGGCCACAGGTAGTCCTTCCAGGCGTTGATGATCGCGAAGACCGAGACCACCCCGAGGATCGGCCGCGACATCGGCAGCACGATCGACCAGAACAACCGGAACGGCCCGGCTCCGTCCGTTCTCGCCGCCTCGAAGATCTCGCGCGGCAGGTTGTTGAAGAAGCGCGTCACCAACAGGATGTTGAAGGCGTTCGCGCCCGCCGGCAGCCAGACCGCCCAGAAGGTGTCGATCAGCGAGTGCCCGATCAGGGGTGGATGCAGCACCGTGAGGTACAGCGGAACCAGCAGCACCACGCCCGGAACGTACAGCGTCGCGAGCACGAGCCCGTTGAAGATCGGCGCGTACTTGGGTCGGAGCACCGCGAGCGCGTACCCCGCGGTCGTCGCGACCAGCAGCTGCACGAACCACGACCCCACCGCCACCCAGATCGTGTTGAGGAACTGCACGCCGATGCCGACGGTGTTCCAGGCGGTCGCGACGTTGCTCCAATCCCAGCCGTGCGGGAAGACGGCGAGCGGCGTCTGCAGCGTGTCCTGGGTCGGCGTCACCGCTGACTTGAGCAGCCACAGCAGCGGACCGACGCCCCACAGGATGAGCAGGATCAGCAGGATCAGGTGCACCGTCGACATCCCGAGCCAGACGCCCGGCCGTCGCCAGTCCGAATGGGACGCGATGCCGCGGTCGCTCTGGTCCAGCGCGCGCCTGCGCACTGCTCGGTCGCGGATGGTGGCGGCGGTCAATTCGTGCTCCAGGCCTTGGTGAGTCGGAAGTAGACGACCGAGAACAGCGCGAGGAACAGCGCGAGCAGGATGCTCAACGCGGTCGCCTTGCCGTAGTCCAGGCCGATGCTGTTCTGGAAGGCGTAGCGGAAGATCAGCTGCAGGATGGTCAGGGTGGAGTTGGCGGGACCGCCGAAGGTCAGCAGGAACGGTTCGAGGAACACCTGCGCGGTACCGATGATCTGCAGGATGAAGGTGATCAGCAGGACCGGTCGCAACTGCGGCAGGGTCACGTGCCAGATCTTGCCCCAGAGGCCGGCGCCATCCACCTCGGCAGCGTCGTAGAGCTCGGGCGGAACGCTGGTCAGCGCCGCGAGGTAGATGATCACCGTGCTGCCCGCGGCCGCCCAGGTGGCCACCAGCACGACGGAGGGCATCGACGTCGCAGCGCTTTGGATCCACGGCTGCGGGCCGATGCCGACCCAGCTCAGGACCGTGTTGAACAGGCCGCGCGGGCTTGCGTCGTAGAAGCGCTGCCAGAGCAGGACGGAGACCACGGGCGGCACCACCACCGGCAGGTAGGCCAGGGCGCTGAACAGGCCCCGGGCCCGTCTCACTTCGCTCATCAGCACCGCCACGATCAGCGGGATCGGGTAGCCGAAGATCAACGCCAGGAGCGCGAAGTAGGCCGTGTTGCGCACCGCGATCGGCACCAGCGGGTCGC
>Ga0207695_10009342_pt1 | contig 12128 bp, 7 predicted proteins | sample KBSC54metaG_FD_184354 | JGI IMG/M metagenome (GOLD analysis project Ga0207695, IMG submission 184354) | Corn rhizosphere microbial communities from Kellogg Biological Station, Michigan, USA - KBS C5-4 metaG (SPAdes) (version 2) | ecosystem: Host-associated > Plants > Roots > Rhizosphere > Soil...
GCCGCCGTAGCGGCCACCGAGGGCGTTCGAGGCCGCCTCCTGGATCGGCACGCGCAGCGTCGTCGTCACGTTGCGCGGCGGTACGCCGGGCTTGACCGCGAGCACGCGCCTCCCGCCGCTCGCCGAGACCGCCCGCAGCACGAAGCGGGGCGATCCGGCCAGGATCGAGTCGAGCGAGCGCTCGAGGCCGCCCTGGCCGTACGGCTCGGTGGCCGGCCAGCCGGCCCGCTCGCGGGCGGCGACATCGGTCGGCACGGGCGCCTTCACGTACCCCGTGACGAGCGCGAACGCCGACCCCTGCGGGTAGACCCGCGCCGTCGCCGGCCCCTCCGCCAGCACGTGGCCGGTGAAGTCCAGGATCTTGCCCCGGCCCGGCGGCACGACCACGCGGCTCACGAGCTGCTCGCCCGGCTCGAGGCCGGGGAACGCGAGCGCCCGCGTCCAGGCGATGCGCTGGCCGCGGCGGGTGTGGACGACCGGTACGGACATGCGCTGGATGACGCGGCCGTACGTCCGCGTCGCCGCGGACACGGGCACGGTGACGATGTCGCCGTGGCGCCGCGCCGCCCCCACCTGGTGCAGCCCGCGCATGGTCGCGACCCTGGCGGCGTCCTTGTAGAGGGCGACGAAGCGCGCGTACGGCACCCGGGCGCGGTCGCGCGGCGAGATCAGGGCGTACATCCCCTGGTAGTCGCCCTCGTGCCAGTCGGTGACGAACCCGGGCACCGGCGCCGCCGGGTCGGCCTTCGGCCCGCCGCCGCCGCTCTCGAGAGTGCCCGCCGCGCCCGTCAGGACCACGACGCCGGTCGCCCCTCCGGCGGCGACCACGCCGGCGAGCACGATCCCGCGCGTGACCCAGACTCGCTTCCCCCGCCCCACTGACATCTCCCGGATTGTGCACTAGGGAGCACGTGATGCGCGAATGCGCACCCGCCCGGCGGCGCGGTCGACAGCCCTGACGGCGACGTCGATGGGATCGCCCAGGCGCAGCCGGCGGCCGCTGCGGCGGGCCACGAGGGCGACGCCGAGCGGGTCGAGGTCGACCAGCTCGCCGGCCCACGAGCGGCCCGGCAGATAGCCCTCGAACAGCGTGCCGAAGCGAACGAACGCCCCCGACTCGATCACGCCGACCACCTCGCCGGCGAACGTCGCGTCCCAGCCCTGCTCGTACAGCTCGCCCTCGAGCAGGAAGGCCGCGCAGATGTCGTCGGCGGTGCGCTCGAGCACCTCCGCCTCGCGCTCGGCCGCGGAGTCGTGGGCGGCTGCGTCGGCGACGGCGGCCGGCTCGGGGGGCGGCGTCGAGAGCGCGCCCAGGCGGCGCAGGAGCGCGCGGTGCACGAGCAGGTCGGGATGGCGCCGGATCGGCGACGTGAAGTGGCAGTAGGCCGGGCTGGCCAGGCCGGCGTGGCCGAGGTTGCGGGGGTCGTAGCGAGCCTTTCGCAGCGCCCGCAGCACCATCGCCGGGAAGGCCGAGCGGCCCCGCCCCGACGAGGCCACATAGCGCGAGACGGACTGGCTGACGAGCCCGGCGAACCGGGCCGCCTGCTCGGGCGTCGGCAGCGGCGGCTGCGGCGGCGTCGGCACCTGCAGCGCCTCCAGCCGCTGGGCGAGCACGTCCAGGGCGCCCGCCTCGGGGGGCTCGTGCACCCGGAAGGGCATCGCGGCGCCGGCCGCGGCGAGCTCGGCGGCGACCGCCTCGTTCGCGGCCAGCATCAGCTCCTCGACGAGCGCGTGCGCGGAGCCGGAGCGGCGGACGGCGCCCGAGACGACCGCGCCTCCCTCGAGCCGGAAGGAGCGCTCGCGCGTCTCGACCGCGACCCCGCCGCGCGCCAGCCGCGCCGCCGCCCGCTCGCGGGCGATGCCGTCCAGCCGGCGCAGGGCGCCGACGAGCTCGGGCGGGCCTTCGCCGGAGCCGAGCATGGCCCCGGCCTCGTCGTAGGTGAGGCTGTGATCGCTGCGGATCAGGCTGCGGTAGGCGCGCAGCGGGCCGGGGCCGATCTCGACGGTGACGGCGAACCGGTCGCGGCCGGGCAGGAGGCTGCACAGCCCCGAGGAGAGCTGATCGGGCAGCATCGGGTCGACGCGGCCGGGCAGGTACACCGACGTCGCCCGCCGGGCCGCCTCGCGGTCGATCGCGCCGCCCTCGGGCACGAACGCCGCCACGTCGGCGATGTGGACGAGCACGCGCTCGCCGTCGGCGGAGAGCGCGTCGTCGTGGTCGCCGGCGTCGGCGGGGTCGATCGTGAAGGTGGGGACGGCGCGCAGGTCGACCCGGCCCTTCCCGGCGGCGGGGTCGCGCGGCAGCCGGGCCGCCTCGGCCTCGACGTCGTCGGGCCACGGGACGGCGACGCCCGCCTCGATCGCGAGCCCGTGCACGACCGCCGAGGCGTCGGTGACGAGCCCGAGCCGCTCGGCGACGAACCCCCGCCCCGGGCCGGTCACCTCGACGGCGACCAGGTCGCCGGCGGCGGCATCGACACCGCCCACCCGGCCCAGCGTGAGCGGCGGGCCAGGCTCGAAGAACGGCTCCCCCACCACCGCCCGCGCCCGCAACGACACCTCGCAGACGACCGGCGGCCGCGCCGGCGGCAGGCTCAACGGTGGCTCAGAGCCCGCAGTGCGGCCGCGAGGACGCGGTCGGTCGGCCCCGGCCGCGGCATGACGTACTTGTCGGGGGCGACCCCCCGATCCTCGACGACGGTGCCGCCGGGGAGCCGGAACCCGGCCACCGTCAGCTTGAGAGCGCCGCCGCCCGCGAGCGGCTCGACCGCCTGCACGGTTCCCTTGCCGTAGCTGCGCCGCCCGATCAGGATCGCCCCCGCGTCGGCCCGCAGCGCGCCCGCGACCACCTCGGCGGCGCTGGCCGTGCCGCCGTTGATCAGGACGGCGATCCGCAGCGGCCCGACGGAGGTGCCGTCGGCGACGAACTCACGTGCCGGCTCGTGGCGCCCTTGCGTCGTCACGACGACGCCCTTGTCCGCGAACACCCGCACGACGGCCACGGCCTGCGACAGGAGGCCGCCCGGGTTGCCGCGCAGGTCGAGGATCACGGCCTCGTGCTTGCGGGCGGCGCGGGCGGCGATCTCGCGCACCTTCACGGCGGCGGTGGCCGGGAAGCTCAGAAGCCGGATCATGCACACCTTCAGGCCACCCGAGCGAATCACCCGGCTGGCGATGTAGGGCAGCGTGATCGGCCGGCGCACGAGCGTCAGCGACATCGGATCGCGGCGGCCGGTGCGCAGGATCTCGAGGTGCATCGCGGAGCCGACCCGCCCACCGATCAGGTCGAGCGCGCGCCGGTAGGAGAGGCTCGCGAGCGACGCCCCGTCGATCGTCGTGATCACGTCGCCCGGGCGAATGCCGGCGGCGCGGCCGGGCAGGCCCGGGATCGACGCCGTCACGAGCAGGCCGCGGTGGGCACGGTGCAGGGCCAGGCCGACGCCCGGGTAGGTGCCCGCCTCGGCCGCCTTGAGCTGGGTATAGGCGACAGGCGGCAGATAGCGCGTGTACGGATCGCCCAGCCGCAGCAGCATCGCCTTCACGTTTCGGGCGCGGTAGACCCGGGCCGGCAGCGGCCGGTAGTAGTACGCCTCGAGATCGTCCAGCACCTGCGAGCGCAGAGACGACGGCGGCGGGGGCGGCTTCGGCTCCGCGAGCGATTGCGTCCGCAGTTCGAATCCGAGCGCGAATGACGCGATCAGCGCCACGGCGGCTACGGCCGGCACGAGTAGTCGGTGCCCCTTCACCAACTGCCGATTGTATCCGTTGTGCCGGGCGGCGTGCGTGACCCTGCGCGGCTCGGGCACTCAGACGCGCAGGAACCGGCGCAGCGTGATCCCGGAGCCGAACGCGCCCAGGAGCAGGCCGAACGCGGACAGCATGGCGACCAGGAGCGGGACGCCCACGAGCCGGGCCGGGTCGGTCAGGCCGCGGTCGTAGCCGTTCAGGGCCACGTAGACCACCGTGAGCAGCACCAGGGCGCCGATCGCGCCCAGAAGGCCCGTCAGCATGCCCTCGAGCATGAAGGGCAGGCGCACGAAGGCGTTCGTCGCCCCCACCAGCTTCATCACCTCGATCTCACGCCGCCGCGAGAAGATCGAGAGCCGGATCGTGTTCTGGATCAGCACCACCGCCGCGATCCCGAGCAGCAGCATCAACCCGAACACGAAGTAGAGGATGTACTTGAGCGTGTTCAGCACCCGGTCGGTGATCTTCTTGCCGTAGGTCACGCAGGGTGGACTGCCGCAGTTGTGCACCGCCGAGATGTGCTGCGCCGCCGCCGCGGTCGCCGAGGCCTGGTTGGCGTCGGTCAGCTTCACGTAGAACGCCGGCGGCAGCGGGTTCGACGGGAGCGACTTGATGGCGTCGCGGGCGGACGGCGACATCTGCCTCAGCGCCGCCTCGGGCGACACGTACTCGAACGACTTCACATAGGGCAGGGTCTTCACCTGGTTGTACACGGCACCGCGCTGGGTCGGGTTCGTCGCGTACGACTCGGGCAGGTAGAGCTTGACCGTGACCTCGTTGCGGACGCCGACGGCGTAGTGGTAGACCCACCAGGCGGTGGTGACGAAGATCCCGAGCAGGAAGGTGACGATCAGCACCGTCACGGTCGCCGCGACCGTGGTCGCGGCATTCGACCGGATGGAGGCCAGCGCCTCCCAGAAGAAGAACCGCCACCTCACCGTTCGTAGCCGCCGCGGCGATCGTCGCGGACGACCCGGCCGCCCTCGAGCTGGATCACGCGCCGTCGCATCTTGTCGACCATCTCGCGGTCGTGGGTCGCCATCACCACGGTGGTGCCGGCCCGGTTGATCCGGTAGAGCAGCTGCATGATGCCGACGGACGTGTCCGGATCGAGGTTTCCGGTCGGCTCGTCGGCGATCAGGAGCGGCGGGTGGTTCACGAACGCGCGCGCCACCGACACGCGCTGCTGCTCGCCGCCGGAGAGCTCGTGCGGGTAGCGGTCGCCCTTGTCGGCGAGGCCGACGAGACCGATGATGTCCGGCACCTTCTTGCGGATCTCGGCCCGCGACTTGCCCTGCACCTGCAGGGCGTAGGCGACGTTCTGATAGACGGTGCGGTTCGGCAGGAGCTTGAAGTCCTGGAACACGCAGCCGATGTTGCGGCGCAGGATCGGGATGCGGGAGCGCTTCAGCTTCGGCAGCGAGCGCCCGCCGACGATCAGGTTGCCCGTGGAGACGTCGAGCTCCTTCAGGAGCAGCTTGATGAAGGTCGACTTGCCCGACCCGGACGGGCCGACCAGGAAGACGAACTCGCCCTTGTCGATCTGCAGCGAGACGTCGTTCAGGCCGATCACGCTGGGCCCGTACGACTTGGTCACGCCGTCGAAGATGATCATCGCCTGGGCCGCCGCGCGGGCCGCGTCGGGCGGCGGCGGCGCCACGGGTGTCCGGGTCGGGGCGCCCCCTGGCTCGAAGGCCGGCGGCGGCACGTCGGAGACGGCCTGGTGAACTCGGATCTCGTGGTTCATGGGCGGCTTCGGATCGCCGAGGCAGGCGATTGGTGCGTCACCAGGGTACCGGTGCGGCCGGACAGGTGCAAACGGGAGGTCGCGCGTTCCCAGCGTTTGCCAAATCCACCCACGCGTCCTGCCCGCACCAAAAGGGGTCAGACCCCTTTCGGTGCAACCGCCGCGCGGCGCAGGAGCTCGGCCCGGATGAGCTCGTCGAGGTCTCCGTCGAGGACGCCCTGGGCGTTCCCGACCTTCACGTTCGTGCGGTGGTCGTTCACCATCGTGTACGGGTGCAGGACGTACGACCGGATCTGGCTCCCGAAGGAGATGTCCTGGGCCTCCCCGCGCTCCTTCGCGAGCGCCGCCTCGCGCTCCTCGTGCTCGCGCTCCAGCAGCCGCGACTTCAGGATCCGCATCGCCTGGGCCTTGTTCTGGAGCTGCGAGCGCTCGTTCTGGCACTGGACGACGATCCCCGTCGGGATGTGCGTCAGCCGCACGGCCGAGTCGGTCTTGTTGACGTGCTGGCCGCCGGCGCCCTGCGAGCGATAGGTGTCGACGCGCAGATCGGCCTCGTCGATCTCGACGTCGACGTCGTCGTCGACGAAGGGCGACACCTCGACCTGGGCGAAGCTCGTGTGGCGGCGGTGGGCCGAGTCGAACGGCGAGAGCCGCACCAGCCGGTGGACGCCCTTCTCGGCCTGCATGATGCCGTAGGCGTTGTCGCCGGTCAGGGTGAAGGTGGCGCTCTTCAGGCCCGCCTCCTCCCCCGGCGTCGCCTCGAGCAGCTCGGCCTTGAAGCCGCGGGCCTCCGCCCAGCGCAGGTACATGCGCAGCAGCATCTCGGCCCAGTCCTGGCTGTCGGTGCCGCCGGCGCCCGCATGCACGCCGACGACCGCCGGGCCGGTGTCGTACTCGCCCGTGAACAGGGCCTCCTCCTGCAGCCGGCCGAGGTCGCGTTCGAGCGCCGCCAGCGATCCCTCGAGCTCGGCCTTCCAGTCGGGATCGTCCTCCGCCATCTCGAGCATCCCGTCCAGCTCGCCAGCCTCGACCTGCAGGCGATCGAACATGTCCAGATTGCGCTGCGTCCTGGCCAGCTCGGACGAGGCCCGGGCCGCCCGGCGCTGGTCGTCCCAGAACCCGGGCTGCACGGTCTCGGCCTCGAGCTCGGCCTTGCGCGCGCTCAGCGAATCCGGGTCAAAGGTAATCACGAACCCAGTGCAGCTGGGCTCTGATCTCCTCGACCGCCGCGCGCAGGTCGTCCAGCGAGCGCGGCTCGGGTGCGTGGCCGTTATGCGCCATGGCACTTCTTGAACTTCTTGCCCGAGCCGCACCAGCACGGGTCGTTGCGGCCGATGTCGCGGTCGGGGTCGACGTGGCGCTGCTCGACGACGGGGAAGCCGTCGGCCTCCTGGAGCATCTCGCCGTCCGCTGCGCCCGCGGCGGCCAGGGCCTCGAGCGTCGCGGCCTGGTCGTGCTCGTAGGAGTACTGGCGGGTGGTGTTCTGGGGCGAGTGGTCGTACTGGGCCTCGTCCTCGATGGCGACCTCGACGTGCATCAACGCCCGGACGGTCTCCTGCTTCACCAGGAAGTCCATCTCGTTGAACATCGCCGCGCCCTCGGCCCGGTACTCGACCAGCGGGTCCTTCTGCGCGTAGCCGCGCAGCCCGATGCCCTGGCGCATGTAGTCCATGTTGTCCAGGTGCTCGCGCCAGCGCACGTCGAGCACCTGCAGGACGACCCAGCGCTCGAGGTTCCGGGTCAGCTCCTCGCCCCACTCCTGCTCGCGGGCCTCGTAGGACGAGATGGCGTCGTCGAAGATGCGGTCGAGCAGCTCCTCGCGGGTGACGTGCTCGCGATCGATCGAGGCCAGGTCGACGCGGATCGGGTAGATCGACTGGAGCGAGACCCACATGCCCTCCCAGTCCCAGTCCTCCGCGAACCCGCCGCCGCCGGTGTGGGCGTCGACGGCCGCCTCGACCACGTCCTCGAACCAGCCCACGACCATCTCGTGGAGGTCCTCGCCCTCGAGGATCTCGCGCCGGGTGGCGTACACCTGCTCGCGCTGCTCGTTCAGGACGTCGTCGTACTTGACGACGTTCTTGCGGTTGACGAAGTGGAACTCCTCGACCTTCTTCTGCGCGCCCTCGATGCGGCTCGTCAGCATCTTGGCCTCGATGGGCTCGCCGTCCGGCGGCCCGAAGCGGGAGTCGAGGATCTTGTAGATGCGCTCGCCGGCGAACAGGCGGATCACCTCGTCCTGCGCGGAGAGGTAGAAGCGCGACTCGCCCGGGTCGCCCTGGCGGCCGGAGCGGCCGCGCAGCTGGTTGTCGATCCGGCGCGACTCGTGCCGCTCGGTGCCGAGCACGTACAGGCCGCCCAGCTCGGCGACGCCCTGCCCGAGCTTGATGTCGACGCCGCGGCCCGCCATGTTGGTCGCGATCGTGACGGCGCCCGGGACGCCGGCGTTCTCGATGATCAGCGCCTCCCGCTCGTGGTTCTTCGCGTTCAGCACCTCATGCGAGATGCCGCGCCGCCCGAGCAGCGTCGAGAGGTGCTCGGAGACCTCGACCGAGATCGTGCCGACGAGCACCGGCTGGCCGGTCGAGTGGCGTTCGACGATGTCCTCCACGACGGCCGCGAACTTCTCGTCCTTGGTGCGGTAGATCTGGTCGTTCTGGTCCATCCGCACCATCGGCCGGTGGGTCGGGATCGGCACCACCTCGAGCTTGTAGATGTCGTGGAACTCGTTCGCCTCGGTGAGCGCCGTGCCCGTCATGCCGGAGAGCTTCTTGTACATCCGGAAGTAGTTCTGGATCGTGACCGTGGCGACGGTCACGTTCTCCTCCTGGATCTTCACGTTCTCCTTGGCCTCGACGGCCTGGTGCAGGCCCTCCGACCAGCGCCGGCCCTCCATGATGCGGCCCGTGAACTCGTCGACGATCTTGACCTCGCCGTCGACGACCACGTACTCGTCGTCGCGCTTGTAGAGCTCCTTGGCCTTGATCGCCTGGATCAGGTGGTTCACCAGCTGGCCGTTCTCGGGCGCGTACAGGTTCTCGACCCCGAGCGCCCGCTCGACCTTGGTGACGCCCTCCTCGGTCGGGGCCGCCTGCTGGAACTTCTCGTCGACCTCGTAGTCGTCGCCGAGCTCGAGGTCGCGGACGACGCGCGCGAACGAGTAGTAGGTCTCGGCCGCCTGCTCGGGCTGGCCGGAGATGATGAGCGGCGTGCGCGCCTCGTCGATCAGGATCGAGTCCACCTCGTCGACGATCGCGAACCAGTGCCCCCGCTGCACGGTCTGGGCCAGCTCGACCGCCATGTTGTCGCGCAGGTAGTCGAACCCGAACTCGGAGTTCGTGCCGTAGGTGATGTCGCAGGCGTAGGCGGCGCGGCGGTTGGTCTGCTCCCAGTCGTCCGGCATGTTCGACTGGATCACGCCGACGCTCACGCCGAGCGCCTCGTAGACCGGCCGCATCCACTCCGCATCGCGCTTGGCCAGGTAGTCGTTCACCGTGACCAGGTGCACGTTCACGCCGCTGATCGCGTTCAGGTAGAGCGGCAGGGTGGCCACGAGCGTCTTGCCCTCGCCGGTCTTCATCTCGGCGATGCGGCCCTCGTGCAGCACCATGCCGCCGATCAGCTGGACGTCGAAGTGGCGCATGCCGATCGTCCGCCGGGCCGCCTCGCGGACACAGGCGAACGCCTCGGGCAGGAGCTCGTCCAGCTCCTCGCCCTCCTCGAACCGGTTGCGGAACTCCTCGGTCTTCGCGCGCAGCTCGTCGTCGGACAGCGCCTCGACCGCGGGCTCGAGATCGTTGATCTCGCGAACCCGGTCCTGCATGCGCTTCAGTGTCCGGCCCTCGCCGGCGCGGAGGATCTTCTGGAAGACGCTCATCCCGAGGGATGGTACCGAACGGGCACGCGCTTCCCGGCTGGGCGCGGGGCCGTCCTCCCCCGCGGCGCCGTCAGGGCGTCGAGGCCGCGGCCTCGACGCCGCTCGGCGTCAGCCGCACCTCCCGCCGGAAGGGCTCGCCGCGCATGCACGCCGCGAAGACGGGGCGAGCCGATTCACCCCATCCGGGGGACGGGTCGCCAGACCGCCGGTGGCATTCATCCGGCCCGACGCTCGAGCCGGACGGGGGGTCTCACTCGAGATGCGAGGACGGAGCAACCGGAGGGGTGCGCAGCGGTGATTCCGGTCGCCGTGAGCACCGTCGACCTGGCGCGAATCCAGTTCGCGACCACGTCGCTGTACCACTTCCTCTTCGTCCCGCTGACGCTCGGGCTGGCCCCGCTCGTGGCGGTGATGCAGACGCTCTGGCGGCGCACCGGGAATGAGGATTGGCTGCGGCTGACCCGCTTCTTCGGGACGCTGCTTCTGATCAACTTCGCGATCGGTGTGGCCACCGGCCTCGTGCAGGAGTTCCAGTTCGGGATGAGCTGGTCGGTGTACTCCAACTACGTCGGTGGCGTGTTCGGTGCGCCGCTCGCGATCGAGGGCCTGGCGGCGTTCATGCTCGAGGCCACGTTCCTGGGCCTGTGGATCTTCGGCTGGGGCCAGCTGTCGCCGCGGCTGCACCTGGCGACGATCTGGATCGCGGCGCTCGCCACCTGGCTGTCCGCGTACATGATCCTGGTCGCGAACTCGTGGATGCAGCACCCGGTCGGCTACACCGTGGTGGACGGCAAGGCCGAGCTCACGAGCGTGTGGGCGCTGCTCTCGAACGAGTTCGCCGTCATCGCCTGGATCCATGTCATCCTGGCGGGCCTGATCTTCGGCTCGATGGCGATGTTCGGGATCGCCTGCTGGCACATGCTGCGCGGCCGCAACGTCGAGCTGTTCCGGCGCGCGGCCAAGCTGGCGCTGATCGTCGCGGTGCCGGCGACCCTGGTGCAGCTGTCCGTCGGCAACCGCTTCGGCGAGGCCGTCACGTCGGCCCAGGGGATGAAGATCGCCGCGTCCGAGGCGCAGTGGAACACCTGCCAGCCGTGCGGCTTCTCCCTGTTCCAGATCGGCGGGTTCTCGGCGCAGGACCCGACCCCGCGCTTCGCGATCACCATCCCGCGACTGCTGTCGTGGATGGCCACCGGATCGTTCGACGGCAAGGTGGAGGGGCTGAACCAGCTCCAGCATCAGGAACGGCGTTCCTTCGGCCGCGGCAACTACGAGCCGGACATCCGGCTGATGTACTGGTCGATGCGCGTGATGGCGATGCTCGGCGTCGCCATGTTCCTGATCGCGGCCGTCGGGGCGTGGCTGTACCGCCGCCGCACGCTGGAGAAGACGCGCTGGTTCCTGTGGATCGGGGTGGTCGCCATCGCCTTCCCCTACATCGCCGCCACCGCCGGCTGGATCCTGACCGAGATGGGCCGTCAGCCCTGGATCGTGCAGGACCTCCTGAAGACGTCAGCCGCCGTGTCGACCGGCCTCGGCACGAGCACCATCGCGGCCAGCCTGGCCGTCTTCGTCGCGCTCTACACCGTGCTCGGCATCGTCGACTTCGTGCTCATGCGCCGCTACGCGCGGCTCGATCCCCCGCCGGCCGGCGAGCTCCCCGGCGTCGCCCCGCCGGTGGCGGACGTGCCCCAGCCGAGCTTCCCCGCGGGAGGCGGCTAGCGTGAGCCTCGAGGAGTTCTGGTTCGTCCTGATCGGCGTGCTCTGGAGCGGCTACTTCGTGCTCGAAGGCTTCGACTTCGGCGTCGGCATGCTCCTGCCGTTCCTGCCCCGGGACGAGCGCGAGCGGAGCCTCATGTTCCGGTCGATCGGGCCGGTCTGGGACGGCAACGAGGTCTGGCTCGTCGTGGCGGCTGGGGCCACGTTCGCCGCGTTCCCGGCCTGGTACGCGACGCTCTTCTCGGGGTTCTACGTCGCGCTGCTCGCCATCCTGGTGCTGCTCATCGTCCGCGTGCTGTCCTTCGACTGGCGCGAACGCCATGACGGCGAGCGCTGGCGCCTCACATGGCTGTGCGCGAACAGCATCGGCAGCTTCGGGGCGGCGTTCCTCTGGGCGCTCGCGCTGGCCAACCTTGTCCAGGGCGTCCCCCTCGACTCCTCCCACGTCTTCACGGGCGGGATCGTCGACCTGTTCTCGCCCTACACCGTCCTCACGGGGGTCGCCGTGGTCGCCCTCTTTGCCCTGCATGGAGCGACCTACCTGACCGTGCGGACGAGCGGCGCCCTCCGCCGGCGGGCGGCGGCGACGGCCGGTCGCCTGGCGCCGATCGCCGTCGTGCTCGCGGGCGGCGGCGGCGCCTGGACGGTGGTCGTCGCGCACCAGAACAACCAGCGGGCGGTGCTGCCGGTCGCGATCCCGGCCGTCCTCACCGGCCTGCTCGTGATCGGCGCCGCCGTGCTCACCGCGCGCGGACGGGCCGGCGCGGCGTTCGCGGCGACGGGGCTGGCGGCGATCGGCGTCGTCGCCACGATCTTCACGGGCCTCTATCCACGCGTGCTCGTCTCCGACCCGGCATTCGGCAACAGCCTGACGATCTCGAATGCCGCCTCCGGGCACTACGCGCTGGAGGTGATCACCGTCGTCGCGGTCGTCGTCGCCCCCGTCGTCCTGCTCTACCAGGGCTGGACGTACCACGTGTTCCGGGCCCGGCTCGGAGGCGGCGACGGCCCCGGGCCGGCGGAGCAGCCGGGCGAGCC
>Ga0207695_10009344_pt1 | contig 12126 bp, 10 predicted proteins | sample KBSC54metaG_FD_184354 | JGI IMG/M metagenome (GOLD analysis project Ga0207695, IMG submission 184354) | Corn rhizosphere microbial communities from Kellogg Biological Station, Michigan, USA - KBS C5-4 metaG (SPAdes) (version 2) | ecosystem: Host-associated > Plants > Roots > Rhizosphere > Soil...
ATCGCGGCCGGCGCTTATTTGCGGCGGCAGTCCGAAGATATGCGGAAGCTGCTGGTAGGACTGCGTATACCACATAGGAATTCTGCCGCCATCAGGTCCCTCCCATAAAAATGGGGAGCGCATATTAAGGTGGCCCAAGCGAAGAATGGGCGCTCGCTCATTGTTGCTGGCCGCCACCAGATATTTCACTCCTGCCGCGGCCAGGACCGAAGCATACGACCAACTGTAGGAAGGAACATCGGTAATGCTAGCGTAGTCAACACCACCGCTATGTTCCTGATTAAATCGATGGCCCGCATACAAAGAGCGAATCAATTCTTCCGATGATGCGAACCCAGTCAATACATTGAAATAATTGGCGGGAACGCTTATTTTGTTGTGCCCCACAAGCTGTAGAAACTTTTCGCCTTGCTCCGGACTACGAGTTCTCAGGAATTGGTCAGCCACAAAATCGCCGTCGAGCGTGTACCGGAAAGAGGGATGTTTTGCGATTGTTTCCATCGCCTGGTCCAGAGCGCGGGTTTGCACTTCGTAAGTTTTTGCCTGATAGTCCGAATATCCGATATCCAAATGCTCATGCGGCACTACAAACACAGTCCACTTCTTCCCCGGAGAAAGCTGAATGGGAATGACGATCAATTTGCGATTTGCGGCTATTACCAGTTCTCCTTTTTCAGGAACTTGCGATTCCGGCACTTCAAATTCCATTTTTTCCTGTCCGAAATCGCGGTCGGGCTTCAATACTTGAGTCGAGGCAAAACTTCCGGCGGTAAAACTAACCCTGCCTTGAAGACGCTCTGCAAATCGTATGTATACCTCTACAACCTCAAACAGCCTGCCGAACTTCGCCTTGTAGAAAATGGTGGGAACAATCTCTGCCCGGACTGGTTCGGAGCGAAACTTTTTTCTGCCATCATGTTCTAACCCAACTGCGTCATAGAAGAATCCAGAGTCACCCAGCCGCCCCGGTGGAGGTACTGAATCATCCCGTTCACCCGGTTCGTCGATTGCAGTCAAGACCAGCTTGTTGGTTCCTTGATGCAGAAATAATGTTGGCAGTTCGAGCGCAAGGGTTTCACTGGTGTAAGTCGGACTGTTGCCGGTGGGATCGCCCGCCCGATAATTTAACTTTGGGTGCGAATAGATCCAGCCGATGTGGCCATTTATTTCTGCCTGCAAGCGTGGAATACGCGGCGTATCCACGAGCACGGCAGTTTTCAAAATATACGTCCCATTGGGTGTTTGAGGAAGAGTGAATTCAATGGTAAACGGATGTGGACGATAGCCCGCCTGTCCATTCGCGGAACCCGGTTGATAAGCGGGCCAGTCCCTGGCGGCGATGCTTTTGCCTACAACATAGACCGGGTCGTCCGCGGGATTTGCATAATCAATTTGTTTTTCAAATTCGATCGAGGCCTCATCGAAGTTTCCGATCTGCCAGAGACTCTCCGGAGCGGCTTTCGCTAGGCGGACCGTCAGCACGGGAAACAAGACGAGGATTAGACCTGCCAGTCGCAAAGTCCGGGGCGGAATCATGACGCTCTACCCTCCTGCCGCAGCGTCTTTAATTTGAGCTGCACTACTGGGAGAATTGCCCAGCACAATTCTCGACGATTCCAATTACAGACTTCTCGAGAGCTTCCACTATGAACGATCATCGATAATGGATATGCTGGTTAACTCCGTTTGTCAAGCCCGGTGAGTTATTGATCGACTAACGCGGGGCAATTCTGGAAGGAGTTGGCCGAATTCGTAGCGCTCGCGATGGCCGGTAGGCTGGAAGTAGATTCGCAGTTAAAAGATTAAAAGATAAAGATTCGTAACGCGTGACAAGCCGCGAGAGATCCCACAATTTGCGTGTTAAAAATAACCAAAGAACGATCAGTAAGGCCAACGCGGTAAAGACAATTTCATCGATTTTTGTGTGCTTGTGCCTTGCAATCCATTCCGCTACAGACCCCGTATCGAGAAGGAAGACGAGAACAATTCCGAGCAGGGCGATGAGACTCATGCCAACCAGATCCCAGCGTTGAACTGTTTTTAATTGCCGCATAATTTCTGTTCCAGATATCAAGTTCAAGTGCGCAACTAGCTTCCCTGCCCTGCCGCCTCAACCTGAGCTCCGGAACCTTGTTTATGAGTTTCCTTGATCAGAAGACGCTGAAGCTCCTGCTGGAGGAAGGTCGGGTCAATTGGCTTCGACAAATAACCGTCAAAGCCCGCAGCCAGAATCTTGTCTCGGTCTCCCCGCATGGCATATGCAGTAACTGCTAATACAGGCAATGTCGTGAAGCCTGGATGCTTCCGAATCTTTTCTATTGTTTCAAATCCATCTAGTACCGGCATATTCAGGTCTAGCAGTAAAATGTCGGGCCGCGCTTTTTGTAATTGTTCCATAGCTTCCTGGCCGTTGCACGTTTCAATGACGGCGTAGCCGCGCATTTCGAGCAGCTCACGGAGGAGCTCACGATTTACCGGATTGTCTTCGGCAATCAGTACGGTTTTCATCCCTGCCCTGCTGCGCGTGATCGCTTTTTGCTATTTAGGACCCTTGCAATCTCCGCGACCAATTGCGTTTGCCACGGCCCGTTTTTTTGAAAGAATGCTTGCGTTTGAGAATTCAGCAGATTCAGTTCTTCGGAAGTGAGGGTTTTACCGGTCATCACGAAAATCGGCAGATCCTGCAGATTAGGTCTTGATCGGACGTGACGAATGACCTCGAACCCATCCATGCCCGGCATCAATAGATCCAGCAGGACTGCGTCGACTATCTTTGAAGACAAGACCTCTAGAGCTCTTGCCCCGTTTTGAACACTTTGGGTTTCATATCCCGCCGAGCGCAGTGTTTCCGCGAGCAATTCAAGACTTTTGGGATCATCGTCGACCAGCAGAATGGCAGAATCGTCAATGGATGAAGCAAAGACGTATTTGCTCAGAGTTTCGAGAAGGATGTGCTTCGGTATTGGTTTGACTAAATAATCCGTCGCCCCGAGGGCGAAACCTATCTTTTTTTGATCTACGATCGAGAGAATGATGATGGGAATGCCCGCAGTCTCAGGTGCCTTTCTTAGTGCGACTAGGGTCTCGAAGCCATTTCCTTCCGCCATTAGCACGTCTAAGATTATGGCGTGGGGCCGAATCTGTTTCGCTTTCTCAAGAGCATCCGGCCCCGAATCCGCGGTCACAGTCCGATATGCGGGAGCGAGATAGCTGGTCAAGAGTTCGCGTGCAGCCTCCTCGTCATCCACAATCAGAACCAAGGGATTGGATTCGGCTGCATTGACCTGCGCAGGTGAAACAGAAGCCGGTTCTTCGAGAGCCGATCCTTGCTCTCCAATAGGGAAACTGATTGTAAATTTACTGCCTTTGCCGAGCTCACTTTCGAGCGAAATCGTCCCCCCTTGCTCTTCTACCAAGCGTTTGCTAATCGCCAGCCCTAGTCCTGTGCCTTCGTGGGCATTAGTGCTGCCCTCGACCTGGCGAAATTCTTCGAAGACAAGGGTGTGGTCCTCCGGTCGAATGCCAATACCAGTATCCGACACGGATACATGAACGCTTTTAGCTTGGCTATAGGCCTTAATATCGACTCTCCCGCCATTCGGCGTGAACTTCACGGCATTGCTTAGCAAGTTATAAAGCACCTGCTTAAATCGGACCCGATCGGCGTATATGAAAAGTCCTGCAGTCGAGCTCTCGTGAACCGTGATGTTCTTAGCCATCGCCAGCGGTCGAATGGTCGAAAGCACTTCAGGCAAGGCGTCCTTGATTTCAAAATCTTCATATCGAAATTCAAGTTGCCCAGCTTCGATCTTCGACAAATCCAGAATGTCGTTGATTAGCTGTAACAGGTGCGTGGAGCCTTGCTTTATGTGCTGGACAAATCGCAGTTGTTTCGGGTTCAGTTGCCCCGGGGCCTGCTCCGCCAAAAGGTCAGAAAAGCCCACGATGGCGTTGAGCGGAGTTCTCAACTCATGACTCATGCTGGCAAGAAACTTGCTTTTTAACTGTGTCGCATGTTCGACTTCGCGGTTCCGAAGTTCTAACTCTCTGTTGGCGGCTGCGAGTTGCTCAGTACGCTCTTCCACCCTCTTTTCCAATTCGCCTTGAGCTCCGAGCAAAGCCATATCTCGCCGCTGAATCTGGTCCAGCATTTCATTGAAGGAATCTATTAAGGTTGAGACTTCGTCGCGGTTTGCCGTCGTAGCAGCCCGGATCGAGTAACTTTTCTCGTGCGAAATGGTTCGCGCTGTTTCCGCCAGTTGCACTATTGGTTTAGAAATCAGCCGCTGAGAAGCCTCTGAGATCAGCAGGGCCACTATTAATGAAATCAAGAGAACGATGGTAGTGATCAGCGTGTAACTTCTGAGGCGAGTATTAATGGCATGCAAGTCTGACCGGATGGAAACGAAACCGACGTTCTTTCCATCCAAGACTATTGAATCTACGAGAATGATCTGATTGTTCTCGAACCAGTGAGTAGTGGTGGTTTGACCTGCCGGTAAGTCGTGCAGTGATGGTGGAGCCTCCCCCGAGGTGCGAGTGTAAGTGGCAAAAAGCTGAGCATTTGGCTTGTAAATTGCCGCGCTCATGATACTGGGTGAGATCGCCAGTGCCGATAAGGTTTTGTCGGCTGACTGAGCATCATCGAACAGCAACGCGGATACTGTGTTCGAGCCGATGATTTCGGCCTCGAGCGAAAGGTTGCGAACGATGTTGGCCCGAAACGTATAGAAGTCGTAAGCAAAGAATGCCGAGCAAGCCAGCAGGAGGGCCGTGCCACTCACGAGCATGTTTGTCCACGTGAGTTTCTTGGCAATGGTGTAGTGGCGAAACTTCAGCATTGTTATTGATCTCCGGCAGTTTCGTTCGTTCGTACCAAAGTTGCGACTTTGAGCAACTCCGAGCTGAGGGTCAACCCGGCCCGTTGAGCCGCTGTCAAATTGACTTCGAAACGGACTCTCTTGTCGTCGGTCACGAACTGGATCATGCCACCTCGATTGGCAAAATGTGGCATGTCGCTGACTGTCAGGACACCTTGTTTGCTTGCCGCCTCTACCATTTGATTCATTGACCCTTCGACCGAACTCACGAACAGAATTCGACAATCGATGGACTCTTGCGGTGTTGAAATGCGCCTTGCCACAGCGCTCTTGCCGGCAATTTTCTCGCCTGCGAGCACCGTATCGAGGGTTCGGCCGAATGGGTCCGGACCGAGAACACAGATCGTGAATGAATCCTGTTGCGCTCCGGGTTTGTCAGGCCATGCGACAAACCTGGCAAAGTTGATCAGATACACCGCCTTGACCTGATAATCAGTTGGCTTGGACTTCTGAGCTTGCGAGTAAGGGACAAAAGACAGTGCCAACAAGAGCATGGTAAAGAGCTTCAGCAAACCGTATCTCGGTATGGCGCCGGTCCGGATTAGGCGATAATTTCGGCGGGCAAAAGGCATGCATTTCACTCCGTATCACGTCGCCAAGTGATTTGGCCGTAACCCCCGCGCTCGACGAGAACTGAGCCGAACTCCGGGTGCCGAGGTTGAAATAAGTTTTGCCCGGTAAATGACAGTTCCAAGTTTCTTGTAAAACGCCAGGCTATTCGCGCGTCCATGGTTTGGTAAGACCCAGTGAGTTGCGCAGGGACGGCGCCGACATAGCGGTATGTCGGCGAGAACGTAAATTGTTTCGGCAGACTGAAAAATGCTTGCCCGGTCGCTTCATTGTGCGGGCTGGAGTCTTCGTAGGACGAAATATCGCTCGATTTGGCGTGGGTTGCCCTATCCACGAGGTTGAGGCTGGCATACGAATACGCAGCTCTCAGTTCCATCCACCGCGTTGCCTTCCAGTCGGGCGCGATTTCTCCGCCGTTCGTCGATCCCATGATGCCGTTGGCGAACGGAACTGAAATGAGAATGTGCTGCGGAGGAGGTGAGCTTTCTATTGAAATTGAGGCAGAACCAAAGCTTTGTAAATCATTGTACTTGTTATGGAACCCCGCGACGTCAACGTAAAGACGAGGAGTTATCAGCCGGCGATAGCCGAGCTCATATCCCAGCAATGTTTCCGAAATAAATTTGCCGTTGTCGCAGACACACACAAAGATCGGCGGGTTCGAAAGCACCAGCCCGGTTATCTGCAAGTTCTCATCAATACGAGAAGGCGTGCGGACTGCGCGAGTTACCGCGGCCCAGACGGTTTGATGGGGAGTCGGATTGAATAAAAGGCGGGCACCCGGCTGATTCTCCCATCCGGTAAAGTTATTGTGCTCAAACTTCGATCCCAGCGTCAGCCACAACTTATCTTTAATAATTGCGACCTGGTCTTGCACGAATGTGCTGTAGAGAGTGTCAGTCTCGTCATGGGGAGTGAAGTTTACAGTTGCGACAGTCTGGACGAAGTCCCCCTGGCTGACACGCGTGCCAAAACCCCACGTTACCTGGTTTCGATTTCCCAACTGCAAGTGGTGAACGAAATCGAAGTCGAACGTATTTCGTGTCTCCCCCAGCTGAGGGCCGAACCTGGAGGTTCGATCGTAGTAAGTTTGAACCTGGAAGTCCGACGTGTCGCTGAGCGTATGGTGCCAGACCCCCAGAAGGTTCCCTCCAGAAACGTCTTGAATGCCGTCGACATTGTTCTGACTAAGCGGCGAGTAATAGGCAATGCTCACCTGCTGGCCAACTTTACCCTTGTATAGGTCACCTTGGACTGTGAGGTTGTCGCGATCGCTAAGTGTTGAATCCGTTCTGAACCCTGCCTGTCCTAACTGCCAGGAGTCGTAGTTATCCCCATCAGCATGGAACTCTGGCGCGAACCCGAAGCCGGTTCCGTACACTCGGTAGTCCAGATTGGCTCCATGGGCTCCTCCGTAACGAAGCGTGCCGCCGCCTTGGTCAATATTGCCGCTCCGGACGGACGCATAAGTTCCGCGAGTGTCCTTGGCTTTCTTGGTGATTATGTTGATTACGCCGTTGACCGCATTCGACCCCCAGATCGTGCCTCCGGGTCCGCGAATTACCTCAATCCGCTCAATGTCTTCGACCGGAACATTTTGCACGTCCCAATAAACTCCGGCGTATAACGGCGTGTAGACGCTACGGCCATCGATTAACACCAGAACATCTCTGGAGAAGGCGCTGCCAAATCCGCGAATGCTCACGGACCACTGATTGGAGTTGACTCGCGCTACTTCTACACCCGGAACAAGCCGGAGCATCTCGGGAATGGAAGTGGCTCCAGAACGGCGTATGTCATCCTGTGTAAGAACGTAGGTCGCCGCCGGGGTCTTCCATATCTCCTCCGGTTCTTTCGAAGGAGTTGTTACTTCGATGTTGCCGAGTTCAGACAAACTCAATTGCTTCAGATTGTCGGCATCCGGCATCGCCTTCTGATCAGCCGCCAGTAACTCTGGAACAAGGCTGACGACTGCCAGCAATGCAACGAGGACACGTCGGAACACACGTTGACGCGCACCGGCAGTCTTACAAAAAATCTTATTGCAGTTTGTGTTATTTGCCATTCGCACCCGCCGCCGTGCCCCGCGCCAGAAAATCTGCCGTTCCGCTCCTAATGAATCGCTCGAACTCGTCGAAAAGTTTCGGGTCCCACCAACCCTTGGCGACCTCGGTTTTCATGGTCTGAAGGGCATCGGTAATCGAAAACGCCGGCTTGTAGGGCCTAATCGTGGTAAGTGCGTCGTATACGTCGACGATCTGCAATACTCGTGCTGCGATTGGGATCTGATCTCCCTTAAGCCCGTCAGGGTATCCGGAGCCGTCGAGTTTCTCGTGGTGATGACGGATGATTGGCAGAACTGCGCGGAACGACTTCAAGGGAGCGCAGATACGCTCTCCGATAATCGGATGCTCCCGCATAAGCTTCCATTCGTCGGGAGATAACGAAGCTGGTTTTAGGATAATCGCGTCTGGAATCGCAATCTTTCCTACATCGTGGACCACCCCCGCCCGGCGTAGTGCGGTTACCTGATCTTCTGGTAAGCCGACATGTTGGGCCAATGCAGCGGAATATTCTGCCAACCGCTCACAATGGCCATGAGTATATGGGTCTTTACCTTCAATGCTCCGGGCCAGAGTGAAGAGAACAGATTCCGCACGCTCCAATTCGTCGGTGCGATATTTAAGCTTTAATAAAGAGGTCACCCGCGCAAGCAGTTCCGTTCTGTCAACGGGGCGAGTAAGGAAATCATCTGCCCCGACTCGAATACCCTCTATGCGATTTTCTTTGTCGGAAAGACCTGTAACGAGGATGACAGGTATCAAGTAGGTATCAGGATTACCCTTTATCTTTTCGCAGACCTCGAAGCCGGTCATTTTGGGCATCATTACGTCAAGTAGCACCAAATCCGTCGGCACGCGGCGTAGCTGGTCAAGCGCCTCCGGTCCATCTGCAGCAGTGATGGTCTTGAACCCTTGCGTGCCAAGAAGCTCGGTCAACAGTTCCCGATTTGCCGCTTGATCGTCGGCAACAAGAATGGTTCCAGTAATTGCGTACTTTGAGTGAGATAGCACACTTCACCACTTATTTGTGTTGGTGATGAAGCGTGACATAACCAATGCAGGATTTAATAGATTACTGAAGTTTAGATCGGGTATCGGTCGCGTCGAGTTACGGGCTTTCTACTTGACTGATGAATTGCTGGATTGACTCGTGGGCTGCATTGGACAATTTGTTAAACTGGATTCCTTGCCGTGCTTCCTTTACCCACACTACAGTTCCGGCGGCATCGATCGTAACTCCGGAGGTCGGTAATCGAAAGGATACGCGGACCTTGTCCCCCGCTTTCAGATGCCCGGCTTCGACTTGAAGGCCGCCTTGGCTAAGGTTCCAGGTTCTCCCTTTGACGACTTTGGATCCCACGGTGCAAGTTGCTTCTGTTTGTAATGAGACGCGAGCGTATCGGCGGCGATTCTCCACCATTGTTCCGCGGACAGCCCGAAACAAGACGGCGAGCTTACGTTTATCTATCGGCTTTTGCAGAAAAAACGTGGCCCCCGTCGCAAAGGCCTGATTCATGGTGTCTCGCTCATCCCGCCCAGTAACAATAACGATTGGCGTCGACCGGTTCCAAGACGACGTGCGCACTTCCTGGGCCAGCGCCAACCCATCTAGATTTGGCATCTCCAAGTCGAGAAATATCCCATCAAATTTCTGGCGATGTACTAGAGCGGCAGCTTCCTGACTGTTACTAAACGGGCGCACCTCAGCCTCAAGCGACCGAAGAACTTCACTCATCAGTTCCAAACTTGCCGGATCGTCTTCGACGACGAGGAGCTTTAACGACAACATCTTTGTTCCTCCAATGCGGCCAGGAACTGGTGCGATTTCCAACGATGGTCGGTCCATGAGCCTGCTTAAATGTTCAGACTACTACCCCAAGGCGGCAACACGTAGTAACAAACGTAATCAAGGCGACGTGTGGCAGGAAGGATCTGCACCCTCGCGCTTCGCGTGGGTATACGAGTGTGTTTAGAAACAGACGCTGCGTTGGTTGTGTTCTGTGGTGAGCGTCAAGTCATTCACACAATTCTTCAATCGGATGTCTAGGATTCTTTGCCCGACGTACTTGAGCGCAGGAATGTCAATATCGAACATATCCTGCATGTGTTGCTTCTTTTGCCCTTTAGTTAACAGCCCCGCGGTCACGTACTTAGGTACTGATTGCTGTTGAGATATCTGCGCGTAGACTACTGAAAATCCTATGGCCGGAACCTTAGCAGACAGCAAAAGCAATTTATTTCGGGTTACCCACCAACTCTCGAAGCTAGAGAAGCGGGACTGGGAGCTGTGGACAATAATAATGATTGCCGGAATCTTAGTGAGTGCTACGCTCCTGGCTATTCTGTTCCGTGCTGCGTTTCTAACAAGCGAGGGAATTCACTTCGAACTTACCGTGTCACGTCCTCTGGCGATTGGACTCTTTGTCCTTCTCGGATTGCTAAATACTTACTTAGTAAGCAAACGCTTCGAGGTTCGGCGCTTGCGGGAACAGGTGATATCAACCACGCTCCAAAATCAGGTGATTGAGCAGCAGTCGTTCATAGATCCCTTAACAGAGATATACAATCGCCAGTCTTTGGACCAGACGGCCGGACGATTCATCAGCCAAGCCATGCGACGACACATGCCTTTGGTGTTCTTGATGGTTGATGCCAACAATTTTAAGAAAGTGAACACTCGCTTTGGCCACCTGACGGGTGACTTTGTTCTAGCTGAGATTGCGTCGGTTTTGAAATCGTGTATTCGCGCCTCTGATGCGGCAATCCGCTATGGAGGGGACGAGTTTTTGATCATTCTTGCGGACACGACAGAAATTGGAGCAGGCAAGGTCACGGAACGCATTCATAGGAAATTTGATGATTGGAACGACGCAGGCCACCTTGAAGACTTCCGCGTAGAGGTCAGCGTAGGTGCGGTTGAATGGCACGAAGGAGACAGCTTAGACGAAATGCTCGACAAATCGGACCAGCGAATGTACGCACAAAAGCCGACGCGCTCAACGGACCCACTTTTTGCAGCTCAAAAAGGAACGACCTTTAGGCCCGCCACTTCGAAGGAATCTTGAAGGCATTGCTGCCGTTCCAGGGGTGAATTGAACTACAAGACGCGGTGGGGATATCGGGATCCGGACGAACCTTCTAATTCCAGCCAAATAGCGACGGCTGCTCGGGAAGCTTCTGATGTGGTCGCCGCCGAGCGGACTTCAGCGACTCGGGCCTTTGGCCGAATACGAGAACTGGCTGCATGTTGACAGCGGATTCGATGAGACTCTGGGGGCTGTCCATTTCGACCGGCAATTGTTCTGCCGCCGCAATCTCGCTTATCTTCGCGTCCAAGCCCTCGATAACGCGCCTTGAGAAATCGCTTAGCTCTGGCATGGCTCACAAGTCTACCGCATGAAGACTGAGCAAAAGGAATAAATTCGTCAAGAACCCGACTGCCCATAACTCTGAACTGCTACAATTCGTGGCTTTCGTCGAGGACGACCGGACCCCTAAGGATTCGAAGCTTCTTTGTTCCGAACTCCATGCTTGAGGGCCGGACGGTCCTAAAGGATGTGGTAATTGCATATCTTGTTTCCAACATGCAGCCGAACCGTGTTCTTTCTGACCTCTGCTGGGTATAACCCCATTAGCCCAGCCGCTTCGCAGTAGTCGTGACTGATGTAGACGGTGCGGTCGATCTGAATTTCGGCCCAGAAGCTTCCTAATCCGAAACCGCGTGTCACCCCAAGACGTGCGGGCTGTGTGTCTTCACAGATCCCGCAACGCGATAGCATCAGCAGGACCACTAGAGTGTTCAGGAGTTTCATAGGTTTGTCTCTCGTTCAGATGGCAGAATCTAATTCCACGATTCGTCGAAGAAGTTTCCGCTAAATCGTAATACGACGCCGGAAAAGACGGAGTGTGCCTTCAGCCAATATTGGTTCCAATCTTCCACCTATTTACCAAGTTTCCAATGCTGTCGGACGCCGTAAGCGTAAATGACAAGGCCGGAGGCCGGCTCGCGTCAGCGAAGCTCGGCCAGATATTCAACAGGTTCGCGTCCCATGCGCCAGGTTTATAGGCGGGCCGGATCCTAGAAGTTGCTAACATGGGAATCACGCGCATGGTCAGAACGGTGCAGCCGAGTGTGTTACCTTCCTGCGATCGGGGGTGGGTTGCGCTGCCCGCTCCTGGCCAACCGGGAGTAGTCACCTGCAACACGATGCCATCACCGGAGTCGTTCCAGGCAATCATCCCTTTTGAGTGTCCCCACGGTGAGCTGCAGCTATTGCTGGCACCGCACGCTGTAAGCTGGGGGTCCTGGTAGAACTGATCGTTCCAAACGACATAGTTGAAGGAGCCGTTATATATTTCATCAAATGTTGCTCCTACCGGATCGTCTGTTGTATCGCCCACGCATCCATTTCCCAGGCGAAGAGTCTTAGAGTCACTGCTGGCAACAGCGTACTGTTGGCTGAAAGATGTCCAGGACGACTGCACGTGTCCCCCGAACAGGCATGATCGGACAGCGCCCGCACTGCACTGCGGAAAAGCTTTAAGGATTTTCAAGGAATCGCTGCACGTTCCGGCCTTTCCCTCGATTCTTCGTGAGACCGCCAAGATAGCAC
>Ga0207695_10009348_pt1 | contig 12124 bp, 5 predicted proteins | sample KBSC54metaG_FD_184354 | JGI IMG/M metagenome (GOLD analysis project Ga0207695, IMG submission 184354) | Corn rhizosphere microbial communities from Kellogg Biological Station, Michigan, USA - KBS C5-4 metaG (SPAdes) (version 2) | ecosystem: Host-associated > Plants > Roots > Rhizosphere > Soil...
TTGCGCGTCGACACGCACCGGGTGCATCGGGTTTTTGATGTCGAGCAGGATGCCGTAGCCCGAGCACGCGCCGGCGCCGAACCCGGACGACGGATACACCGTGATGTCGTGGCACTGCGACGGGCCGCCCGTTCCGCCGAACAGGTTGGGGATGTTGATGCCTAACGTCCGCAGCGAATCGGTCAGCGCGCGCGCTTTGGACGTGTCGCTCGTATAGAGCAGGGTGCCGAGCAGGTGGGCCGCCCGGTTCGTGTCGGCCGCCGTCGCCGTGCGCGGCATGCCGATCGCATCGATGAACCCGCGCGCCTGGACGACGTCGGCGCCGTTGGCCGTATCGGCGATCGCCGCGCCGTGCGTGGCGGTGTGCGTGAGGTCGTTGAAGATGCGCGGCGAGCTGACGATCTTCGCCTGCTCTGGATGTGCTAACGGAACCCGAATTACTTCGATGCGGAAGAGCGCCGTGTTCGGGTCGGTGATCGCGCCGCCCTCGCAGCCCGGCATCTCACTCGATGACCGCACCTGCGCCAACCCCGATACGTACACGTAAACGACGCTCTTGTCGTTCGGGTCCTGCACGAGCGTGTGGGTGTGCGAGCCGCGGCAGGTCTGTACATCGGCCACCTGCTTTGGGTGCGTGATGTCCGAGATGTCGAAGATCCGGATGCCGATCATCCGCTCTTTGCTCACGCTGTCCGGAATTCCTTGCGTGCCGCAATCCAACCGGCTGGCCCCGTTCTCCGCCGACACGAACAGCAGATGCCCGTACACCGAGACGTCTCCCTGCTCAGTAAAGCAGACGAGGTGCTCGGCGAGCACCGGCTTGGCGGGATCCGCAACGTCCCAGATCTCGAAGCCGCTGAAATTTCCTTGATAGACGTAGTGGCCGCCGAATGCGAGGTCGGAGTTCGCGTACGTCAGGCCGCCGGGATCGTTGGGATGGAAATCGTCAGGCTTCTTGACGGTGGCCACCAGCCTGAGGCCGTTCGACGCTTCACCGGCATCGTAGAGCCCGGGCTTCAAGTGCGCGCGCAGGTCGGTGGTGTCGGACTGCGCCCGCGACGCCGCGGGCAGGGCGGCCGCGCCGCCGATGCCTAACGCAACGCACGGCACGAGCGCCGATCGGAACCATGCAGCGAGGATGCGATTCATTTGGCTGCCTCCAATCCTTTGACCACCTCTTCCAGCAGCTGCACGCGCTTGGCATCGCTTGCGCCCTGGGCATCCTGCGACAGGTCGGCGGCCACCTTCCGGAGCGCAGACGTGCGCTTGGCGCCGCTCGCCGACCGCGCCGATGTCAGCGCGCTCTCGATGGCCGACAGACGGTCGGCCGGAAGTCCGTTGTCGCGCTTGAGCTGATCGACGTACGCGAGCGCCACCGGGAACGCCGCCGGCCACACGATCTTCGGTTGGTCCTGCGGATTCAGCGTCTGGTAGCGTACGAGGCTCGCCGCATCGATTTCGTTCTGCGTCAGATCGGCCGTCGGCGTCAGCTTGAACACGTCGAGACCGCGCGCGATCGCCGAGCCGTAGATGTAGCCGTTGTAATAGTAGCCGCACCAGAAGCCGCCTAACACGAGCTTGTTCGCATCGATGGGGCCGCGGTCGAAGTACGCGATTTCCTTGGGATGCGCGGGATCGGTGAAGTCGAACACCGAGAGACCGCCCTGATACCACCCCTGCACCAGGATGTCCCGGCCCGGCACGGGCACGAGATTCCCGTTGTGCGCCACGCAGTTCTCCTGCGCGGTCTGCGCCGCCGGCATCTTGTAGTAGCCCTTCTGCGTGAGCGTCGTGCCGCTCAGCGAGAAAATCGCATCCGCACCCCAGTCGAGCGGATCGGTGGCGCGGCACTTGGGCGCGACGCCGCCGCCCCACTCGTCGGTGAACAGCAGCGTGGTCGCGTCGTTGTTGAACGTCGCCGAATGCCAGAACGAGAAGTTCGAATCGGACACGGCCTGCAGACGAACCGGATTCGCCGGATCCTTGATGTCGAGCAGCAGCCCATAGCCCGCGCACGCGCCGGCGGCGAGGTGTACGGCCGGATACGCGGTGATGTCGTGGCACTGGAGCACGCCGCTGTTGGCCAGGCTGTCCGGCGTCGCCGGCACGTCTACGCCTAACTGCTTGAGCGAATCGCTCAACGCCTTGAACTTCGCCGTGTCGGTTTCGAACATCACCTGGGCGATGAGATGCGCCACGCGATCCGAATCGGCCGCCGTCGTCTTGGCCGGCAGGCCGATGATCGGCAGATAGCCGCGCGCCATCGTGAGCGCCGCGCCATTGGCCGTGTCGGCGATCGCCGGGCCGTGCGTCGCCGGCTTGGTGAGGTCGGCGAAGATGCGGGGCGTGCTCACCACCTTCGCCTGCTCGGGGTGCGCCACCGGCACGCGAATGACCTCGATGCGGAAGAGCGCGGAATTGGGGTTCGACATGCTGCCCAACTCGCAGCCGGCCAGCTCGCTCTTGGGCCTAACGGACGACAGCCCGGACACGTACACGTAGACCACGCCTGTGTCGTTCGGATCGGGCACCAGGGTGTGCGTATGCGAACCGCGGCACGTTTGCACGTCCGCAACCTGCTTGGGATGCGTGACGTCGGAGATGTCGAAGATGCGAACGCCCATCATGCGCTCGCTGCTCACACTGTCCTTGATTCCTTGCGTACCGCAGTCGAGCCGGCTGCCGGTGTTCTCGGCCGACACGAAGAGCAAGTGGCCGTAGACCGACACGTCGCCCTGTTCGGTGAAACAGACCAGGTGGTCAGCGAGTACCGGCTTGGCGGGATTCGAGATGTCCCAGATCTGGATGCCGCTGAAGTTACCTTGATACAGGTACTTGCCTCCGAACGCGAGATCGGAGTTCGCGTACGTTAGGCCGCCCGGATCGTCGGGGTGGAACTCCGCCGGCTTGTTGGCGTGGGCAACCAGCTGCATGCCCTTCGCGGCCACGCCGGCATCGTAGAGGCCGGGCTTGAGGTGCGCGCGCGGATCGGTCGTGTCCGACTGCGCGCGCGCCGCCGGCGCCGACGCAAGCGCGAGGATCGGTACCGCCGCGCACAGCATGAGGTACGACCGGAACGTCGCCGAACGATGTGTCATTGGGATTGGGCCCGAAAGGAGGTGTGTGTGCTGCGGTCACCCGCGACCGTGACGAACGCGAGTGGGGAGAATTGCGTCAAGGCTTCTATGTCAGTCCGGCGGCAGCCGCACGAGGAATCGTGTGCCCTGGCCAAGTGTGCTGTCAACCGTAATCGTTCCGCCGAGCATCTCGACGTACCGGCGCGCGATCGCGAGACCGAGACCGCTGCCACCCGCTTCGCGGGTGAGCGAGCTGTCGGCCTGCCAGAACGGATCGAACAGCCGCGGCAGATGCTCCGACGCCACGCCGATCCCCGTGTCGCGCACTTCGAACGCGAGCATGCCGTTGTCCGGACGCGCCATGAGGTCGACGTGCCCGAACTTGGTGAACTTTACGGCGTTGCCGACCAGATTGAGCAGCACCTGCCGCAGCTTGTGCGGATCGGTGGTCACTTCGTTAGGCATTTCCTCGTGCTGTTCAACGGTGAACTGCAGTCCCTTGCGTTGGGCCAACGGTTCGGCCACCGCGGACACCTCTTCCAGAAGCGCGCTCACGTTCACCGCTTGCACGTCGACCGTTTCGCGGCCGGCTTCGATGCGGCTGAAGCTGAGCAGGTCCTCGATCAGATGCGTGAGATGGCGAGCGCTCAAGCGAATACGTTCGAGGTGCATGTGCGCCGCGGGCGTGCTCGTCGCGCCGATCCCCATGTCGACCAGCTCGGCGTAGCCGATGATGGCATTGAGCGGCGTGCGCAACTCGTGGCTCAGCGTCGCCATGAAGCCGGTCTTCACTTGGTTGGCCGCTTCCGCGCTCACGCGAGCCGTGTGCGCCACCGTCAACAGCCGATCGCGCTCCTCGACTCGCTCCCGCAACTGCTCGTTCGCCTGGCGCAACTGTTCGTTCAGATGCGCCAGTTCCTGGGCACGCAACACCACCTCGGCTTCCATGTGCTGAGCGCGCGTCTCGAGCATGGCCATCGCCTCGCGCTCGTGACCCTCGCTTCGCATCTTCTCGATGAAAGGCGTCACATCTTCTACACGATGAATGATGTAGTCCAGGTCTCCGATCAAGCCGCGAACCGGAGAGTTCACGGGACTCCACCATCGTTGCTCCAAACCGCCACCTTCCGACGCAGGAAGACGAACAGGATAGCGTTGAACCGCCATGACGTCGGCGCGCTTCGTGTTCTGTACGCGTTCGAGTGATTCACGAAGTTCGCGGAGGCCGTCCGCCGTCTCGGCATCGTCCGGAAGAACGTCGAACAGGCTCCGGCCGATCACGTTCTCACGCTCGAGATGCATCGCACGGAGATATGCATCGCTCGCGGCCACGACCTCGAATGTGCCTGGCCTGAGCACGAGATACAAGCCCGGCGCGCTCTCGAACAGCGTTTGGAAATGCAGTCGCGCCTCGTCTGCCGCGTGGCGCGCCGACACGTCGCGCACGATCTTCGCGAAGCCGCGGAGACTCCCGTCCGCCTGCCGCAACGCAGTGAGGACACTCGACGCGCGGAAGCGCGATCCATCGAATCGTCGCATCCATCTGACGCCAGTCGCTTTGCCCTTGGTGCCCGCCACGGCCAGCTCTCGCGATGGTTCGCCCGATGCTCGATCATCTTCGGTGAACAGCTCGACGCCTGAACGGCCGACCGCAGCCGACTCGCCCAGCCCAAACATGCGTTCGGCGCCGCGATTCCACGTCGTGATCCGGCCGCCTGGATCGAGCATGAAGATCGCGTAGTCGTCTACGCCGTCAATCAGCGCACGATACCGTTCTTCACTGCGGCGCAGGGCCTCCTCGGCTGTCTTGCGAGCCGTGATGTCGACGAAGGTGGCCACCACGCCGTCGATGCGATCTTCCTTGGTTCGATACGGGCGCAGCTGCATGAGGAACCACCGGTTGTCCGCGCTCTGGACCTCGTGCTCGATGGGAGAGAGTCGCGACAGCACCGTGCGGACGTCGCCCGAGAACCCGGCGTAATGAAGACGGTGCGTGAAATCGGTGATCGAACGGCCGATGTCGCCCGCCGTCACGTTGAACAGCGTCGCCAGAGACGGAGTGAAGCGACGGATCCGAAGGTCACGGTCGAGGAACAACGTCCCGATCTCGGTTGCGGCCATCAGATTTTCGAGATCGTTATTCGCCCGAGACACCTCTTCGAGTTTGCTGTGGAGCTCGGCGTTGACGGTCTCGAGCTCTTCGTTCGTGCTCTGCAGTTCTTCCTTGCTCGTCTCGAGCTCTTCTGCCGTCGACCGGTATTCTTCGTTGATGCTTTGCAGCTCTTCGTTGGCCGCGCGCAGCTCCTCGTTGACGCCGTCGGACTCTTCACGCGATGTACGCAGGTGCTCATGCGCACGCATCACCTCGTCTTCTAGCCGTCGGACGAGGTCGTCCTGCTCGTCGCGCGACTCGCCTCCGTTAGGCGGGACGGTGGGCGTGCGGGAACCGGTCTCGATGAACATCACCAGCGCCAGTCGCTCGCCGCCCGCTCCGGCTCGCGGCTTCACAACGAGCGCAACGCTGCGCGGCTGCCCGTCCAACAACACCTCGATGAACGGACTCACCGTTTCCTTGTCGTGCTCGAACGCCTTGAACAATGCCGAGCGCAACTCCGAGCGCAGCTCCGGCCGCACCAGCGTCGTAACGTCGCGGGTGGGCGCCCCACCCGGCGTCTGCATGAATCGCCCAGCCGAATCCGAAAGGTGGATTGCACCTCGGTCCACGCCCACGAGGACGCTTGGTGGCCCGACATCCTCGAGTGACCGTCGATGCACCGCCTCGGCTGTGGTTGCTGCTTGTCCGGCGTGCCAGGCCTTACGAACGACTCGCGGCGCCGGCGCAGAAAGCAGAATCTCGGGGAGATGCGGTGGGTCGTGCTCGACTAACGCCGAGGTCTTGTAGATCCGATGCTTCTTGTCGATGGTGCGGAAATACGCGACGTCGGCGGTTTCCGCCGCACCGAGGAAGAGATAACCGTCTGGGTTGAGCGCGTACCGGAGGAGCCCGAAAACCTGCATCTGGAGCTCGCGATCGAGGTAGATGAGGAGATTCCGGCACGTCACAAAGTCGACGTGTGAAAAGGGAGGATCGCGCAGCAGATTGTGCGACGCGAACAGGACGCTGTCGCGCACCTCCTTGATCACGCGGTACTGGTCGCCCTCTCGCTGAAAGAATTGCTGAAGCCGCTGCTCCGAGACGTCGCTGACGATTGCGGCCGGATACCGGCCGGCGCGCGCGGTTGCCAAAGCAGCCTCGTCTAGATCCGTCGCGAATATTTGCAAGTCTGGTGCGACGTTGCGCCGCCGCGCCTCTTCGATGAGCAGCATGGCAATCGAAAACGCTTCCTCGCCTGTCGCGCAGCCGGGCGTCCAGACGCGGATTTTGCGTTCCGTTTCGCTGCGATCGAAGAGATTTGGAATGACTTGACGGGCGACCGCATCCCAGGCCTCGGGATCTCTGAAAAACGCTGTGACCGAGATGAGCAGATCGTTGAAAAGCTCCTGCGATTCTTCTGGATTGTGGCGCAAGAACTCGAAGTAATCGCTCAACGTTTCCTGCCGATGCACCTGCATGCGCCGGCCGATGCGTCGAAGAACGGTCGCGCGTTTGTAGCGGCTGAAATCGTGGCCGGTGCGAGCACGCAGGAAGGACAGGATACGGCCGAGCGTCGACTCTGCTTCCGCACTGAGTCGAGTGGCCGTGATGTACGCCGACAGATGCAACTGCACGCGGCGCTTGGTGGCCGCCAACTCGGCGACGCGCACGGCGATCTCGCGCACGGGCAACACGAAATCGGCCTGATCGGTCGCGATCGCAGCCTTCGGCATTGAATCGTGTTGGGCCTCGGACGGATCCTGCACGAGCACCAGACCGCCGGCTTCCTTGATCGCACGGACGCCGAGGGATCCGTCGCTGCCTCCTCCAGAGAGCACGACGGCGAATCCATCACCATGTCGTTCGGCCAACGACCTGAAAAACAAATCGATGGGGGCGCGCCGCCCGCGAGGTTCCGTAAACGGTAAGGCGGCAACCTCGGTGTCACTGATTTCGAGTTGGCGATCCGGCGGAATGACGTAAACGTTGTTGGGCTCGAGCGCGACCCGGTCGGTGACCTGCTGGACCTTCATCGATGTATGGGAGGCCAATATGCCTGGCAACTGGCTCCGATGCTCGGGAGACAGGTGGACCACGACGACGAAGGCGACATCGACGTTGTTGGGCAGCGCGTCGAAGAAGCTGCTCAGCGCTTCGACGCCTCCGGCGGAGGCGCCCACGCCGGCGACGATGGTCGCGCGGTCGTTGCCGTGCGCGACGGCGGGAGCCGCTTGGGCAACATCGTGCGGTGCGCCAGACATCTCGGGTACGTCGGCTCGCATGATTGACGCTAGTTAGCCGTTCTGGTACGCACCTGCGCCGCCCGTCCTGGGGGCGTGAGATATGTCATATGGATTGCCGAGGTGCAAGATACAGGCGCGGGCCGCATTGCGGACTCGACCAGTGGGCGCAGGCCGGGCCGCAATGACGAGCGCGGTTACAGCTGCAGGCCGAGCTCGCGCTGGAAGCTGCGGCGGCCGAGGGCGGTCACGGTGAGGGCACGCGACTCGCGCTGTCGCGCGACCCATTTTCGGCCGAGCGCGAGGTCGAGCAGCGCGGCGCCGACGGCGCCGCCCAGATGCGACCGGCGTTCGCTCCAATCCAGACAGGCGAACGCGAAGCGGCGCCGGAGTCCCTTGATGGCGCCGACATCCACTCCCAGCGCAGCGAGCGCTGCGGCGCCTCTGGGCGTGACCTCGTACGTACCGGCCGCCTCGCCGTGGGCGTGGGCGATCCATCCGAGCGTCGTTAGGCGGTCGTTGATGGCGACGCCGAGCGCGCCGGCGAGGTGATCGTAGCAGGTGCGCGCCGCGCGGAGGTGGTCGGGCGTGTTGGGCACGAACTCGCTGCGCGTGGCCCCGGCGAACACGCTCAGCGCCTCGAGCACGTCGGCGACTTCGGGACCGTCGAGACTGTAGTACCGGTGCTTGCCTTGCACCTGCACCCTGGTCAGATGCTCGGCCACCAATTTGTGCAGGTGGACGCTGGCGGTGGATGGGCTGACGCCGGCGACGAGCGCCAGCTCGGTGCTGGTGCGCGCGCGGCCGTCGAGCAGGCAGTACAGCATGCAGGCGCGGGCGGGCTCGCCGATGGCGGCGGCGGCGCGGGCGGCATGCGCATCGGCTCGGCGGGCGACATCCATACTTCGACGTTAATCAAAGTGTGAGCGCTCGGCAATTGCTATCTTGGCTGCCATGGATGAGGACCACTTGGCGTCCGAGCGCGTCGGCCGGCGCGACGCACTCAAGACCGGGCTTGCCGCGTGCGCGGCGCTCGTGGTGACGCGTTGGGCCAGCGTCCTTCCCGCCGACCGGAGCTCAGCAATGACCATCACGTGCGTGATCCGTTATCAGATCGACCCGTACCAGAAAGAAGCGTTCGCGCAATATGCGGCGAATTGGGGGAAGGTGATTCCGCGGTGCGGGGGACACCTGATCGGATACTTCCTGCCCTACGAAGGGACTAACGATGTGGCGTGGGGCTTGATCGCTTTCGACAGCCTCGCGTCGTACGAGCGGTACAAGGACCGGCTCAAGACCGATCCCGATGCGCAGGAGAACTTCAAGTTCGCGCAGCAGAAGCGCTGCATTTTCCGCGAGGAGCGCAACTTCGTACAGGTGGTGGAGGGGACGTTCGAGGTGCCGGCGACACGCTAGCGTTAGACGCCACGGGCGACGGGACAACTACGTTAGGTCCAGATAGGTGGCCGCAACATCTGTTCCTACTATTGTATAGGATGAGCGGGCGCAGGGCAGCGCCCGTGGAGAGCTTGCTCGCTCTAAGGAACACGGATCGGACGGAGCACGCGGATCTACGGATTGTTCGGCTGGCTCGTCGCTTTTGAACGTGCTACCGTAGTGCGGTGCTCAGTCCGCTCGAGAAGCCGAGACTCGTACTGCGCGTCGGTGTCGCCGGGGCCATCGAGCTGCCGGAGTCGCAGCGCGCGCGGCTGCACGAGGTGTTCACGCAGGTCTACCGGGTGTTGGCGATGCGACTCGAGGCGCTCGCGCCCGGACGCGCGGAATCCACTCGACCGGACATCTGCTCGTACTACGCGTCGGGCAATGATCAGCGGGCGGCACGGCCGCTCATGCGCGTCGTGTCGGGGCTCGCGGACGGAACCGACCAGATTGCCTTCGAGTCGCTGTTGGCGTTCGAGTGTGATTCCCGCGCGGGTCCATCGAAGCCCGGCGCCCGCACCGAATTCGAGCTCGTCGCCATCCTGCCGTGCGACGCGCGGTCGTTTCGTGACAACAGCGAAGTCACGGACAAGCGCACGTTCGACGCGCTGCTGGCCCGCTGCGCGCACACGATCGAGCTCGATGGGCGCTGCGTGCCGCACGCGCCGCGCGGCGGCGCGGACGGTCGCCTAACGACAGAACGCCGCAACCGCGCGTTTCGCGTGCAGGCGGCGGCGCTGCTCCGGCACTGCGACCTCCTCATCGCCAACGCCGACCTCGATGGCGGCGCCGGGATCGGCGGCACCCGCGAAACCATGGCGGCCGCCGTTGCGTTAGGCATCCCCGTCCTGTTGCTCTCGGCGGCGCCGGACGAGCGCCAGCGGCCCGTGACCGTCATCACGCGGCCGGTCGACCTGGAGCGCACGCGCGCGTCGGCGTCGGCGCCGTGGGAACGGAGCGTCGACCAGGTCGTGACGCGCATCCTGGCCGATCCGCGCACGTCGCGCGCGGGGCCGTACGCGCGCGACGGCGATGAGGGCGGCGCCGCCCGGCTGGATAACGGGGAGGCCGAGTTGCTGGACGAGTTTTTCGGCGGCGAGCATCGGCGCGCGCGCGTGAGGCCGCGGTTGTGGTCCGCCTTCGTGCGGCGCTTCCACCGCCTAACGGCGAGCGGCGCCGACACGATCGTCGAGCCGTTCACCCGATTCCGCGCGCGGGCGGCGGAGCTGAGCGCGCATTACACGGGTCTCTACCGCGGCGCGTTCCTCGTCAACTACACGCTCGCGGCGCTCGCCGTGGCGCTCGCGGTGACAAGCCTGGTGTATCTGCTCTTCCTCGCGCGCCATGGCGCACCCGAGCGTGAAGGCGCTCGTACGCTGCTCTCGCTCGCCATCGTCGAACTAGCCGTGTTGGTCACCATCTTTTTCAACACGCATCTCGGCAACAGCCACCACTGGAACAGCAAGGCGGTCGACTATCGGTATCTCGCCGAGCGATTGCGGGCGATGCAGTACCTGTCGCCGATGGCGCTGCTGCGGTTGGCGCCGCCACGGGTCGCGCGATACGCGGCAACCGCGTTGCGGCAGAGCGTGGTCGATTGGCTGTTGCAAGCCGTGATTCGCGAGGCGCCTCCGGGCACAGGAATGTCTCCGCTCGAGACACCGGTAGCGCAGTCGCGCGGCAGCGGGACTGTCAGCCAATCCGACGTCGACCGCGCGCTGGTCCTGGTGCACGACAACTGGCTCGCGACGCAGATCGAATATCATCGGGCGACGAGCCATACCCAGCGCCGCATGCACCGGTGGATCAGGCGATGGGTGTGGCGCTTGAACCTTGCTGTGATCATCATCGTGTTCGTGGATCTGCTGCTGATCGTGGCTCGACTCCTGGGACTGCGCAGTGGATGGGTCGAGGTTGGGCACGCGTACGGTCCGGCGCTCGTATTCTTCGCGGCGGTGCTGCCGGCGGTGGTCTCGAGTCTCAACAGCATCCGGTTTCAGTCCGAGTGTCTGCGGATTGCGGAGCGGTCGGCGGTGATGGTGGAGATGCTCGAGGGCTGCCGGGCCGAGTGCGAGGTGCTGCAGGCGCGCGTACGTGGGGCGCGCGCGAGCGGCGAGGATCCGGGCGGTTGGACGCTCGAGGCGTACGATTTAGGCGAAGCGTGTGCGCAGATGTTGAGCGACGAAGTCGCCGAGTGGTCGGTATTGTATTCGCGTGATCTGGTGGAAGCCTGAGCGGGGCGGCGCCTAACGGCGCCGGAGCGGACGGCGTTCACGTTGGCTGCGGTCAGGGTGCGTGACATGAAGCGAATCCTCACGTTGGATGGCGGCGGCGTCCGGGGCATATTCACGCTGCAGATTCTCGCGCGCATCGAGGCGCTGCTGCGGGAAGAGCGGCAGGCGCCCGATCTGGTGCTCGCCGACGTGTTCGACCTGGTGGCCGGCACGAGCACCGGCGCGATCATCGCCGCGTTCCTTGCCTTACGGAAGCCGGTCGCCGAGATCGAACGGCTGTACATGGAGTTCGGGCCGTTCATGTTCCAGCGCGAGCCGTGGTACCGCCAGTGGAAGCGGAAGTATCGCGCGGATGCGGTGGCCGATTTTTTCCGCCAGCATTTCAGCGAGGACGAGGACCACGAAAAGCCGGTGCTCATGGGGTCGCCGCGGATCGCGGTCAAGCTGCTCATCCTCATGCGCAACGCGACGACGGGCTCGCCGTGGCCGGTGACGAACCATCCGGACGCGCACTACAACGACCGCTCGCGTCCCGATTGCAACTTGAACGTGCCGCTGTGGAAGCTCTTGCGCGCGAGCACGGCGGCGCCGACGTATTTCGCCCCGGAGCGCGTGGAATTCGGCCGGCACAAGTTTCTGTTCGTGGATGGCGGGGTGACGCCGTTCAACAATCCGTCGTTGATCGCCGTGCTGATGGCGACGCTTCCGCAGTACCGGTTCAACTGGCCATCGGGGCGGGAGGCGCTGCACGTGATTTCGGTGGGGACGGGGACCGAGCGTGTGCATCTGCCGGACAAGGTGGCCGAGCAGATCACGGTGATGGATCAGCTCAAGTTTGCGGTGCCGGCGCTCATCGATGCGGCGTCGCAGCACGAGGACATGATGTGTCGTGCGTTAGGCGACTGTGTCTTCGGCGCGCCGCTGGACAACGAGCTGGGTGCGCTGTCGGGCGCCGGGCCATCGCTCTTGTCGGGGGAGCAGAAGCGGTTCACGTACGTCCGCTACAATCAGGAGTTCAACGTGGCGACGCCGGAGGGG
>Ga0207695_10009351_pt1 | contig 12118 bp, 8 predicted proteins | sample KBSC54metaG_FD_184354 | JGI IMG/M metagenome (GOLD analysis project Ga0207695, IMG submission 184354) | Corn rhizosphere microbial communities from Kellogg Biological Station, Michigan, USA - KBS C5-4 metaG (SPAdes) (version 2) | ecosystem: Host-associated > Plants > Roots > Rhizosphere > Soil...
AAAATAACGGATACCTTGAGATGATGATCTCCGGAAGGAAACCGTATCGCATCCGCGCGTTCAAGAATTTCCGTTGCGGATAGCTGCTCATCGGCATGACATAGAGAAGACGTGCTGCCAAGTATAAACAACAAAAGGATCGAAAAGGGTTGCCGGATAAAAGTCATATATTGTGCCTCAAGGCTTCCGCGACTTCCAGTTTAGAAGCTTTCAGAGCGGGAAGTATCGATGAAATGAGCGACGTGAAAAAAGCCATTAAAAATGCTCCGCTTAAGATACCCGGTGTTAATTTGATGTGCGCGACCCACTGCATTTCCGAGCCCGGAGCCTTTGGCATTTGAATACCGATCCACGAGAGAACAAACGCTGCAACGCATCCCATAATACATCCCATAAGACCCCCTAATAACCCGAGCACCACCCCTTCGGCCAGAAACAATTTCAAGATGCCATGACGCTCGGTTCCTAAGGCCATTAAGGTGCCAATCTCCCCGATACGTTCTAAGACCGCCATATTCATCGTATTCATAATGGCGAGAATGACAAAGAGAAAAAGCACCCATTTCATCACTCTATAAATACTGCGATACATATTCTCCATGTTTGTTATTTCCTCGGCGCCCGGAATATCGCGCCAGACCTGCACTTCATAGTCTAAATTTTCTTTTTTGAATAATTGGAGGAGAGCATCGCGAACACTATTTACATTTTCCGTTTGATCAAGAAACACGATAAGGTATTGGGCGCCATCCACTTGTAGAAGTTTTTGCGCAACAGTAATGGGAGCGCGAATAAGACTATTATCGACATCTTTTAAGATTGTCCGGAAAGCCCCTGTCACAGAAATATCCATGGCGTTCATCGCGCCGCGTTGCGTATTACCTAAAAGGACGACTCCATCGCCCATATGAATGTTAAGACTGTGCGCCAATCCTTCGCCCACCATCACATCAAAAGGCTTGTCCGACGTGATAAAACGTCCGGAGAGAATCATCGTGGTGTTGCGCATACGATCTTCTAATGCCGGATCAAACGCCTGCATGAAGAAAGGCAACGTCAGTTCCCCATTGCCGATTAATCCACAATAATCAAGTCGAGGCCCGACGACGCGCACATGAGGTAAAGCGCGTACTTTCTTAATTAATTCCCCAGGGTTACTAACAAGGTAGTCATAAGGATGAAACAGCTTTTTTTCTAAAAATCCTTTTTTCGAAATCCGTAAATGCCCTAGCGAATCGCGAATGGTCGATTCACGTATCGCATGCACGGTATCTTCAATGAAACCTCCGGCAATGACCATAGCGGTAGAGCCGGACCCAATCATTAATAACGTGATGAATGTACGCACGCGATTACGAAAGAGATTTCTTAATGCGAGTTTACCGTACATGGGACGCTTCTTCACCCGTGATAAGCCGGCCGCTCTCTAAGCGAATGAGCCGTTCCGCCTGCTTGATAATGTGCGCATCATGAGTCGAAAATATAATCGTGACGCCTTTTTCGCTGTGCAAGCGCTTGAGCAGGGAAACAATTTCTTCCGCTGTTTTTTGATCGAGATTAGCCGTCGGCTCGTCAGCCAAAATGATGACCGGCTCTCCAACCAAAGCCCGCGCAATGGCTACGCGCTGACGTTGTCCGCCACTCAATTGCGTGGGTTTACGGTCGATAAATGCGGCCATTCCCACCTCATCCAGAGCGGCCAACACCCGCCGCCGGCGCTCTGTCGAAGGCATCCCGCGCAAATGCAACGGATATTCCACATTTTCAAAAGCCGTGAATACGGGCAATAAATTAAAGGTTTGAAAAATAAATCCCATTTTCGCTAAACGAAATCTTGCCGATTCATCGGGGCTGAATTCGCTAATTTTGACATCATCAAGAAAAATGGCCCCGGAACTGGGACGTTCGATGCATCCGAGCAGATTGAGAAGGGTAGACTTTCCGCTTCCGGAGGGGCCAGCGATCGCGGCGAACTCACCACGTTGAATATCAAAACTAACATCCATCACGGCATGGACGCGGGTCTCCCCCAATAAATAATCCTTGGAGATGTGCGAAAATCGGATCATAAAATCCCTCTACAGAACAAGCAAAACAATATATTACGTATGCCAATGTTAATTGCTGTTAATGTAACAGGTGAAAATGCTCAATGCAATAGTCTTCATGGATAGGAGTCGTGCGCGGCGCTCCCTTCTAATGCCGCGCAAAATATGTAGTTGTATTACACATGTTGTGCCTATATTATGAGACTGTCCATATGAGTTCCATCGGAATTTTTTGCCCTCCAACACCAGGACACTTAAACCCTATGGCCGTTATTGGGCGCGCGCTTAAAAAACGCAATCATCGCGTAACCGTATTTCAATTGCCTGATCTTCAAACTCGCATCGAGAAGGAGGGGTTGGATTTTGTGGCGATTCAAAAACCGGGATATCGCATCGGCGAATTATCAGAGGCGTTAGCGCGCCTTGGGCAAATGAGCGGGCTCAAAGCGTTTCGCGCCACATTTCAAAGTGCCCGCGCGCTTTCCGAGCTTATTTTTAACGAAGGTCCGACTATCGTCAAAAATGCCAAGATCGATTTACTTCTCATCGATCAAAACGAACCCACCGCTGCCGCCTTAGCGGAATTTCTGAAAATTCCTTTTATCAGTGTGTCCAATGCCTTGCCGATTAATGCTGAACCGGATGTGCCACCCTCCATTGTGCCGTGGATTTATCATCCCTCTATTTTATCTCGATGGCGGAATCGGATCGGTTATCAGATCATGACCCTGGCGATCGCACCACTCCAACGTCTGCTTAATCAGCATCGGAAACGATGGAACTTATCGCCGGCGCCATCACCGGATGACACGTTCTCGCGTTTGGCGGAAATTTGCCAAATGCCAAAGGCGTTTGATTTCCCTCGAACACGCTTGCCGGCCTGGTTTCATTACACGGGACCTTTACGAGACGACCAAGGATCCGCTATAGAATTCCCGTGGGATCGCCTGGATGGCCGGCCACTTATTTTTGCTTCCTTAGGAACCCTACAAACGGGAAAAGCATGGATTCTGCAAATGATCGCTAAAGCTTGTGAAGAATTGCCCTATCAATTGGTTTTGTGTCATGCCGGCGCGCTGACGAGAGAAGAGGTTCTACGCTTGCCCGGTCGTCCAGTGGCCGTTGCCTTTGGACCCCAACGCAAACTGTTGGCTAAAGCGCAATTAACGATCACGCATGCGGGATTAAATACAACTCTTGATTCTTTAAATTACGGTGTTCCCATTGTGGCTATTCCTATTACTTTCGAACAACCGGGCATCGCCGCGCGTATTCAATGGACGGGAACCGGAACCATTCTAGAGGTGAAAAATCTTACGGCCGATACCATACAAGCGGCGATTCTCGACGTCATGGGTCATTCCCATTTCAAGGAAGCCGCAGAAAGGCTAGCCAAAAGTATTAACGCCTCAGGCGGGGTCGAAAGAGCCGCAGACATCGTCGAACACGTCTTACGCACAGGATTGCCCTGTCTTTCAACATGATGATTTGGAGTTAATAGACATCCTTACTACGACTTGACGCTTTCCGTTATCTCCGTTACTCTTAACAAACAATGAATCCAGCATTTGACTCCTTGGCCGGTGTCCGCACTCTCATCGATCCCTTATTCCGCATTCGTCCCGTCATTTATTGGCTGGATTTTATCGTTACGATGATCTTGGGTTGGAGCAGTTTTTTTGTTGCCGCACAGATTTCCTGGCATGCCTGGATAGGGAAGCTGGCGTTATCGTTCATATGCGCTGTGATTTTTTTCCGTGGCACGATTTTTGTGCATGAATTAGCGCATATCCGCAAAACTGATTTAGTGGGTTTTCAATGGGCATGGAATCTCTTTTGTGGCATGTTCTTTTTTATTCCGGACTATACGTACCTACCGCACACATTCCATCATCGGCCGGGAAGTTTTAGCACCATCGACGATCCCGAATATATTCCAGTCCCTTTTCAGCGTCCAGGAGAGATTCTTGCGCCTTTCTTTATTTTTCTTTTTATTCCATTTCTTATGGCGTTACGCTTTCTCATTGTAGGGCCCATCTCTTTAGTCATGGATGGAAAGATCCGCGAATGGGTTCTCCGACACGTCAGCACGCTAAAAATGAACCCTTTCTATGAGTGGAAAACAATTTCCGCTCCCCATCGCCGACTGGCAGCAATTGAAGATTGGCTCTGTTTCTTGTGGTGGATGGGTTTTGGAACGCTTTATTACTTTTTTGGCCATCTCCCGATTCTCATCGAAATCTATTTAGTTATGTATGGGGTCTTATGTATTAATCATCTACGCAGCTTGGCTCGGCATCGCTACATCAATGAAATGGGAAGCAAAGTTTCTTTCGAAGAACAAATCCTGGATTCTGTAACGATCGGTAGTTTTTCCCCCTTGGCCGTCTTGCTCATGCCCATTGGGTTGCGATACCACTCGGTTCATCACATGTTTCCCGCGCTTCCTTACTATTCATTAGGTCATGCCCATACGCTATTACAGGCCAACCTTCCGCCTGATCATATGTATCGTAAGACGGTGGTTCCGAATTTTTCCGTCGCATTCCTGAATTTTATTCGTCTTACCTATGCCAATCAAAACCGGGGCAGCCGCGTTAAAAATTCTAGTGGGCAGGTTCTTTTGTAGGGCTTTTTTGACCCGGAAACAACCGATGAAAAAATCCGACAAGGCCTCCGGCATGAGTGGAGCATAATTGTGTGGGTTCGGTGCCGGGAAGAAAAGGTCTTTCCTTTCGCGTGGGACAACCACTGCGAACCAACAGGCCATTTTCTGGATCAATGGTTTTCCATATTAAATTCTTAGGTTCGGGAAAATCTTCGGCACCCACGAGATGTAACGCTTTTTGCATAAAGGGAACCCAAAGCGGTAAGGCAATTCCCGCCGCGGACCGACCTAACGATTTAGGCTGGTCATAACCGACCCAAACCCCGCAAGCCAGTTGCGGCATATATCCCACAAACCACGCATCCTGAAAATTTTCGGAAGTACCGGTTTTCCCTGCGGCAGGATAAGTAAATCCCAGTGCTGGAGCGGCCGCCGCCGTCCCTTCGGTAAGCACGGCTTGCAATATTTTTGTCAGTAAACCGATAGTGGCAGGATCAAAGACGGGAAAAGGCGCCGGCGCATGTTTTTCCAGTCGTTGTCCATGTTCATCCACAATATCTTCAACCATATAAGCGGGTTGATAAACACCATGCGCCGCCAAGGTGGCATACGCATTTGTAAGTTCGAATAACGTTACCTCCGAAGCGCCCAGAGCCATGGCCGGATAAGGTGAAATCGGACTTTGAATTCCCGCGCGATGCGCATAGTCGGCGACCGTTGATAATCCTGTTTCCATGGCCAGAACGACGGTGGGAATATTGAGCGAATGGACAAGAGCGTCCCAGAGCGAAGCGTTCTTGCGATAGCGGCGATCAAAATTTTGTGGGGTCCAAGGACCTTCCGCCGTTTGAAGTTTTAATGGCTCATCTTTAAGCATCGTGGCGGTAGTCGCGATATGTTTGTCCAAGGCCGCCAACATCACAAAAGGTTTAAACGCCGAACCGGGCTGGCGATGCGCGCGAATCGCGCGATCATAAGGCGCGCGTATATAGTCTGTGCCGCCAACCCATGCGCGCACGCCACCGCTCAGAGGATCGATCGCCACCAACGCGGCTTCCGGATGCACATTGGCTTTGGTATGCGGCAATTTTTGCAGCGCGATAACCGCTTCATGTTCCAGAATAGGATCTAGCGTCGTATAAATACTCCATCCGACCGTGGGCAGAATAACGCCTGGATAATGTTCTTCTAGAGAGTCCTGCAATGTCGCTAAGAAGTACGCCGCATCATTCATCCGCTGATTGGCGGCTAATACATGCATCGGTGATCCACGCGCTTTTTCATACACGGCTTTCGAAATAATTCCTTGGCTATGCATTAAACGTAGAACGAGGTTTCGACGCTCAAGAGCAATTTCCGGAGAATTCCGCGGCGAATAGTGATTAGGAGATTGCAAAAGCCCGGCAAGCAGCGCCATTTGCTCCACTGTCAACTCGCGCGGCGGAATTCCAAAATAGGCGCGGCTGGCGGCATCAATACCAATTAAACTCGTCGATCCCTCCTGCCCCCAGTACACTTGGTTCAAATACATTTCTAAAAGCTGCTCTTTACTGAATCGCAACTCGAGATAAGCAGCCAACACCGCTTCCATTAACTTACGTGAGAGCGTGCGGCGGGGAGACAAAAAAATCGAACGCGCTAACTGCTGACTAATCGTGCTGGCCCCTTGGCTTAAGCGGCCTTCTCGAAGATTAACGATTAACGCACGCAAGACTCCCACACCATCAAAGGCGCCATGTCTATAAAAACGTTTATCTTCGATCGCCATGACGGCTTTGGGAACATAAGAAGGTAAATCGGCCAAACGAATTTGCGTTCGGGCCATGGCCGTATTGGTGGTCCATTGCGCTAAAAGTTTGGGCTCTAAGCGCCACACAGCAGGCCCTTGCGTCCCGGTCGCCGTTTCAATGCGATCCAGTCGGCCATGCTCAAATTTCAAATGGACTTGTTGAGCGGGATAACGTCCTTCTGGATATTGAAATTCACGTAAGAAAATAAGGAGAGATGAAGAAGAGCTCTGTTGAAATTGTCCGGGCTTTTGCGGTACATGGCTCACGGGGTCATATTCCAAGGCATGCAAAGCCTCCAACGCTTCAGCCCATGTTAAACCCGATCCCTTGGACAAGTCCCACCAGCGACTGTAGACGGTGGTAATATGCCTATTTTGTCCGTGTGCTAATAAACTAACCAGTGTTTCTTTTCCCCGGTAAAAAAAGAAAGCGCTCGATATAAACAATAACAAGGCTGCTCCGATTAAAAAGGGCAGGCCGTATTTAGCAGTGGTCTTCCATTTCATTCCCTTCCATCGTAATAGAAAATAGAGGTTGCGAAATATGAAGATTGCCTGTAGAAAAAGGGTATGAAAACACCACCGCTTAACAAACCTTTACGGCATCTTTTTCTTCTGTTGACAGGACAGATGGCGCTGCTTCTCATGATCGGCGCCGCCGTGTCCTACCAGGTGCGTTGGGTGGAACATAAAATCAGCGAGATGGCGGATTTAAAAGACCCTTCGCCATTTACTGCAAGTCTTATGGGGACATTGAACACCGTCAATTTAAATCTCGTGGGGTTCGTGCAAAATCGGGATCCATTGCTTAAGCAAGCACTCGAAGCAGGTGAACAGGAATTTGAAAGCGCCTTGGAAGAGTTTCATCAACAAAATCAACGGCTCTTGCCTAATGAAGCCCGAACGCGCATTTTAGGCGCTTACGAACCCTACAAAATGTCGGTCCATGACACGTTAACAGTGAGCAATGAACAAGCGCAAAAATGGGAAGCGCTTTTATCGAATGACGATGACATGATGTTTTGGCTGGAACATCGTTTACGCCCCTTAGTTCGCCATGAACAGGCTGAAGCAGCAGACCGTTTGAACGTCATTTTAAATTTGGAAAGCCAGTTGCGGTCCATCCCTAAAGATCTAACCGAGTATGTGCTTACTCGGTCCGCCTCCTCGCCGCAACAAATGACTCAGAATTCCGATAAATTTACGCTATTGCTGACGCAATATCAGTCAATTACGAAATTGGTGACGGAGCGTAAGAATCTCGCTGTCTTAAACCGGCTTTGGAATGACAATGTGGTATTGGCTAAAGATATCGTGGGCCAAGAAAAACTCAAACGCGAAGCGTTTGGACGCATGATTCAAAACCAACAAAAATTACATGCGGTAATTAAAGAAGTACTCCCTGCTGTTCGTCCCGAAGTGATCGAGGAAAAAAAACGCGCCATTTTCCATTCGATTACCTTGATTCTCTGTTTGGCGGGCTTTCTTGTTATTGGCGGCATGGGCTCGCTCATTGTCAGTGGGCTGTGGGGCTATCGACGCTTGCATGCACCGCGTGCTTCACATAAGACGCCTACGGAGACCCGCGCAAAGGCCGGCGCATCGATGCCCAAACTATTTCATCAAGCGCTTATCGGTATTGGTTTAGACGGCAATATTGTGCGCTGGGATATGGGCGCGGAACAGCTATATGGATATGGCGCAAAAGAAATTGAAGGTCAATCGATGAAAATTCTTTTCCAGTCTGGGGATGAAATTCATCGTTTGTCAGAAAAATTAAAGGAACACAAACAAGCGATTTTTGACACCACGCACATGCGCAAAGACGGAACCCCCGTTCCGGTTCATGTCGTCTTTGATCGTGTAACTGATCCGCAAGGCAAACTCGCCAGTCTATCGTTGCAAGCCTACGAACGCGCGGCGTAAGACAGCTGTCTTAGCGTCGGTCGGCAGGAAGATGCGTGTAGGCGGGCAACGTCTGCAGACGTACATCTTCAACGGCCCCGCCCACGGTGAAGTGATATAAACTTTGATAATTGTTATCGCGCAAACCCAAAACATCATGCATCAGGTCATCAAAGAAGCAGCCGATCCCCGTTCCGCGGACGCCTTGCGCTTCGGCTTCTAAATAAAGAACCTGTCCGATGAGCCCGCATTCCCAGAAAAGAGTTTTATAGTCCCACGGCGCGACATCAACGACGGACCGAAAACGCGCCAGCATGCCTAAAGAGAATGCGCTTTTCCCGGCGATCGATTGTCCACAGCTGATATGCGCCGCATGATCTTGAAATTCACCTTCCTGCAAAAGATAGAGTGGCAATGAAGGCGACAGGAGCCGCCATTCAAACGTGTGTTTCAAGTTGCGTTTTAAATCAGTAAAAGCAGAAGCATCCCGCAGCAACAGGTACAAACCGGATGGCAAACCGATCACCCGATGGACAAAAATCGCCAAATGCACATGCGTCAGGCCTATTTCCAAATCAAATGGCGCCATGTCTGGACGCGGCATGGTTTTATCCAGCAGCGCGAAAAACTGATCGCGCGTAAGCGTTGTTTTTCCGTCGTAAGCGACCGCGCTCCGCCGTCTCCGGATCAACGTTGCGGCAGCGACTGATGAAACGGGATGCTCCAGCATTGGCTTTAATTCAAATCCTACAGAGGATTCGTGCGTCACGGGTTTATCGAGAACATGGGCTGTCTGTGTCAGAAGATCCCATTCCACATGATCGGCGCTTAAGCGGCTGGGTTGACCCTGCCAGGATAAGGACTCCATCGCATGCACCCAATCATCAGGAAGTGTTCTGGGAATGGCTTTAACAGAAGCAGGAGACACAAAACAAATAACCTCCGGATCTTCATTCTCTAAAGAAGGCCAAACCCGGTTCTGAAAACCAAGAATCTGGCGTAGGTTTCCCGTACTCACCGCATTCAAACGCGTGGCACGCCATCCTAAGAGATTGGCAGCAAAAGAGATGGCGCCCAAAGCATGTCCGATATCGTGCTGGCAATAGCGTAAAGCGCGTTCGCCGTATTTCCAGGCCTCGCGCCACGCAATGCTGGTGAGAACAATTAAAAATCCCGGGGTTTGGAAATGCATGCGCAGCCGTCGCACATAATCCGCAGGAAGTGCCGCGCGCTGCTCTAAGGCATGCCGATAGGCTTGGTAATGATAAACGCCGCCTTGCGCGGACGAATCAAAAGCCGCAAACGTTTCATCTTTTTCGATCTGTCCTAAACGTGTCTTACCGATGATCGGCGGTAAAATCAAATGGGCCTCTGTAGGATGGAGATTGCCGCTTGAAGGGTTCATCCGCAGGGCCCAGCGCCCCCCGTCTGGAGGAATTTGTTTCCAGGCCGAGAGCCCCAAAGACAATTCAAGAAATGCCCCAATACTTTCGCTATGAAAATCCCAGAAAACATTGTGTTTCCGGTGATATAAATCGAGATGGGATCCCTCCGGATCTTTTTTTAACAATGGCAATAAAATGGACCGCGCGCCTTCCCAAGACCGGAAAGCATCTGGCTGAGTTGCCCAATCCAAGAATCCCGCCGAGCGGGCATAGCGATGGAGATGATGTTTAGTTTCATCGTGGTAAAGGTACACCTGTGTTCGTTGGCTGTGCGTATCCATCGGCTTCTTAGATTCTACGATCATGACGGCTTGCATATAAATCCCTTGCAATGAGCGAGGCTTCGGCTAAGCTTGGTCTAGGATGAATGATCGATTTTCTGAATTTCCTTGGCTCAAACCTTGGCAGGCGATTAGTCAGCGTGGCCGGGAGGCGTACTTGCATGAACTGCGATTGGAAGTCACGCCTGGGCATCCGCTCTTTGGGGTTCCTGTCACACCGGTGGCGCGCTGCTGCGATACGGACGATATCCTTTTTGAACTTCACAATCATCCCGCAGAATTTGCAGTGGTGCATATGACCTTTATTGGCGCGCCCGAATCAAAGCCGCATTGGCCCGTGATTACGCTCTACAGCGATCTTGACCATTGGGTCGCGAAACGGATGATGCCGGATGTCGCCTACTTCGAAGCTCACGGTATCCGCAAAGCCGCCTGATTTACCGACGTTCCAGCACCCCTCATTCCACCTCTACTTTTTTCCACGGTCCGCGAATATTGACAACGATGGGCAAAAGGATTTTATGTTTATCATTAAAAATCCATTTAAGTCCGGGGATATTGCGGATCACGTCTTCGATTAAGCGGAAAAATTGAACGCGCAGCGTGGCATCGATTTCTTGGCCCGGAATATCTACAACCCCTTCGATGCCAATGTTGGAATCGGGCGTTTTCATGAATGCATCTTGGGTTGAAAAAACACCGTCAGCCACCGTGAAATGCCCGGTAAGGCTGTCATAGGGAATCCCTTCTTCTTGAAAATGCGGCAAATGTAACGTTAAATAAGTCGTCATATTTAAGACGGACAACACATCGTAAAGCGTCTTGAAAGAGCGCACCACCCCTTTGACCGCATGGACATGCAGCGTGCCATTCAAGCTTTCAAACCACATCGGTCTTAAGGGAAAGTCCAAATTAAAATCTACATTGGCTGTGCCTGTCATTGAAGGACGCGTTTTAAAAAAGCGTGCAAGGAGACTCTCGATCGCTAGGTGATGCAGATGCCCTTCGAGATGCGCCGGCGCGTCACCGCCTTGCAAACCAAAAATCCCGCTCCCTCGCGCTTGCGCATGATCCAGGGTCAATACCGCCCGATGAATGATAAAGGATTTATGCGGGGTAACGCCGGCTGTCAAATGCACTTGTGAAAAACTCAAGTCCTGCCAGGCTTGCGCGCGAAAGGTGCCGGTACTTTCCTTTACCGGGGCTAGGCGACGGTTGAACACGGCAAAAATATCCTGAACGCTGACGGAGCTGGCCGTGACCTCCAAAGCAGAAGTAGGCTTGTTTAGATTTTTCACCCAATGCACCTGAGCATCGCCGCCGCGCGTCTTCAAATCGACTTGAACATCAACGGTCTGCATAGTTCCTGATAGATGAAGCTGCCGTATATCAAAAGGGGTGCCGGAAAATCCAAAGTTTTCGCCATCGACCTTCCAATTTAAAAGGTGTTCTGCTTGAGAACGATGAACGGCAAACCGTCCATGGCCCGGGCCTTCTAAGCGTGTAATCCAAGAATTAGTGGAAATAAGCATGGCGATCTCCGGCGTGTAATTACTGTAAGATCCGTCGATATCCAAGGGATCAGATTGCAACATGGCATGGAACGCGCCGCGGACAGGGGTGGTGGTTCCGGCGACCTGAAAATCAGAATTAAGAATTTTTCCATGGATCTGGCCTTTTCCCTTCCCCATCAATCCCGGAAATTTATTGAGCGTTAGCCGTTGAATTTCAAAGGCCATCATCGTTAGTGTCTTCGCTTTAAGATGCAGGGAAACGGATCCGGAAAGCCACTCGGCCATCGTCGGGAAATAGGCTCGAAAACTTTGCAGCCGGACATTCTCGAGCATCAGGTCAATCGGATAGGGCACTTGCTCATTCACCGTTACAGTAAAACGTGCTGGGGATCCCCAGGTGGGTGAAAGGCCGGTAAATTCTCCTTTTTTATGGACAGGGTCAAAGGTTCCGTTCACTTGCTCAATATCGTGTCTGTATTCTGGAATGACCATTTGATCGTGCAAGGTAATGACGCCATTGTTAATTTC
>Ga0207695_10009354_pt1 | contig 12117 bp, 5 predicted proteins | sample KBSC54metaG_FD_184354 | JGI IMG/M metagenome (GOLD analysis project Ga0207695, IMG submission 184354) | Corn rhizosphere microbial communities from Kellogg Biological Station, Michigan, USA - KBS C5-4 metaG (SPAdes) (version 2) | ecosystem: Host-associated > Plants > Roots > Rhizosphere > Soil...
CCGGAAGAGCTGCGCGTGTTCCTCGAGGAAGCCGCGGGCGTGTCCAAGTACAAGGAACGCCGCCGCGAGACCGAGAACCGCCTGCACGACACGCGCGAGAACCTGACGCGCGTCGAGGACATCGTCCGCGAGCTCGGCGCGAACCTCGAGAAGCTCGAGGCGCAGGCCGTCGTCGCGACCAAGTACAAGGAACTCGTCGCCGACGGCGAGGAGAAGCAACGCCTGTTGTGGCTGCTGCGCAAGAACGAGGCCGCCGGCGAGCAGCAGAAGCAGCAGCGCGCGATCGAACAGGCGCAGATCGACCTCGAGGCGCAGACGGCGAAGCTGCGCGAGGTCGAGTCGCAGCTCGAGACGCTGCGCGTCGCGCATTACTCGGCGAGCGATGCGATGCAGGGCGCGCAGGGCGCGCTTTACGAAGCGAATGCCGAGGTGAGCCGCCTCGAAGCAGAGATCAAGTTCATCGTCGAATCGCGCAATCGCGTGCAGGCGCAGATCGCGGCGCTGAACGCGCAGCGCGAGCAATGGCGCGCGCAGGCCGAGAAGTCGCAGGACGATCTCGAGGAAGCCGAAGAGGCGCGCGCGATGGCCGACGAGAAGGCCGCGCTCGCTGAGGACAACGCAGCCGCGAAGCACGACGCGCTGCCGGCGCTCGAGGCGAAGTGGCGCGACGCGCAGGCGCAGCTCAACGACGAGCGCGCGCGGATCGCGCAGACCGAACAGTCGCTGAAGCTCGAAGCCGCGCACCAGCGCAACGCCGACCAGCAGCTCCAGCAGCTTCAGCAGCGCCATGAGCGCCTGAAGAGCGAAGCGGGCGGGCTCGACGCACCGGACGAGGCGCAGCTCGAGGAGTTGCGCATGCAGCTCGCCGAGCAGGAAGAAATCCTCGCCGAAGCGCAGGCGCGTCTCGCCGACGCGCAGGAAACGGTGCCGCGCCTCGACGGCGAACGCCGTGCCGCGCAGGAGCGCGTGCAGGCCGAAGGCGCGCAGATCCACCAGCTCGAGGCACGCCTCGCCGCGCTGAAGCAGCTTCAGGAAAACGTGCAGACCGAAGGCAAGGTGCAGCCGTGGCTCGACAAGCACGAGCTCGGCGCGCTGCCGCGCCTGTGGAAGAAGCTGCACGTCGAAGCGGGCTGGGAAGCGGCGCTCGAAGCCGTGCTGCGCGAGCGCCTCGCCGCGCTCGAAGTGTCGAATCTCGACTGGGTCAAGGCGTTCGCCACCGATGCGCCGCCCGCGAAGCTCGCGTTCTACGCGCCGCCCGCGGCCGGCGAGCCGCTTGCGGCAGTGGCCGGGCTGCGTCCGGTGCTGTCGCTCGTGCGCATCGACGACGCGGGCATTCGCGCGGTGCTGAACGACTGGCTCGGCAACGTCTATGTCGCCGACGACGTCGCGCAGGCGCTTGCGACGCGCACGCAACTGCCGGCAGGCGGTGCATTCGTCGTCAAGGCCGGCCATATCGTCACGCGCGTCGGTGTGCAGTTGTACGCAGCCGATTCGGAGCAGGCCGGGATGCTGGCCCGCCAGCAGGAAATCGAGAACCTGACGCGCCAGGTGCGTGCGCAGGCACTGCTCGCCGACGAGGCGCGCACGGCCGCCGTGCGCGCGGAAGCCGCGCATACGCAGGCCACGCAGGCGCTCGGCGACGTGCGCGCGCAGGCCGAGCGTGCGACGCAGCGTGTGCATGCGCTGCAGATGGACGTACTGAAGCTCGCGCAGGCACACGAGCGCTATACGCAGCGCAGCACGCAGATCCGCGAGGAACTCGAGGAAATCGGTGCGCAGATCGAAGAACAGCGCGCGCTGCGCGCGGAGTCGGAAGCGAATTTCGAACGCTTCGACGGCGAACTCGCGGAGCTGCAGGCACGCTTCGAGGACAACCAGCTCGCGTTCGAATCGCTCGACGAATCGTTGACGCAGGCGCGTCAGGAGGCGCGTGACCTGGAGCGAGGCGCGAACGACGCGCGCTTCGCCGCACGCAATGCGGTGACCCGGATCGACGAGCTCAAGCGCAGCATCCAGGTTGCGCACGAGCAGAGCGAGCGTGTCGCCGCGTCGCTGGAAGACGCGCGTGCCGAGCTCGAGACGATCAACGAGCAGACCGCGCACACGGGCCTGCAGGACGCGCTCGAGATTCGCGCGGTGAAGGAAGAGGCGCTGCAGGCCGCGCGGATCGAACTCGACGACCTGACCGCGAAGCTGCGCGCGTCGGACGAACAGCGTCTCGTCGCCGAGCGTTCGCTGCAGCCGCTGCGCGACCGCATCACCGAGCTGCAACTGAAGGAGCAGGCCGCGCGCCTGTCCGTCGAGCAATTCGCCGAGCAGCTCGCAACGGCCGAGGTCGACGAGGCCGCGCTGAGCGAGAAGCTGACGCCGGACCTGAAACCGTCGTACCTGCAGGGCGAGGTCACGCGGCTCAACAACGCGATCAACGCGCTCGGCCCGGTGAACATGGCCGCGCTCGACGAGCTGAAGGCCGCGAGCGAGCGCAAGGTGTTCCTCGACGCGCAGTCGGCCGACCTGATCGACGCGATCACGACGCTCGAGGACGCGATCCACAAGATCGACCAGGAAACCCGCACGCTGCTGCAGGGTACCTTCGACGAGGTCAACCGCCATTTCAGCGACCTGTTCCCGCGCCTGTTCGGCGGCGGCCAGGCGAAGCTGATCATGACGGGCGACGAGATCCTCGATGCCGGCGTGCAGGTGATGGCGCAGCCGCCCGGCAAGAAGAACGCGACGATCCATCTGCTGTCGGGCGGCGAGAAAGCGCTGACCGCGACCGCGCTGGTGTTCGCGATGTTCCAGTTGAACCCGGCGCCGTTCTGTCTGCTCGACGAGGTCGACGCGCCGCTCGACGACGCGAACACCGAACGTTTCGCGAATCTCGTGCGCGCGATGTCCGACAAGACGCAGTTCCTGTTCATCTCGCACAACAAGATCGCGATGGAGATGGCGCAGCAGCTGATCGGCGTGACGATGCAGGAGCAGGGCGTGTCGCGGATCGTTGCGGTGGACATGGAAACCGCGGCGGGTTTTGCCCAGAATTGACGTTTGACGAAACCGGATCGCGTTCGCGCGGCGCATGGGCGCCCGTTCGCGATCCCGACGAAAAAGAATTGCTGATGGAGCGTGCATGGACGAGTTGACACTCGGTTTGATCGGCGCGGGCGCCGTCGTGGTGGGCGGCGTCGTGGTCTACAACGCATGGCAGGGCGCGAAGGTGCGACGCAGGATGCCGCGCCCGATGCCGGAGGAAGCGGCCGAGGCGATGAACCGCCCCGAGCGCGACGAAGAGTTGCCGTTCATCGAGCCGGTGCGTCAGCCGGTGCGCCGCGAGCCTGCGGCACCGGTCGCCGCGGCTGCCGCGCCGGCCGAAGCCGCGCGCGTCGAGCCGACGTTCGGGGGGGCTGCCTTGGACGGCGCGGCGCCAGCGGACATGCCGGCCGATCTGCAGGCCGAGGCGACCGGTGCCGACCTGTCGCCCGAGTCGGCCGAACCGGCCGCCGGTGAAGAAGCGGTGCCTGCCGCCGCGCACGAACCGGCCGCCGAACCGGCCGAACCGGCCGAACCCGTGCTGCCGGCCGCGACGACGATCTCGTCGACGCCGCCCGCGATCGTCGACCGCCGGATCGACTGCATCGTGCCGATCCGCCTCGCCGGGCCGCTGCCGGGCGACAAGATCCTGCCGGCCGCGCAGCGGCTGCGCCGTGCGGGCAGCAAGCCCGTGCACATCGAAGGCAAGCCGGAAGGCGGCCAGTGGGAGCTGCTGCAGAACGGCGTGCGCTACGAAGAACTGCGCGCGGCCGCGCAGCTCGCGAACCGCAGCGGCGCGCTGAACGAGCTTGAATTCTCCGAATTCGTGACGGGCGTCCAGCAGTTCGCCGACACGATCGACGGCGCACCGGAATTCCCGGACATGATGGAGACGGTGGCGATGGCGCGCGAACTCGACGCCTTTGCCGCGCAGTGCGACGCGCAACTGTCGATCAACGTGATGTCGGACGGCGCGCCGTGGTCGGCGAACTACGTGCAGGCGGTCGCGTCGCAGGACGGGCTGCTGCTGTCGCGCGACGGCACGCGTTTCGTGAAGCTCGACGCGAAGCAGAACCCCGTGTTCATGCTGCAGTTCGGCGATACGAACTTCCTGCGCGACGACCTCACGTACAAGGGCGGCAACATGATCACGCTGGTGCTCGACGTGCCGGTCGCCGAAGAGGACATCCTGCCGTTCCGGCTGATGTGCGATTACGCGAAGTCGCTGTCCGAACGGATCGGCGCGCGGGTCGTCGACGATTCGCGCCGGCCGCTGCCGGAGTCGACGCTGCTCGCGATCGAGCAGCAGTTGATGAAGCTGTACGCGAAGCTCGAGGAAGCCGGCATTCCGGCCGGTTCGCCGGTCACGCGCCGCCTCTTCAGCCAGTAACGCGATGGCGCGGGCGGCGGGCTTCGGCGCCGTCGTCCGTCGTGGCAGCGCAGGCTTTTCGTGTGCGCTGCAGCACGCTGATCCGGAGCGCATTGCACGCCCCGCAGCGGCGTCAAACTGAGATAATCGGGCATCCGATTTTCTCAGAACGAATCTGCCGCCAGCATGGCCCGAACCCAAGCCGAACCGCCAGCCAGCCAGCCCGACGCGCGCGCCGCGTGGCTGCGCGACCAACTCGAGCGGGCGAACTACGCCTATTACGTACTCGACCAGCCGGATCTGCCCGACGCCGAATACGACCGGCTGTTCCGCGAACTGCAGCAGCTCGAAACCGATCATCCCGAACTCGTGACGCCCGATTCGCCGACGCAGCGCGTCGGCGGCGAAGCGGCCGGCGGCTTCACGCCGGTCGTCCACGACGCGCCGATGCTGTCGCTGAACAACGGCTTCGCCGACGAGGACATCGTCGCGTTCGACAAGCGCGTCGCCGACGCGCTCGACAAGACGACCGATCTCGCCGGCTCGGTGACGGAGCCCGTCGAATACGCGTGCGAGCTGAAGTTCGACGGCCTCGCAATCTCGCTGCGCTACGAGCGCGGCGTGTTCGTGCAGGCGTCGACGCGCGGCGACGGCACGACGGGCGAGGACGTGACCGAAAACGTGCGCACGATCCGCTCGATCCCGTTGAAGCTGAAGGGCGCGAACGTGCCGGCGGTGCTCGACGTGCGCGGCGAGGTGCTGATGTTCAAGCGCGATTTCGCACGCCTGAACGAACGCCAGCGTGCGGCCGAGCAGCGCGAATTCGCGAACCCGCGCAATGCGGCGGCCGGCAGCCTGCGCCAGCTCGACTCGAAGATCACCGCGCAGCGTCCGCTGTCGTTCTTTTCGTACGGCATCGGCGTGCTCGACGGGATGCCGATGCCCGACACGCACAGCGCGCTGCTCGACTGGTACGAAGCGCTCGGCCTGCCCGTGAATCGCGAACGCGCGGTCGTGCACGGCGCCGACGGATTGCTCGGCTTCTTCCGCAAGATCGGCGAGAAGCGCGAGTCGCTGCCGTACGACATCGACGGCGTCGTCTACAAGGTCAACCGGCGCGACGAGCAGGAGCGTCTCGGCTTCGTGTCGCGCGCGCCGCGCTTCGCGCTCGCGCACAAGTTCCCCGCACAGGAAGCGCTGACGAAGCTCGTCGCGATCGACGTGCAGGTCGGCCGCACGGGCGCGATCACGCCGGTCACGCGCCTCGAGCCGGTGTTCGTCGGCGGTGCGACCGTGACCAACGCGACGCTGCACAACGAGGACGAGGTGCGCCGCAAGGACATCCGGATCGGCGATACCGTGATCGTGCGACGCGCGGGCGACGTGATCCCCGAAGTGGTCGGCGCGCTGCTCGACCGGCGCCCGGACGATGCTGCCGAATTCGTGATGCCGACCGAATGCCCGGTGTGCGGCTCGAAGATCGAACGCCTGCCGGACGAGGCGATCGCGCGCTGCACGGGCGGCCTGTTCTGCCCGGCGCAGCGCAAGCAGGCGCTGTGGCACTTCGCGCAGCGCCGCGCGCTCGACATCGACGGGCTCGGCGAGAAGATCATCGACCAGCTCGTCGAGCTGAATCTCGTGCGCACGCCGGCCGACCTGTTCAATCTCGGTTTCGCGACGCTTGCCGAGCTCGACCGGTTCGCCGAGAAGTCCGCACAGAATTTGCTCGACTCGCTCGAGAAGGCGAAGCACACGACGCTCGCGCGCTTCATCTACGGGCTCGGCATTCGCCATGTCGGCGAATCGACCGCGAAGGATCTCGCGAAGCATTTCGGCTCGCTGACGCCGATCATGGATGCATCGATCGACGAACTGCTCGAAGTCAACGACGTCGGCCCGATCGTCGCCGAGTCGCTGCACCAGTTCTTCGCGGAAGAGCACAACCGGACCGTGATCGAACAGTTGCGCGCGCCGGGCAAGGTTACGTGGCCTGAAGGGCCGCCCGCGCCGAAGGCGCCGCAGGGCGTGCTGGCCGGCAAGACCGTCGTGCTGACGGGCACGCTGCCGACGCTCACGCGCGATGCGGCGAAGGAGATGCTCGAAGCGGCGGGCGCGAAAGTTGCGGGCTCGGTATCGAAGAAGACGGATTACGTGGTCGCGGGCGCCGAAGCCGGCAGCAAGCTCGCGAAGGCCGAGGAACTCGGCATCCCCGTGCTGGACGAAGACGGACTGCACCAACTCCTGGAGGGCAATACGCCATGATTCGCGAGATTCTGAAGATGGGCGATCCGCGCCTGCTCGAAATCGCCAAACCGGTCGAGCGGTTCGATACACCCGAGCTGCACGAGATCGTCGCGGACATGTTCGAGACGATGCACCATGCGAACGGCGCCGGGCTGGCCGCGCCGCAGATCGGCATCGGGCTGCAGCTCATCATCTTCGGCTTCGGCAACAACAACCGCTACCCGGATGCGCCGCCGGTGCCCGAGACCGTGCTGATCAACCCGAAGATCGAGTACATGCCGCCGGACATGGAAGAGGGCTGGGAAGGCTGCCTGTCGGTGCCGGGCATGCGCGGTGTCGTCAGCCGCTACGCGAAGGTGCGCTACAGCGGCTTCGACCAGTTCGGCGCGAAGATCGAGCGCGTCGCCGACGGTTTTCACGCGCGCGTGGTCCAGCATGAATACGACCACCTGATCGGCAAGCTGTATCCGATGCGGATCACCGACTTCACGCGCTTCGGCTTCACCGAGGTGCTGTTCCCGGGGCTCGATCCGGCGGAAGACGACTGACCGGCATGCGGGGCGGCCAGCCGGCGTGCTGCCGGCACTCGTTTCGCGATGTTCGACGGCAACAAAAAACCCGCTTGCGCGGGTTTTTTGTTGCGTGGCGCACGTCGCGTGCCGGCTGTCAGAACGTCTCGTCGGCCGACAGATAGCGCCATTGCCCCTGCGGCAGCGCGCCGAGCATCACGCGGCCCATCCGCACGCGCTTGAGGCCGACCACGTCGAGACCGACCAGTTCGCACATGCGGCGGATCTGGCGCTTCTTGCCTTCGCGCAGCACGAAACGCAGTTGCTCGCCGTTCTGCCAGCTCACCATTGCGGGCTTCAATGCGACGCCGTCGAGCTCGAGGCCGTGGCGCAGCTTCGCGAGCGATTCCGCGGGGAAGTGCTGGTCGATGTCGATGAGCCGTTCGCCGAAGCGCACGCGCACCAGGTACTCCTTGTCGATGTCCGACTGCTCGCCGATCAGCTGCTTCGCGATCCGGCCGTTCTGCGTCAGCACGAGCAGGCCAGTGGAATCGATGTCGAGCCGGCCGGCCGGTGCGAGCGCGTGCAGGTGCTGCGGCGAGAAGCGCAGCGGCGAATGGTCGCCGCTCCAGTGGTTCCCGCGCGTGATCAGCACGGCCGCGGGCTCGTAGCCGTCTTCCGCCTGACCCGATACATAGCCGACCGGCTTGTGCAGCAGGATCGTCACCTGCGCGGCCTGCGCGGCGCTTGCGCGTTCGTCGATCTCGATTTTCTGGTCGGCGCGCACCTTGGTGCCGAGCGTGTCGATGCGTTCGCCGTCGACGAGCACCCAGCCTTTTTCGATCCACTCGTCGGCTTCGCGGCGCGAGCACATGCCGAGCTCGGACATCCGCTTCGACAGGCGCATCAGGCCCGTTTCATCACCGTAATCGGTGTCGGCAGCCTGGCGCTTGACGGGTTGCGCGGTCTTCAGGCCCGCGCCGGACGTGCGGCGCTCGCCGTCGCGCACGGGGCGAGCCGGTCGGTCGCCGAAGCTGCGTTTCGCACCTTCGCCGGCTGCCTTGTCGCGATAGGGTGTGCGCTTGGCGTCGTCAGCACTTGCGCGGCGCGGCCGTGCATCGTCGTCGCTGCGACGGGCCGGGCGGTCCGAAGGCGGACGGCGGTCGCCGAAGCTGCGCTTCGCGCCTTCGCCGGCTGCCTTGTCGCGATAGGGCGTGCGCTTGGCGTCGTCGGCGCCTGCGCGGCGCGGCCGTGCATCGTCGTCGCTGCGACGGGGCGGGCGATCGGACGACGTACGGCGGTCGTCGAAGCTGCGCTTCGCACCTTCGCCGGCTGCCTTGTCGCGATAGGGTGCGCGTGCGCCGCCTTCGGCACCTGCGCGGCGCGGCCGTGCGTCGTCGTCGCCGCGACGGGGCGGGCGGTCCGAAGGCGGACGGCGGTCGCCGAAGCTGCGCTTCGCGCCTTCGCCGGCTGCCTTGTCGCGATAGGGCGCGCGCGTGCCGCCTTCTGCGCCTGCGCGGCGCGGCCGTGCATCGTCGTCGCCGCGACGGGGCGGGCGGTCCGAAGGCGGACGGCGGTCGTCGAAGCTGCGCTTCGCGCCTTCGCCGACTGCCTTGTCGCGATAGGGTGTGCGCTTGCCGTCGTCAGCGCCTGCGCGGCGCGGCCGTGCATCATCGTCGCTGCGACGGGGCGGGCGGTCTGACGACGAGCGACGGTCGTCGAAACTGCGCTTCGCGCCTGCGCCGGTTGCGTTGTCACGATAGGGCGCGCGCGCGCCGCCTTCGGCACCCGCGCGGCGCGGCCGCGCATCGGCGTCGCTGCGTCGCGGCGGGCGCGAGTCGGGCTTGCCGTCAGCGCTGCGATAGCCGCGATCGGCGCCGCCGTCGCGCGGCGCACGCTTGGCCGTTGCGCGATCCGCGCCCGGGCGCTCGGCGCCCGCGGCACCGCGCGGCTTGAACGTGCGTTCGCCGGCGGCTGCCGGGCCCGACGCCTTTTTCGGGCGGGCCGGCTTGTCTGCCGCGGGCGGCGCGGCGGGGCGCACCGCCTTGCGGGCGACGTGGCTGCCGGAGCGGACAGGTGCGCGGGTCGGCGACGCCGGCCGCGGATTCTTGACGGTCAATTTGGTGCGCATAAACGCTGGGATTCATTCAGACTGCGATCGCACGCAGCAATTCGGTTTCGAGCTGGATCTGCAGGCGGTTGTCGGACAAGCCGGCGCCCGCGAGCAGGAAGATGTCCTCGACGCGTTCGCCGAGCGTATTGATCCGCGCCGCGTGGACGCCGATCCGATGCTCGGCGAGTACGCGCGCGATCGAATAGAGAAGGCCCGGCCGGTCGTTGGCGGACACGGACAGGATGTAGTACTGACCGCGCTCGTCGGCCCGCAGGTCGACGCGCGGCGTGATCGGAAAGGTTCTGGACAGCCTCGACAGGCGGCCTTTGGACGGTTCCGGCAGCGGTGCGGTTTCGGCGAGCCGCGTTGCGAGCTGCTGTTCGACGAGATTCGCGATGTCGCGGTACCGCACGTCGCGTTCGGTCTGCGTGACGATGAAGTTGTCGAGCGCGTAGCCGTGCCGCGTCGTGCTGACGCGCGCGTCGAGCACCGACAGCCCGTTGCGGTCGAAATACGCGCAGATTCCCGCGAACAGGTCGGGGCGGTCCTTCACGTACACGAGCACCTGCAGTGCGTCGCCGATCGGCGACGGCCGCGCGCGGACGATCGCGGTTTCGGCGTTCACGTGCCGGTACAGCACACGCGTCTGCCATGCGATGTCGGCCGCATCGTGACGCAGGAAGAAGCCGACGTCGAGCTGATCCCACAGCGCGCGGTGCGCGTCCTCGGGCACGGTCTCGAGGCGCAGCAGCGCGAGCGCCTGTTCCTGCCGCGACTTCAGCTCCGAATGCGCGTCGGGGTTCGCGCCGCCGAGCACCGCGAGCGTGATGCGGTACAGATCCTCGAGCAGCTTGCCCTTCCACGTGTTCCACACCTTCGGGCTCGTGCCGCGGATATCGGCGACGGTCAGCAGGTAGAGCGCGGTGAGGCGCCGTTCGTTGCCGACGAGTTCGGCGAAGCGCTTGATGACTTCGGGGTCGCTCGTGTCCTGCTTCTGCGCGACCTGGCTCATCGTCAGGTGATGCTGGACGAGCCACACGATCAGCGCCGCGTCGTCGCCGGCGATCTCGTGTTCGCGGCAGAAGCGCCGCGCATCGGCCATCCCGAGCGTCGAGTGGTCGCCGCCGCGGCCCTTCGCGATGTCGTGGAACAGCGCCGCGACATACAGCACCCACGGACGGTCGAAGTTGCCGATCAACTGGCTGCAGAACGGGTATTCGTGCGCATGCTCGGCGACCGCGAAGCGGCGGATGTTGCGCAACACCATCAGGATGTGCTGATCGACCGTGTACACGTGGTACAGGTCGTGCTGCATCTGGCCGACGATGCGGCGGAAGTTCAGCAGATAGCGGCCGAGCACGCTCGTCTGGTTCATCAGCCGGAACGCGTGCGTGATCCCTTCGGGCTGTTGCAGGATCCGCATGAACGTGTGGCGGTTCTGCGGATCGCGGCGCCACGCGTTGTTCATGATTTCGCGCGAGTTGTACAGCGCGCGCAGCGTGCGCGCGGACAGGCCCTTCACGCCGCGGGTCGTTTCGTACAGCAGGAACGCTTCGAGGATCGCATCGGGATGGCGTTCGAACACGCCGTCGTCGACGATCTCGAGCATCCCCTGCTTCTCGACGAAGCGGTCGGGCGACAGCACGCGCGTGATGCCGCTCGTTGCGGGGAAGAGTTGCGCCTCGATGTTCTGGATCAGGATCGTCGCAAGCTGCGTGACGGCTTTCGCGGCCCAGTAATAGCGGCGCATCAGTTGCTCGCTCGCGCGCTTGGCCTGCGTCGGCTGGTAGCCGAAGCTCTCGGCGGCCTGCGTCTGCAGGTCGAAGACGAGCATGTCCTGGCGGCGGCCGGCGATCACGTGCAGCCGTGCGCGCAGCGTCTTCAGGAAACCCTCGTTGCGGCGCAGCTCGCGCGCTTCGCGATCGGTGATGAGGCCGCGCGTGTCGAGCTCGCGCCAGCTGCTGCCGAAACCCGCCGCGCGCGCGATCCACAGGATCGTCTGCAGGTCGCGCAGCCCGCCGGGGCTTTCCTTCACGTTCGGTTCGAGGCTGTACGGCGTGTCCTGGAACTTCGCGTGGCGCTGGCGCATTTCGAGCACCTTCGCGGTGAAGAACGCGCGGGCGTCGAGCGCCTCGTGGTAGCGCACCGTGAAGCGCTCGAACAGCGCGGTGCTGCCGACGATGCGGCGCGCTTCCAGCAGCGAGGTTTGCACCGTGACGTCCTGCGATGCCTCCTCGATGCATTGCGCGACCGTGCGCACGCTGCTGCCGATCTCGAGGCCGAGATCCCATGCCATCCCGATGAAACGCTCGATGCGCGGGTCGAGCGCCGGGTCGTGCGCATCGGGCAGCAGTACGAGTATGTCGACGTCGGAATAGGGGGCGAGCTCGCCGCGCCCGTAGCCGCCGACGGCGACGAGCGCGAGCGTCGCCGGCAGCCCGCAATCGTCCCACACGCGCTTCAGCGCGTCGTCGGTGAGTTTCGACTGCGCGTGCATCAGCGACGCGACGTTCGTCGCGCGGCGAAAGCGCTCGAGCATGTCGGCCTTGGCGGCCTTGAATCCGGCGCGCCGCGACAGCGCGTCGGGCGACGGGGCGGCGTGAGCGCTCATGTGCGGCCGTTCAGTTGGGGGCGGGGCGGGCTGGCGCGACGGCGCTCAGACTGCGGCGGCCGGTTGCGCGAACACGGGGCGCGCCGGCGTGCCGGCCGACACGGTCAGCACGTCGTAGCCGGTTTCGGTGACGAGCACCGTGTGCTCCCACTGCGCGGACAGGCTGCGGTCGCGCGTCTTGACCGTCCACTGGTCGGGCATCGTGCGGATGTCGCGCTTGCCGGCGTTGATCATCGGCTCG
>Ga0207695_10009355_pt1 | contig 12117 bp, 10 predicted proteins | sample KBSC54metaG_FD_184354 | JGI IMG/M metagenome (GOLD analysis project Ga0207695, IMG submission 184354) | Corn rhizosphere microbial communities from Kellogg Biological Station, Michigan, USA - KBS C5-4 metaG (SPAdes) (version 2) | ecosystem: Host-associated > Plants > Roots > Rhizosphere > Soil...
TCGCGCCGTGGTGTCCATGCCGATCCGTGACGACATGCTCAACGGCTTCGACATCACCCACGGCGGGTTCGTGTTCGCGGTCGCGGATACCGCCTTCGCGATCGCCTGCAACGACAGCGAGGCGCTGACCGTCGCAGCCGGTGCCGACGTCAGCTTTCTCGCCACCTCGACGACGGGCGACACCCTCACCGCGGTGGCGACGGCGCGTGCGACCGCCGGGCGCTCGGGGATCTACGACGTCGAGATCACCAACCAGCGCGGCGAGATCGTGGCCGAGTTCCGGGGAAGAAGCCGGCGGTCGAACCTTCCCGCGCCGGAAGCCCTGCCGACACCGCCGTCATCGCCGAGCAAGCCCTGACCGCGTGCCACACTGGGCATGATGTCGCACCCCGAAGCAGTGGCCGCCCCCAAGCGCGGGCGCCCCGGCCTGAGTCGGCAGGACGTGCTCGAGGCCGCGGTCGCCGCCTTCATCGAGCACGGCTACGACGCGACCTCGATGGGGATGCTGTCGAGCCGGCTCGGCCTCAGCAAGGCCGCGATCTACCACCACTTCCCGGCGAAGGTCGAGCTGCTGCGCGCCGCGTTGGACGAAGCGCTCGGCGGCCTCGAGGGCGTGCTGCACGAGCCCGGTGCGACCACGGGCAACGCCGAGGCCCGCCTCGCCCACGTGCTCAGTGGGGCGGTGCACGTGCTGATCGCGCAGCTGCCCTACGTGACCCTGCTGCTCCGGGTGCGGGGCAACTCCGAGGTCGAGCGCGAGGCGCTGCGCAGGCGCCGCGACTTCGACCGGGCGGTCACCGCGCTCGTGATCGAGGCGCGCAACGAGGGCTCGGTGCGCGCCGACATCGATCCGAGCGTCGTCACCCGGCTGATCTTCGGCATGATCAACTCGATCGCCGAGTGGTACCGGCCCGAAGGCCTGGAGTCGGCCGATCAGCTCGCCAACGACGTGCTCGCGGTCGCACTCGAGGGGCTCTCGGCCTCGTAGCCGTCCTTGGCGACCAGCGTCAGCACGTCGTACGTGGCGACCACCTCGTCCTTCTGGTTGATGAGCACGGCATCCCAGCGCACCTCCCCATAGGGCTCGGTCTCGCGCGGCGTCAGCTGCTTCGCCGTCAGCACCACCCGGATGCTGTCACCCGGTGACACCGGCGTCACGAACCGCAGATTCTCGAGCCCGTAGTTCGCCAGCACCGGCCCCGGCTCGGGATCGACGAACAATCCCGCCGCCCACGACACCAGCAGGTAGCCGTGCGCGACCCGGCCCGGGAAGAACGGATTCGCCGCCGCCGCCTCCTCGTCCATGTGCGCATAGAAGGTGTCGCCGGTGAACTCGGCGAACTGCTCGATGTCGGCCAACGTCACCTCCCGGCTGCCCGAGACCACGCTGTCGCCGAGCCGCAGCTCATCGAGCGACTTGCGGAAGGGATGCCGCCCCTCGTGATTCGAGACGGCTCCGGCATGCCAGATGCCCGTGATCGCCGTGAGCATCTCGGGAGAGCCCTGGATCGCCGTGCGCTGCATGTGGTGCAGCACGGCCCGGATGCCGCCCAGCTCCTCGCCGCCGCCCGCCCGACCCGGACCGCCGTGCACCAGGTGCGGCACGGGCGCGCCATGCCCGGTGGATGCGCGCGCGTCATCGCGGTCGAGCACGAGCACGCGTCCGTTGAACGGCGCGATGCCGGTCATCAGCGCGACCGCCTCCGCGGGGTCGTGCGTGGCGATGCTGGTCACCAGCGATCCGCCGCCCTTGCCGACCAGCGCGATCGCCTCGTCGAGGCGGTCGTAGACCAGCAGGCTGGCAACCGGGCCGAACGCCTCCACCTCGTGCACCGCGGCTGTCGAGGTGTCGTCGAAGCGCAGCAGCACCGGTGAGACGAACGCTCCCTCGGCGCTCGGCGAGACCGAGCCGTCGGCGTGCGTGACGGCGGGCGGCTCGCTGCTGCCGACGACGATGCGGCCGCCGGCATCCACTAGCTTGGCGACCTGGCGCTGCACCTCGTCGCGCTGCTCGAGCGAGGCGAGCGGCCCCATGGTGACGCCCTCGGCTCGCGGGTCGCCGATCACCACGCGCTGGGCGATGCGCTCCTGGATGGCGGCGGTCACCGCATCGGCCGCATTGCGCGGCACGATCACCCGCCGGATGCTCGTGCACTTCTGCCCGGCCTTGACCGACATCTCGGTGACGACTCCGCGCACGAAGGCATCGAACTCGGGCGTTCCCTCGACCGCGGCCTCACCCAGCACCGAGGCGTTGATCGAGTCGGTCTCGTTGGTGAACCGCACGCCGCCGGTGCGCACCGACTCGCTCTGACGCAACCGGTCGGCCGTGGACGCCGAGCCGGTGAAGGCGACCAGGTCGCCGAGCCGCAGGTGCTCGAACAGCTCGGGGACGCTGCCCGAGACGAGCTGCATGCTCCCCTCGGGCAGTCGGCCCGACTCGACCAGGATGCGCACGAACGCCTCGGCCAAGTAGCCGGTCGGGGTGGCCGGCTTCACCAGGCTGGGCACCCCGGCCAGGAAGGCCGGCGCGAACTTCTCGAGCGAGCCCCACACCGGGAAGTTGAAGGCGTTGATCTGCACCGCGACTCCGGGCAGGCGGGAATAGATGTGGCGGCCCAGAAAGGTGCCGTCCTTGGCGAGCGGCTCGACGGCTCCATCCACGTAGACCTGGGTGTTGGGCAGCTCGCGCCGCCCCTTCGAGGCGTATGTGAACAGCACGCCGATGCCGCCGTCGATGTCGGCCATCGAGTCGGTCTTGGTGGCTCCGGTGCGTGCTGACAGGGCGTAGAGCTCGTCCTTGCGCGCCGTGAGGAGCTGCGCGAACTCCTTGAGCAGCAGGGCGCGCTGGTGGAAGGTCAGCCGGCCGAGGGATGCCTGGCCCACCGTGCGCGCATACTCCAGCGATCCCGCCAGGTCGAGGCCGGCCGTGCTGACCCGCGTCACGACATCTCCGGTGGACGCATCGCGCACGACCGCGGCTCCCGCGTCGGACTCGGGCGTCCACCACCCGCCCGTGATGTAGCTCGCCAGGATCTCGGTCATGCCTGCCCACCCTCCGTCCAGCTGAAGAACCCCTGCCCGGTCTTGCGGCCCAGTTCGCCGGCGGCGACCTTGTCGCGCAGCAACTGCGGCGGCGCGAAGCGCTCCCCCAGCTGGGCGTGCAGGTGCTCGGCGATGCCGAGCCGCACATCGAGGCCGACGAGGTCGGCGAGACGCAGTGGGCCGACCGGGTACCGGTAGCCGAGCACCATCGCCGCGTCGATGTCGTCGGCAGACCCGACGCCCTCTTCGAGCATCCTGATCGCTTCGAGTCCGATCACCAGCCCCAGCCGCGACGAGGCGAAGCCCGGCGAATCGCGCACCGTCACCGCGGTCTTGCCCAGCCCGGCCACCCAGCCCTGTGCCGCGTCGACGATGCCGGGTTCGGTCACGGCGCCCACCACGATCTCGACCAGCTGCGAGGCGGGCACCGGGTTGAAGAAGTGCAGTCCGAGCACCCGCTGCGGAAAGCGCAGTTCGGCGGCGAGCGCGTCGATCGAGATCGACGAGGTGTTGCTGGCGATCGGCACCTCGGCGCCGACCCGGTCTTCGATGCCTCGCAGGGAGGCCGCCTTGAGCGCGTAGTCCTCGGGCACCGCCTCGATGACGAGTTCGCACTCGTCGAACAGGGCGTCGTCGGTGCCGAGCTCGAGTCGCGCAGCCAGCAGATCGAGCGACTCGGACGTCGAGCCCCGGTCGATGCTGACCTGCGCCGCGGACATCACGCGGTCACGGGCGGCGGCGACCTGCTCGTCGTCGCGCTCCACCACGGCGACGACCGAGCCCGTGACCAGGAAGGCGTGCGCGATGCCGGCGCCCATCCGGCCGCCGCCGAGCACGCCGACGCGCGCAGGCAGGTCGGCCATCAGTTCTTCTTCTTCCGGCCCAGAAAGGCGGTCATGCGCTCGCGCTTGTCGTCGGAGTCGAAGAGCGCCGCCTGCGCGTCGAGATCGGCCTGCGGATGCCGGCCGCGATCCCCGCGCAGCAGCGCCTTGGTGCGGATGGTGGCCGCGACGCTCTTGGTCGCGATCTCGTCGGCCAGCGCGTGGGCCGCGGCGAGCAGCTGCGCGGGGTCGACGACCTCGGTCAGCAGGCCGGCGGCGGCGGCCGCGTCGGCATCCAGGATGCGGCCGGCCAGCAGCATCTGCTTGGCCAGCGGTTCGCCCACCAGCTCGGGCAGGCGCCACAGGGCTCCTGCCGCGGCGATGATGCCCAGCCCGGTCTCGGGGTTGCCGATGCGGGTGCGCGGGGTGCCGATCCGGAAGTCGGCCGCATAGGCGAGTTCGGCTCCGGCACCGAGCGCGGGGCCGTCGATCGCGGCGATCACCGGCATCGGCAGGTCGGCGATCCGCAGCATCAGCATGGTGTTGATGCCCTTGCGCGCCTCCACCGAGGTACGTTCGCGCAGCTCGGCGATGTCGGCGCCCGAGGCGAACACCCCGTCGGAGCCGGTGACGATCAGCATGCGCGGCTCGACCTCCAGCTCGGCGCAGACCCGGTGAAGCTCGTCCACCATCTGCTGGTTGAGGGCGTTGCGCGCCTCCGGACGGTGCAGCCGCACCACCACCCGGTCGTGCGATCGGGTGACCTCGATGGTCTGCTCCATCACGCCACCCGCTCGACGATGAGCGCGCTGCCCTGTCCAACCCCGACGCACATGGTGGCCAGGCCGTAGTGCGACCGCTCGCGCTCCATCCGCCCGAGCAGGGTGACCACCAGGCGCGACCCGCTGGAGCCGAGCGGATGCCCGAGCGCGATCGCGCCGCCGTCGGCGTTGACGATGTCGTCATCCAGTCCCAACTCGCGCATGACCGCGAGGGACTGCGTCGCGAATGCCTCGTTGAGCTCGATCGAGCCGAGGTCGGAGACGGTGAGCCCGGCGCGATCGAGGGCCTTGCGGGTGGCGGGGACCGGGCCGATGCCCATCACCTCGGGAGCGACGCCGACGCTGGCGCCGACGACGACGCGCGCACGCGGAACCAGCCCGTACTTCTCGACCGCCTCCCCGCTGGCCACGACGATCGCCGACGCTCCGTCGTTGAGCGCGCTCGAGTTGCCGGCAGTGACGACGGTTCCCCCCGCGACGACCGGGCGGAGCGCCGCCAGGGCCTCGGCGGTCGTGTCCCGGCGCGGACCCTCATCCTGCAGCACGGTCCCGGCGACGGTCTCGACCCCGACGATCTCGGCATCGAAGCGACCGGCGTCGACGGCCGCGATCGCCCGCTGGTGGCTGCGTAGCGCGAAGGCGTCGGCATCCTCGCGCGTGATGCCGTAGACCCGCGCCACCTCTTCGCCGGTCTCGGGCATCGAGAAGGTGGCCTTGTCGCGGGCCACCAGAGCCGGGTTCGCGAAGCGCCAGCCGACGGAGGTGTCGAACTGGGCGCCCGGCTTGGCGAACGGCTTCTCGGGCTTGGCCTGCACCCAGGGGGCGCGGGTCATCGACTCCACCCCGCCCGCGACGATCAGGTCGGCGTCGCCGGCCCGGATCGCCTGGGCCGCCATGCTGATCGCCGATAGTCCCGACGCGCACAGCCGGTTGACCGTGATGCCGGGCACGTGATCCGGAAGCCCCGCCAGCAGCACCGACATCCGCGCGACGTTGCGGTTGTCCTCACCGGCCTGGTTGGCGCCACCGAGGATCACCTCGTCGATCAGCGCCGGATCGACGCCGGCCCGAGTGACAGCCTCGCGGACCACCAGAGCCGCCAGGTCGTCGGGTCGGACGCCGGCGAGCACCCCGCCGTAGCGCCCGACCGGTGTTCGAACGCCGCCGACCAGAAAGGCTTCAGGCATCGCCGACGGACCCTTCGTTGGGGATGACGACCGGGAATTAATAACCGACCGTTCGGAAGGTAATGCTGCCAGACGAGCCACTCGCGGTCAAACGGATCACTCGCTCGTAACCGAGCCGATCTGACATACTGCAGAGACCTGGGTGCCCGCGTGACTGCGTGGCCCGGGCACCCGACCAGGAGTTCTCCATGAAGCCGACCGTCCGTTCGACGTCCGCCGCGATCGCTGCGATCGCTGCGGCCGGCGTTTCCAGCGTGTTCCTCGGCGCATCACCCGCCCACGCGGCCACCGAGGCGTGCGGAGCCACCGGCACTCTCATCTCGGCGGGAGTCTGTGAGCAGACCTTCACCTCCGGCACGTCGACGTTCACTCCGACCCCGGCCATGACAAAGCTGGAGGTCCTGCTGGTGGGCGCGGGCGGCGCCGGCGCGGACCAGCCGGTCGCGACATCCGGGTATGCCGCAGCCGGCGGTGGCGGTCAGGTCACTGTCGTGGACTTCAGTGGTTCGACGTCGCCCATCACGGTGACCGTCCCCGCGCCGGGCACACTCGGCTCCGTGACCGACGGGACCACGACGGCGAACGCCGCTAATGGATTCGACGGAGCGGCGGGCGTCAAGGGTTCCTTCTTCTCATCCGGCGGCAACAGCGGCACTGGAAAGGCCGGCGCGACTTCAGGCGCGGCCGGTGGCGGCGGGGCGTCCGCCGCATCGACCACAGCCGACGGCGGCGCCGGCGTCATCGTGAGTTCGCTCGTGACCCCGTCGTCTCTGTTCGGCACTGACACGAACTGCTACGGCGGTGGGGGCGCGGCAGGCGACGGATCGCTGGCTCCGCCGACTGTTGGAACGGCGTCCTGCGGAGGTGGCGCTCCGTCGGACGCGACAGCCACAGGGCTCGTCGCCCCGGCCGCGAACAGCGGCGGCGGCGGCGGCGGCCTGGACATCACCCAGCCACTCGCACTGAGGCAGGGCGCGAGCGGGGTCGTCGTGATCCGCTGGAGCGCCGCAGTTGTGACTCTGTCATTCGACTCGAACGGTCATGGAACGACCCCCGCCCCGCAGAGCATCGTCGCCGGTTCCACCGCCACCAAGCCCGCCGATCCCACAGCGGACGGCTTCAAGTTCGGCGGATGGTTCACCGACGCCGCATTCACCAGCCCCGCGGACTTCTCCGCTCCGGTCACCGCCTCGACGACCTACTTCGCCAAGTGGTCGCCGGTGCTCGCCGCGACCGGTGTCGAAGTGGCCCCGGGTGTGGTCCCGCTCACGGTTGGCGCGCTCATCGCAGGGGCCGGGCTGATCGCCCTCGGCGCCCGGCGACGCCGCGCGAGCTGACTACTCCTCGCGGAACCGGTCCGAGAGCGTTCTGCGCATCGGCTTGCCCATGGCGTTGCGGGGGATCGCATCGACCCGCGCGATGAGCTTCGGAGAGGCGGCACCGAACTCGCGCGTCAATAACGCGACGAGAGCTTCGACGTCGATGCCGTCGTCGGCGACCAGCGCCATTCCGATCTCCCGCAGCCCGGACCGCGTCAGGTAGTCGAAGCTGCACGCGTCGATGACCCGCGGATGACCGAGCGCCAGGTGATCGAGGCGGTTCGGATCGATCTTCACGCCGCCCGCGTTGAGCACCTCCGACTCGCGCCCGGTCAGAGTGAGCCCGCCATCCTCCCTTATGAAGCCGAGGTCCCCTGGGTAGAACCAACCGTCGCGAAATGCGCGAGCCGTCGCTTCAGGATCACCGAGGTATTCGTGGATCATGCCGGCACTCCTGTGACGGATGCGACCCGGGGTTCCGGGCGCGACCGGTCGATCATTCTCGTCCACGATCTCGATCGTCGACCCCGGAAGGATCTCGCCCGCGTTCGATGGATCATCCGAGTCGTATCGCCTGCTCGTCGCGATCGTCGCCTCGGTCGATCCGTACATGGTGTAGATCTCGCAGCCCGCCATCGCGCGTCGACTGCGGTCGGCCACGCCGGGCGGCATCACCGTTCCGCCGACGAACACGGTCTCGACACTCGCCAAGGTGCGGTCCTCGGCCTCCAACTGGTCGACGAGACCGGCGATCTGCGCGGGCGATCCCTTCAGGGACGTCACGCCGTTCTCGTCCGCCAAGCGGACCAGCGCTGCGGCATCCGCCCCGCCGACGCACAAGAACGGTCGACCGCCCTTGACGCTGAGGTAGAAGCCGCCGAAGCCCCACGGAGTGCCGAAGTCCATCAGGACGAGGAACGGGTCTCCCTGGAACCAAGTCTCCAGGGCGTCGTCGAACGACTGCATCGCGCGCCTGCTCAATGGGATCACGTTCGGCGTGCCCGTGGTCCCGCTCGAGAAGACGATCCGCACCGCGTCCGGCGAGTCGTCGCTGGGTGCGATTCCGTACGGATTCTCGTCCACGTGCTGCAGGAACGCCGGCGTCACCGCGATGAAGCGATCACCGGCGTTCTCCGGCCGCGGACGCCGCGAGAAGGTCCAATCGATCTGAAAGGCCGCCGTGCTCGGGTAGCCGGTCGGAAGGATGGTTGTCACCGCGCCTTCGTGATACGCGGCCTCGGTGAACAGGATGGCGAGTTGATCGGGAAGCTCGAGCGCGATGACGTGGCCGGCTCCTACGCCGAGTCGACGCAGTTCGAAGGCCAGCTTCTTGACCCAGACCACGGCCTCGGCGTTGGTCATCGATTCGTCCACTGAGCGCGAGAAGATGCCGTGCGGATCGGCGTCGGCATTGCGCTGGAGGTACAGGAAGGGATTCAGGTTGGCCACGTCCCCATCCTTCCGGATCGATCACGTCCGGGCCGCGTCGATGGGTCAGTGCTCCGCGCTGAACGCTCCGAGGAAGCGGTCGCGGAACGCACTCATCTTCCACAGCGGAGCCGTCGATGTCGGAAGCACGCCGCTCTGCCAGTGCCACCCCGACATCGCCCGGAACACCGAAGGATCCTTCGAGATGATGCTGATCGGCACCTCGTGATTGGCGCCCGCGCCGCTGACCACGGTCGCCGGCTGGTGGTCGCCGAGCGCGATGATCACCAGATTGGGGTCGTCGTAGTTGTGCAGGAACGAGAACATCGCGCCCAGCGAGTACTGGATCGACTGCCCGTACGCCGCCTGCACGCGCTTCGGGTCGGCCCAGACCGTGCTGGTCGACTGGCCCTGGGCCGGTTGCGGCGCGTAGACGGTGCCGTCGCCGATCTGCGACCACGGGACCAGCTGCGGCAGGGGCGCCCACGGCGTGTGCGACGAGACGAAGTCGATCTCGGCCATGACCGGCTGGTGCGGGCCGGCGAGCTCGTGGTCCTGGAAGTACTTCCAGGTGTACTGATCGGGGATCCTGGCGTAGCCGAACGTCGGGCCGAGGTATCCGACATTGTTGGTGTCGAGCATCGTGCCGTAGTGGTAGAACGAGCTGCCGTAGCTCCAGGGGTGGGTGTCGGAGGGGATGTCGCTGACGGTCTTCCAGCCCGCGTTGGCGAAGGCGTCGCTCAGGGTGAATCGGGTGCTCTTGAGGACCTTGTTGTAGACCTGCTGCTTGTCGATCCACAGGCCCGATTGCAGGGTCGAGTGGGCCAGCCAGCTCACCCCGCCGAAGGTGGGCGAGGTGAGGAACGCGCTCTGGGCGGTGTAGCCATCGGCCGCGAGTTGCGCGCCGCCATCGTGCAGCACCTGGTCCACCCCGGGCGAGAAGCTCGTGCCCTGCACGGCCACCTGCCCGTAGCTCTCGATGAAGGCGATCACGACATCCTTGCCCTTGAGCGCGGTCAGCAGCTGGGATGACGGCATCGCCGCATAGCGATCGGTCGCGATCTCGTGCGGCAGCGACGCCTGGGCGCTCAGAGCGGCCGACGCCCGCGAGCTCGCCGATGCGATCGCATCGATCGAGGACGCGGCGGCGGCCGGCTGCCCGGCGACCAGCTGCGATCCGACCAGGGCCGCGACCACCCAGGCTGCGGTCACCGAGGCGACCGTCCACGACGCGGCGCGGCCGGCGCGCCGGATCGCCGCATCCACGCGCAGCGCCGCCCAGGCGAGCCCCGCCAGGGTCGCTGCCGCGATCAGCACGAGGCCGATGAGCACGGCGACCGTGGCCGGCGTGCCGATCGAGTCCCGCACCACGCCGAATCCGTCGCCCACCTGCTGCCAGTCGCTCGCATCGAAGTGGGTCGACAGGGCGTATTCGAACGCGGCATCCAGGCCGGCGAACAGCAGCGCGACCACCACGAATGCGCCGAACACCAGGGCCACCGCACGACGACCCAGGCGCCACGGCAGCAGGGCGAGCAGCAGGATCACCAGGATCGACTCGACCGGCAGTCGCGCCAGGGCGGCGGCGGAGTGCTGGGCGATCACGCCGGGAGCCAGCGGCAGCACGAGCAGCAGCAACACGGCGAGAACCAGCCCGGCGCGGCGGAACCACGGCCTGTTGTTCATCGCGCCTCCGCGGTCCGCGACGCCGACCCGGACGCAGCCACCGCGCCGACGGCACCGAAGCGGCTCGAGAGGGCATAGCGCAGCAGCACCACATCGCCGATCTGCCGAGTGTCGGCCAGCTCGGCTCGTCGGGCGGCGGTCCACGGGAACCGGGCAGGGGTGACGACCCGCGGGGCCCGCGCCTCGCCGACGAAGAACGGCGCGATCACCAGGTGCAGCTCGTCGGCCAGATCGTCGGCGAGGAACTGCGTGAGCACCCGGCCACCGCCCTCCACCATGAGCCGGCGAACCCCACGCGCGCGGCCGAGGTCGTCGAGCACCCGATCCATGGTCACGTGCTCGCCCAGGCCGACGACGTCCGCCCGGCCGCCGATCCGCGCCTGAAGCCGGCGCGCCCTCGGCTGCGGGCAGTAGACCAGCCGTGGCACATCGCCGGTGGTGAAGAACTCGGCGTCGACCGGCAGATCGCCGGTGGATGTCACGGTCACCTTGGTCGGCGAGCTCGACATCCCGGCCGACTCGCGCTGCCGCCGCCGCTCCGCGCTCTTCACCAGCAGGCGAGGATCGTCGCGCCGTACCGTGGATGCGCCGACCATGATCGCGTCGTGCTCGGCCCGCACGGCGTCGACCCGGTCGAGATCGGCGGCGTTCGACATCGAGAGCCGACCGGCCTGGGTGCCATCGAGGTAGCCGTCGATCGACATGGCGCAGCTCAGGGTGACGTACGGGCGCTCGCTCATGCGATTCCTTCGTGAGGGAGTGGGTGGACAGTGCGGGAGGCCGCACGGGGCGCGATTCGATGCGCGGTTCGGGCGGCGAGGGCGGCGGCGATCGGCTGGGCGATCAGCACGAATCCGCCCGGCAGGACGGCCGCCAGGGTCAGGATGCCGAACGCGGTCGACGCGGCGAGCCCCGCTCCGGCACCCCATCCGACCGTGGCGAACGCGGCTGCCGAGGCCGCCTCGCGCGGACCCCAGCCGCCGACGTTGAGCGGCAGCGACGCCGCGGCGAGCGCGATCAGAGCGACTGCGACCAACTCCCGCGGCGACCCGTGGATGCCGACCGCGAGGCATGCGACGACGAAGGTTGTGACATGGGCCCCGACCACGACCAGGGAGGCCGCCACGATGGACAGCGACGCCCGGGGCCGGCGGAACACCATCCGCAGCAGCGAGAGCTCGCGCCGCAGCATCCCTCGAGCCCGGCTGCTGGCCAGGCCGATCGTGACCGCGAGCGCGATGACGACCGCGAGGGCCACTCCGAGCCAGCCCACCGCCGGCAGCCAGGGCACCGGCGACCCGATCGGCCATCCGACGGATGACCGGTCCACCGGTGCCGTGAGGCCGAGCGTCGCGAGAACGAGGACGGTCGTGATCGCCTGCACCAACTGCCCGGCCACGCGCTCGGTCGCGACCGCTCGCGCGGCGAGCGGCAGGTCTCCGCTGCGGCGGCCCTGGCGAAAGGCCCGGTGGACGTCGCCGACCACGCCGCCGGGGAGCACCGTGTTGACGAACTGGGAGCGGTAGTACGCCCCGACCGCAGCGAGCCAGGGCATGGGCAGCCCGAGAGCGGACGACACGGTTCGCCACCGCCACACGGCCGCCCCAGTCGCCACTCCCGTCAGCAGCGCGGCCGCCATGACGGCAGCGGGCGAGACCGCCAGCACGCCGCGCAGCAGCGGTCCGGTGCCGACCACCGCCACTGTGCCGACCGCGACCGCGGCGCCGAACACCAGGGCGGCGGCGCGCCGGATTCGAGACCTCCGGCTCGGCGCGCGTGCCGCCGGCTGATCCGCGACCGGCAGGGCGATCGCCGTCATGCCGCCACCAGCATCCGGTGGATCCGATCG
>Ga0207695_10009361_pt1 | contig 12113 bp, 13 predicted proteins | sample KBSC54metaG_FD_184354 | JGI IMG/M metagenome (GOLD analysis project Ga0207695, IMG submission 184354) | Corn rhizosphere microbial communities from Kellogg Biological Station, Michigan, USA - KBS C5-4 metaG (SPAdes) (version 2) | ecosystem: Host-associated > Plants > Roots > Rhizosphere > Soil...
AGCTATTGAGTCAATAAGTCAATAGACAATGGATAATAGGAAAAAAAATAATAATTCTAATAATCAAGAATAACTTTTATGTCGATTTTTTTAAGTGAATTTTTAGGAACAGCAATATTGATCGCACTGGGAAACGGAGTAGTAGCCAATGTTGTTTTAAATAAAACAAAAGGCCACAACAGTGGATGGATTGTTATCGCATTTGGATGGGCCATTGCTGTTTTTGTAGGTGTGTATGTTTCGGCTGCATCAAGTGGTGCACATTTAAATCCTGCTGTAACCATAGCGTTGGTTTATTTAAAAAAGATACGTTGGAGTGTTGTACCGGAATACTTAGCTGGCCAGTTACTTGGCGCAATGGCAGGCAGTGTAATTGTTTGGCTCTCCTACTTGCAGCATTATAAGGCCACTGAAAATGCCGAAGGAATTCTGGCAACTTTCGCCACAAGCCCGGCAATTAAAAGTGCTGGTCACAATTTTCTAACAGAATTTCTGGCAACATTTATTTTTATTCTTGGCGTATTATTTCTCGTTGCACCCTCCAATAGTCTTGGTTCTTTAGATGCTTTGCCTGTTGCTTTATTAGTGCTTGGCATTGGTTTGAGTTTTGGAGGGCCTACCGGTTATGCAATTAACCCTGTCCGTGATCTTGGGCCACGAATTATGCACCAGTTTCTGCCCATATCTAACAAAGGATCCAGTGGATGGCAATACGCACTGGTGCCAATCTTAGGTCCGTTAGCCGGTGGGCTTTTGGCTGCGATAGTTTTTAGTTATATCAGTTGATGGCACCTTTTTCTGCCAAACTCTTCCGTCTGCAATCCTTTGTATCTTTGCCGGTAAAACATTTTGATTTGAACAAACAAAAAATAATTTTTGAAGATCTTGGTGTGATAAATTATAAGTCTGCATGGGATTACCAGGAAGAATTGGTTAAGAAAAACCTGGATGTAAAATCTGAAATAAGAAAGGCCGAAGCAAGTGGAGATACTATCCAAGGTACAACTACCAACCATCTTTTGTTTTGCGAACATTTGCCTGTTTATACGCTTGGTAAAAGCGGGCACATGGAGAATGTTTTATTAACTGAGCACCAGATGGAGGAACAGGAGATTGAATTTTTCAGAACTAACAGGGGAGGAGATATTACCTTTCATGGATTGCAACAAGTGGTGGGTTATCCAATTATCGATCTCGAAAAATTTTACACCGACATCGGTAAATATCTCAGAAGCCTGGAAGAAGTTATTATACTCACGATTAAAGAATATGGAATAAAAGGCGATAGAAGCAAAGGTGAAACCGGCGTGTGGATAGATCCGGATATAGCAGGTAAAGAAAGAAAAATTTGCGCAATGGGTATTCGCTGCAGCAGGTGGATTACCATGCATGGCTTTGCCTTAAATGTTAATACTGATCTTAGTTATTTCAATAACATTATTCCCTGCGGTATTGTAAACAAGCAGGTTACTTCCATTGAAAAAGAGGTGGGTCATAAAATTGACTTTGAAGAAGTGAAAGAAAAACTTAAAGGAAATTTCGAAAAGGTCTTTGACGTAGAAATTATTTTATCTCAGCACCATTTTCATCAAGCACAGGCATAGGTCTTCCGTCTTTCGGAATAAAAAATTTATGCTTTTCTACTAATAAGCCATCTTCATACACTTCAAAATTAAAAAGACCCGCATGCATAAAATTTACCTTATCAAGCGTAAGGTAAGGTTCATTTATTTTTTTTATTTCAAAGAGAGGTGTGCCATCTGATTCAAAGAATTTTATTGAATATTTTTTCTTATCGGCATCTGGTAAAGAAATAATAACATTATTTTCTTTGCCGGTATATACCAGCTTTGATGGCACGAAATAGGTCTGTGCAGGACGTGTCGGTTTAATTATCTCTTTTATTTCATTTTCGTGTATAACATTTTCTTTAACCTCAGCAACATTTTTTGTCGTGTCAATTACCGGCCGATGCGATTGGGTAAACATATAGGTGCCTCCTTCAAAGGAAATAAAAACGCGGTAGTACTGCGGGGGAATAAACTCTTTTGAATCGACATAGCCGTTTTCCTTTGCTTTCACATTCAGGACGCTTCCTATCGTTGTAAAGCCTTTCAGGCTATCATAGGAGCGTTGAATATTAATAGTGGTAACGCTTTCAAAAGGATTAACCCATGACACCAAAACTTTATTACCTAATTGCGTAACCGAAATTTTGGGAAGCGTATCCTGTGCAAAAGAAATATTATGCAGTAATAAAAAAGAAAATATAATAATTATCAACTTACGCATAGGAACCGGACGAAGCTATTTGTTTCTATAAAATACAAATATAATCGCTTGTTAAATGAAATTAAAAATTAAGCATTCTTTCGGGCAACGATTTATTTCCCTGCAAGCCACCAGTATGTATGCAAAGGATTTTTGAACCTGCAGGGAAATAATTTTTTTCAATAAGATCATATATACCAAACATCATCTTACTTGTATAAACAAAATCTAATGGAATTTTATTGCTTTCATAAAATGAATTCATAAAAGAAATTAGTTCATTATTTTTTTTAGCATAACCACCAAAATGATAATCATGAGCTACAGAATATTTTTTTGATGATGGAACTTGTAACAAGGTAAGTCGTTCGTCAATATCATGCAGGTTTTTTAAAACACTAAAACCAATATTTTCCATTTCATTATTACTTCCATGTATAAGTCCGGAGAAAGTCGTGGCAGTGCCAACAGCGCAACATACGTGAGTGAATTTTTTGTGGTTGAAATAACTACAGATTAACTTTGCTCCCTCAACTCCTTTTTGTGAAAAGCCTCCTTCGGGTATTAATATATGATTGCCATATTTTTTTATAAGTTCTGGTTGAAATTCTTCTTCATTAATTTCTTTATATAAATCTCTGCTGATAAATTCCAGTTGCATTTCATTCTCCAAACAAAAACGCAAAGTGTGTGACAATTGTTTTGGTTTTTCTCCGCGAATAAATCCGGTGGATTTTAATCCTGCTGACTTGCATGCATAAGCAGTTGCCGCAAGATGATTGGAATAAGCCCCGCCAAATGTTATTATTTTTTTATGGCTTGAATTTTTTGCTTCTTCTAAAAAGTAACGCAGTTTAAAAATCTTATTTCCCGAAACTATGGGATGAATTGCGTCTAACCGAAGCATATAAACTGATACAGAATGTTTCTCAAATAATTGGCTTTTTAATAGCTGAATATCTATTGACAAATTACCAGGGTTAGATAACACTTCCATCATTTGAATTTACTGCATAAAAATTGTTTCTTACTTTTGCGGGCAAATTTAATAAGTTGTTAGTTTAAATTTTATTTTACTAAACAATATGAACAATTCTAAACTTTAGCAATGAAACCTACACTTTTAGTTTTAGCAGCGGGTATGGGAAGCCGTTATGGTGGTATAAAACAAATGGATTCTTTCGGCCCATCAGGAGAAACAATAATAGATTATTCAATATACGACGCAATACAAAGCGGCTTTGGAAAAATCGTTTTTATTATTCGCGAAGATTTTGCTGAAGCATTTAAAAATATTTTTGAACCCAGGCTGAAAGGTAAAGTTGAAACTGATTATGTAATGCAGGAAATGGATTCTTTCACTGATGGTTTTAAATCGTCCGCAGAACGCACAAAACCTTGGGGAACTGCACATGCGGTATTGTGCGCCAAAGATGCAATCAATGAGCCTTTTGCCGTTATAAACGCCGATGATTTTTATGGAAGAGATGCTTTTGAAAAAGCCGCTGCATTTTTGCAGAAAGATGTAGCTCCTGATACCTGGTGTATTATCGGTTACCAACTCTCCAAAACACTTTCTGAAAATGGCACCGTTAGTCGTGGCGTTTGCCAGGTCGATGATAGAGGAAATCTAATAAGTATTGCAGAGCGGGTAAAAATTTATCCTGAAGGAGATAAGATTGTTTACGAAGAAGGTGATAAAAAAACTGAATTACCAGCTAATACATCAGTTAGCATGAATTTCTGGTGTCTTCATCAAAGTTCATTTGAATACATTCAAAAATTATTTCAAAAATTTTTACAGGAAAATGGCGATAAACCAAAGGCAGAATTTTTTATTCCTATTGTTGGTGATGCATTTATAAAAGAAAATATTGGACAAATAAAAGTAATAGAAACCTCCGCTCAATGGTTTGGCGTTACGTATAAAGAAGATGCCCCGGGTGTAAAACAAAGTATTGAAGCACTGATAGAAGGTGGCGCTTATCCCAAGCAACTCTGGGATTGATATTGACGCGGTTCAGGAGATCGCGATATTAAGAGATTATAAAGGTTGCACATCGTACAACAGACATCGTACTTTGAACATGCTCTTAGTTCCCCTTAATCATATATACAAAATCTTCCAGCTTTTGAATTTGATGTACCCTGTCGAGGCCTTTTAAAGTGTTTACCACTGGAAGTTTTATTGAATCATTTCCACTGGCTTTAAGCGCGGCATATATGTTTTTTGACTTAATTGCAAAAACAACTCCATCGGCATTCGTTTCTTTACTGCTGATAATACCAATAATATCGCCGTTTTTGTTAACAACAGGCCCACCACTATTTCCGGGGTTAGCTGAAATACTTATTTGATAAGAAGTGGTATCACCATAATAACCTGACTTTGCGCTCAAGTATCCTTCGCCATACACAACTTCTTCGCGGGGATAACCCAAGGTAAAAATATGATCGCCCAATTCTGCAGTATATTTTGGAAAAGTATATGGTAAATCATTAACCTTTTTAAATGCCGTATCCGAAATTTTTAAAATAGCGAGGTCAGTGGTTTTGTCAGCATAAATTGATTTTGCAAGAAACTCTTCACCTTTTTTATTTTCAACAATAATGTTACGGGCATTATCTATTACGTGAGCATTAGTAATAAGAAAACCATTACCGTCCAGTAAGAATGCCGTAGCCCGAAAATTAGCTTCAAACGTTGGCTTAACCGGGGTTTTTATTTGAGTTGATGCATCATTCAGCCTGGTTTCAATTTGGCTTAACTTATGTTGAAATTGGTTAAGTTTCGTATCTACAAGAGGAGTAATATTTTCTACTTGTTTCTTTCCGGAATACATAGACACGATTGTTGCAGTTGAAATAGAAACAATTCCTGCTATGCAAGCGGCAACGGCAATAACGCGACGGTATTTATTCCATAAATAAATGACTTTTGCTTTTCCTTTTGCTTCCCTTCGTGTAATAAACCCTTCGTTAGTGAGCCTGGTTTCAACTTCATCGAGATTGTGCTTGTATGCTTTAACGTCACTCATTTTCTCAAGTTCCGCTAAAAAGAAAGTATGTTCAGCGGCTAATTGATCTATATCCGGGTTATTCTTTCTTAGCTCTTCAAAGAAAGTAATTTCCTGCGGGGACATTTCGCCCCTTCTGTATCTTTCAACTGCATCTAAAAGTAAAGTATCGTCCATAATATTATATTTTATTCGCCATTTTTGTATTGAGCAAAAAATAATTTTTTAAGCCTGATGAGGCATTTATACTTCTGTGTTTTAGCATTATCAGCATTGGTGTACCCAAATGATTCAGCAATCTCAGGCATCGATTTTTTTTGAATGTAGTATGCTTCTAATAAACTCTTGCAAGGTTCACCTATTTTTAATAAGGCACTTTCCATTAAATTAAAATCGTTATTCAGCTTTTCATGTTCATCTATTTCTTCGTCAACCGGTATGGTTTCATCCAGTAGTTCAAATGCCGGATAAAACCTGTTTTGCTGTTGAAGTTTCTTTAGCCAAAGCCGCCTGCAGATTGAATATAAATAAGTTTTGATCTGGCAGCTTAAAACAAAAGATTTCAATTTTGCTTTCTCAAAAAGAACTATCATCGCCTCCTGGAATATATCTCTCGCATCCTCGGGGTAGCCATTATTTTTAACTATAAATGCCTGTATAGTGCTATAATTCTCCCTGTAAATCGTTTCAATCGCACTCGTTTCGTTGGCAGCCAGGCCTTCTAAAAGCGCTTTTTCTTTTTCAAATATATTCACCCGGATTACAATTAATACTTAGAATGTGGAAAAGTAACCCAAAAAATATATCAAAAAAACTTTTTTAACATGGGTTACCTTTTGGGAATAATGGTATAAACGTAAAATAATTATAAAAATCTAAATTAAATTAACATGAAAAAATTACTGGTTATCGTTTGCACATCTGCATTACTCGCGGCATGTGGTGGTTCTTCAAGCACAGAAACAAAAACTGATTCTACATCTACAATGTCTACAGACACTTCTAAGATGGCTCCAATGTCTACAGACACAACTTCAAAGATGTCTGCAGATACATCTAAGATGGCTGCTGACACTACTAAGAAATAATTATTGATAGCATAATAATGTCATAAATTTTTATTTGGCAGGCAATCTAAAAGCCGTTTCTGAAAAGAAGCGGTTTTTATTTTTAAGCTACCAAAAGACTTAAATGATTTTATTTTGTTAAAGTCTTTCGCCTTATTTTCCCGGCACTAAAAAAAATTGATTGGAAAATTCATTTAGCATCCTTACTTTTGGCAAATCAAACAATGAACACTACAAAAGCATATACCTTTTTTTATTTTAGCTACTATTTTAGAAATAGTCCGGGAGGCTTTTGTTAAAACTTAATTTAAAAAGATAACATAAAAGAATCCCGGCCAAGAGCCGGGATTCTTGTTTATTACAATGAGTAAAAAAATATCTATACAAGGGTTTGAAGGAAGTTTTCACCAGGTTGCCGCCCGCCAGTTTTTTGGGAACGAGGTTGAGATTATCTGTTGCGCTACATTTCGCGAAGTGGTAAAGATTGCGTCTGACAAGAGCGCAAGCGACGGCGGAATAATGGCGATCGAAAATTCGCTTGCCGGAAGTATTTTGCCTAACTATAACCTGCTGCAGAAAAGCCATTTGAAAATTATAGGAGAAGTGTATCTTAAAATAAATCAACATCTTTTAATAAATCCGGGAGTAACACTCGAAGATATTCGCGAAGTACACTCTCATCCCATGGCGCTCTTACAATGTATGGACTTCCTTGAAAGATATAATTGGAAGCTAATTGAAACGGAGGATACGGCATTAAGTGCAAAACATATTCATCAGCATAGGAGCAAACATATAGCAGCAATTGCCAGTAAACTTGCAGCAGAATTATATAATTTAAATGTAGTGGCGCCTAATATTCATTCCCTTAAAAATAATTACACAAGGTTTTTAGTATTGCAAATTCCTGAATCAGCGCAAGATGTTAAGGATGCTGATAAAGCCTCTATTAACTTTCAGACAGATCATTCAAAGGGTAGCCTGGCGAAAGTGCTTTCAAAAATTGCTGATGGAGATATTAACCTAAGCAAGCTGCAGTCATTTCCTATTCCCGGAAGCGATTGGAGGTATTCCTTTCATGCTGATTTGGAATTTCAAAATATAGATCAATTCAATAAAGTAATAAATGATATACAACCGATAACCGAAGCATTGAGAATTTACGGTGTATATAAAAAAGGCAAGTAATGGAACCATCTAAAAGACTGGAAGGGGTGGGCGAATATTATTTTTCTCAAAAGCTGAGAGAAATAGATGATATGAATAAAGTCGGCAAACAGGTCATTAATTTAGGAATCGGTAGCCCGGATCTGCCACCGCATCCTGATGTTATTAAAACTTTGCAGGAGGAAGCCGCAAAACCTAACACGCATGCCTACCAGAATTATAAAGGAAGCCCCATTCTTAGAAATGCTATTTCAAAATGGTATAAAAGGTGGTACAATGTTGATTTAAATCCTGATTCGGAAATACTGCCACTCATTGGGAGCAAAGAAGGAATTATGCATGTTTGCATGACTTATATAAATACGGGCGATGTTGTATTAATTCCCGATCCTGGTTATCCAACTTATAAAAGCGCTGCAACAATTGCCGGCGCTAACGTAGTACCTTATACGCTGAAGGAAGAAAATAACTGGTTCCCTGATTTTAATGAATTGGAAAAAACTGATTTGAAGAATGTTAAGTTGATGTTTGTAAATTATCCCCAAATGCCTACGGGGCAATTATCAACAAAGGATATGTTTGAACAATTGATCGAGTTCGCTAAAAAGCATAATATTCTTCTTTGCCACGATAATCCCTATAGTTTTATTTTGAATAAAACGCCAATGAGCTTGCTAAGTGTTGACGGTGCGAAAGATGTTGCGATAGAGTTAAATTCTTTAAGCAAAAGTCATAACATGGCCGGATGGAGAGTTGGTATGTTGTGTGGTAAGAAGGAAAGAATTGATGAAATACTTCGGTTTAAAAGCAATATGGACAGCGGTATGTTTCTGCCCGTACAACTGGCTGCAGCAAAGGCTTTGGAACTGGAACAGGATTGGCACGACCAATTAAATGAGGTCTATTCAAGACGAAGAGAAAAAGTGTTTGAACTGCTGCAATTATTAGGATGCGAATTTGATAGAGACCAGGCTGGTTTGTTTGTGTGGGCGTCTATACCTGCTACGTTTAAAGATGGATACGAATTAAGCGATTCGGTTTTGCAGAAGTCAGTTGTATTTATAACACCGGGTGGAATTTTCGGCAAAGGAGGTAGTAAATATATAAGAGTGAGTTTGTGTGCCACAGAAGAAAAAATTTCTGAAGCGATTCAAAGAATTAAGAATTAAATAAAATGTTTAATAACGTTACGATAGTTGGCGTCGGGTTAATTAGCGGCTCCTTTGCTTTGGCGCTGAAGGATAAAGGTTATGCAAAGAAAATTATAGGCGTTAGCAGAACAAAAGCAAGTACTGATAAAGCAATAGAACTCGGAATAATAGATGAGGCGTTGCCACTGGAAGAAGCTGTAAAACAAAGTGATTTTATTTACGTAGCTATACCGGTGGATGCGACGGTACCCATTATTAAAAAAATAATGAACCTGGTTACCGATAAGCAAATTGTGGCAGATGCTGGTTCAACAAAATTCGTGTTATGTAAAGCATTGGCTGATCATCCTATGCGTAAACGCTTTGTTGCCACGCATCCCATGTGGGGAACAGAGTACAGTGGCCCCGAAGCCGCAGTGAGAGGCGCTTTTAAAGACCGTTCGTGTGTTATATGTGAAAAAGAAAAGAGTGATGAAGATGCCGTTAGTACAGTTGAAAATATTTATAAATCACTTGGTATGCATATTGCTTATATGGACCCGGAAAATCATGATATACATGCGGCTTATGTTAGTCATATATCTCACATAACATCTTTTGCGTTGGCCAACACCGTATTGGAAAAAGAAAAAGAAGAAGATGCTATTTTTGAATTGGCTGGCGGCGGTTTTGAAAGTACTGTTCGTTTGGCAAAAAGCAGCCCCGCTATGTGGGCTCCTATTTTTATGCAAAACAGGGAAAATGTTTTGGATGTTTTAAATGAACATATTTCGCAGTTGAGAAAATTTAAAAGTTGTCTTGAAAAAGAAAATTATGAATACCTGGTTGAATTAATGGAGAATGCTAATAAGATAACAAGGATAATAAAATAATGGTAGCGGTGATTTTCAGAGAGGCAAATATTAATGATATAAAACAAATTCAAAAGGTGCGACATTCTGTAAGAGAAAATGTTTTATCAAATCCAGGATTGGTCACAGATGAAGATTGCGTTGAATTTTTGACTGAACGCGGTAAAGGATGGGTTTGTGAAATAGAGAAGAATATTGTTGGCTTCGCTATCGCGGATTTGAAAGAAAATAACATTTGGGCTTTATTTGTACAACCTGAATTTGAAAATATAGGAATTGGTAAAAAATTGCATACTGCGATGCTTAACTGGTATTTTAATCAAACAAAAACAAATGTGTGGTTGGGCACAGCACCTAACACAAGAGCCGCCACCTTTTATAGATTGAATGGCTGGAAAGAAGCCGGGACGCATGGCAAAGGCGAAATAAAATTTGAAATGAGTTTAGATAACTGGAAAAAAATAGGAATAGGACATTAGTATTAATAAAATAAATTTACAATGCAAACACAAACAACAACAATGAAAGATTTAATGCAGGAAAAATGGACTAAACGTCCTTTAATTATAAGTGGGCCCTGCAGCGCAGAAACCGAAGAACAAGTGCTGGAAACCGCTACACGGCTGGCTAAAACGGGCAAGGTGGATATTCTTCGTGCGGGTATATGGAAGCCGCGTACCAAGCCCGGAATGTTTGAAGGAATTGGAATGAAAGGGTTGCCATGGATGGCACAGGCTAAAAAAATTACCGGCCTTCCTATTACCGTTGAGGTGGCAACAGCCAAGCATGTTGAGGATGCGTTGCACTTTGATGTTGACATGTTATGGATAGGTGCCAGAACGACCGTTAACCCGTTCAGTGTTCAGGAAGTTTGCGATGCATTGCGTGGTGTTGAAGTTCCTGTGCTGATAAAAAATCCTATCAACCCTGATCTTGAATTGTGGTGCGGTGGAATTGAACGTTTGCAAAAAGTTGGTGTGAAGCAAGTTGGAATGATCCATCGTGGATTTTCAAATTATGGCAATACAGAGTTTCGTAATGCGCCTATGTGGCATTTACCAATTGAAATGAAACGCAGGTTCCCCGAAATGCTGCTAATATGCGATCCTTCACATATTTGTGGTAACAGAACCATGTTACAATCAGTGGCTCAAAAAAGTATCGACCTTGATTTTAATGGTTTGATGATTGAAAGCCATATTGACCCCGATAATGCGTGGAGCGATGCAAAACAGCAAATAACTCCCGAGCGTTTGTCTGAGATGTTGGGTGAATTGATCTGGAGATCGGAAAATACAGATGAAAAAGAGTTTCTAACGGCCTTGGCTAAACTAAGAGAACAAATCAATCATATTGACGATGAATTGCTTCAACTTATTGGACAACGTATGAAGATTGCCGATAAGATTGGTAAGTATAAAAAGGAAAATAATATTACTATTCTGCAAACCAATCGCTGGAACGATATACTGGCTAAGGCATTTAAGAAGGGCGAAAAATTAGGATTGAGCCAGGAATTTATCACTAAATATTTTGATGCTGTTCACCTGGAAAGCATCAATCACCAGAATAAAGTAATGAATGATTAGTAAAGAAATATTGCCGCAGCAATATCAGTTTTCAGGTAAAAAAATCGATGTTTTTTTTGACGCAGAATTTTCTTTAATTGAAGATTACCTTCAAAAAGATAAGACCATTTTTATCACTGATGAAAATGTGTATGCTGCCTACCCCAAAAAATTTTCCGGCTGGCAAAGTATCGTGATAAAGGCAGGTGAGCAGTTTAAGAACCAGCAAACGGTTGATTCAATAATTAAACAATTAATCGATTTACATGCTGACCGGCAAACATTTATTGTAGGCATTGGCGGTGGTGTTGTAACAGACATCGCGGGATTCGTGGCATCGATATACATGCGTGGAGTAAAATTTGCGTTTGTGCCTACCAGTATCCTTGCTATGGTGGATGCCAGCATTGGCGGTAAGAATGGAATAGACGTGGGTGTTTATAAAAATTTAGTTGGTGTAGTCAATCATCCTGAATTTTTATTGTACGACTATTCTTTTTTAGAAACCCTGCCCGATGAAGAATGGGTAAATGGCTTTGCCGAAATAATAAAACATGCCTGCATAAAAGATGCTGAGATGTTTCAGTTTCTTGAGAAGCATTCGATTATGAAATTCCAGTCGTCACTAGAGGATACGGCAGCGATTATTAAAAGAAATGTGGAAATAAAATATAACGTGGTTGTTAACGATGAAAAAGAAACCGGTGAAAGAAAGCTACTCAATTTCGGACATACGATTGGGCATGCAATTGAGAACACAAGCGGGTTGCCACACGGGCATGCCATAAGTATTGGCATGATTGCGGCTTGCAAAATTTCAGAAGCAATAAATGATTTTAATAATGCAGCCACAAAAAAAATTGCTGATCTCCTGGTAAAATATGAACTACCTGTTTCCTTTACTGCTGATAAGCAACAAACCTGGGAAATATTACTACACGATAAAAAGAAATCAGGCAGTAATATGAGTTTTGTTATTCTTGATAAAATCGGCGCAGCATCAATAAAGTCGATACCACTC
>Ga0207695_10009362_pt1 | contig 12112 bp, 16 predicted proteins | sample KBSC54metaG_FD_184354 | JGI IMG/M metagenome (GOLD analysis project Ga0207695, IMG submission 184354) | Corn rhizosphere microbial communities from Kellogg Biological Station, Michigan, USA - KBS C5-4 metaG (SPAdes) (version 2) | ecosystem: Host-associated > Plants > Roots > Rhizosphere > Soil...
AGGCGCCGGGGTACTGCCCCCCGGGTCCGAAATGCCTATTCCACGTAACACTCTACCGGCGTAGCCAGGTTTCCCTGACCCGGTCGAAATAGGCATTTGCGTGCCGATTCACAAGGTTGCTATGGGGAGGCTCCACCAGCAAACGAGGGATATCCGAATGAAGAAACTCGCCCTGACAGCCGCCGCTCTGGCAGCGATTAGCCTTGGCGGGTGCCACAAGAACAATCCCGACCAGCTCGACGAGAATGTTGCAGTGACTCAGAGCGACAATCTCAACGCGCTGTCGAACCAGGCGGCGAATGTCGCTTCCGAAGCGCAGCAGCTTCAGAACCAGGCAAACCAGCTCAACGTGGAAGCGGCCCAAATCGACAACGCCAAGGGACCGCAAAGCGCGTCCGACGAAAATATCCAGGGGATGTAGCTGACGGACGACCCGCCAATTCCGGCGGCGACGCTGGTCGTTGTTCGCGACCGGCCCGACGGTCCGCCCGAAGTGCTGATGGTCGAGCGGGCGAAGGAGATGGCGTTCGCCGGCGGAGCATTGGTGTTTCCGGGCGGACGGATTGACGAAAGCGACCGCACGCTCGCGGCCGGTTTCCCACTCGATGATCCAGCGGCACGGATCGCCGCGATCCGCGAGACTCTCGAAGAGGCGGCGATCGCTGTCGGAATTCTGCCGCTTCCTGCGCCGGAATTGTATGGCGAACTGCAGCAGGCGCTACTCGCAGCGCGCGACTTCGGTGAGCTGCTGACCGAACACAACCTGCGACTAGATCTTGAGACGCTGACGCCGCTGGCGCGCTGGGTGCCGAAGTTCCATGCGGTCCGGCGCTTCGACACCCTCTTTTTCGTGGCCAAGGTCGAGAACGCTGAGGTCGAGCCGCACGTTTCCGGCGGAGAATGCGCCGGAGCTTTCTGGATCACCGCGACGGACGCGCTGGAGCGCGAGCGCAGTGGCGAAACCCGGTTGATCTTCCCCACGCGCCGGAACCTGGAGCGGCTCGCCCTTCACCGCAGTTTCGACGCGATCCGGACCGACGCCCTTGTTCACCCGCTCGAACCGATCACGCCTTGGGCAGAAACAATCGACGGCGACGAATACATCAGCATCCCTGAAGGCCGCGGCTATCCGGTGACGCGCGAGAAGCTCGACGGTCTCTGGAGGGGGTAGCCGCACCTCGATTCGCGGCAGTGCACAATGAAAAAGGGCCCGCGGAGACCGCGAGCCCTTTCCTGCTCCAGTGGGTTCCGAAGCTTATTTCAGGTGGTTCGAAAGATGCTTGTTCATCTCGAACATGCTGACCTTGTCCTTGCCACCGAAGATCGGCTTCAGCGTCGAGTCAGCCATAATTTCTCTTTTATTTTGCGGGTTTTGCAGGTTGTTCTTGCGAATGTGATCCCACACTTTCGAAACAACCTGGCTGCGCGGCAGCGGCGAGCTGCCTGTGATTTTCGCGAGATCCGCCGATGGTGTCACCGGACGAGCCAACCCGCCCCCTGCCTTACGACCTTCTGCCATTTGGGCCCTCCTGTTGATCTGTCACAGTTGTAGAGCGCAAAGCGCGCCCCTTTGCAATGGCGATTCCGCTCTGAAATCAGAGGGCGCGACGGCCGAATGGAACCACTTTGTTCGCGCTATCATGTCCGACATCGGCGCCAAGACCCAATTCGATGCCGGAGCGGGCGCACCAATCGGCGACGATCGCTTGCTCATCCGAACCGAAATGCGGATCGTTTTCAGGAATATCGGAGGCCCGCCCGAGACGGATTCTAGCAACGCGGCGTACATTTGCGCTCGAAGTCACATGGAACATCAAGCGGTCGATCCGGTAGTGATGCTCGCTCACTTCCTCGATCAACAGCTCCACTCCCGAGAAATCCGGTTCGAGAACGGTCCCGAGGAGAGTCGACAGCACGGTCAGGTTGAAGGCCATTGCCGGCTGGCGGAGATTCGGCTCGACTGCGGAAGGATCCCGCCTCACCAGCCAGTCGAGCGCGCGGTTCACCGCCGCCTCGCCACCCTCGCGCAGAACGTCCTGCGGCATCGGGCCGTGCGCGACCTCCAGGCCGGCCTTGTGAAACGCGGCCAAGAGGAATCCCGGGTCGCTATAGCCCACATAGAGCTTCGATCGCGCAGCGTCTGGCAGATCCTTCACCGCCACCTCCGCAATCCGGTTGGAACCATAGCCGCCCTTCGCAAACCAGACGGCGTCCACAGCCGGATCGCCCATCACTTCGCGCAAAGCAGACAGCCTTTGCTCGTCGGTCCCGGCGAAATGGCCGGCGCTGAGGAAACATTGTGGGTGAAAGGCGATCTCGCAGTCGCCGCGATTACGAACGATCGCCCGCACCGCGTCGGCGGCCTCGCGTTTCAGCGGATTACTGGGTGCAACGACGGCAATACGCATCGGGTGCTTAGACCCGCTCGGTAAGGAGTTCTCAAGCAAAGTTTCATACCATGCGTCGCGGGGATGCATGGTCCCCGGATGCTTTTGGAGTGCACCCATGGCCGACGTTCTCGTTTACGAACGGGCACCCGCCTCCTTCGCGGCTGGGCTCGCGCATCGCGGCCACCACGTCGTTTACCGCGCCAACGAGACCAACCACTGCCCCGGCTGCGGCCGCTCGCAATGGTATATCGGCCGGGTGAGCGCCGAGTGCAGCTTTTGCGGTACCGCGGTTCCGCTTGCCGAGGCTCGGCATGACGACAGCGGGGCCACCGGAATCCGGTCGAAATTCCACCCTGTCGCCGCCGATCAGCGCCGTCATACCCGGATTGCCGCCAAAGGGCGTAAGCTGAAGCTGTTGATCGATGGATCACCGAGCAGCTTCGCTCTTCAGAACATTTCCGAAGGCGGCGCGATGGGGAAGCATTCCGTCGAGCTTGTGCCCGGCGCGAACGTTCATGTGCGTTTCGAAGGCGGAATCCTCGTTCCGGCAGTCGTGAAATGGATCGAGGACGGCCTGGTCGGCCTCGCCTTCACGGCACCCGTGATCCTCGACCGCTCTCAATCGGCGAATTGATCCCCGCATAGCGGCTGATGCAGCTTCGCCTCTGAAAACTCGGGCGGAGGAGCGTGCATGAGCTGGTGGCGGAAACCCGGCCTTTTGTTTTGCTTCGCGACTCTAGGCGCTGTCGTGTCTGCAGAACCCTGGCATCCACCGGCTGGAACGACGGAAGTTCCAATCTGGCCGGGGGCGGCCCCGGACGGCACGTTCAGGCCGCAACCGACCGAAAGCGTGGAAACGTTCGACGATCCCGCCGCGGTTGGCGGCAGGTCGCAGGCCGTTCTCAACATCGCCGTGCCGACAATGACCATCGTGCCGCCCAAGGGAGCCAATACGCACACCGCGGTGATCGTATTTCCGGGCGGCGGGTTTCAGGAAGTTTTTATCGATCTCGAGGGGACGGAGATTTGCGGTTGGCTGACCGCAAAGGGGATCACCTGCATCGTCTCCAAATATCGGGCGCCCGGTGGCGATAACTTCTGGGACGATAAGCTCAAGCGCCAGATTACGCCCAAAATCCCGCGAGCACTGCAGGATGCCCAGCGAACCGTTCGCCTCGTGCGGTCCAAAGCCTCGGAGCTCGGCATCGACCCTCACCGGATCGGCGTCCTCGGCATGTCCGCCGGCGGCTATCTCGTTGCGCAAACGAGCAATATCCTTGCTCCCGTCTATCGGCCCGTCGACCGGATCGACCGGATCAGCAGCCGGCCGGACTTCGCCATAGCGCTTTACCCCGGCCACATCTGCCGTGACGGCGGCGCGTTCGATCCGACATTGCCAGTGACCAAGGCCGCTCCCCCGACCTTCATTGCCCAGGCGTGGGACGATGCGACCGATCCGATCTGCAACAGCCTGATGTATGCGGCCGCGCTGGACAAGGCAGGCGTGTCAACGGAGGTCCATCTTTTCGCAAAAGGCGGCCACGCCTTTGCTCTTCGCCACCAGAACGAGCCCGTGGGGCTATGGCCGCACCTCGTCGAACTTTGGCTGAAGCAGATTGGAATGCTGTAGCGATTGGATTTTTCGATAGCTGTCGTGTCCGTTCGGGTGGAAGCCAACAGTAGGCGGCAGCCTTCCCGCCTAACCGAACGCCGACCAATGCATGCGACGTTCGCTTGTCAGGCCTTGCAGCCATGGTGATCGCCCGACAGAGGCAAGTCGTTTCGCGGGAGGCAGTGGAAGAATGCGTCGCAGTGTTTCATCAGGTTTTCGGCTGGCGTGTGCGATGGCGATCGTCTGGCCCACCGCGGTCCGCGCGGAGAATCCCATCATCCAGACCCGCTTCACTGCCGACCCCGCGCCGATGGTGCACGACGGCGTCGTCTATCTTTATACCGGTCACGACGAGGATGATGCCGACGGTTTCAAAATGCTCGATTGGCGGCTCTACAGTTCGACCGACATGGTCAACTGGACCGATCGCGGGTCGCCGGCTTCGCTGAAGACGTTTCCATGGGCCAATCAGGACAATGACGCCTGGGCGCCCCAAGTGGTCGAACGCGGGGGCAAGTTCTACCTTTACGCGCCGGTCACCATCGCCGGATCGCCCAGGAACGTCATTGCAGTCGCTGTGGCCGACAAGCCGGAGGGGCCGTTCAGGGACGCCTTGGGCAAGCCTTTGGTGGGACCGCAGGATGGCTTCTTCGATCCCACCGTGTGGATCGACGACAATGGTCAGGCCTATCTCTACTGGGGCAATCCGCACCTTTGGTACGTGAAGCTCAACCCGGATATGGCCTCCTATTCCGGACCGATCGTGAAGGTCGACTCCCGAGCGATTACCAGGAAGGCCCGTGGTTCTATAAGCGCAACAAGCACTACTACATGGCCTATGCCTCAACGTGCTGCCCGGAAGGCATCGGCTATGCGATGAGCGATAGTCCGACCGGTCCCTGGGTGCACAAAGGCAAGATCATGGATCCTGATCACAGATCGACCGGCAACCACCCCGGAATCATCGACTATAAGGGCGCATCTTACCTGTTCGGCTTCAACTATCGTCTCAATTTCGCGATCACGCCGATCCACCATGAGCGGCGGTCAGTCACCGTCACTCGCATCAGCTACAACCCGGACGGCACAATTCCCACTCAACCCTGGTGGGACGATAAGGGCGTCGAGCAGCTCCATCCGGTCAATCCCTACCAGCGGGTCGAGGCGGAGACGATTGCCTGGACATCGCGAATCAAGCGCGACCGCGACCGGCCGTACGACTGGGCGCCCGGCGTAACGACCGCCGGTGACGCGCAAACCGGCGTCTATGTGACGCGCACCGGCGACCGCACCTACATCAAGGTCGCTGGGGTCGATTTCGGCAAGGTGGGCGCGAGCAGCTTCGTTGCAAGCGTCGCCAACGCTCGGCCCGGATCCAAGGTCGAGCTTCGAGTCGACCGCGTTGACGGTCGCGTCATCGGCACATTGCGGCTGGACGGCGCAGCATCAGGCAAAGAGTGGCGGGAAGTCAGCACACCTGTATCCGGTGCAACCGGGACGCGGGACCTCTATCTCCTGTTCAAGGGTCCCTCAGACTACTCCCTGGTCGATCTCGACTACTGGCGCTTCACGCGCGCGGCCACATCCCGAACTGATGTTAGCCGGAAGTGATCTCCGCAAAGGCCGAAACGGACACTGGCGATTTCGCTGTCCTACAAGGCACAGGCTGTGCTTCAGCATAGCGGATGCGCTGGCGGTATGTCTCCGAAGTTGACGAAGTTGACACACCTCCCGGCGCCGACGGTGCGGTAGCTGCGTTTCGCCCGCCATTACTGCGAACTTTGAGAACATTCGCAGTGGTTCTGGCCAAGCCGCGCGGGGTCCAATAGGGCGGCTTGAATGACTCAGCCGAGCTACTTCTTCTGCGGGATCGGCGGCAGCGGCATGCTTCCGCTCGCCTCGATCGTTCGCGCGTCAGGTGCTCGCGTGGCGGGCTCCGACCGTTCGCTCGACGCCGGCCGGACCGCCCCCAAGTTCGATTATCTCCGTTCGCTCGGGATCCAGCTCTATCCGCAGGACGGCAGCGGCCCGCAGCCGGGAATGACCCTCGTCACCTCGGCGGCGGTCGAGGAGACGGTGCCGGACGTCGTGCGGGCGAAGGAGCTTGGCCTGACCCACCTTCGGCGCCCCGAATTCCTCGCCCAGCTGCTCAACGCGGCGCACCACAGCATCGCCATCGGCGGGACCAGCGGCAAGTCGACCGTCACCGGCATGATCGGCTGGATCCTCCACGCCCGCCACCGCCAGCCGACGGTGATGAACGGCGCGGTGATGAAGAATTTCGTCACGCCCGACGCGCCGTTCGCCAGCGCCATCGTCGGCGATCCGGAAATGTTCGTCAGCGAAGTGGACGAAAGCGACGGATCGATCGCGCTCTACCGGCCTGAGGTGGCGGTGCTGACCAACATCAGCCTCGATCACAAGGAACTGGACGAGCTTCGCGGGCTGTTCTCCGGATTCCTGAACGCGTCGCGCAAGGCGGTGCTGAACATGGACGATGCGGAAACGCGGGAGCTCGCCGCTTCGGTGCCGAGTGAAAAGACGATCGGCTATGGTTTCGACAGCTCCGACGCGGAGTTTCGCGGGGATGATGTCGAGCTCCTGCGGGACGGAGTGCGGTTCACCGTGGCGAATGGTGACGAGTCGCACGAGGTCCGATTGAAGCTGCCGGGCCGCCACAACGCCTCGAATGCACTGGCAGCAATCGCCGCGGTCCGTCAGCTAGGGGTCTCGGTTGCTGATGCCGCCGCCGCCCTCGCCCGCTTCGAAGGGCTGAGGCGGCGGCTGGAACTCGTCGGTGAGGCGAACGGCGTCACCGTCATCGACGATTTCGCGCACAATCCCGACAAGATCGACGCCAGCCTTTCGACTCTGCGAGCGCATCCCGGGCGGCTGCTCGTGATGTTCCAGCCGCACGGCTACGGCCCCATCGCCAAGATGGGCGAGCAATTGGCGCAGAGCTTCGCACGCGGGCTCGCGCCCGACGACCGGCTCTACCTTCCCGATCCCGTCTACCAGGGTGGCACGGTCGACCGCAGCCGCGGCTCCGAGTGGCTTGCTGCAGAAATCGAAAAGAAGGGCGGCCGCGCCGAGCACATCGCCAGCCGCTCGGACATCGGCGAGCGCATCCTCGCCGATGCGCGCCCCGGCGACCGAATCGTCATCATGGGGGCGCGCGACGACACGCTGGCCGAGTTCGCGCGGGAGTTGGTTGAGCGATTGCATTCGTCATCCTGAACTCGTTTCAGGATCCATTCCGGAGCCGCACCGCCGTTCACAAAGATGGATGCTGAAACAAGTTCAGCACGACGGGGGTTCAACTTTAATGGCCAAACCCGGAACAGTCACAGGCTGGAAGCTCGAAAGCGATGAGCGCGCATCGCTACTCGAGCGCTTTCCGCCCAGGTACGAGAATGTCGTCGCCGATCACGTGACGCTCCGGACCGGCGCGACAGCCGAAACGCCGCTGCCGCGCGAAGTGGGAGCGGAGATCGTCGGTCAGGCGGACGACGGCGACAGCCTCGAATGCCTGGTGGTCAGCATCGACGGCACCACCGACCGCCCCGATGGATCGACCTATCACATCACCTGGTCGCTCGGTCCCGGCCGCCGCGCCCGAGAGAGCAACGACGTGCTCCGCGAACTCGGCTGGAGGCCGCTCGACAAATCGATTCCGGTCCAGCTGGAGCCCGCGCGTTTCTGATGGCCAAGCAGCCGCATCTGTTCCTGGATTGCGATGGCGTGCTCGCGGATTTCGATGCCGGAGCAAAGGCGATCCTCGGCATGAGTCCGGCCGCCTTCCAGAAGCAGCACGGAAGCGGCGAATTCTGGAAGCGGCTGGCGCGCGCACCGAACTTCTACGGCGATCTTCGGGAGATGCCCGATGCACAGCGGCTGTTCGAGGCCGTGAAGCATCTGAAGCCGACGATCCTCACCGGACTACCACTAGGTAAGTGGGCAGCGCCGCAAAAGGAGCGCTGGGCGGCCGAGCATTTTCCGGGCGTTCCGATCATCACTACCATGGCGCGCCAGAAGCACGAGCATATGGAGCCCGGCGATGTGCTGGTCGACGATCGCGAGAACCACCGGCACCTCTGGGAGAATGCCGGTGGCGTGTTCATCCACCACAAGAATGCAGAAGATTCGCTCCGCCAGCTGGCGGCGATCTACCCGTCAGTGAAAGCGGAAGCTTAAGCCGCGGCGCGGAGGTCCACCTTCTCGACCCACTCCGGCCAGAAGGCGGGTTCGCGGCTCGACCAGCCCGGCGCGGTTGCCGCGCTTTCGCTGATCGACTGGAGCAGCACCCGGCGACGATCCGGGTGAAGGTGCGGCAGCGCGGCCGCAGCGCAGAAGGCCGAGGCAAGCCACGGCCGCGAGGAAGCGCCGATCAACCGCTCGTAAAGGAAGCGGTAGGCGAGAAAGTTCGGTAGCCGGTCCTGACCGAGATCGAAGGCGCTGAGTGTGATCAGCATCCCCATGAACGGCTCGATCATGTCAAGGCCGCTGTCGTCCGGAACCTGCATGCGCAGATGGTCGAGCTGCTTGTAGAGACGGGCCTGGGCGCGAATCGAGGCAGCCTCTCCTTCGTCGCGGGCCCAGCATTCGATCGCGTCACGGCGCCCGTAGGCGACGTCGAGGGAACGGCGGATGTAACGCTGGGTCGCCTTGGAGAACCCCGCGAACTCCTTCATTTCCGAGATCAGCAACGCGCCGTTCGCCGGCTGGCTGGTTCTCGTGATCATGACCCGCTCCTTACCTAGACTCCTAATGCCCAGGCAGGATCATATGGCTCATATGGTTGCGTATTGCTTAACCATTTGACCCACCCCGGTCTTTTTCAATTGAATCAGAGGCGGGTCAGCGCGGCAAGGCTATAATTTCACGAGAAGGCGCAAAACTGTGGATCGTTGACAAAAATGCAACGGAATTGACGTCTACTCGTCATCTTCCGGGAAACCGGACGACGGTACCGGCTCTTCCCCCTGCGGCTGAACGACAGAAAGCGGGTCCGACGCATCCATGGATTCGTCGCTTCCAAGATCCACCTTCGCCTCTTTGCTGTCAGGATGACGCCTGACCTTTTCCTCCAGCTCATGCTCAGGATGGTCCTGCTCGACCACTGGCGGCGGCCGGTCTTTTTTTTGGTCGGTCTCGTTCACTTCAAAGGCTCCAAGAGTTTTGCCGGTGAAACGACCGGTGGGAACCGCTGTTCCTTCGACCGAAAGCACGCGAGCTTCTGCGAACACTATTCTCGGAGATGGCAGCTAACCCTGTCCCGGTATAAGCTAACAGCGTGAAACCGCTTCAACATCCTCTCCGGGAACGAACTTTCGCCGATTGGCCGACGGCCGCAAAGTCGATCCTCGGCTTCTGGCTCTTTTATGCCTTGACCGTGGTCGCCCGCGCCTTCCTCGGCCACGATCCAGGAAGGGTGATTGAGAACAAGGCTGTGACCATCGCGGCGGGCGTGGTCCTGACTTTTGGCATCTATGCAGCGATCCGTCTCTTTGCGGGAGGCGCCAATCTTCGCTGCCAAGCTGTGGTCGCCGCAATTTCGACCTTCGTCGCGGCAGGAGCCCTGTCCGGTTTTCTTATGGCGGCCGACCGCTACCAGGACCGGCCGCACGACGAGTTCCACTACCTCTCGAAAGAGGGATATCAAGTCACCGAAGTGGGAGACGAGATGCGGGTGGAACGGCCCCGAACCCCACCGCTCGTTGTCACCTACCCGAAGATGAGTTCCCTGCCGCCCTACGAAGAGTTCCGGATCGCTACCGACGCGATGGTCGTATGGCTGTTCTTCTTCGCTGCCTGGAGCGCCTATTATCTCGCGACTGAGGCCCAGGCACAGGTCCTGACCGCCAAGCGTCAGGCTGCGGAAGCTGAAACGGCGGCGCAATCGGCGCAGCTTCAGGCGCTGCGCTACCAGATCAACCCCCATTTCCTGTTCAACACGCTGAACTCGCTTTCCTCGCTGGTGATGACCGGCCGAAGCGACCGCGCCGAGGCGATGCTGCTGGCGCTTTCCACCTTCTTCCGTTCCAGCCTTTCGCTCGACCCGAGTGCCGACGTCACTCTGGCTGAAGAGATCGACCTGCAGCGGCTGTATCTCGATATCGAGACCACGCGCTTTCCCGATCGGCTGCACGTCGAAATCGAAGTTCCAAAGGAGCTGAATCAGACACGGCTTCCCGCGCTCCTTCTTCAGCCGATCGTCGAGAATGCGATCAAATATGGAGTTTCGAAGAGCCGCAAGGCGGTTGTAATCCGGATCGAGGCGAAGAAGACCGCAGATGGCCGAATGCTGCTGGAGATCAGCAATCGGCTCAAAAACGGCGGCAAGAACGAACTCCCCGCAGCGACCCACGAGGGGACGGGTGTGGGGCTCGCGAACGTCTGCCAGCGGCTTGAAACCCGCTTCGGCAGCCGCTCCAGCTGCCGTTTCGGACCGATGACGGACGGCGGATACAAGGTTTCCCTGACGATGCCGGTTGAAACGCGTGACTGAACACGATCCGCTTCGAGTCCTTATTGCCGACGATGAACCGCTGGCGACCGAGCGGCTTCAGCTTCTGCTGGCGCGATCAAACGGGGCCCGGCTCGTCGGCATAGCCAGTGATGGGGAATCCGCTGTAGCCATGGCGGGCGAACTCTCGCCCGATCTCCTTCTCCTCGACATCGCCATGCCCGGACTCGATGGCATTGAGGTTGCTCGGGCGCTGGCTCGGCAGAATCCATCGCCCGCGGTGGTGTTCGTGACTGCATTCGACCAGTTTGCGGTGGCCGCGTTCGAGGTGGCCGCCGTCGATTACCTGATGAAGCCCGTGGATCCGGCGCGGCTGCAGCGGGCCCTCGACCGAGCGCGGGAGTATGTCGATCATCGCCGCGAGCATGTGCCGGAGCGCAAGGAGCCGCAGCAGTGGCTGGAGGAATTCTGGGCTTCCGATCTCACCGGTCTTGTCCGAATTGCGGCAAGGGACGTCGACCGGGTCTCCGCCGAGCGCGACTACATGCGCCTCCATGTCGGGCGGCGGAGCTGGCTCATCCACCATTCCATGGCTGCGCTTGAAGAAGGGCTCGACCCGGAACTGTTCGTCCGGCTTCACCGGTCGGCGATCGTCCGCAAGGACTTCATTACCGGGTTCACCCGCAACCCTTCGGGCCGCTGGATTGCGAGGCTGTCCGACGGGACCGAGCAGCCGGTCGGACGGCTCTATTCGGACCGGGTCCGCGCTATCGCGGGGCGCTGATCAGTCAGGCCGGCTTCCTGAACTTGAAGATGAAGCGGTCCGTCTTGCCCCTGATCCTCGGATCGTGAACCTCGATCGTGTGATCGTCAGCCGGATTACGCAGGATGTCGCTGCTTCCAACGAAAACGAATCCCGCGCGCTTGAAGTCCGCCTTCACCACATTGGGATCGATCCGGTGATATTTCTCGACGGTGGCGCGGGTGTCATTGTTGGGGCTGGCGATGTGGTCGATCACGCCGATGACCGCGCCCGGCTTCATGGCGGCATATACGTCCTTGAGGAACGCCGCCGGGTCCATCTGAGGGATTCCGAATTTCGCGTTCTGCCAGTAATTGTCGTGGTAATTCTCGTTCAGGATTACGAAATCGGCGAAATTCTTCGGAAGCGTGTGCGTTTTGAACGGGCTGACGACGATGTTCACGTTTGGATTCTTGGCTTCAAAAGCCTCGAATGCTGCCTTCGTTTTGTCGTTGTAGAACTGCGTCGGCTCCCACACCGTATAGCTGCCTTTTGGCCCAATCACCGGCACCATGATCTCGGCCCAGTATCGGTTGGCGCCGAACAGATCGAGCACATGCATTCCGCGGCGTAATCCCAGGAATTTCAGCACCTCGGCCGGCTTTCGGCCCTCGTCGAGCTTCACGTTGGCCGGATCGCGCGCCGGGTCCGCCACAGCGGCAGCGATCGAAACGGCGGGCTGCGCGGCTGTCTTGGTCGCCGCAGCGCTTGCCGTCCATGCAACGGACGAGCCGCCCAGAAGCAGCAGACCCGCAGATAATGAGATTGTCAGCGCACGCATGATCATCCTCCTTGGCTCACCCTCTGCTTATCGCGGCGGCGAACACCGCGCCAGCCAGGCT
>Ga0207695_10009363_pt1 | contig 12112 bp, 10 predicted proteins | sample KBSC54metaG_FD_184354 | JGI IMG/M metagenome (GOLD analysis project Ga0207695, IMG submission 184354) | Corn rhizosphere microbial communities from Kellogg Biological Station, Michigan, USA - KBS C5-4 metaG (SPAdes) (version 2) | ecosystem: Host-associated > Plants > Roots > Rhizosphere > Soil...
TACCCGGGATCATCGGATACTTGCGGATTACGCCGGGCCGGCCGGTGACGGCGAGGCCGTCTTTATAGTTCAAGTCCGAATACTGCACCCGCACCAGCACATCGCCCGGCGGCAGACTGGCGCGGTCGATCTGCTGGATCGAAATCTGGGGTTTCCCATCGATTTGTTGAGCAAAAACCGCCTTGAATGTTGACATGACTGACTCTTAAGGATATCTCCACTCGCGTATTCTCCAACGGGAACTAAGGGTTTCGTTGGATTCCCGTTTCGCCGGAAATCGCCTTAGCATATTATGTACGGGGGCATCAATGGTCGTAAAAGCGAAGATGATGCTGTTTTTAGCGGCCGCTGCGGTGAGCGTCACTGCGCAGACGAATTCCTGGGCGCTGAGCCAGCCGGGCGCGAAACTGCTCATGGGAATCGACGTCAAGAGCTTGCGCGAGTCGGACGCAGGCAAGTCGATCCGCGAACAGATGAACAAGATCCCGCCACAGGCGAATGGAGTCCAATCGCCGTTGCAGGGTCCAATGCAGGCCATGGCTCTGGGGTTCCTCGATCAGGTTGATCGGGTGTTTGTGTCGTCATCCGGGGGGCCTCCGTCGGTCTTCGCGGCGAGCTCCAAGAACAAAGCACCCTTTCTCCTGGCAGTGGAGGGCCGTTTCCCGATCGGAGAACTGCAACCGTTCCTGAAAGGGAAGACGGCGCGGCGTTATCGGGATGCGGATGTGTATCGCCTCAATCCTACCGACGTCACCACATTCGCCTTCATTAAGGGTGAAGCCGACAGCTCAACTTTGCTTCTGGGCGACGAAAAGTCGATACTCGGGGCGATTGATCGGCGCGGCGGAGCGCTTGTTCCGGCGTCGGCGCTGCTTAGGCGCGGCCAAGCGCTGGCGGCCACGCACGATTTTTGGCTCATCTCCGATGGACCTCTCACCGGGTTCGAGCCCACCGCCGCCGCGCCGAGTAATCCGCTGGCGGCGCAGCTCGCCGCCCAGGTGAAGAGTCTGGATATGGGTCTTGCGCTGCGCAACGGTTTCCAATTGGAGGTGGGCGTGGCGACCGAGACCGAAGCGGTGGCCTCGCAGATGACTCAGTTGCTCTCCACGCAAATTCAAACAGCGTTCTTGGCGCAAGCCAACCGGCCGGAGACCGCGGAGATCGCCAACAAGCTGCACATTTCCGCGGAAGGCAATCGCATGCAGCTTAGTCTCGCGCTGACGAAGGATGAGCTCGTGAAACAACTGGTGGCGGCCCAGGCTGCGGGCATGCAAGCAGGAAGAACGTCTCCCTCGCGGCCCACACCGCCGCCGGTGCGTCAGCCCAAGCCGTCCAATCCGGGCCAGATCACGATTTATGGCCTGGAGGGTGGTCCGCGCGTAATTCAATCAACGCATTGAGGATAATCGAACGTGAGTCCGAGAGGACTTGACCGGCTCGCTAACATAGGAGCATGATTACGCTCCGATTGGCGGAAGAGCGCGGCCATGCCGATCATGGCTGGCTCAACTCGTATCACACCTTCTCGTTCGCGAATTATCACGATCCCAAACACATGGGCTTTCGCGCCCTGCGCGTCTTGAACGACGACCGCATTGCGCCCGGAAGAGGCTTCGGCTCACACGGCCATCGCGATATGGAGATCATCTCCTACGTGCTGGAGGGCAGCCTCGCGCACAAGGACAGCACCGGCACTCAAGAGGTTCTGGAAGCCAACATGGTACAGGCGATGTCGGCGGGCACAGGCGTGATCCACAGCGAATTCAATGGGTCGTCCAAGCAGCCCGCACACTTTCTTCAGATCTGGATCGAGCCCGCTGAGATGGACGTAGAGCCGGCCTACCAACAATTCGCCTACGACCCCGCGGAGAAGAAGGGGCGCCTGCGATTGATCGCCGGGCCGGACAAGAAGACTGCGGAACCTGCTGCCTTCATCCATCAGGACGCGCGGATGTATGCGTCGGTGCTTGCGCCGGGTGAAACTCTCGAACAGCCGATCGTCAAGGGCCGCTATGCGTGGGTACATTGCGCGCAGGGGAACATCACGTTGAACGGACACACGATGAAAGAAGGCGACGGCGCGGCGATCAGCGATGAGGCGGCGCTGCAGATTGTGGGCGCCAGTCCCGCCGGCGGTGAGTTTTTGGTATTCGATTTGGCGTAGCTGTCAACTATGCCCGATAGCAAAGTAACGCCGGTCAACGTAGTGGTGGTGTTCTATTCGCGGTACGGCGACACCGAGCGGCTCGCGCTCGCGGCCGGTGTAGGAGCAATACAGGCGCACGCCAACATTCGCATGCGGCGGCTCAAGGATCTGGCGGATGCCGAGACCATCGCGTGCGATCCTCGCTGGACCGAAAACCTGGAGCGCATGAATCGCGATTACATCGCGCCTCGTGAGATCGATGTCGATTGGGCGGAGGTGATCCTGGTCGCCTCCTGCCCGGATTCGCTCCATGAAACCGAACAGTATGTAATAACACTGCTGGACCGGCCCGGGAGGAACGAGCGACTGCTGATCGTGCCCCTACTAGACCGACCGGGAGACCGCCTGGCCTCGGCTAGCGAGCAGGCCCATAAAGCAGTCGAGAACGCACGAAAATTAAAGACGTGAATACTTTGGTCCGTTTCGAGCGCGATCGGGATGTCGCGGTGATCACGATCGACAACTTTCCCGTCAACGCGCTGAGTCCGGGAGTGGTGGCGGGGTTGAAGGCTGCGATCGAACAAGCCAACGCTGACGCGGGGGTGCGCGCGATCGTCGTCAGCGGCGCCGGCCGCACATTTATTGCGGGAGGCGACGTCCACGAGTTTCAGAAGCCTTCTGCCGGCGCGTACGCTGCCGAGATTCGCGCGTGCCTGAAGTCGATAGAGGATTCCGCCAAGCCCGTGGTGATGGCAATTCACGGCGCGGCTTTGGGCGGAGGCCTGGAGACAGCAATGGCCGGGCACTATCGCTTGATCGCGCCTTCAGCTCAGGTGGGGCAGCCGGAAGTGAAGTTGGGTCTGATTCCGGGCGCGGGAGGAACGCAGCGCTTGCCGCGGCTCGTGGGCGTCGCCAAGGCGGTCGAGATGTGTGCTCTTGGCGCGCCGGTCAAAGCGCACGAGGCACTTGCCGCCGGAATCGTCGACCGAATCATCGAGGGCGATCTGCGGGCGGGTGCGGTGGATTTCGCGCGTGAGGCGGCAGACAAGCCGATTCGGAGGACACGCGACCTTCATATCACGAACACCGAGCCGGCGATATTTTCTGCCGCACGCGTCCACGTACGCAAAAAGATGCGCGGGCAAGCGGCGCCGCTAGCGGCGATCGATGCGGTAGAGGCGGCGACCAAACTCACATTCGCCGATGGTCTGAGACGCGAAGCGGAATTATTCGATGAGTGCCTGCGATCCCCGCAATCGAAAGCTCTCATCTACGCTTTTTTCGCGGAACGGGCCGTCACCAAGATTCCCGGCATCTCCAGCAGCACGCCCACTTATGACATTGGGCGTGCAGCCATTGTCGGCGCGGGAACTATGGGCGGAGGCATCGCCATGGCCTTCGTCAACGCCGGCATCCCGGTGCGGATCAAGGAGACCACTCAGGAAGCTCTCGACCGCGGTATGGCGAACATTCGCCGCAACTACGCGCGTCTGCCCCAGGAAGCGGCCGACCAAAAGCTAGCGCTGATCGCTCCGCAACTCACCTTCGACGGATTCGATCACGCCGACATCATAATCGAAGCGGTGTTCGAAAACCTGGCTTTGAAGCAGCAGGTCTTCCGCGAGATCGATGGAATCGCGAAGCCCGGCTGCGTCCTTGCAACGAATACGTCGTCACTCGATATCGACCAGATCGCTTCCGCGACCGCACGGCCCGAGATGATCGTCGGCCTTCACTTCTTCAGCCCGGCAAACATCATGCGGCTGATTGAGATCGTGCGCGGCAGCGCGACGCGCTCTAAAGTTACGGCCACCGCTCTTGCGCTCGCCAAGCGTATCGGCAAAATCGGCGTGATTGCGGGCAACTGTCCGGGCTTCATCGGCAACCGCATGATCAATGTTTACGGCCGCGAAGCGCAATTTCTGTTGGAAGAAGGCGCTACGGTGGAAGACGTCAATCAGGCGCTATTCGATTTCGGCATGGCCATGGGACCGCTCGCGATGTATGACCTGGTGGGCAACGATGTGATGCGTGACATCGCCGCGATATCAGACTCGGCATCGGGCGTGCGAAGTCCGCTGGTTCTCCCGAAGTTGTGCGCGCTCGGCCATCTGGGACAGAAATCCGGCGAAGGTTGGTCGCAATACGACGAGAGCCGAAAGCCTTCGGCCGATCCGGAAGTGGCGGCGCTGATCGAAAGCACCGCGCGCTCCGCAGGTATCGAGCGGCGCGTCATCTCGAAAGAGGAGATCGTCGACCGCTGTATTCTTGCTCTGGTTAACGAAGGCGCGCACATTCTCGAAGAAGGTATGGCGCTGCGGGCGTCGGATATTGATGTGATCTATCTCACCGGTTACGGCTTCCCGTCGTGGCGCGGCGGACCTATGTTCTATGCGGATACCCTGGGCCTGGCGAACGTGGTCGCCCGGATAGAAGAATTCAGGCGGCGCCACGGCGCAGCCCTCTGGACTTCCGCGCCGCTCTTGAAACGTCTCGCAACGGAAGGCAAGACTTTCAGCTAGTCAGTCCAGCCAGAAGTTGAATTTCTCCGATGTGCCGCGAACCGCGCCATCAAAGGGGACAATGACGCCCAGTTCCCTCGCATCACCAACCGGTTTGAAGCTGTGATCCACCGTAAATTCAAAATAGATTGGCTTGGAGTAATCGATGCCGGAGGGCAAGTCCGCCTCATAGTACTTTTCGTGCAGCCCGGAGTACGTTTGCGATCCCACCGGCTGTCCGTTGATCGCGCACGACATCTTCACCACCGGTGATGCGGCGGCCGCGACGACCTCGGGAATCACAAACTGCAGCGAGAAGTTTGGCGGTCGCGTGGCATCCAGCAGAGTAACCTCGAAACTGAATCGCTTCAGAGTCCAGGCCCATTCCAACTCCGTTACTTCGGTCCATCCTTCCAGTAAACGAATCCTGGCTGGGGCGGAGAGCCGCCGGCTGCGCATGAACAGAAACCTGCGGGCGTCTTTATCCAAATCGGTCGGATTGGAAGACTGTGTGCAACCGCGCGTCAACTGATCGATGATCCGCCACCCACTTCGCTTAACCGTTCGTTCCAGGCCTGTGGGCGAGAAGATCCAGTAATTGCTGGGGTCGTCATTGGTCTCGCGATGATCCAGCAGGTACGCAAGAGGCTCATCCTTAATGGGCACGCCGGATTTCGTCACGTCCGCGACGCGAGTGCTCAGCACGCAATAGCGCGCTTGGTTTGCCAGCGTTTCCAGCGCCAGGTAAGGGTTCTTGAGGTGATACAAGACGCCCAGGGAGAAAGCCAGCCCGAATGTATCGCCCGGCAACTGAGTGGCCGTATCCGCGTCCAGTTCATGAATTTGGATAGGGAGATTGAGACGATCACGCAGCGTTCGTATGCCGGCCATCCAGTTGTGATTGCTTCTGCGGTTATCGGCCGCGGTAACCTCGCAGCCGAGACTTGCAAAAAAAAATGGCATATCGCCATCCGCGCAACCGATGTCGAGCACCGGGCCGGACCGGAAAGCGCGCTCGAATTCGGAAAAATGCTGCTGCAGGAACGGAGTGATGTGATCGATCGAAGCCATGGTGTCGTAGGGGTACCAGGCCAATTGCAGCGGCAGCGGCTCTTTTTTGGCTTCTGCGAGTCGTTTTGCAAATAGAGGGCGGCGATCGAGAATTTCCTGAGCGTTCGCAGGCAGCCGGGGTGCGGATAAATTCACAAGCCTATCTTTCTCCGTTGATCGCGCGATCGGGGTGAAATTTTGAATCGTTATTTGTTTCCCTCCAGGTTCGGGCCCAGACCCAGTCTGCGGCCGAGTTTGACCCAGCGCGAGCCCGCGACCAGTCGCAGTTGCATCTCGGCCTTATCCAAGCGGTCTTCGAGCGCGGCTTTTTCCTCGTGCAGATTCGCAAGCGGCGCGTTGGCGCCGGGGGGGGCCGGTCGCTCGGAGCGGGATACTGTTTTATTTTTTGACGGCCGAGCCGAAGCCGACATCTTATGAAATGGCTGTTTGCGTGCCACAAAGGGCCGGCTCCAGGGACCTTCGAAGACAATGCCGAAGCGCTCGACCGGTTCCAGTTGAAGCACAACGTCGCTGAAGCCCGCGGCTCGAAGTTTGCGTTCCAGGTCCTTCATTGCGAACAGTCGCATTACGAGTGTCGCACCGATTCCGCCGTGGAAGTCGAGATTGCCGTGAATTTCCAGAGTCTTGTCGGCCCTGCGGTTGATCAGCACGTGCTCGCCGGCAAGTTCGATAACGGAATATTGGAAAAGATCAGGGTAATGTTCAACGGTCTCTTCGGCAAGATGCGAAGAGGGAACGGTGACGCACAGGATTCCGTTCGGCTTCAACAGACGGAAAGCCTCTTCAAAAGCGCGCTCGATCGGCGGAGCGACGTGTTCAAAAACATCGCTCGACAGGATGAAGTCATATGTGCCGTGTTCTTCGGGATGAGACTTGGTGATATCCAGATACGGCTGGCGATCGTAAAACGTGTTGCTGTAGTCTAGCTTTTCGGCCAGCGGAGTAGCATAGCACAAGGCGTCGCTCATGCCGAACCCCTTGATAGCATCGCATTCCGGAAATTCGGGGAGCGGAAGGGCTTCGCCAAATAATTCGGCCGCGAGCATATAAATCAACGAGCGCATGCGCACGTTGGATCCGCAACCCGTGCAGGTCGAGGCTTCCCACGGTACCGCTTCTACTGTATTCGAAGTCCCACACAGATTACAGGTGAATGTCATCATCGTCAAAATAAGGGCGTCATCGAACAGAGTAACCCAAAGCCGATATCATTGAAGGTAAGGCATGACGGTCACCCCCCCAAGAAAGAGGAATACGCTGCTGCGCGTGATCATGAGCGCAGTTCTGGCGGCCTTCGCCCTGTTCGTAGTGCAGTATAAAAAGTCCACTGAGCCTGCCAAGTCTAGCGCGAGCGCGCCATTGAAACCATTCTTATCCACAGCGCCATCGTCGGAAGGATCCAATCGGTTCGCTTGGATCCCGCGCTATCCCGGCGCGACGGTCGAGAATATCAGCACCAAACAGACCCGCGATCAGCTCAGCTACGGCTTCAACTTCCGAACCGCGGACGACTTCAAACACGCTCTCGGGTTTTACAGCGAGCAGCTCCAATCCGCCGGTTTCAAAGTGGAAGTGAAGAATTCGGGCGAGTACGGAGGCGAGCTGCACGCAGACGCCGCGAGCAGCGGCCGATCCTTGGATGTCGCCGCGGCCAAAGTGTTGCAGGGCACCGGCACCGAAGTTGGCGTCACAGCAGTACAGCGATGAACCAAACTCCTCCCGTTATCCGCCAGCCGGAGACCGCGCGCAAGCCCGAAGTAAAGAGTCCGGCGGGCCATTGGCCGCAGTTGCACGCCGCCATTGAAGCAGGCGCCGATGGCGTTTACTTCGGCTTGAAACACTTTACGGCGCGAGCCAAGGCGGGCTTCGGCGTGGATGAGCTGCCGGAGGCCATGCGCACACTTCACGCACGCGGCGTTCGTGGCTATGTCACTTTTAATACGCTGCTGTTCGAACATGAGCTGAAGGCCGCCGGGCGCGCGATTGCCGCCATTGCCGAGGCGGGCGCCGACGGCCTGATCGTGCAGGATTTGACCGCCGTGCGCCTGGCGCGCGAAATCGCTCCCGGCATGCAGCTTCACGGCAGCACGCAGATGAGCATCACCGACGCGCGTGGAGTGGAGCTGGCGCGGGGCCTCGGCGTCAACCGCGTGACGCTGGCCCGGGAACTGTCGATGGAGGAGATCCGCAAGATCGCCGCCGAAGCCCGGTGCGACCTGGAAATTTTCGTCCATGGAGCGCTCTGCGTGGCCTACTCGGGCCAATGTTTTTCGTCGGAAGCTTGGGGAGGCAGAAGCGCCAACCGCGGGCAATGCGCGCAGGCCTGCCGCTTGCCTTACGAATTGCTGGTGGACGGGCGCATCGAGCCGCTGGAGGACGCGCGTTATCTGCTCTCGCCCGGCGATCTCTACGCGCTGCGCCAGATTCCGGAAATCGTCGAAGCCGGCATCGCCGCGCTCAAGATTGAAGGCCGCTACAAGGACGCCGACTACGTGGCGCTCACCACGCGCGCTTATCGCAAAGCCGTCGACGAAGCTTGGGCCGGACGCTCGCTCAGCATCACGCCCCAGGAAGAATTGCAATTGGAGCAAGTGTACTCGCGCGGCCTCGGGCCATTCTTTCTTACCGGGACGAATCACCAGGCGGTGGTCGAAGGGCGAGCTCCGCGGCATCGCGGCGTGAAAATAGGGCGAGTGACACGGGTCGAGCCAGATCGTGTCATGGTAGAACCCAGCCCGGCGCACGAGTTCGCTCCTCTAAAGCCGGGCGATGGCGTAGTGTTCGATGCCGCGGACTGGCGCAGTCCCGAGGAACCGGAAGAAGGAGGCCGCCTGTTTGCCGTGCAGACTCATTTGAGCGGCGAGATCGAGCTGCAGTTCGGCAACGGCGCGGTCCGCTTCTCTCGCATTCGCGCGGGGGATTGGCTATGGCGCACGCATGATCCCGAAATCGACCGCATCGCGCGTCCCTTCCTGGATCCTTCCGTCCCGGTGGCCCGGCGGCGCGTAAACGTATCGGTCGAAGCCCGCGAGGGCGTGCCGCTGCGAGCCGTTTGGTCGCTCGAAACGCAACCTCAGATGAGTGTGTTGGTCGAATCGGTCGAACCTTTGCGCCCCGCGCAGAATCGCGGCATTACACTGGAATCCCTGCGCGAACAGTTCGGACGGCTCGGCAATACCGCCTACGAGCTTGCCGAAATTACTCTGAACGTGGAAGGATCACTCTTCGCCGCGGTATCGACGCTCAACCAGATGCGGCGGGAGGCGGTGGAAAAACTGCAAGCCGCCGCGACCCGCCGGCCGCCTGTCGAAATTCACGATCCTGCCGTGCTCAATACGTTGCCGATCGCACCGCGCCCCGGCCAGCCTGACGCCGCGCCGCAACTTCATGTTCTGGTTCGCACGCCCGAACAACTGGATGTGGCCTTGTCATTAGCGCCGGCACCCGCCAGCATTACGCTGGATTACCTGGATCTCTACGGCCTGCGGCCCTCGATTGACCGCGTGAAGGCCAGCGGCATTCCGGCCCGGGTTGCCAGTCCGCGCGTACTCAAGCCTGGCGAGGCGCGCATTCTGGATTTTCTGGTCAGCCTGGACTGCCCGATCCTGGTCCGCCCGGCGGGCTTGCTGCACGCATTGCGCGAGCGCGATCATGCGCCGCTGATCGGCGACTTCAGTTTGAACATAACCAACTCCATCAGCGCCGAATTGTTTTTGGATCTCGGCCTGGAGCGGCTAACGCCGGCCCACGATTTGAACGCCGCGCAAGTGGCGACCCTCGCGTTGGGCATTGGGGCAGCGAATATCGAGGCTATCGCCTATCAGCATCTGCCAGTGTTTCATACTGAGCACTGCGTCTTCTGCCGCTTCTTATCCAAGGGAACTAGCTATCGCGATTGCGGACGTCCCTGCGAAAAGCACCGCGTCGAGCTTAAGGACGCCAAGGGCCGGGCGCATCCGGTGCTGGCCGACGTGGGCTGCCGCAACACTGTTTTCGGCGCGGAGGCGCAGGAAGCTAGCAGCCACTTAGGCGCTTGGAGACAAGCTGGAATTCATCACTTCCGCCTGGAATTCGTGCACGAATCGGGCGGTCAGGTACGCCAGGTGTTCCAAGCTTTTGAATCCGTCCTCGCCGGCCGCACAAACAGCCAGGACCTCTCCGCTCAACTTCGCCGCGCCGCCCCGCAAGGCGTCACCGAAGGCAGTCTGTTTGTGTCCGCCGATTACCTGAAGCTTCCGATACTTCAGTAGCTGGGCTGCCCGCCTTCCGCGCGTTCCTCGTGAAGCGTATAATCGACGCATGACGGGAGGGGACCATGCAACCCTGGAAAATCGCCGCTGCGGCATTTATATTGACCGGCGCCATAAATGCGCAGACGACGAAAGGGCCCGGGGCTAATCCTCCGCCCACTCCCGGCAACACGGTGCCCAGGTCTACTCAGCCGAATAATGGTAATACGACGACACCATTTCCGGGAGGCAACAACCCGTATCAGCCGCCCATTTTTATCTCAGGCACCGTGATGCTGAGCGATGGGACGCCCTTGCCCGACCGCGCGAAGATCGAGCGCGTGTGTAATGGGGTGCCGATTGTTGAGACCGAGACCGACAAAAAAGGGCACTTCAGCTTTGAGGTTGGGCACAGCTTGGAATTGCCGGACGCGAGCGTCAGCTCCGATATGAACGGGCGCGAGTCGCCATTCGGCAACTCGTCCAATAACGGTGGCATGTCCAATCGCATGGGAAATACGGACAGCCGACTCTGGGGTTGCGAGCTGCGTGCGGCACTGGTAGGTTTCCGGTCCGACGTGATTCAACTCGATACCATTCATTATATGGACGAGCCCAGCGTCGGAACGATTATTTTGCACCGCCTGGCAAAGGTGGACGGATTGACCATCAGCGTGGTTTCCGCTCTCGCGCCGAAAGAGGCTCGCAAGGCTTACGAAAAGGGGCGCCAAGATGAAGTCAAAAACAAACTGGATGACGCCCAGAAAAATTTCGAGAAGGCGGTAAGCGTATATCCGCAGTATTCCGCCGCTTGGTTCGAACTGGGCCGGATGGACGAACATGGGAATCGTATAGAAGAGGCTCGCAAAGCCTACCAACAAGCCATCGCGGCTGAACCTAAGTTCATCCTTCCACGTGAACAACTGTCCTGGCTGGCGTTGCGGGAGGCTAAGTGGCAGGAATTAGTCGAGAACACCGATCAATGGCTGCTCCTGGACTCCCTCAACTCTCCTGACGCCTACTACCTCAGCAGCATCGGCAATTTTCAGACGCAGCATTTCGATATCGCGGAGAAGAATGCGCAAGCGGCCGTGCGCATGGACCCCGGCAAGAAGAATATGCGTGCGCGCTATGTGCTCGGCCTCATACTGGCGCAGAAGCACGATTTCAGGGCGTCGGCGGAAGAGATCCGCGCCTATCTGGATGCCACTCCAGACTCGAAAGACAAAGCCGTCATCCAGAAGCAACTGGAGCAGATCCAGGCGGCGGCGCAGGAGCAGAGTCAGCCCGAAGCAAATCAGCCGAAGCCGCAATAGCGACGTTACAGCACGTTACACTGGAGCTATGAGGCCGCTTCTGCTGCTTGCCTTGGCGGCCGTTTTACCTCTCCGCGCCGCCGATGCAGCCTTCGCGCGGGCCGAGGACAAGCTGGATCGTATCGAATCGGGCCACGCGCGTCCCGGTTCCGTAATCGTGTTCACGCCGGCCGAAATGAACGCTTGGGCGCGCGGCCGCGTGCCGCAGATGTACCAGGGGATTCGCGATCCTAACGTCCAACTCGGCGTTGGTACTGCTACTGGCTCCGCGTTCGTCGATTTACTGAAGATGCGGCAGGGCGAAGGGCTCGCCACCAACCCTTTCATCGCGAAGCTGATCGAAGGCGAGCGGCCGCTTAAAGTCTCCATCCAGCTTGACTCGAGTCATGGACACGCCACAGCGCGTCTGACGCGTCTGGAGATCTCCGGTATTGCGGTCACGGGAGCACCCTTGGATTTTCTGGTGAATGAGTTCTTCCTGCACCTTTTCCCGGACGCCAAAGTCAATCAACCGTTTGAACTGCACGATAATATTGAGAGCATCGAACTCCGGCCGGATGGAGTTCGGGTCACGATGCGGAAGTGAGAGCCGCCTTGGCGGCCGCGCGGCCTGCCTGGATGCAGTCCGGGATGCCGATGCCGTCGTAGGCGTTGCCTGCCAGATGTAATCCCGGAATCGCGGCGGAGCGCGTGCGTATTTCCTCGATGCGCTGCTGGTGGCCTAGCGTATATTGAGCCATGGAACGCGGCCACCGCGCGATCACTTGCGCGATGGGCGCCGCCGTCAGGCCCAGGATTCGACGCAGTTCTTCCCGCGCAATGGCGGTTACCGATGCATCGGATTCATTT